>FWWM01004178.1_pt1 | contig 34184 bp, 32 predicted proteins | sample 2228351 | NCBI WGS metagenome assembly FWWM01 (sample SAMEA103939774, study PRJEB20133) | metagenome
TACAGGAAAATCGGCCAAGTCAGGTTGGAGGAAACGATGGAAAACGGTTCAGCCGACAGGCTCCCGGATGGGCAGAGGAAAACACCCCGGCAACCCAACGATCAGGAATGGGACCGCCTGTACCGGGCCGGGATTCAGGTCAAGGCCCTGGCCCCCTGGGAATGGATGAAGGAAGATGACCTCTTTGGGGTGCAAAACCCCGAAAGCGGCGAACTGGGGTTCGTCAGCGTGATGGGGATGTTGGGGGAACACTATTCCATTGCGCTGTATCTGGGCCCCAAGGGGTTGTTCGGGTTCTGGTATATAGAGGAGCGCGGGCCATTTCTTGCCCCGGAGCAGATTCTGGAGGTTCCTCAACTTCAGGCCGCTTTTTTGGACCGCAACGAACTCACCGCCAAGGACCGGGACACGATCAAGCGGCTGGGGTTCAAGTTTCGCGGCCGCCAGGCCTGGCTGCAGTTTCGCAGTTATCGGCCGGGCCACTTTCCCTGGTATCTGGAAGACCATGAGGCCCGCTTCCTGGCGATCGCCCTGGAGCAACTCTTGGATGTGGCCCCGCGCTTTTGTGAGGACCCTACCCTCCTGTTCTCGGGGAGTAACGAGAAATACCTGGTGCGCGTGTTCCAGGAGGAAAAGTGGGTGGACCGGTTGATGGCCGTCCCCAGACCGGAGCCGGAACCGATCTCCCTGGTGATGGATATGCGGGCACTGGAGAGCCTGCAACAGATGCCGAAGCGACTGGGCACTCTGGAGGTGGATCTCTTTTTGCTGCCAGCCCCGATCGGGGAGCGGGGAGAGCGGCCCCGCTGCGCCTACGTCCTGATGGCCGTGGAACAAAAGAGCGGTCTTCCCCTGGGAAGCGAGATGCTCATGGCAGAACCAACGTTGCAAGCGATGTACGGGCAGGTGCCGCTAACGCTTGTCTACCAGATGGCCCAATCTTCGTTCGTCCCGCGGAAGGTCTGTGGGCACTCTGAACTGCTGTTGAGCCTGTTGAAGCCGCTGGCCGAGAGTCTGGGGTTCGAATTGGAGATGCGTCCGACCCTGCCGGCCCTGGAAAAGGTCAAGGGTTTTCTGCTGCGACGGTTTGGCGTGTAGGCGGCGACCCTACTCGGACCGCCTCAACACGATCACCCTGCGCCAGGCCGGGTCCGAGCGGGGAAAATCGGTGCGGTGGTGGGTCCCCCGGCTCTCCTCCCGGAGCAGGGCCGCCGAGGCGATCAGGTGGGCAGTCAGGAGTTGGTCGGCCAGGGGGGACGCACCCACATTGCCAGGAAGGGTCTTCCGCCAGGCGGCGATCTGCCCGATGGCCGCACTCAGGCCGGCCCCGTCCCGCTCGATCCCCACCCGCTCCCACATCAGTTCCTGCAGGCCAGCCAGGTCGCCGCTTTCGCCGCTGCCAGGGGGAACCTCGGCCGGCGGGCCCTCCACCCGCAGCACGGGCAGGGTGCGCTCCCCCAGTTCGGGCGGGGTTACGGCCGCCGCCTGCACCAGCCGCCGGGCAAAGACAACCACCTCCAGGAGCGAGTTGCTGGCCAGGCGGTTGGCCCCGTGCGCTCCCGTGGAGGCGACCTCGCCGCAAGCATAGAGGCCGGGGAGGCTGCTCCGCCCCCACAGGTCCACCCGCACTCCGCCAATCATATAGTGGGCCGCCGGGGCAACCGGAATCCAGTCGTGGGTGATCTCGATCCCCAGGTCGCGGCAGGTGCGGTAGATGGTGGGAAAGCGCAGGCGGATGCGGGCCGGGTCCAGATGGGTTACATCCAGGTAGACGCACGGCCGGCCGGTGCGCCGCATCTCCTGGGCGATCGCCCGTGCGACAATGTCCCGGGGCGCCAGTTCGGCCAGGGGGTGCTGCCCTTCCATAAAGCGCTCCCCGGCCTCGTTGCGCAAGAGCCCCCCCTCCCCTCGCACCGCCTCGGAGATGAGGAAGGGCGGCGCACCGGGGACGTAAAGGCAGGTCGGGTGGAACTGGTAAAACTCCAGACTCTCCACCTCGGCCCCGGCCCGGTAGGCAATGGCCACCCCCTCACCGGTGGCCACCTCCGGGTTGGTCGTGTGGCGAAAGAGCCGGCCGGCCCCACCCGTCGCCAGAACGACATGCCGCCCCCGCAACTCCTCCCGCTGCCCCCGGCGGAGGTCGCAGACCTCCGCCCCCACCGCCCGGCCGTCCTCAACCAGGATGGCCCGCACCCGGTGGTGCTGGAGCAGGTCAATGCGGGAAAAGCGGGCCAGCCGGGCCAGGGTCAGTTCGATCTCCATGCCGGTGGCGTCCCCGCGGGCGTGGAGGACGCGGGGGAGGGAATGGGCCGCCTCGCGGGTCAGGGTCGCCTCGCCGTGGAGGGTATCAAAGTGCACTCCCAGGTCAATCAGGTCGGCGATGCGGGCCGGCCCCTCCTCGGTGAGGACGCGCACGGCCTGGGGGTCGCAGAGGCCGGCCCCGGCGGCGAGCGTGTCCTGGTAGTGGCGTTCGGGCGAGTCCTGCGGGGCCACCGCTGCGGCGATGCCTCCCTGGGCGTAGCGGGTGTTGCACTCCTCCAGGGTGTCCTTGGTCACCACCAGCACGCGCCCGTGTTCCTGGGCCAGCAGAGCGGTGTAGAGGCCGGCAATGCCGCTGCCGATAATCATCCAGTCCCAGGTCTCGCTCATATTGCCCCCCACTTTTAACGTTCCAACGTGGAACGGTGCTCAGGTGCGCACAGCCAGCATGCGCTCCAGGGCCTGTTGGGCCGGGATGCGCACCTCCTCCGGGACACGCACCACATAGCGCCTCTGCTCCAGCGCGGCGAGCAGGTTCTCCAGGGTGATCTGCTTCATCGCCCGGCAGACCATGTGCGGCGCGGCCAGGTAAAAGCGCTTCTCCGGGTTCTCCTTGCGCAAGGGGTGTAACAACCCCTCCTCGGTGGCGACGATCAACTCCTCGGCTGAACTCTGCCGGGCGTAGCGCAGCATCCCCGAGGTACTGAGGACGACATCGGCCTCGGCGACGACCTCCGGTCGGCACTCGGGATGGGCCATCAGCACCGCCCGGGGGTAGAGCCGCCGGGCCGCCTGGACCTCCGCCAGCGTCAGCCGCTCGTGGACGATGCAGTACCCCCGCCAGGGGTGAATCGTCTTGTCGGTCTGGGTGGAGATATAGTGGGCCAGGTTTTTATCCGGGACCAAGATGACCTCATCTTCCTCCAGCGACTCGACGACCCGACCTGCACGCCGTTGGCCGAGGTACAGCAGATGTCGCTCACCGCCTTGACCTCGGCCGAGGTATTCACATAGGAACAGACGGCAGCCCCAGGATGGGCCTGCCGCTGCGCCTGGACCTTTTCCGCCGTGGCCATCGCCGCCATCGGGCAGCAGGCATGCAGCGAGGGGATCAGCACCTGCTTCTCCGGGTTGAGAATGGCCGCGCTCTCGGCCATAAAGTCCACCCCGCAAAAGACGATGAGCGGGCGGTCCACCTGGGTGGCCTGCCGAGCAAGCCCCAGCGAGTCCCCGGTAAAGTCGGCCAGGTCCTGAATCGGGGCGATCTGATAGTTGTGGGCCAGGATAACGGCGTTCCGTTCCTCTTTTACCTGCAGGATGCGGGCGACGAGTTCTTTTGTTTCCATGTAACCCTCCAGAGCCAAAGTCGCAACGTGCCTATTCTACCACAAAGCAGCCCCACAGGGTAGCCGGCTCGCAGGGCTGTTTCAAGTTGCAACTTTTTGACAAACCACTGCCGGTTTTCGGAAACCCTTCTTCCGCTTATGGACACCTTCCCGCAAGAAATCGCAATCTGCCTGTATCCGGCCACAAGGTTGGCCCCCTGGCCGGCGATTTTAGAGAGGTCCGGGCCCGGTGTGCCCCCAACTGAGCGACTTGAAACGTTGTCCTAGATGCGCTTGGCCTGGCCGGCCATCTGGGGTATAATGGACGGGAACAAGACCGTCGGGAGGCGCGATGCAGGGCTGGAATGGACGGGTCCTGGAGGTGGACCTGGATGACGAGACGGTGACGGCCGTTCCTCTGGAGGAGGCGGTTGTCCGGCCGTTCCTGGGGGGGCGGGGGTGGGGCGCCCGCATCCTCTGGGAGGAGGTCGGGCCGGAGGTGGAGCCGCTTTCCCCGGCGAACCTGCTCATCCTGGCCACCGGCCCACTGACCGGCAGCGGCTACCAGACGAGCGGCCGCTTTTCGGTCAGCACCAAGAGCCCGCTGACCGGCACGGTGCTGGACGCCAACGCCGGCGGCTTTTGGGGGGCGCGGTTGAAGCGGTGCGGTTATGAGGCCATCATCGTCCGGGGGCAGGCGAAAAGGCCGCTCTGGCTGCAAGTTGCGCCCCAGGGGGGACAACTGCACGACGCCACTGCCCTGTGGGGCCGCACGGTGAGCGAGACCGGGAGCGCCCTGGGCCAGGGCCGTCGCCGGAGCGTCCTCTGCATCGGGCCGGCCGGGGAGAACCGCGGCCGCTTTGCCGCCATCATGGTGGACGGCGACCGCGCCCTCGGCCGGGGCGGGGCGGGGGCGGTGCTGGGCAGCAAGCGGCTAAAGGCGGTCGTCGTCGAGGATGGGGCGCGGCCGGCCCTGGCCGACCCGGAGCGGTTCCGCTTCCTCCTCTACGAGAGCCGCAAACTCCTCACCGCCAGTCCCATCACCGGCCAGGCCCTGCCCGAGTTTGGCACCGCCGTGCTCGTGCAGATGATGGACCTTTTCGGCGTCTTGCCCGCCCGCAACTTTCGCCAGAACCGCTTTGCCGGGGCCGCGCGCATCTCCGGCGAGACCCTGCGGGACCGCTTTGGGGCCGGCTCCAGTGCATGCTGGGCCTGCCCGATCACCTGCGGCCGCATCAGCCGGACGGAGCGGGGCAAGTGGGCCGGCCCCGAGTACGAGACGGTCTGGGCCCTGGGAGCAAACTGCGGCGTGGATGACCTGGCCGCCATCATCGAGGCCGGCGCGCTCTGCAACGACCTGGGGTTGGATACCATCTCGACCGGCGGGACGATCGCCTGCGCGATGGAACTGGCCGAACAGGGCCTTTGGCAAAGCGACCTGCGCTTTGGCCGGGCGGACCTGCTGGCCCCCACAATCGAGGCGATCGCCTTCCGCCGGGGGTTGGGGGACGAACTGGCCGAGGGCAGTCGTCGCCTGGCCGCCCGCCACGGTGCCCCCGAACTTTCGATGAGCGTGAAAGGGCTGGAACTCCCGGCCTATGACCCCCGGGGCATGCAGGGCCAGGGGCTCCTCTTTGCTACCTCCAACCGGGGCGGCTGCCACATGCGCGGCAATATGCTCGGCCCCGAGATTCTGGGCCTGCCCAAGCGGATTGACCGCTTCCAGGTGCAGGGCAAGGCCGACCACGTCATCCTGCACCAGAATATCGCCGCCGCCATAGACTCGTTGGGGGTGTGCAAGTTCCTCCACCTGGCCGTCCCCGAGGAGTACCTGGTCCGTGTCCTCAACGCCGTCACCGGGCAAGACCTGACCACCGGCGACCTGGTGCGGGCCGGCGAGCGCATCTGGAACCTGGAGCGGCTCTACAACCTGCGCGAGGGGTTCACCGCCGCCGACGATACCCTGCCCCCACGCCTGCTGCAGGAGGCAGTGCCCGATGCGGAGGGGCGGGAGTGGGTCGTCCACCTGGCCCCGATGCTGGCCGAGTACTATCGGGCCCGGGGGTGGGACGAGCAGGGCCGGCCGACCCCGGCCCGCCTGGAATCGCTGGGGCTGGCCGACCTGGCCCGACAGGCCGGCCAGCTCCCGGCAGGAGGAAGCGATGATTGACCGGCGGCTCTACGAACAGTTCCGCCAGGTCGGGGAGGACCTCTACCTGCACCGCCTGATCAGTTCTCACGGGGGCAACCTGAGCGTCCGCCTGGGCGACCGACTGGTCATCAAGCGGCGGGGGGCGATGCTGGGCCGGCTACGCCCGGAGGACCTGATCGAGACCGGCCTGGAGGCAAGCGACAGCGGGGTGCTCCTGGCCTCGAGCGAACTGGCCGTTCACCGGGCCATCTATCTGGCCACGCCGGCCCTGGCCGTGGTGCACGCCCACCCGCGTGTGGCGATCGCCCTCTCCCTCAGCCGGGACGAGATTGTCCCTTTGGATAACGAGGGGTCTTGTCTTTTAAAAAAAATCCCCGTCGTCGCGGTCGAACTGGCCTCCGGCAGCGCAGAGATGGCCCGCGCCGTGGCCGACGCGCTCAAGGCCTACAAGGCCGTCATGGTGCGGGGGCACGGCAGTTTCGCCATCGGCCAGACGCTGGAGGAGGCCTTTCAGTGGAGCAGCACGCTGGAAGAGTGCGCCCAGATTATCCTGCTGGCCCACCTGCTCGGCGAGCCCCTGCGCGAATACCGCCGGATGAGCGCGGAGTATCGGAACTGGTGAGCGGGCAGAACCTGCGCCGGGGAAAAGACCCGGCAAGGGTTCCTCGGGGCAACCTTATTCGGGACCATCCAGGCCCCCGAAGCGGCCAGCGGGGATTGGCACGTCCCTCCTACGGGATTGCCTGCCGGTTGTCTTGCTGGACACCGCCGGGGCGACCTTACCTCCCCAGCGGCGGCCGAATCTCGATCGGCGCCCCCACGTCGTAGGTGTCGTAGGTCAGGTGCACCTCGCCGCTCCCCTGGAAGAGGTCCTCAAAAGTGCCGCTGCCGTCAAAGGTGTAGCGCACCACATAGCCCCCCTCCAGGGCCACGTAAATCTCTCCCGATCCGCTGACGGTGCCGTTCTTGGTCTGGACATTCTCGGCAGTGTAGGCATAGTGCGCCGAGGGCACCCCATTGACCGTCTCGTCCGGTTGGACGCGCTCAAAGTGCGGCACAAAGGGCAGAAAATCGCCCACGGCAAAGGTCTGCTCCTCAAAGCGGGCCTCCGAGACCTCCTCGGGAATCGGAATCCAGGGCTGGTCGCCCAGTTTGATCCAGAGGCGCGTGCCGATCCAGATGACCTGCACCTCCAGTCCGGCCCACTCCTGAGCCAGCGGTCCCTCGGCCCGCAGCGTCATATGCACCGCCTGGTCGGTCGTGTTCACCTCGGCCTCGTAGAAATAGGTGCCACTGAGGCCGCTCTCCTGGGCGGTGCAGGAGACGGTCATCCGCTGGCGGAAGGTGCCCAGGTGTCCCAGGCCATGGCCGGTCGGGTCGAGCGTGGTGACGGTCAGTTCGGGGATGTCGGCGGCCTCCAGCGGCTCCTCGGCGACGGGGGCCTCGGTGGGCGGGGGTGGCTCGGTGGGTGGCACCTCAGTCGGCGGCGCCTCGGTGGGTGGCGCCTCGGTGGGTGGCACCTCGGTGGGCGGCGCTTCGGTGGGGGGTATCGCCGTGGGCAGCACCGGAGCCGGGGTCGGCGCAGAAAGTTCGGCCACGGTGGGCACGGCCGCAGGGCCGGCCGGCCCGACCGGGCCCCGCCCACAGGCGACCAACAGCAAGACCAACAAGAGACCGAGAAACCGTTTGGGGTACTCCATCGTTTCCTCCTGACGCTTCAACCGCCCCCTCGACCGTCCTGTAAAGAGAACACCAAGAACTAGACGGGGGGCCAGCCCAACGTTGACCTGGAACCTATTCGAAAAGTGCCGCAGGACAGGCCCGAGTTCTCCTGCGGGTTTTCCGAGTCAGCGAATCTCCTGGAGCACACTCTGGACAAAGGCCCGGGACATCGGGCCGACCTGAATCAGGTGCACCTTCCCTTCCCGGTCCACAAAGACGCTGGTGGGCAGGGAGCCGACCCGGTAGCGCACCGCGACCTCCCCGGTCTCGTCCAGCAGGATGGGAAAGGTTAGCCCCTTTTCCTGGACGAACTGGGTGACATCCCGGAGGTCGTTCTCCTGATAGAGCAGGTTCACGGCCAGAATCTGCAGGCCGTCGGCCCCCTGCGCGGTATAGACCTCCTGCAGGGCGGGCATCTCGGTGCGGCAGGGGGGACACCAGGTATTCCAAAAGTTGAGCAGCACCGGTCGGCCGGCGAAATCGCTCAGACGCACCTCGTTGCCCTCCAGGTCCTGAAGGACAAAGTCGGGGGCCGCCTCACCCACTTTGAGCCTGCCATTGGGCGAAGCAGCACATCCGGTCAGCAAAGCGGCCCCAAGGGCAACGATCAGCAACCAAACCCACTTGCGCATCGCGTTCCTCCAGCATCAGCATCAGACCCGTACAAACCTCGGCTTCATTTGAGGATGTAATAGGTCGCCCGCCGTTCGCCGATTTTGAGCAGCAGCCCCCGCGAGACCAGGTCCACCAGGTCCCGCCGCAACGTCTCCGCGCTGACCTCCGGGCAGAGGGCCTGATAGTCCCGACCGGTGATCTGGCCGTGCTCGTCCACATAGAGGAGGGCCTGGACCTGACGCTCGTTCAGGCCGAGGCGGGCCAGGGCGCGGGGGTCGGCCGGCAGGCCCTCGACGGTCATCTCCTGGGGGCCGTAGAGGGTCAGGAGGAATCCGCCGGCGGTCTCGCGAAAGGCTGGCGGGGGCAGGTGCGATTCCTCCATCAGGGTAACCATACGGTTCAGGCCATACCCACTGCGTTCGGTCAACCCCAGGTCGACAAAGACCTGGGCGATCAACGGGTTGCGGGAGAAGCGTTCCTCGAGCAGGTTCTCCTCAGTGACCGGGCCGGGGAGCCGGCCGGGGCTGTAGACCTCGATGCGGTTGGCGAACAGGCTTACCCGGACCTCATCCCCCCGCAGGCTGTAATCGCGGTGCATCACCGCGTTGAGGATGGCCTCGCGCACCGCATCCATCGGGTACTCGGTCACCTCCACCCGTTCCTCATTTTCCCACATGCGCCCCCGGCGCATATGGGCGTGCAGAAAGGCCTCCGCCTGGCGGACCTGTTCGGGCAACGTCCCGGTGGCCTCCTCCTGTTCCAAAAGTTGGTCGGGGTCGGTGCCGTCATACCGAAAGAGGAGCAGGCGGGCCTGGGGGAGGAAGGCCTGGGGGTTGCGGCCGAAGCAGAGGAGGGCGGCGGTGGTGGGCAGGAGGCCATTGGGCGTCTCTCGCAGGTAGCCCCGCTGCCGGAGCAGGTCGAGGGGGTCGTCGGGGGACTCGGGCAGGTAGGCACTGTACCGGGAGACCAGGCGGAGGTCCAGGTCCTCCAGGGAGGCCGCTGGCGGGGGCAGGGTCTCGAAGGCATCCTCCCCCCGTTCCAGGAGCAGGCTGCGCAGTTCGACCGGGTCGAGGGGGAGGATCTGCCTTCCCTGGCGGTGCAGGTAGCGACCGCGCCAGTGGTAGACGCAGGGCCGGCCGGCCGGCACGGTAACGACCAGGAGGGCCTTTCGCTCCACCAGGACGACCTCGGGGGGGGGCAGTTCCAGGGGAGGGGTGCAGGCGCGGGCCGTTTTGAGGAGGAGGGCGCGAGTCTGCTCTGGGTTGGGCAGGCCCTCCACCAGGCCGTGCTGCCGGCCGCGCACGCCCAGGAGGATGCGTCCGCCGTGCCCGTTGGCCAGGGCGACCAGCGCTTCCCCGATGCGGGTGTTGCGCGACGAGGCCGGCAAAAAGACCAGGTCGGCGCGTTCACCCTCTTGGAGCAGTTGGAAAATCTCTTCTGCGTTCATCCGCTTCACTGCCGGCACGGCGGCCGGCCATTCCTCCACGAGGACAGCGTTATCGCTCCAGGGAGGCGATATACTGCCGGAGAAGGTCGGCGTGCATCTCTTCCTCGTAGGCCAGTTTCTGCAACATCTCCTGGGCCTGGGGGTCGTCAGTCGCTTCGGCGGCCAGGGTGTACTTTTGCCGAGCGGCCTCTTCTTCCGCCACCATCATCTGCAAAAAGGTCGCCAGGTCCACGGTTCCTCCTTTTTTCTAACTACACGGTTTCGCCAGTTCGTATCGAGTACCCCGGGATGAACCAGCAGAAAAACTTTGGGACGTTCAACTGTACTAACGGATATCCCCCCCGTTGACGGTGAGGATCTCGCCATTCACAAAGGTATTCCAGCCCGAGCCCAAAAAGAGGACCACGCGGGCAATCTCCTCCGGGCGGGCCAGCCGACGCAAGGGATTGCGTTGGGAGAGGGAGGCCTGGGCCTTTTCGGAGAGGGCCGCCTGCATGGCCTCGGTCAGGACGAGTTGTGGGGCCACCGCGTTGACCAGGATGCCGGCCGGCCCCAGTTCCTTGGCCAGGGCGCGGGTGAGGCCGACCAGGCCGGCCTTGGCCGCAGCATAGTGGGCCATCCGGGGGTAGCCCATGATGCCGGCCCGGGAGGTGATATTGACGATGCGGCCCCAGCCGCGCTCGCGCATATAGGGGGCGCACAGGGCCGAGCACAGCCAGGCCCCCTTGAGGGTGACCGCGATCATCTGGGACCACTGGCTTTCGCTCATCTCCTCCAGGGGGACCTCGTCGCCAAAAGCCACCGCGTTGTTCACCAGGACGTCCGGCCCGTGCCAGCGGGCGGCCACCTGCTCCAGGAGGGCGGTCATCGAGGCCCGGTCGGTCACATCCCCCTGGAGGGCCAGGGCCTGGCCGCCCTGGCTCGCGATCTCCTGACGCAGCGCCTCGGCCTGCTCCGCACTGCGGCGGTAGTTAATCACCACCCGCGCCCCCTCACGGGCAAAGAGGCGCCCAATCTCCCGCCCGATGCCGTGTGCGCTGCCGGTCACCAGGGCGACCTTGTCGGTCAGTTCCAGGTCCATCGCTTTCCTCCGGCGGGGTATTCCGGGCCAGGCCCGCTCCCACCGCCCGACCTGCCCCTTACCAGTCGGGGCGAAAGGCCCGGTCGTACTCGTCCTGCAACTTGTGTTCGTGGCCCTTTTCCTGCTCGGCCAGAAAGAGAAACAGTTCGCGCATCCCTGAGGTAGTGGCCATTTTGGCGAGTGTCAGGTACAGTTCTCGGGCCTCTTGTTCCCGGCGGATGGCCAGAAGCCAGGCTTCTTCCAGATTCATATCGCTCGTTTCCACACCGTTCTCCTTTCACCTGTGGGGCCGGCCATCCCCACAGGTACCAGAACTATCTGCATTCTACTACAACCTTTCCGGCTATGCAACCTATTTGCTCACCGGCCCGCTTTGGTGTATAATCGAACCGGTTTGTGAGACGGGGGACAACCCCCGGAGCAGGGTATGAGACCAGGAGGCTGACGATCGAACCACGGGAACTGGCCGATCTTTTGATGGAGGCGGTGGCGGAGAAAAAAGCCAGCCGGATTGTCTTGCTGGACCTGCGGCAGGTCTCGCTGATCGCCGATTACTTTCTGATCTGCAACGGCGAGAGCGAGCGACAATTGGACGCAATCGTTGAGGCGGTCCTGGAAAAAGCCAGGGAACGGGGGATTTCCCCGTGGCGGGTAGAGGGCACGGCCGCCAGCGGTTGGATGCTGGTGGATTTCAGCGCGTTAATTTTGCACCTGTTCACACCGGCACAGCGGGACTATTATCAGTTGGAGCAGTTGTGGAGCCACGCCCGCACCGTTGCGGTGATGCCATAGGGAAGCGGCCGGCCTCTGGAGAAGGTCTGGGGAGTTGAGGAAAGAAACTGGCGGTGCACCTGGCCCCCGTGCCGGGTGTTCTTGTGGATGAGCAGAGCGCGTCGAGCAGGAGTGGACCGGTCTCGATGAGTGAGTTGTTTGCCCGCCTGGGCATTCAGGACGAGATGACCTCGCTGGAGCAGTATATGCGGGGGCTGGTGACCTCGCCGGTCTTTTTGCTCTCCCGGCCGGCCCGGCACATCCTCACCGCCGGGGGTAAACGCACCCGGGCGGCGATCGTCTTTCTCACCACCCGACTGTTCGGGGGAACAATTCCCGAAACGACCCTCTATGCCGCCGCGGCCGTCGAGTTGATTCACGCCGCCAGCCTGGTGCACGACGACCTGATTGACCAGTCCCCCCATCGGCGGGGCCGGCCTACGATTCACCAGAAATGGCATCACGACGCCGCTCTCCTCTCCGGGGATTATCTCTTTGCCCTCTCGGCCCGGGCGATCGCCCTCACCGGCGAGATTCGCGTGCTCGACATTGTGGCCGAGGCCTCTCAGGCGATCTGCGAAGGGGAGATCAGCGGTGTGGATGTGGTCTCGCCGCTGGAGGAGGCGTTGGAGGCCTACCGCTTCAAGATCGGCTGCAAGACGGCGGCCCTCTTTGAGGCCGCGGCCCGGGTCGGTGCGCTCTGCGGCGGCGGTTCTGAGGAGGCGATCGCGACGATGGGCCGCTTTGGCTACGCCCTGGGGATGGCCTTTCAGATCGTGGATGACGTTCTGGACTATGTGGGGAAGGAGCGGGCGATGGGCAAACCGGTCGGGGGGGACCTCCGCCGGGGGCTGATCACCCTGCCGCTGATCTATGCCGTCGCCTACGACGACCCCGACGGCTTTCTCCAGGGGGTGGTGGACCGCTTTGGCGATAACCTGCAACCGGAGGAGGTGGACCGGGCAATCCGGCGGGTACAGGGATCGGCAGGGCCGGCGCGGGCGCAGCAGGATGCCGAGCAGTACCGCAGCCAGGCCCTGGAGTACCTGCGGGCGGTCGCGCCCTCACCGGAGCGGGATCCTCTGGAGGAGATTGCGCGCCTGGTCGTGGACCGGGAGTCCTAGTGCAGGTGCGGGTGGAAACGTTTCAGGAGCCCAGATTTGTCAAAACACAACCGTCGAGCATGTAATGTACAGCCCTTTTGGGAATCTTCCCAAAAGGACCCTGCCCTCGTACGTCCCGCCGGCCCGACCCCCAGCAGGTGAACCTGGATGCCGGCATCTCGATCATCCTACTGGACACCCCCCCACTTTGTGGTAGAATAGAGGCCGCCAAATGGAGGTGAACGATGTCTGCGCGGACGCTGCTGCATCCAGGCGGTACAGCCCTGGTGGTGATTGACGTGCAGGAAAAGTTGGTCCAGCTGGTCCCGGAAGAGGCCGGCCGGCGGGTGGTGCGCACCCTGTCGCGGTTGATCCCCCTGATGGACCTGTTGGGGGTGTCGGTCCTGTGGACGGAGCAGTACCCGGCCGGCCTGGGACGGACGGTGTCCGAACTGGCGGCCCTTCTGGAGGGCCGGCCGCGCTTTGAAAAGACCGTCTTTGGTTGCTTCGGCGCACCCGGTTTCGGCGGCTGGCTCTGGGAACACGGCATCAGCCGGCTCCTCCTGACCGGAATCGAGACCCACATCTGCGTCCTCCAGACGGCGATCCAGGCCCTCCAGGCCGGGCTGACGGTGCACGTCCTGGCCGATGGGGTGGCCTGTTACCGCCCGCTGGACCACGAACTGGCCCTGGAACGCATCCGCCAGGCCGGCGGCGTGGTCAGCACCTGGGAGACCGCCGTCTATGAACTGCTGGGCGAGGCCGGCACCGAGACCTTCCGCCAGGCCCTGCCCTACCTGAAGGAGCGGGATTAGAGGCGATGCTGAACTGGCGACTCCTGGCCGAGCGGCGCATCGAGGAAGCGATCGAACGGGGCGAGTTCGACAACCTCCCCGGCGCGGGCAAGCCGCTCCCTCACCGGGACGACGCCCTCGTCCCGCCGGAGTGGCGATTGGCCTTCTACCTGCTGGAGCAGGCCGGCCTGGCCCCCGAATGGATCCTGCGCGACGCCGAGATTCGCGCCGACCTGGAGGACCTGGCCGAACAGCACCGCCGTGAGGAACGGTGGGTGGAGGCCCGCCGGGCCGCCCTGGCGACCATGTCGCCCCAGGAGCGCGTCGCCGAACGTGCCCGCCTGCGCCAGGTCCACGCGCAGACCTGGGAACGGGTGCACGAGCAGGTGGAGCAGATCAACCGCAAAATCCGCGACTTTAACCTGGTCGTCCCGCTCGTCTGGCGGCAACGACCTTTGTTGGACCTGGCCGAGGAACAGGCGGCCTGGCAGAGAACCTGGAACCGACTCGATGAGGAGGCATAAGCGATGAAGGCAATCATCCTGGCCGGTGGAAAAGGACAGCGGTTGCGACCCTACACCAATGACCGCCCCAAGGGGATGGTCGAGGTGCTCGGCGTGCCGATTCTGGCCTACCAGGTGCACTGGCTGCAGGCGAACGGCATCGAAGGGGTCCTCTTTTCCTGCGGCTATCGCCACGAGGTCATTCAGGACTATTTCGGCAACGGCAGCAGGTGGGGCCTCTCGATTCGCTACGTCATCGAGGAGGTCCCCCTGGGCCGGGGTGGCGGGATCAAGTATGCCCTCTCCCATATGGACCCGGAGGACGACCCCGTGGTGGTGACGAACGGCGATGTCATCACCAACTTTCCCCTGCGCGAGATGATTGCCGAGCACCGGCGCCACCGACCGATGGGGACGATCTTTTTGACCCCCTACTACAGCCCCTTTGGGATTGTGGATGTGGACGAAGAGGGGCGGGTGCGTGGCTTTCGGGAAAAGCCGGAACTGCCCTACTGGATCAACGGAGGGGTCTATATCCTCAGTCGGGCGATCTATGAGGTTCTCCCCGATCAAGGGGACCACGAGGTAGAGACCTTTCCCCTCCTGGTGCAGCAGGGGCAGTTGCGGGCCTTTCGCTCGCGGGCCTACTGGCAGTCGGTGGACACGGTCAAGGACCTCTCGGTCACCAGCAAGGACCTGGAACTCTTTATGATGGAGGCCCTTTTCCGGGGAGAGGAGATTGACCGGGTCGCCCGGTAGAGGGCCGGATGGGTGAGACAATTCCGCAGGTAGTGCTCAAGGCCGGGAAGGAAAGGTCGCTCCTGCGCCGCCACCCTTGGGTCTTTTCCGGGGCGGTTGCCGAGGTGGTCGGTGCGCCTCGACCGGGAGCGGTGGTGGATGTCGTGGATGGGGCGGGCCACTTTCTGGCCCGGGGCACCTACAGCCCCCGCTCGCAGATTCGGGTGCGGCTGTGCACCTGGGATGAGGGCGAGGTGGTGGGGCGGGCCTTTTGGGAACGTCGTCTGGAGCGGGCCCTGGCCGGCCGCGCCGCCCTGGAGGAGAGTGGAACGACTGCCTACCGCCTGGTTCATGCCGAATCGGACGGCCTCCCCGGAGTGGTGGTGGACCGCTACGGACCCTTCCTGGTGTTGCAACTGCTCAGCCAGGGGGCCGATGCCTGGCGGGAGGAGTTGGTCGCGCTCCTGGTCGGTCGCTGCGCCCCGCGAGGCATCTATGAGCGCAGCGATGCTCCGGTGCGCCGGTTGGAGGGCCTGCCATTGCGCAACGGCCTGCTCTGGGGAGAGGAACCGCCGGAGCGGGTGGAGGTTTGGGAGGAGGGGCGGCCCTTTCTGGTCGAGATCCGGCGGGGGCAAAAGACGGGGGCCTACCTGGACCAGCGGGAGAACCGCCTCCGGGTGGCCCCTCTCTGCGCGGGCAAGGAGGTCCTGGACGCCTTTACCTACAGCGGTTGGTTCGCCGTGCGGGCGGCCGGCGAAGGGGCGGCCGCGGTCGTGGGCCTGGACTCGTCGAGCGACGCGCTGGCTCTGGCCGGGGAGAACGCCCGCTGGAACGGGGTCGAGGAACGCACCTCCTGGGAGGAAGGGGACGCCTTTGAGGTGCTGCGGGAGTGGCGGGCAGCTGGCCGGCAGTTCGATGTGGTCATTCTGGACCCGCCCAAGTTTGCCGCCCGGCGGGAACAGGTCCGTGCGGCCGGTCGGGGGTACAAGGACATCAACCTCCTGGGCCTGCACCTCCTCCGGCCGGGCGGCCTGCTGGTGACCTTTTCCTGCTCCGGCCACATCAGCCCCGACCTCTTTCAAAAGATCGTCTTTGGGGCGGCGGTGGATGCCGGCCGGGATGTGCAGGTCATCGGCCGGCTCTTTCAAGGGGCCGACCACCCGGTCCTCCTGACCTTTCCCGAGGGGGCCTACCTGAAGGGGCTGCTCTGCCGGGTCTGGTGAGGCTCAAAATCCGAGAACCCGTCGGACAGGTATTCCACGTCCGGGCGGGGAGATGCCGACAGAACCGTTCTCCAGAATATAGGCAAATGTTACATCTGCCCGTGTCTGGTTCCTGCTTCCCCGAGGGGCACCGGACGGCTTGCGTCGCCTTGTGACCTCCCCTCTGCGCAGGCGTCAATTCCCGTGGAACTCACGGTACTCGCTCATTGCGCCAGGTTCAAACTCGCGTTCAGGTCGCGGTCCAGAATGCCGCCGCACTCCTCGCGCACGAACGTCCGCTCGGACAGCGCCGGCAGCGGCTTTACGCTTCCGCACGCCGAGCACCGCTGCTTGCCGGATGGGCAGAACCGGCCGGCGATGAGCAGCCCGACCCCGTACCAGGCGGCTTTGTCCTCCATCTGCCGCCGGAACTCCCCGAAACTTGCGTCGGCCACCGCCCCGGCCAGGTGGTGGTTTTGGAGCATCCCCGCCACATTCGACGATAACCACGACCGCCGGCCTCTCCGTCGGGGACTTGGTTTTCGCCACAATCGCGCCGGTGGCCTTGTGCAGCGCGTCCCGGCGGATGTTGCCGCTACGATAGTACAGTGGTAGCTAACGCCTTGTTTTTTGGCCCACGCCGAGAGTTTCACGGCTGACCCCACCGGTTGCATTACCCGGTATTCGGCCGGCATCGTACCACGGATGATAATGTTCGTCAATATTTTCGCCAACTCTTGAACCCCTGGGCGTCCAGGTAGGTCTGCAAGATAAGGGTGGCGGCGATGGCGTCGCGCTGCTGCCGGCGGCGCTTCCGACGCATCCCTCCCTCGAGGAGGGCCCGTTCGGCGGCCATCGTGGAGAGGCGTTCGTCCCACAGAACCACCGGCACCTCCAGGTGTTGCCGCAGCCGGCCGGCCCAGGCCCGCGCCTGGCGGCTCTCCTCCCCCTCGCTCCCATCCATGTTCAGCGGCAGTCCCACGACCACCCCGACGACCTGGTGGACCCGCGCCTGGGCGCAAACCTCGGGGAGACCCTCCTCCGGGCCAGCGGCATCCACCACGCCCAGCGGCGAGGCCAGCGTCCCCGAGGGGTCGCTCAGGGCCAGGCCGATGCGCCGTCCCCCCAGGTCCACCCCTAGCCAGCGATTGCCTTCCTCCAGTGTGCTTGCCGAGGGTACGCTCATCCCACCCCCTTCCTGGCGACAAGCCGGTTGACCGCGTGCTGGTGCGGCACCCCGCCGGAGGTGCAGCCAAAGGCCTCCCCGGTGCAGAACTCGATTCGCCGGTCGGTATAATAGGTGAACAGTTCAGCGATGTTCCAGGGATGGGCAGTCACCTCGGCATCCGGGGACCGAACGATGAACGGCTTGCGCACGAAACCGGACAAGACGTGCAGGCCATTCGGGTTGGTGAAGGGCCGGTAGTTGTTCAGAATCTCGGCCCGCAGTTCTTGACATTCAACCGTGGAACGTTCCAACGGGCAACGGTATCACGGCCCGACCTCGCTGAGGTCCACGACACGGATGCGGGCGGTGCTGGGAAGTTTCCCCATCGCCGGGCTGATGGCATAGGCGGCGATGCGGTCGCGATAGTCCTCCAGGAGTTCGTAGGCCTCCTCCATCCGCAGGCCGGCCAGTTTGCGCAGAATCTCGCGTTTCAGTTCGCGGTCAATGACGTTCTGAATCGGCACGCGGACGTGGGTTGTGTAGGTCCAGGCGTTTGTGGAGGCGCCCTGGGCCGGCCCCACCGCCTGCAACGCCCCGTGGGTAATCTGGCCGATCGTCTGGCCGCTCTTTTCCCCGCCCAGGGAGGCAACAGCGGTCTTGCGGATGGCCTCCTCCAGGAGGCCGGGCCGGCTGGCCAGGGCCGAGACGCGCACCCGCGCCGTCAGCATGACCGTTTCGGCCTCGCTGCCGACCTCGTGGTCAAAGGTCTTTTCCACCGTCTCGCTCTCCAGCGTTCCGGTGAGCACGGCCAGGTCAGTGCCGAGTTGCTTTTGTAGTTCGGCATAGGCATCGTCCTGCAGTTCCACGATCAGTTGCTCTTCCAGTCGCCGGAGGTCCTCCTGGGTGACGACGGTGGCCTGCCGCTCGCTGCCGCCGGTGGTGGGGAGTTCGTTGACGGCGCGGATGAGGCCGGCCAGGTTGCCCTCGATGGTGGTGATGACCCAGGCGTCCACATTGTAGGCGCTGCCCGGTTGGTCGGCGATGATGCCGACCTGGGCCATGCCGACATAGGCCCCACTGCCCCAAAAGTTGGAGGCGGGCACATTGACATCCTCGGTGGTGTGGAAGGTGGCCCCACCGCCGGAGAGGGTGGTGCCGGCCGGGACAAAGATGTTCGACTCGGTCAGGTTGGTCAGGACGACCGCCCCGGTGGCCCGTCCCTCGGCCAGGATGGCCTGCCCGCTGGCCGGAGCCGAGGCCTGGCCGGACATCTCGACCTGAACGGCCTTGGCCGGGATGGCGACGTTCGTACCCTCGCCCTGCACCTGGGCATCCTTGCTCACCTGGTCCTCCAGCAGGATGGTGAGGTTCAGGTCCATCTCTTTGGCCTCTTTTTCCAGTGGGGTCAGGACCACGGTGACGCGGGGCAGGGAGAACCAATAGACCGTCAGAATCAGCAGGGCCACGGTGACCACGCTGAGGAAGGCCACCCAGTAGTAGCGCTGTTTGAGGAGGCGGAGACGGCGGGTCTCCTCCTCGGTGCGGGCACGGGGCCCGATGGCCACAGGGGCCCCTTCTTTAGGCTCGGCCTCGCGGCCGGGTTGGAAGCGGGAGGCGACTCTCAGGAACAGGCCGACGACGGCGATGTAGAGGTTGCCCAGGGCACTGGTGAGGGGGTAGAGGAGTGTCTGGAGGAAGGAGGCTTTCTTGGGTTCACGCCGTTCCCGGGGGCGGGCCACCCGCACCTCCGGTGCGGGGACCGGCTCGCGGGGGGCCGGGCGAGCGGCGGCCTCGGTGGCGGCCTCGTCGGTTATGGACATGCTCTCAAAGGCGTCAAAGAGGGCCAGGTCTTCCTCCGAGAGTCCCTCCAGACGGGCCTCCAGTTCGGGGGGACGTTCTTCTGCCGCTTCCTCCTCGGCGGCCACCCCGATCGGCTCCGGGGGGCGGGTCGAGACGACGATGCGGGGCAGTTCTTCCTCCTCGGCAGGAAAGACCGGGCGGATGGGCATCTCGACCCCCAACCGCACGACGTCGAACCGGCAGACCTCGGCCATGTCGCAGGTCTTTTCATCCTCCGAATAGACGGTCAGGTGGACGCTGGTGATGTCGCAGGCCTTGCGCAGCATGGTAAAGCCGCCAAGCGTCTGGAGGGCCTGGGTCCCTGGGGGGACGATCAAGTTGATCTGCTGGGCCTTGGTCGTACGGACCTTTTCCAGAATCGTCTCGGTGTCATCGGTCGGCTGGAGTTCGATCGTTACCGATTCCTCGGACATTTTACTTCCTCCTTTCGGATTCCCCTACCGCGTCCGGTTTTGCCCGCACAACTTCGGGGACTTGGGAGAGCGCTTCCTCCAGACGTTCCAGGACCCGTCCTCCGCCCTGAGCCATCTCGGGCCGGCCGCCGCCGGTCCCCTGAATCGTCCGGCTGATCTGGCGGAGAATCTGGCCAGCGTGGTAGCCGCGTTGGACCAGGTCCGGCGTGACCATCGCCACCAGGCGGGGTTGTCCCTCAATCTCGCTGCCCAGGACAACGATGGCCGAACGGAGCCGGTCGCGCAACATATCCCCCAGTTCCCGCAGGCGGGCCATGTCGGGGAGGTCTACCCGCGCGCTGAGCACGGTGACGCCGTTGACCTGCTGCGCCCGGCGGAGCAGGTCGTTCACCTGGGAACGGGCCAGTTCGCGCTGCAGCGCGACGATCTGCGCTTCCCGTTCCCTGAGTTCCTCCAAGAGCCGCCGGACGCGCTCCTCCAGGCGGTCGAGCGGAACCTGGAGGGTCTGGGCCTGCTGCTCCAACCGGCGGGCCTGTTGTCGGGCCCAACGGATGGCGGCGCGGCCGGTGACCGCCTCGATGCGGCGCTGGCCGGCCCCGGTGCTGCTCTCACTGAGGATGAAAAAGGGCCCAATCTCGCCGGTGCGGTTGACGTGGGTGCCCCCGCACAGTTCGCGGGTGTGAAACTCGTCGGGGGAGCGTTCCACGCTGACCATGCGCACCGTTTCGCCGTACTTTTCCCCAAAGAGGGCGATGGCCCCCTGTCGAAGGGCCTCCTCCTGGGGCAGGATGCGGGGGACGACCGGCAGGTTCTGGCAGATCGCCCGATTGACCCGCCGCTCGATCTCGTCGAGTTCTTCGGGGGTGGCCGGCCGCAGGTGGGTAAAGTCAAAGCGCAGCTGGTCGGGGGCGACCAGCGAACCGGACTGGATGGCATGCTCACCCAGCACCTCGCGGAGGGCCCGGTGCAACAGGTGGGTGGCGGTGTGATTGCGGGCAATGTCGGCACGTCGCTCCGCGTCCACGCGGGCATGGACCGTCTCGCCCTCCTCCAGCAAGCCGCTTTCCACCTGGCCGATGTGTACCGTCAGGCCGGGGATGGGGCGGCACACGTGCTCGACGACAAAGCGGCCATGCTCGCCGACCAGGAGGCCCGTATCGGCGACCTGACCACCGGCCTCGGCGTAAAAGGGGGTGCGCTCCAGGACGACCTCCAGCCGTTCTCCGGCCGAGGCCCGGCGAACCGCTTCGCCCTGGTTCAGGAGGAGCAGTACCCGCCCCTGGTCGGTGGTGGTCTCGTACCCGCTAAAGGTGGTGGGGGGCAGGTGCAGGTCGCGATAGTACTCGGCGGCGGCCATCAGGGCCTCGCCGGCCGCCGCCCCCCGGCTGACCGCCTGGTGGCGGGCCTGGGCCTGCTGAAACCCTTCCTCATCCACCTCATAGCCCCGCCGGCGGGCAATCAGGCGGGTCAGGTCCATAGGGTAGCCGTAGGTGGCATAGAGTTCAAAGGCGGCCTCGCCGGGGAGGCGGGGCTCCGCTTGCTCTTCCAGGAGGGCCTCCAGGCGGGTCAGGCCGGCCTCCAGGGTGCGGCCAAAACGCTCCTCCTCGTCGGCGATGACCTCCAGGATGAAGGGTTCCTTTTCCCGGAGGTGGGGATAGGCTGGGCCGAGGATGGAGATGACCACGCGGGCCGGTTCGCTCAGGAAGGGCCTGCTAAAGCCGAGGAGGCGGCCCTGGTAGATCGCCCGCCGGAGGATGCGCCGCAGAATCGAGTTGCGTCCCAGGTTTCCGGGGAGGACCCCATCGGCAATGATGTTGACGGCGGCACGGCTGTGGTCGGCCACGGCCCGGTAGGAGGCGATCAGGCGGTCGCGCCCCCGGTCATCGTGGCCGAGCATCTCCTGGAGCCGACGGATAATCGGGGCAAAGAGGTCGGTGTCATAGTTGGTGGGAACGCCCTGGAGGATGGCGACCAACCGTTCGAACCCCATGCCGGTGTCCACGCTGGGGCGGGGCAGGGGGACAATGCCATCGGGCCGCAGTTCGAACTGCATAAAGACCAGGTTCCAGACCTCCCACCAGCGGCCGCACTCGCAACGGGGGTCGCAGTTGTGGGCGGGGTCGTTCAGACAGTGGCCGGTGGTGTCATAGTGGACTTCGGAGCAGGGGCCGGCCGGCCCGACGTCGGCCATCTGCCAAAAGTTATCCTTGCGCCCCAGGCGCACAACCTCTTCCGGGGCCAAGCCGGCGATCTCGCACCACAGGCGCGCCGCCTCGTCGTCAGGGGTAAACTCTTCATCTCCGCCAAAGACGGTCGGTCGAAGCCGCTCCGCCGGAATCTGGACGACCTGGGTGAGAAATTCCCAGGCATAGGCGATCGCTTTTTCCTTGAAATAGTCGCCGAAGGAAAAGTTTCCCAGCATCTCAAAGAAGGTGTGATGCCGGGGAGAAGGTCCGACCTCCTCCAGGTCGTTGTGCTTGCCCGAGACGCGCAGGCAGCGCTGGGAGGAGGTGGCCCGCTTATAGGGACGTTTCTCCAGACCGAGAAAGACGTCCTTGAACTGGTTCATTCCGGCGTTGGTAAAGAGGAGCGTGGGGTCCTGCGCCGGGACCAGTGAGGAACTCGGCACCACCGTATGCCCCTGGCGGGCAAAAAAGTCCAGAAATACCTGTCGAACCGCGTCGCTCTTCACCGGCCTTTCCTCCGATGTTCTGTGTTATTATTGTAATACAAACCATATCGCTTGTCAATCTGGTGCCTGCCCCGGCCACGGCCATATCAAAGTCATTGGCCTCTGCCGGGAAGGGCCCGGCCGCGGCGCCCGTGCCGCGTAGAGCCAAACCGAACGGTCCTGGCATTGACCAGAGGAGGTTTTGGATGTCCGGACATTCCAAGTGGTCCACGATCAAGCGGAAAAAGGGGGCCGCCGATGTCCGTCGGGGCCAACTCTTTACCAAACTAACCCGCGAGATTATCGTTGCGGCGCGTGAGGGGGGTGGGGATCCTGGGGCCAACTTTCGCCTGCGGATGGCAATCGAGCGGGCCAAGAAAGAGAATATGCCCAACGAGAATATCCAGCGGGCGATTGACCGGGCACTGGGGCGCACCGGTGAGGCCGAGATCAGCGAGGTCGTCTATGAGGGGTATGGTCCTCACGGGGTCGCCCTGATCATCAATGCAGCCACCGACAACCGCAACCGCACCGTCGCCGATGTGCGCAACACCCTCAGCCGCGGTGGGGGCAGCCTGGGAGAGACCGGTTGCGTTTCCTGGCTCTTTGACCTGAAGGGCCATGTCGTCATCGAGGTCCCCGACAGGGACGCCGACCAGGCCGAGGAGATCGCCCTGATGGCGATGGATGTGGACGGCGTGGAGGATGTGCAGACCGAGGGGGACACGGTCGAGGTCTACACCGAACTGACCGACCTGGGGCGGGTGCGGGATGCCCTGGCCGGGATGGGCCTCAAGATCGCCGAGGCCGGCAAGACCTACCGCCCCAAGAGCACCGTCTCCCTGAGCCCCCAAGAGACGATTCGGGTGATGAAGTTGATCGAACGGTTGGAAGAGTTGGACGACGTTCAAGAGGCCTTTTCCAACCTAGAGATCCCGGACGAGGTTCTGGCGGCCTACGAGGGCTAGCGGTGCGCGTGCTCGGTCTGGACCCCGGCACGGCCCTGCTGGGGTGGGGAGTGCTGGAGGGGGAGGGGGAACCCCACCTGGTTGCCTACGGTGTGGTCAAGACGCCGGCCGGCCACTCCCTGGCCGAACGGCTCCAGATGCTGGTCTCACGCCTGCGGGAGATTGTGGCCCACTTTACGCCCGACACGGCCGCGCTGGAGGAACTCTTTTTCGCCCGCAACGTGCGCACCGCCTTTGCCGTGGGCCAGGCCCGGGGGGCCTGCCTGGTGGCCTTGGCCGAGGCCGGCCTGCCGGTCCACGAGTACACTCCCCTCCAGGTCAAGCAGGCCGTCACCGGCTATGGCCGCGCCGATAAAACCCAGGTCCAACGGATGGTCCGGTCCCTCCTGCACCTTGAGGAGATTCCCCGCCCCGACGATGCCGCCGACGCCCTGGCGGTGGCCCTGTGCCACTTTTACTCCGCCCGGATGGAGGAAAAGGTCCGCCAGGCGCTGGAGGAATAGGAATCCATCCGAAAAGCCTGCCCCCCTGCTCCACCGGGCAGGCGGGAAAGCCTGCCCCCCTGCTCCACCGGTCTCTCAAGGAAACCACCCCCAATGGGCTGGGCGAGGGCCGGGCCCTCGCCCAGCCAGGGCCTTTTCCGGCGCGCAGCGGTATCAGGCGACCGCTCCTTTGGTGATGCGGAAAAAGAGGTCCTCCAGGTCTCGTTCCTGGCTGAACGAGACGACCGCAAACCCCGCCTCAACCAGTTCCCGCAACAGGCCGGCCAGGGCGGCTTCATCCCCCTGGAAGGTCATCTCCAGGCCGCGCGGCGTCAGCGCGGGGTTGTCCACCCCGGGGCGGCCCTGGAGGTAGGCCAGCAGGTCTTCCTTCCGGTCGAGGACGGCGATCTGGACGGTGCGCCGGTCCAGCAGGCGGCGGCGAATCTCCGCGACCGGCCCGCTGGCCAGGAGGTTCCCCTGCTCGATAATCCCCACATGGTCGCAGATGTCGGCCAGTTCGCTGAGGATGTGGGAACTGACCAGGATCGTCTTGCCCATCCGCCCCAGTTCGCGGAGCAGTTCGCGAATCTCGGCCCGTGCCTGGGGGTCCAGACCGGAGGCCGGCTCGTCCAGGAGGAGCACGTCGGGGTCGTGCACGAGCAGGCGGGCCAGGCAGAGTCGCTGCTGCATGCCCCGGGAGAGGGTGTGGACAAAGGCGTCGTACTTGCCCCCCAGGTCCACCAGTTCCAGGAGTTCCTCCACCACCTGCGGTCGCCGCTCCGGGGGGAGGTCGTAGCAGCGGGCGAAAAAGTCCAGGTACTCCCACACCTTCAGGTCAGGGTAGAGGCCGAAAAAGTCGGGCATATAGCCGATGCGACGGCGAATGGCGCGGCTGTCCGTCCCCAGACGTCGGCCGGCGATATAGATCTCGCCGCTGTTGGGGGCGAGCAGGCCGGCCAGGAGGCGCAGGGTGGTCGTCTTGCCCGCGCCGTTCGGCCCGATAAAGCCATAGATGGCCTGCGCCGGCACAACCAGGTTCAGGTTGTTCACCGCGACCGTCTGGCCGAAGCGGCGCGTCAGACCGTGCGTCTCGATCATGTTCATGGCTGCTGTCCCTCCGCATCCGGCCAGCCTGTCCCAGCAGAAAGGAGGGCGGAGGGGGTTGGGCTGGGCCGCGGCGTCGGGGTGAGCGACGGCATGGGGGGGGGCAGTGGAGGCGGCGTCGGTGTGGGTGTGGGCCGGCCGGCCCCAGGCATCCAGGGGTCCGGCTCGGTCTCGGCCCGAATCAGGTACAGGGTAAAGTGGTAGGTCCGGCCGATATGGCTGTTTATGGTAAAAAGAGGGGGGCCTCCCTCCCCCCAGCAGAGGAGAAGGGGGTCCTGCGCTACCGCATCCCCATAGGGATTGAGCAGCGATCCCGGGGGGACGGGTGCCCAAACGGAAGAGGACTGGCCGGACGGGAAAAGGAACTGCAGGGGTTGGAGTGTAGGGACGATGCGGACCTGTTGTCGGATCGAGGCCCCGCCGGCGACCTCCCCCAGGTGCAGAGAGACGCCTCGGCCAACGATGGCGCAATCGTGCAGGTCGTACGCACTGTTGTTCTCCACCCGAATGGCGGCTGTCTGCCGATCGGAGGAGACGATCCTCGCCCGCAGGTCGGGGACCTCCCGGAGGATACGTTGCGCGCTAAAGAAGCGCATGGACCACTGCTCCACACGCAGGTCCCGAATCTGTTGCTCCCCCTGCTGGACGATCTCGATGGTGCTGGATGAGGCGGAGCCGAACGGTTCCTCCAGCGGCCCCAGGGCCGTCAGTGGGTCGGCGGTGATGGTATATCGCTGCGAGCGTGGGGAAAAGAGCGCCGCGTAGGAGGACACGGTGGCCATCTGTCCTCCCGAGGGCATGCGCACAACCGAGATGATGGCGAGGGAGCGTTCCGCGCCCCGGGAGAGCAGGCCCGCACCGTAGACGGCCAGGGCGAAGAGGATCGTCAAGGCAGGAATCGTCACCCAGGCCCACTCCAGCCGCTGCTTCCGGCGGAGGAAAAGATAGTTCACCGGGCCGACCAGGAGGATATAGACCAGCAGCAGGATGCCGACGCTGAGCACCGAGATCGGCTTCCATTCGATCATGTCCGGCAGTGCCCAGAAGAGGGGGGTGGTATCGACCCAGAGACCGCCCTGCCAGAGGGAGCCAACCGACGCAATCTCAATCAACCGGTACCAGAGGGCCTCGTTGCCGGCCCAACTGCGCAGGGGAGCCAGGTCGGGGGAGAGGGCCAGAAAGGTGACCCGACCGCTTCCATAAGGGCGGGAGACGATCAGGGGCAGGGTCCCTTCGGCCAGGAGGACGTCCTCTCCGGCAGCGGCGACGCGGGAGAGCAGGTAGGGCCCACCCGGAGGAATCGGCTCGTGCACGTAGGCTTCCAGGGCCGGAACGGCCTCCAGGGTGGCCTCCCCCTGCAGGGTGACGGGGAGCAGGTCGGATGGCAGGCCGGCCAGGGTCAGGTCGGCGGCGGGGCCACCGCAGACGATCAGGTGGCCGCCGGTCTGCACCCACAATGCGAGGGCCTGCCGCTGCGCCGGAGTGAGCACGCCCGTGTCCACCCCGGCAAGGAGCAGCACATTCACGGTGTGCAGCGGCCAGAAAGTCTCGGGAATGTCGGCAGGCTCAACCGGGACGAGGTCCCGCATCTGACCGGTCTTGCCGCCCGCCCCCAGGAAGGAGAGGGGAGCACGGTCCTGTACCCACAGGCCGATGCGGACATTCTGACTCAACTCCTTTAGGCTCACCCGGGTCTCGGCCCGCACCCGCCCCTCGACGAGCAGACGCACCACAAACTGGCCGGGCTGTCCATATTGTACCAGGTGTTGAGGCCCCACCAGGATAGGGACCTCCTTGCGGGAGAGGTGCGGCAGAGAGACCGGGGCGACATAGCGGACGGTAGGTGAGTGTGTTGGTTGCACCACGACCTCTCCCTCCAGGTCAGGGCCGTTGTTCTCCAGGCGCACCAGCAGTTGGAGGCCGGTGGTGGGGACAAAGTGGCCGCCAAAGGGGGCCTTGACCTCCATGCGCACCGGTTCCTGGCCCTGGGCGAGGGCCGTCGCGCCCCCGCCGGCCAGGAGCGATACCAGGAACAGAGTAACCGCCAGAACCTTGCGTGTGCGCATTGCCACCTCCGGTCGCGTCCGACGGCATTATACTACATTCTCCAGTTCCCGACAAGAAAAACCGGCCGGTCGCACGGCCATATCAAAGTCATTGGCCTCTGCTGGGAAGGGCCCGGCCTCGGCGCCCGTGCCGCGTAGAGCCGGCCCGAAGGCGCCAGCGCACGGTCGCGGGGTAATCGCGTTCCCGGTCAGCGTAAAGCACGGCCTATACCGTGCCCTTCCCGCCTTACGGGGTAGCCTGGCCCCCGGTTCGGCGGCGGAGGCCGGCCGTGGCCAGGCCGGCCAGCCCGTAGGCCAGCGCGCCGGCCAGGAGGACCGGCCCGTACCCCCAGGCCAGGGCAGCCAGTTGGGCCAGAATCGCCCCCAGCACTGAGGCGCAGCCGTTTGCCGCCCAGGCCCAGGGAATCTGGGCCCGCCCCTTCTCCCCCAACAGGCGCAGGCCGGCCGGGAAAGGCACCCCCATCAAAAAGCCCAGCGGAAGCAGGAGCAGCCCTCCCAAGGCGATGCGCGCACCCAGGGGCAACGCCAGCAGGGCGCCCAGCAGGGGCAGCCCCAGGGCGTAGAGCAGGCCCAGCCCGCTCAGGGCCGGGAGAACCGGCCGCAGCCGCTCCGGTCGGTTGCCCCAGAGGAGGCTGCCCAGGCCGGACCCGACCAGCAGGGCAAAGAGCACCGTCGCGGTGGCGTAGAGTGGCTGGTCCAGCAAAAGGGTAAACCGGCCCAACAGGGGGACCTCCACCGCCATAAAGCCCAACCCCAGGAGGGCAAAGTAGAGCAGGAGGTGGCCGGAGGAAAGTCGGTCGGCCGCCCGGCCTCGTCGGGACAGGGCCAGCGGCAGGACGATCAGCCCGCCCGAGGCGAGCAGGGCCAGGAGCAACAGGAACGGTAGCACCAAAAAGCCGGCCCCGCCGAACGGCTGCACCGTCTGACCGTACTCCCGCAGCACCTGGGGGACCTGCCGCCAGCGGAAAAAGTGGTAGAAGAAGGGCCGCCCGTCACGGGCCGGGCGGACGTCGGCCGGCCATTCCCGGTAGACCTGCTCCCGGTCGGCGAAAAAGGCGGCAAAGGCGTCGTAGTAGATCGCGCCGGCGCGGATGCGGTTGTAGCGGTTGGCCTCCTCCGGGCGCAAGCGGGACGTCCAGACCAGGTCAAAGCGCCCCTCCTGGGCAAACGCCTCCACCTGCGCCAGGTCGGCCTCGGCAAAGGGCTCCCGCCGGGCCAGCAGGAGCAGGGTGGACCAACTGCGCAGGGCCACGACGCACTCGGCCGGGTTCTCCATCCCCTCCGCCTCCAGCGCCGTGACGACCGTTGCCAGGGCGCGCAGTTCCTCCGAGGGCGGCTCCTGCAGCCAGCGCATCAGCACCAGCGTCCCGCCGGGGGCCAGCCGCCGCAGGGCCGCCCGGAACGCCTCGACGGTGAGGAGCGGCTCCTCACTCAGACTGTAGGCCCCCGCCGTGACCACGGCACGGTCCCCGGTCAGGGAGAGGACCACCAGGTCGAACGGCTCCCCCCGCCGGGCCAGGTAGGAACGGGGCCCGCTGCGCACCCCCTCCACCGCCGGCTGCTGCAGGAGGCGGCCGGTCTCCTCGGCAAACGCCTGCCCGACCACCTCCAGCACCAGCGGGTTCTCCTCCACGACGACGACCCGCTTCGCGCCCTGGTGCAGGGCCTGCAGGAGGTCCAGCCCGCCCATCGGGCGCAGCAGGAGGACGGCCGGCCGGGGGTGCAGGCGGTAGGGCAGGGCCGAGAGAAGCGTATCCAGGAAGGAGAGGTCATCGCGCTGCAGGTCCACCAGGGTCAGTGGGGAGGGGTGGTCGCCGTCCACCAGGAGGGCCAGTTGGTCGGGCAGGGGGGCGGCGGACAAGAGCGGCAAGCCGGGGAAGGCGTGGTAGGGGCCGCCGGCGACGACGTCCACCCGGCTGATGGCGTTTTCCCGGGAGGTGCGCAGGTGCGCGCCGGGGAAGCGCAGTTGCTGAACCAGGCTCTTGTGGGGGTCCAGCCGCAGGGAGAGGAACGCAGGCGGCTGGAGGGGAGGAGGAACAGGACCAGGAGGCCCACCGGGAACAAGGCGAGGAGGCGGCCTGGCCGGAGAAAGAGGATGGCGGCCAAGGCGGCCAGGAGGCCGGCGGCCAGCGGCAGGCGGCCGGCCCCTACCAGGCCCAGGAGCGGCGGGGCCAGGAGCACCCCCAACGCAGAGCCGGCCAGGTTGCAGGCGTAGAGGGGACCGGGACGCTCCGGGTGGGACTCCAGAAGCAGGCTGAGCGCCAGGCCGGCCAGGAGAAAGGGAAGGAGCAGCGCCAGGTACTCCAGGGCCAGGTAGAGGACCTGCCGCCGGTCCCAGGGAAGGATGTAGAGGTCCAGCGGCAACAGGTGTTGGGCCAGCAGGAGCAGGACGCAGGAAGCGGCAAAGAAGAGGCTCAGGCCGGCCAGGAGCCCCCGCCGGGAACCGTTTTTCCCTTTTCCTGAAAAAAGGGTCAGGTGTAGCGAACCGCCACCCCCAAACCCCAGCAGGGCCAGGCTCACCGCCAGGAAGGCAAAGTGGTACCACTGGCCGATGGCAAAGAGCCGCGTCAACCCGACCTCCAGGAGGAGGACGGCGGCAGAAAAGAGCAACAGGCCCAGGTAGAGGGAGGACATTGCTTTTTCCCCGGCCGGTCTTTGGCGACCCGGCCCATTCCGTACACCCTGCCGCTCACCCCTCCCGGCCGGCCACCTCCTCCTGATACCAGGCGAAGAAGCGGCGCAACCCCTCCTCCACCGGCGTCTGGGGGTCAAAGCCGAGCAGACGGCGGGCCCTGGAGATGTCGGCATAGGTCAGGGGTACATCCCCCGGCTGTGGGGGCAACTGCTGAATGCGGGCCTTTTTCCCCACAACCTCCTCGATCAGGGCGATCAGGTCGGCGATGGCGATCGTCCGCGAGTTGCCCAGGTTGATGATTTTGAAGGGAAAGGGCCGCTCCAGTGCGGCCAGGACCCCGGCGATAATGTCGTCAATGTAGGTGAAATCTCGCCGGTAACTGCCATCGCCAAAGAGGCGCAGCGGTTTGCCCCGATAGATCCAGTCGGTGAAGCGGTAGGGGGCCATGTCCGGCCGGCCGCGCGGCCCATAGACGGTGAAGAAGCGCAGACAGGTGCAGGACAGACCGTAGAGGTGGTGGTAGGTGTAGGCCAGCAGTTCCGCCGCCCGCTTGGTCGCCGCATAGGGGGAGATCGGCCGGGAACAAGGGTCATCCTCGCAAAAGGGGACCGGGCTGTCGGCCCCATAGACCGAGGAACTGGAGGCCAAGACCAAGTGCCCCACCCCGTAACGCCGGGCCTGCTCCAGCACAACCAGCGTCCCACCCACATTGACCTCCTGGTAGACCTGGGGGTGTTCCACCGAATAGCGCACCCCGGCCATCGCGGCGATGTGGACGATCTTTTCCGGCCGTTCGATCTCCAGGAGGGAGGCAACGGCCTGGGCGTCCCGGACATCCCCTTCATAGAGGCAGAAGGTGGGCTGCTCCAGTAGGCCGGCGATGTTGCGGCGCTTGCGCGCCGGGCTGTAATAGTCGTTGAAATTGTCCACACAGACGACCTCATCTCCCCGGCGGACCAATGCCTCGCAGAGATGGGAACCGATAAAGCCGGCCCCACCGGTGACCAGAACCTTCATCGCCCCCCCTCCTCTTGCAACCGCCGGCGAAACCAGGGGACCGTCCGGCGCAACCCCTCCTCGACCTGAACCTGGGGCGACCAGTTGAGCAGTTGCCGGGCCAGGGAAATGTCCGGCTGGCGGACGTGGGGGTCGTCCCGGGTGCGCTCGTCCTGGGGGACGACAAAGGTGATCTCGGAGGCACTGCCCGTCACCCGCAGGACGGTCTGGGCAAACTCCAGGATCGTCATCTCCTGGGGGTTCCCCAGGTTGACCGGCCCGCTGTGGTCGCAAAAGAGCAGTCGCGCCAGCCCTTCGACCATATCGTCAATGTAGCAAAAGGCGCGGCTGCGGCTGCCGTCGTCATAGACGGTGAGCGGTTTTCCCAGGAGGGCCTGGCAGAGAAAGTTGGGCACCACCCGGCCGTCGTCCAGGCGCATTCGCGGGCCGTAGGTGTTAAAGATGCGAGCGATGCGGGTGGGGAGGCCGTGGACGCGGTGGTAGGCCATCGTCAGGGCCTCGGCAAAGCGCTTCGACTCGTCATAGACGCCCCGCGGCCCGACCGGGTTGACGTTACCCCAGTAGGTCTCCGGTTGGGGGTGCACTTGGGGGTCGCCATAGACCTCGGAGGTGGAGGCGAGCAAGAAGGTCGCCCCCTTGGCCCGGGCCAGGCCCAGGGCGTTGTGCGTGCCCAGCGCGCCCACCTTGAGGGTCTGAATCGGCTTTTCCAGGTAATCCACCGGGCTGGGGAGGGAGGCCAGGTGGAGGATGGCCTCCACCGGCCCCGCGATCTCGATGTGGCGGGTCACATCGTGCAGGATAAAGGTAAAGCGTTCGTGTTCGAGCAGGTGGGCGATGTTCCGCCGGTGCCCTGTGATCAGGTTGTCCACCGCGATGACATCATGGCCCTCCGCAAGAAACCGCTCGCAGAGATGGGAACCGATAAAACCGGCCCCGCCGGTGATGAGGATGCGCATATCTGTCTCCTGGTCGCGTTCTCAGGACTCTGGCCGGCCTGGTCTACTGAAAAAGGCCGTTGGGCCGCAGAGAGCACGCCGGGACCGCCGATTTCTGCACCCTGATGCGAAATCGCGATGATATCTTGCCCTTCTCTCTGCGCCCCCTGCGGGGAATGTCCCCACGGGTAACAGCATCTAGTACGCTCCTTTGCCGCCGATGACAGCCGGAATCGTCCGCAGCAGAATCAAAACGTCCAGCCAGAGGCTCCAGTTTTCGATATAGTAGATGTCCAACCGGACCATATCTGCAAAAGAAAGATCGCTGCGTCCCGAGATTTGCCACAAGCCGGTGATACCCGGCCAGACCTGCAGTCGTTTGCGCTGCCACGGCTGGTACTGGGCCACCTCCTCGGGCGTCCCCGGTCGCGGGCCGACCAGGCTCATCTCTCCCATCAGGACGTTCAGGAACTGGGGGATTTCATCCAGACTGGTACGGCGGAGGATTCGTCCCATTCGCGTGACGCGGGGGTCTTCTCGAATCTTGAAGAGGGGGCCGTCGGCCTCGTTGAACGGGGCCAGCAGGTCCTTTTCCAGTTCGGCGTAGCGGTGCATCGTGCGGAACTTGAGCACGGTAAAGGGCCGGCCTTTGCGCCCCAGACGCCTTTGTCGAAAGAGGACCGGCCCCGGAGAATCGAGTTTGATCGCCAGAGCGATCAGCAAAAAGAGCGGCCAGCCCAGAAGGAGGACCGTCAGCGAAACGACGACGTCCATCGTGCGCTTGAGCACCAGGTTCCAGCCGCGAATGGCCACCTCTTTGAGGCCGATCAGGGGCACGCCCCCCAGGTCGGCAATGTCCACCCGGTCGAAACTCATCTCATAGATGTCCGGGGCCAGACGGAACTCGATACCCCCCTGCTGGCAGAGGTTGGCCACGGTCAGGGTCGTCTCGTGATTGTCGGAGGGCAGGGCGATAATGACCTCGTCAATGTGGCAGGGTTCCAGGACCAGCGGCAGGTCCTCGGTGCGGCCCAGGTAGCGGGCCGGCTCCTGGTCCGGCTGGCGGGGCGGAACGTCCAGTTCGCCCCGGTCGTCCAGGTAGCCGACCAGGAAATAGCCCAAGTGAGGAGAGCGCAGGATGGTGTTCATCACCGTGCGGCCCAGTGGGCCGGCGCCGACGACCAGCACCCGTTCGGCGGCGATCCCCTGTTGCCAGAGCCAGCGTTGCAGCCGGCCGACGAGCGCGCGCCCCAGTCCCACGCAGAGGATGATCGTCCCCCAGGCGTAGGCGTAGAGGAGGCGTGTGTAAAAGACCTGCGTGCCGTAGAGGATGACGATGAGGATGGCAATCGCCACCGTGGTGGCGGAGGCGATGCGGGCAAGGGCATCCAGCAGGGAGACCCCTCGAGGCAGGCGGTAGAGGCCTCGGCTCTCAAAGAGAATCAGCAGAGCGGCGACCAGGGTCAGGCCGATCCAGAGAAAGCGGCGGAAGGGCAGATAGTAGGCCTCGGCCACCGGCCGGCCCCACTGCAGTTCATAGCGCAGCCAGTAGGCCAGGGCAAAGCCGAGAAAGGCCATGCCGCCGTCCAGAACGAGCAGTCCGATATGAGTCGCAACCCGCCGTACACGTCGGTTCAACAAAGGAACACCTCTACACTGCTGTGGCCCCATTATACCATACCGGCCCTTCTCGGCCCCCGCCGGCTCAGGGGAGATCGTACAGCAGCAGCGCATCGCTCCCGTGGGGCGATTCGGCCAGCACTTCCCCATCCGCCCCCACAACCATCGCCCCGCCAAAGGAGGGGTCTTGCCCCTCCTCCAGCGCGTTGACCAGAACCGTCGGCAGGCCCACCCTTCTGACCGCCTCCAGATAGACCTGCCGTTCCTCCCTCTCCCAGCGCGCCCGGTCGGGCGAGCGGCCGGCAAAGGACCGGGCCAGCGGCACAATCAGCAGGCGTACCCGACGGTCCAACCTGGCCACGACCTCCTCGGAAAAGAGGTCGCCGCAGATGAGGATGCCCAGCCGGCCCAGGGCCGTATCCACCGCCCGCACCTCCCGCCCCTTCAGGAAGGGGGGCTTTTCGTTGTTCTTCCGGTGGAGGTGCAGGACCCGTCCCGCCCCGTCCATCAGGACGGCCGTGTCATAGACCCCCTCCGGGGCACGTTCGAGCAGGCCGAAGCAGAGGTGGAAGCGGTAGGGTCGGGCCAGGTCGCCGACCTGCCGGGTCGTTTCGCCCGGAATCGGTTCGGCAAAGCGGGCGAAATCCTCCTCCGTGTAGAGGTAGCCGCTGAGGGTGCACTCGGGCAGGCAGACCAGGTCCGGCCGGCCGGCGGCGGCCTCCTCCAGTCGCTTCTGGAGCCGACGGAGGTTGGTCTGGGGGGCGCGGGGGAGTACTTTCAGTGGGATAAGGGCCACGCGCATCGGTTGCTCCTGGAACGGAATCATCCCCCTGATTGTAGCCGGGGCCGGCGGTTCTGTCAAACCGCGGTGCGCCACGGCCATATCAAAGTCATTGGCCTCTGCCGGGAAGGGCCCGGCCTCGGCGCCCGTGCCGCGTAGAGCCGGCCCGAGCTTGCCTTTTTCCATCCCCTGTCGTATAATGGCTTTGACAAAGACGCTACCGGGCGATGGGGCCTAAAGACCACATCCCGGCAGGTTGTGGCTTACAGACACAAGGCCCCGATCACCCTGAACACGATCCCTCTGAATGTTGAGTAAATGAGGAGGTGCCTGACAGAACAACTGGACAGGGCCGCGAGTGGGGCTGCTGTCAAGTGAGTTGGCCGAGTCGCATAAGGAGGGCATCGCATGAACCTGACCGTTTCAGGGGGTCTGTTTCTTGAGGAACAGGCCCCGGATTTCCGTTCGCACCATGCTTGTCGGAACATGAGGAGGTTATTGATGTTTCGATTGAAGGTTCTGCTTTCTCTACTGGGCCTGGCCGGCCTGCTGGTGGGCCTTGTGCCTGTTTCCCTCCAGGCTGGCCCCCCGGACGGCCCCGTCGCCGTCCGCTTTTACTTTGCCTCTCAGGAAGAACTCAACGCCGTCGCCGGTGAACTGGACATCTGGCAAGTCCACCCCGACCAGGGCTACGCCGTCGCCGCCGTCTCCCCGGCGCAGTTCCGCCGGCTCCAGGACCTGGGCTACCGGCC
>FWWM01004179.1_pt1 | contig 34170 bp, 35 predicted proteins | sample 2228351 | NCBI WGS metagenome assembly FWWM01 (sample SAMEA103939774, study PRJEB20133) | metagenome
AGCTATGAATTTTTCATTTGCGAATGGACATCTCGGATGAAATCTACAGCCTGAAGGTGGGTTCATAAGGTTTGGGGGCTCGCCTTTAAGTACAACCCTATTTGTCCCAATCTTTGGGTAAAGAATCGCGCTGCATAGCGCCTGCGTGTAGGGGTGGAGAGGGCACTCAAACAGCTTATCGGCTGGAGCTAACTCCACCAGCTTACCAAGATACATAACCGCTACCTCATCGCCTACGTAACGGACTGTCGAGAGATCATGTGCAATAAGCAGATATGTAAGACCATCCTTTCCTGAAGATCTATTAACAAGTTGAGGGTTTGAACTCTGACCGATGCGCAAGCATGGACACTGGCCCGTTGCCTACGATAAACTCAGGCTTAACCGCAAGAGCTCTAGCTATACTTATCCTTTGCCTCTGCCCTCAGCTTAATTGGTGGAGATACTTATTGAGGAACTCATTACTTAAGCCCACGTTTTCTAGCAGAGCTATAATGCTTCTCTCTTCAACTTCATGCCCACCTGCCTTTAACGCTTCGGCTATCGTATCCTTTACCTGGAAAGTTAGATCTAGTGAGGTATCAGGGTTTTGAAATACGATTTGAATTGAACATCTTAACCTCCTCCCCTTTTAGTTTGAAAAGATCCTTCACTCGGGATAGGGCCTCCCTAGAGGTTGGCCTAGTAAGACCAGTAACTATGCGCCCCAACGTGAACTTCCCGCAACCGCTTACGCCAACGAGACAGTAAACAATTCCCTTACGCCAGGTAAAACTAACCTCATCAACTGCACTAACAGTCCATCCTGGTATCTAGAAATACTTTCTGAAATCTTTAACATAAACAAGGAGCTCATTAATAAAGGAAATATCTAACCTGCCTACCCCGCTTAACCTCTCGCATGTTGTTCTGTTCTCTTACATTCTCTTTGAACGAGGGGACACCTAGGATGGAACTTACAGCCAGGTGGAAGGTTAATAAGGCTTGGGACGTCTCTCCTAATCGCAGTTACCCTTTTCACCTTTCCCGAAAAGAGCGGTAAGGAATCTAATAGGGCCCTTGTATACGGATGCAAGGGCTCCTTTAAAGAGAGATTTCGTGTCCGATAGCTCAACAAACCTTCCAGCATACATGACAGCTATCTTGTAGCACATTTCCGCTAATACTCCGATATCATGGCTTATCATAAGGAGGGAACGGTAAACCTCCTTGCTTACTTGCTTTATCAGTTGGAGCACCTGTAATTATATCGTAACATCCAACGCTCTCGTAGGCTCGTCTGCTATTAACAATGAGGTGTTACAAGCAATAACCATGGCTACCATAGCACGTTGCATCATCCCTCCGCTAAAGCGGTGAAGGTAGTCATATGCCCATTATCAGCGTCAGTATCCCAACCGTCTTCATTAGCTCAATAGCTTGTAACATGGAATCCTTAGAACTCATGCCATGATGTTCCCTGAGAACTTCTGCTTCTTCACCTTCAAAGATTATATGACCTCCAGCTATCCTACCTGGCTTTGGAGCCAACCTCATTATCGATAAGCTAGCGTTGATTTTCCACATCTTGATCCTCCAAGGAGGTCTATACTTTCGCCTTTGGCAAGATTGAAATCAACACCATCAACAGCCTTAACTGAGCCTTTATGGGAATTGTAATAAACCCGAAGCCCATGAACGTTCAGGAGGCTATTCACGTTGAGCCCACACATCCCTGATCGCATCACCTAGCAGGTTAAAGCCTAATACAAATAGGAAGATGAATAAGCCTGGAAAGATAGCTACATGTGGGCAGAGAAGATGTATGCACGGCCACCACCAATCATAGCTCCCCATTCGGGGGTTGGAGGCTGAACTCCTAAACCGAGGGGACCAAGTCCTGCTGTAAGTATCGCTGACCCCACGTTGAGAGTAGACTGAACAAATATGGGTGTTAAACTATTGGGAAGTATGTGGCGAAATATTATCACCAAATCTGACAACCCTAGCACCCTTGCGGCTTCAATGTACTCTCTTTCCTTTATAGATAGAGCACAACCCCTCACTAACCTTATGTGTATAGGGATAAAGCTGATCCCGCAGCCAAGATAACGTTTTGAAGACCTACTCCAAAAATAGCTATAAACGTCAGGGCCAAAAGGATGCTGGGAAGGCTAGAAGAGTATCGACAAACCTCTGGACGATGAAGGTCAAGTTCCCCCGTAGTATGCAGATATAGCCCCGATGGACACCCCAATTAATCCTATAGCAACGGCCGTAATGCCAATGAGAATCGAAAGTCTTGCACCATAGATTATCCTGCTAAGTATATCCCTTCCAAGCTCATCCGTGCCTAACAAGTGCTGGAAGGAGGGCGGGCTCTAAATTTCTCTCTAAGTTGTGGGCTAAAGGGTCATAAGGTGCAAGAAATGGTGCTAGTATACCAACGATGAAGAAAGAGGCGACTAGTAGTAGACTAAAGGTTACTAGGCAACTCCTCTTAAAATCCTAGCGGATAAACCAAACTCCTCACCCATACCTTATCCGTGGATCGGTAAGCGTATAGTATATCGATAACGAGGTTTACTAGGACAAACATCAAAGCAAAGATGAAGATGCAACCTTGGATCAGGGGATAGTCTTATCCCTTCGGCATTGGTTTATGAAGAAGCTGAGAAGGTAATCACAACATTGAAGGAAAAATTTCCATAACATCATATAGTCGTCAGAGAACCGAGCTCATCTATCACTTTAAATAAGCTGTTCGCTCCAAATATATGAGAAGACGTCTTTCCTACTAGCCGTGTGGTATTTGTCGGTGAAGAGTCTTGTGAATTCGATGAGCTTATTCAGAGCATCGGGTTTATCGATGGCTTTCATCTACGCCATTTAGCATTTTTTTCTCCTCCAACCTGTTCGCCGCCTCTAGTATACCTCGTGGCCTTTTTACCAAAGAAGATGTTAGGTGCTGCTTCACAGCATTATGTCTTACATGGTGGCTATTTATTTTTTGGTAAAATTGTGACCAGGCTTCCTTGACCTAGGCCAGACGGGCCTCCTTGAGATATAGCCTCCTCCGAAAACCTAACACGTAAAGTATCTCCTTCATAGATCCCTACAACAACCCCTTTCCATACGTCGCCCCTAAAGTCTTCATAGAGAACCTCGCAGCCTACAAATTTTTCCAGCCTGGCCGTATCCAACGGTGAGGTTGGATTAACTATACAGTCGTCCCCGTCGAAAGCCACTACAATAGCCGTTATATTTTCTTCTTCACTCAACCCGTTGATGTTTGTGAAGGCTTTGATTTAAACTCCTCGGTCAACTACCATAGGGCTCGGAAACTTTCTAATCGATAACGGTGAATATAGTAAACCAGAACAGCCTTATGGCCATGTCTTCCTAAAACACCCCTTGAACCATCAGCTTTGCTGTAGGCTAAAACTTATTAACCAACTCCCCACTATGTTTGCGGAAATGTCATGGGATGACGAGTTAGAGAGGATAAAGCTGCGTAAGATGGCTGAGCTGCTTTCCGGAGGTAAACAACCGCAACCATCTCAAACCATATCAGAACCCGTTGAAGTTTCAGATTCTAACTTTAACCAGTTTATAAATTCGCATGAATTTGTCATAGTTGATTTCTGGGCCGAATGGTGTGCACCCTGCCGCGCCATCGCACCCATCGTGAAGGAGCTGGCTAGACAGTATGCGGGAAAGGTTGTCTTCGGAAAGCTCAACGTCGATGAAAACCCTATGACGGCCTCGCTATACGGAATAATGAGCATACCTACGTTGTTGTTCTTTAGAAACGGCAAACCGGTCGACATGGTTGTTGGAGCTGTGCCTAAAAGAATCTTAGAGTCAAGGATAGCCCAGCATATACGAACTGCTTAAGATTTAAAATAACATATAAACGGTAAACCCCAGATGGGCACAGTCCTTGAAAAAACCTCGGCTGACGAGCTTATCATGCAGCTGAAGCTTGACCTAGAAAGAAACCTTCATCAGAAGATCTCGAGAAGGCCTGACAGGTTTTTGATCGAGAAGGTGGTCTCTGGGGGGAAGAGGCTGAGGCCTCTTCTTCTCCTGGCCGTGTTTAAGGCGTTGGGGGGTGAGGGGTACCAAAAGGCTTTGGACGTAGCTGTGGCGCTTGAGCTGGCCCACAGCGCAAGCCTCGTCCACGACGATATAATCGACCTTGATAAGAAGAGAAGAGGTAATCCAAGCCTTTGGTGCCAGATTGGTATGTTGAAAGCAATTATACAGGGCCACAGGATTATAAACTTGGCCTTTGAGATTGCGTTAAACATCGGCGTCGAGATTGCGAGGATTTTTGTCGATACATGGGAAAGAGCCTCTAAAGGTGTACTGACCGAGGTGTTGAACAGGGCTGTGTTTACAGACAGGATTTACATGTTTATGGTAAAAGAGAAGACCGCCTCCTTGTTCGAAGCAGCTGCCCATGCGGGTGCCTTGCTGGCAGGGGCCGATGCTGAAACAACCGAGTTGATGAAGAGATACGGCTCAGATGTTGGAACTGCTTACCAGCTAGCCGATGACCTTGCAGAAATTTATATGAAAAAGAAGAGGGGTGCATTTATGTATGTTTTGCAAGACATCCGAGACAGGTTTATACATATGATGGTAGCCGCTGGGACAGGTACTTCTAAAGGAATCTTTAAAGCAATCACACCCGCTTCGCCGAGTGAGGACTTCCTAAAAAAGCAGATAGTGGCGAAGATAAAGTCAGCTATAAAGATAGCTAAAAGCCCACAGATTCCTGAAACACCCTACAAGTATTTGCTCCAGAAAATTCCAATTTATTTTGTTAAGCAGATGTTTGGTGAAGCGCGTCGCTATATTTAAACGATAGCTTACAATTCTCCACCATAGTGACTATACTGGATTACCTCATCGTTGTATCGGCTGCGTTAGCTGCTTCTTGGGCGAGGATGGCTGCTGCTCTATTTTTTTCTATCATGTTTTCCTTAGTAGTAGGCATAGCAGCCGGCACAAATAAATTGGTTGAAAGGATAACCATACCGATATTGGACATCCTCCAATCAATACCTATACTCGGATTTTTCCCGCTTGCTTTAGTTCTCTTCTACAACTCTTTCCCAATAATAAGCGCTGAGCTGGCATCCATCTTCCTAATATTCACAAGCCAAGTATGGAATATAACCTTCGCTGTCTACGAATCAACCCGTCTCATAAAGACCGAGCTGATCGACACTGCCAAGTTCTTAGGGATGGGTTGGTTCGATAAGCTCCGCTACCTATATATCCCCGCCAGCATGCCCCGTGTCCTATACAACATCCAGCCATCTTGGGCCAACGGTTTATTCTTCCTGGTTGGGAGTGAGATACTTACGTTTGGTGAGAGGGAGGTGGAGCTCTTTGGGTTGGGAACGGTCATTTCAAGGTTCACAGTAGAGGGTGACATGGTCGGCGTAGCCATTACACTTTCTATGCTAGTCTTTGCAACAGTTTTGACGATATTGTTTGTATTCATACCGCTAACAAACTTGTCGGAACCACGTAGGAAACACCCGAAGGAAATCTCAGGCTACAGGCTTGCGCTGAGAAAAGTTATCGGTGTAGCTGCCAAAGCAACCTACATCCATTCCGCATTGACATTTTTCGAGTACAACAAAGTTGTCGGAAGACTTGTTAGACGGGTCACTTTCTCAACCTCCCTGATCAGGGGCATACTGTTTTTTTCTTTAGGAGGGTTTGCTATGTCAATATTGATAGCTGGTGATGAAGAGGTTATCGCCAAGCTGGCCTCTGTTGTGGAGGAGTTTTACGCAATTGGACCTGACAACCTAGCATTTGCATCCCTATACTCTCTCGGGAGGGTTGCGGCCGCTGTCTCTTTCTCCGTGGCTTGGAGCCTACCTGCGGCCCTCCTAATAGCTAGAAGGCCGATGCTTTCCACAACGGTCACAACCTTGGTACAGATCCTTGCTTCGGTACCTGTGACGCTGGTCTACCCTCTCCTCGCAAGCCTTTTATCAGGACAGCATGAGCTGAGAGCATTCCTTATGACAGTGGCCGCCACACAATATTATGTTTTCTTCCAAGTCCTTTCAGGCTTCAAAAACATACCCGTGCATGAGCTCGAGGTAGCCGACCTCCTCGGGCTGAAGACGATGGATAAAGTTAGAACTATTTATATACCAAGGACCTTGCCAGCGCTGGTGACGGGCTGTATCACAGCAGCGGGTGGTGCCTGGAACAGTCTGGTGGTATCTGAAAGGCTTGTCCTAGGAAGTTACGTGGCTGAAACAAACCTGCCAGGGCTTGGCAAGCTCCTCTCCTTGATGACTTATCAGGGTAATTTTGCGGGGAGCATAGTGGTCATAATAGTCATGTCGAGCCTTATAGTTTTGATGAATAGGTTGTTATGGAAAAAACTGTACGACATAGTTATCTCGAAGCTTAAAATTGAAGAATATGGTTGAGGATTGTTCAGCGGAGAAGGTGATCCCTTTGGATGATGCTTTACTCAGCGTTGTAAACGTCTCACATAACTTTTACACAAAGAAAGGAATGGTCATAGAAGTTTTTAAAAATCTCAACCTAAAACTAAACTATGGGGAATTTTTAGGCATTGTTGGGCAGAGCGGGTCAGGGAAGACAACCCTGCTAAAGATAATGGCCGGTCTGTTGAAACCTACAAGCGGGGTAGTTCTTTACAAGTCAAAACCGATCAACGGTCCTACACCTGCAATATCGCTTGTCTTCCAAGAGCCTGCTTTGTTTCCATGGCTTACCGTCCTAGACAACGTCGCGCTAGCTTTGAAACGTTTTGAAAACTTTTCAAAGGAGGAGATGGTTGAGAGGGCTAGGTCTTACCTTGACATGGTTGGTTTATCGGGTTTTGAATATGCATACCCTGGTGAGCTGAGCGGCGGGATGAAGCAGCGGGTTGTTCTGGCAAGGGCTTTGGTCACAAACCCTGACGTTTTGCTAATGGATGAGCCTTTCAGCAACGTCGACCCATTAACAGCCATATCCCTCCGCCGTGAAATAGATATGTTAAGAGCTCATGAATCTCTTCCACCGTCCTCGGTCCTTCTAGCCTCCCACAACGTTGAAGAGATCGTTGAACTGAGTGACAGGGTTTTGGTTTTAAGCGGGAGGCCTGCACAGGTGAAGGGAGAGATCAAAATCGACATGGAAAAGCCGAGGGATAGGAGAAGCCCCGCTTTCTACGAATATGTAGATGCGATATTCACGTTGATGAGTTAGTCGGAACCTTTCTAGCCTTCAGCTTGAATAACCCCGTGTCACCGTTATAGGTGAGGATCTCCGTATATATCATCCAATCCATTACCAGCTCCCGTAGCTTCTCAACGTTTTCCGCATATTCGACGAGGGCCGGCTCTTTTGAAAGACGGTCCACCAAATCTTCTATGCTGAAGCCCTTCGTTTTCTCCTTTGCGAGGGCTATGGCTGTCGAGAAGGGCTCGATAGACGGGAGCCGCTCCTTTAGTATCTTCTTCTTCCCTTTAGCGAGGCTTTTGCTCACCTTTATGCCCAGCTGGGTTACAACACCTTCTCCATTGTGTATCTCCAAAATTCCCAGCAACTGTGCGGCTGTTGAGGCTGGAAGTATCTGGTCAACCTCCATCTGGAGTTCACGCGCTATGAATGCTAGGTCGGCCCTCCCTCCGTAGGCGACGACGACCTCTAAAAGGCCTAGGACCGTTCCAAGCCGGGCATCGAGGGGGAAATTTTTAGGTTGTTGCCCCATTACTATCTCCTATCCTTTCCAGCGCTAAATTAACCCTTTTACGAAACATTTAATAATTCCTCCACAACGTCAGCTACTTTTTGAACCCCACCTAGACCCAAAGCTACTTCTCTCAGATGGTTAACCCGTCTACCCATCTCCTTATCTTCAATAACTTTAGCTATTGTTTCTTCAAAAGTTTCATGGTTTAGGTTTGACTGCTCAAGTTTTTCACATAACCCCAGCCTGAAGGCCTTTTGGACGTTGGACCTCTGCTCACCATGGTAGGGGGTCGGTATCAGAACCATCCTCTTGCCATAGGCTATACATTTAGAGATAAGCGTCAAACCGCCCCTGCCGACAACCACGTCGGCGGCCATAATAAGCTGGTCCAGGTCCTCAACCCATCGGTGAACTGTCAGCTGACCTATTTTTTCACAGCCTGTCGAAGAAGGATCTGCCACCGATAGAACATAGCTAAACCTTCCGCTCAAGACATGGGCCATAGATAGTATCTTCTCAATCAGAACCTGTTTTTCAGCCCTCCCACCGCTGATCACGACCAACACAAGCGGCCTATCCTCTGCTCCATGTTTTTTCTTGATAGTTAACAACTCCTCATCCGATAAAAAGCGCCTCCCGATAAGGGGCCCTGTAAACAAGGTTTTTCCAAGCTGTTTTTCAGGGATGTTAAGCGTGGCCTCTGAAATTGTATAGGGGGGTGGAAGATCTGGGACGATTATTTTGTTGGACATATTCCAGATCGTCTGTGGTGCCTGTATAGCCCGTTGGACAATGCTTGCCAATCTCCGATATTTGGCTACCTCGAGCGGTAGGTTATACTGGTTTAAAAGCGAGATGACTGGTTTTCCGAGGATCTTGGCCGCAAGCACAGCAGAGGCCCGTGTATCGGATAGAACCAGCTCTGCGCCGACGTCCTTGATGATAGAAAGCTCCTCGGCGGTTTGGAGCATAAACTTTACGGGGAGGAATATGTTGGCTTTGACGGTCTGTTTGACGGATATCCCCCCATCCCCTCCGACACCGTAGCTAAGGCCATGGACTTTGGCTGGGCTATAGCCATGTTTGACAAGGTATTGATAGGCTTGATCGTATGCTGAGAAAGTCACCGTATGGCCTCTGCGGACAAGCTCATCAGCCACAACGATGCTTCTTGAAATATGTCCAAGACCTATACCGCAAACTGCAAAATGTATCAGCATCTCCTAGATAACAGGTCGACCTTCTCGACCTCTCCATAGGGCTCTTTTTCGGCGAAAACTTCTGCAGAGAAACGAAGCAGACGCATTTTGCCGTAAAGCCAATAGGTCGGGTTCAACCCAGCCTTTATACTATGTTGGGAGAGATATTCTTCGGCGCTCCAGTTATATTCGACTGGGACTTGGGGGAGGAGGAGCCCTGAGCCGTAAGGCGTCTCTATTATCAGCCCGTCAACTCCTATAGTTATTTTCGACGGCAGGTCTTTCCTCGACGAGATATCTATTTCCGTAGGTTGTGTGAGGACGCTGACCTCGAAGACCACAGAAGATAATTCCTCCTTCTCCAAAGGCGGAAACCTAGGGTCCTTTAACGCAGCCGCTATCGCTGCAGCGGTGACAGCCTCGCCAAGGGTTGACTGAGGAAATGGGAAGCCTATGCATCCGCGGAGCTGGTTAAGGGGATAGGTGTAGATGGAGACAAAAACGCCCCTTTTTTCAGAAAGCCGAGCCGTGTTCTCAGGCTTCAGCAGCTCGCCCCTCGTTAGAAATCGCTCAACTGCCTTCCTAGCAAGCGAAACAAGCAAAGCCCCTGTCTCTCTATCCATCCTACATCTCCTCCAAGATTTTAAGCGTCTTGTTGATGTTTATCCAATGTCTCCCCTTCCAGTAGGATTTCCCACAGCCTGGACAGATCCATCTAGGAGGATGTTGTGAAAACTTTTCTAAAAGCATGTTGCACGCTGGACATCTGCTTCTATCTTCGTTAAAGGTGAGATCTATCCCAGTTACCAGGCGTATCTTTTTAAGCGACTCAACTAGGTCTGTTGTCTCGAGAAGTATAGTCTCCACACCCTGTTTTCTTGAGTTTGATGCAAACGTCTTATCACGTGTGATAATTATCCTGCCCTCTTTTTTAGCTGCCGCTATAGCTTCCTCGTCATCCATGTCTCTGTTGTATACAGTATCATATCCGAGAAGCCTAAGCCATGTAACCAAATGGCCGAGCATTGTATCGAGGAAAAATTTCATTCCATTGGTGCTGAACGGCCTTTACCCTCTAGCTCAAGTCTGCATTCTTCGCAGAGAAGCTGATCCTCAACCCTTAGCAAAAGGTCTGACCATTCACCGCATAATTCGCAGTATCCCTCGATCGGGTTTGAAGTAGGCGAGGCTGCTACGGCTCCAATCTTAAGCTTCTCCCTAACTATCGACAGTATCTCGGGGGTTATCTGTAGTATATCCTTTATCGTCACTATCCCCATCAGCTTATCTTTGTGGACAACAGCTAGGCGGCTGATTTTGAGCCTGTTCATCTTGCTGAGGGCATCCTCTATCAAAACATCGGGTTCTATAGTTTGTAGCGGTGAAGTCATGATGTCGCGTGCCCTAACCTTGTTAGGGTCGCTTCCGTTAGCGACGACCTGATAGATAATATCTGTTTTTGTGATTATGCCCACAGGCTTGCCGTCTGAGTCTATAACAACACCTCCTATGTTATACTTTTTCATAAGCTTAGCAACCTCAACGATCGTAACTGACTCGTCAGCCTCGACGACGGGGCTCGTCATAACGTCCCTGACCCTAACCTCGTCGACCAACGCAGTAGGCTTAACCATCTCTTACCAGGTAACCAACAATTCAACGACTAATAAGCTTGTCTTGGTAAAAAACTGAACACGTCCCATAAGGTATTTGGGAGGCAAGATATTCCACAGCCTCCTTTGAAGGCTTTATTTTCAACAACTCAAACACTTTTACAGCCGCTTCAAAAGCCCTGGTCTTTCCGGGCCTAAACTCTACGACGACCTTGTTAAGCCTAGAGGCCGTAAGAAAAGGTAAGACATTCACTATATCCTCTTTTTCATGAACGGCTGCCAGCCGTAGCTCCGATACGATGTAAGTCTTCCTTCCATAGACCATAAAGGAGCCCTTGGGGATATACTGTCCTGAAGGTGGTGTGAAAGATACCTGTCCAGCAGTAACATGGTAAACAGAGACGTTTGAGAACATTTCCCTCCAAGCCCTGCTGTAGCATGCGGTTATCTGGGCCGCCTCTTCAACGTCCCTTTCAGAAGCTTTCACACCATCCTTCAGAATCGATACGGGAGAGCCAACGATGTCGGCGTGGAATACAAGGTCTTTGTCGGATAAGTGTTTCTTTAGAAGAGCTAGGTTGGATTTTGCGTCTCTACCGCATAGCACCTTGAACCCGCCTGATGTCACAAACTCCCTCAAGGTTTTTTTCGTCCTAGTCACAGTAGGCTCCACAACGACTGGGCTTGGTTGGACAGCTTCTATCTCAGCTCTGGCCTCGGCTATTTTTGAATCCAGCTCACGGATCTCTTCAATGAGCTTTGAGATCGATCGCTTGATCGTTTTAAGCTCTTCAAATAATCGGCCCAGCTCCTTATGCGGTGAAATACCACGTCTAAACGTTAGCTGTATCTCGCCTTTTTCAACCAATAAAAGGTCAGGCTTCAAGGATGTTTTGCAGCCTGTTACCGAAGCAATTGTTGAAACGTTATCCTCAGGGTTTGTCCAAAAATCTTCAAGCAGTTGGATAGCTGACTTTATCCTTTCGATGATATCTTCCAAACACCTCTTCTTAGCTTCAAGCCTATCCAGCGTATACTCCCTGTAACTTTTTTGCCTAGAAAGCTGTTCCAGATTTTTTTCTTTCTCCGCCACTTTTTCCTTCTTCTCCGCCTCAGCCAACATGTGGAGATATGCTGCATGAACAGCTTCGTTAAAGCTGGCCATGCTTTGGGCTGAAACACCGGATAGTGATTTAAGCTCCACAAGGCTGTGGGTTGCTGAAGAACCAAGGTAGTAAACCACTGGTCGTGGCGTATGTACCTCCTCGACCAGACTTAACAAAGCCTCCTGAATCCTTTTCCTCTGCTCCTCCGAGAGGTCGGAGACCCTCGTTTTCTTATCTACTTCTGCCCTGAAAAGCAGCTCTTCAGCATATTTGCTACCAAGGCCGATGTCACGTGAAAGGGACGAAACAATTGTTGAGTTGGGGTTTAGACGGTTGAAGAGGTTGTTCAATGGCATATCGGGATGTATAGAATATCTTTCGGAAGGGGGTTTGTATTCCACCCCCTTCTTTATCGTCCTTGAGGATGTTTCAACAGTCTCTGATGCCCATTCAATCGATCCGCCGCGAACCAGCACTATACAGCCTGGAGGCATAAGCTCGGCGACAAGCGAATAGCCCCCCTGCTCAAAGGTTATCTCAACAATCCTCTCAGCACCTTTTTGGGCTACGTCGGCTATTTTAAACCCCTTGATGATCCTCCTGAGCATGACCACATGCTGTGATGGTTTGGCCGGCTTAGGTAATGGTTTAAAGGTGTAGAAGAGGGCAGAACCAGCAACGATGCAGATCTCCGCTGATCGATGCCCCGGTTTAAAAAGCTTTAGCACATATGTCTTTGAGCCAGTCTGATAGACATTTTTCACTAGGGCTTGCGTTGCAACCTGTCTCAGCTCCTTCACTATAACCGCTAACTCCAGCGAGCTGAGGCTGAGCATCCAGACAGAGTCAAACATACTCGAATTAAAACCCTCAAGAAACCTTCGGCCTCTAAAAGGTAAGGCTCCATTACCGTAGATGGATGGGGTATCCTCCAGCAGTTATGTGCAGGAGGGTGCTGGCCCTAGCAGGATAGGGGCCTCAGCCAACTATTATCGCTGTGGTGACTGAAGGCCGGCGATCCAACGTCTCGGTTGACTCCAACCTCCTCTTCGGCCAACGTTTAATTCATGGACTTGTACTGGAAAGGTGAGGAGGTTTGGGTATTGATTACGTATACTGGATTAAGGTCTTCGCAGGTGTGATCTACGGTTTTTTGTCTGCCTTGGTGGTCACCCTTCTGCAAGAACCCCCCTACACCTATCTTATGCTTTTTCTATCTGTGGTTGTCTACATAGCATTGGCCGAGGTCCTTTGGAGAGCTTCAGGGATGGCTATGAGGCGGCGCCAATCCTATCTCAACGGTGTCGGAGGATATGCTGGTGTGTATCTGCTCACATGGTTTATTTTCTTCAACGTTGTTGCTTAGCGGTTATTTTAAGAGGTTGAGGTAGTTTATCCAAGAGCTTTAAAATATCTATCCAAGCAGCAAAATATCTCTCATCTTCGCAGAGAAGTTTTGAAAGCTTTTCAAAGTACTGCCTTATTGCTTTTCCGCTATTGCTAAACTCCTCGTTTAGATAAAGCATGTAAATGAGCGAGTCATGGTCATCTCCAGTATAAGATGTGTAAATACCTCTGAGGGCATGTATATATTTTGAGTCTGTAGGATATTTCTCCTCGAGTTGTTGAAGAAGCCGTTCAGCCTCAGCGAACTTGTTTTTGAAAAGGGCTTTAAGGAATTCCAGCGTCTCTCTTTGGGAAACAGCCGTCATATCTCCCCCTCTTCTACATCTTCTATCCCGTTCTCTGTTATCTTAAAAACTGCCTCGCCCTCAGGAAGGTATGGGCTTGAGACAAGCCTTGCTATCCTCAGTTTCCTCCCAGATACCCTCCGGAGAAAGACCCTACAATGGCTTATATGGCCAACTATGTGCCCTCCTACAGGGTATACGTTCGATGTGCCTAATATATCATCGGGTTTTGCCATAACCTGATTTGTCACCACAGCAGCTGCATTGAACGTCCTCGCAAGCCTCAGAAGCCTATGGATGTGTTTGTTCAGTTTTTGCTGTCTTTCGGCGAGGAGCTGTCTGCCGGGGTATTCGCTTCTAAAATGTGAGGTGAGTGAGTCTACGATGATCAGCCTAACACCTTTCTCCTTGATTATTCTGTCTGCTTTCTCGAGGAGTATCATCTGATGGTCGCTTGTGTAGGCTTCCGCGTAGATTATGCGCTCCATCACCTCATCTACATCCAAACCAAGATGAGTAGCCATCGAGATGATCCTCTCAGGTCTGAAAGTGTTTTCGGTATCGATGTAGAGGGCCGCACCGTCAAGCCCACCCCTTCTAAGGGGAAGTTGAACGTTTACAGCCAGCTGGTGACATAGCTGTGACTTGCCTGTGGCGAACTCGCCGAAGAACTCGGTTATCGCCTGAGTCTCCACACCCCCTCCCAGGAGAAGGTCAAGCTGTCTGCTCCCAGTGGTTATCCTCTCTATGGCCGTCTTAATCTCTGCAAGCTTTTTGGCAGTAACCCATGAAACCTCAATAGCTTCCCTAGCGGCTGAAATGACCGTCAAAGCCTGTTTTTCATCAAACCCAACGGCCATAAGCTCTGCAACGGTGGCTGTTGCGATGGATTCAACGGTTGTATAACCCATCTCCCTTAGCTTGTCAGCAAAAGCTCTGTCAACGCCTGGTAGCTCCTCGATCATAGTGTATCTTGTTTCCCTGACACCCACTTCGGAAATAACTCTTTGAAGGTTTTATAAAAACTAATAGCCACCATGTTGAGGTAAACTTCGATGAGAGCGGTTCTTGTAGTTTTGGACGGGCTTGGTGATAGGCGGTGCAAGGCTCTGAATGGTTTGACCCCTCTCCAAGCAGCTAGGGCCCCTTTGTTTGACAGGTTAGCAGCTGAGGGTGAGACAGGTATCGTTGACGTCGTTGCACCAGGTATTCCCAACGGAAGCGATACCGGCCATCTGGCCCTTCTCGGCTACGACCCCTACAAATATTACACAGGGCGGGGCCCTTTCGAGGCCCTTGGAGCTGGGCTGGAGCTTAAGCCGGGCGACATAGCCTTTAGATGCAACTTTGGAACGGTTGACCAAAACTGTTTTCTAATAGACCGTCGTGCTGGTAGAATTTCATCCGGCGAGGCCGCTCAACTTGCAGAAGCCCTTACTGAGATAGAGGTAGACGGTGTAGAGACGATCTTTAAACATACCGTTGAACATCGTGGGGTCCTCATAATGCGTGGCACAGACCTGTCCCATAAGGTCTCAAACGTTGACCCCCATGTAACAGGTGTTAAAATAGAGCTGCCAAAACCCCTTGAAGATAGCAGAGAAGCCGCCCGCACAGCGAAGATACTGGCCGATTACCTGTTAAAGGCCCAGGCACTGCTTTCGAAACATCCTGTAAACCTTGAAAGGGTTAGGAAGGGCCTACCACCGGCCAATTTTCTGCTGACAAGAGGTGCCGGTATCAGCCCAGGTCTACCTAGCTTCAGGTCAAGGTTTGGCCTTAGGGCTGCTGTTGTAGCTGGTGGCGCGCTCTACAAAGGTATTGGGAAGGCTGCTGGATTTGATGTAATCGAGGTTGAAGGGGCAACGGGGACAGTTAATACAAACTTGACCAACAAGGTCTCGGCTGTCTTGGAGGCTTTGAAAAGCTATGAATTTGTGTTCCTACACATAAAGGCCACCGACATTGTGAGCCATGACAAAAAACCTTTAGAAAAAGTCGAAATAATAAAAAGGGTAGCAAAGGCTTTGGAGGCCTTGGTCGATGGGCTCCGGTCAGACACGATTTTGGCTGTTACAGGCGATCATTCAACACCTTCCGAGATAGGTGAGCATAGGGGGGACCCTGTCCCTTTGCTCATCTGGGGGCCTGAGGTAAGAGGCGATGATGTGAACAGGTTTGACGAGGTCTCGTGTGCACGCGGTGGTCTGGGTAGGATACTTGGAACCTATTTGATGCCTATCATCGCCAACTATCTCGGAGTCGTAGAGATGTTTGGGGAATGACGGCTGCCAGGATCCCTATCACAGTGAAGGTGGAAAACCTTCCAGACTTGGAAGGTGAGCTGTTGAGGTTTGCAGCTCCTTTGACGGTAGCTGAGATGGTTAAACATATGCCTATAGAAGGTTTTTTGGCACGATGGGAAAACGCTATCTACATAATAACTAACATACAAAGGGGTGTTGAGAAATCAACGCCAAAGCTCTCTGCAGGTGATATCTTCTACTGGTCGCCCGAGAAAGTTGTTGGGATAGCCTTGAATGAGCATGTGGCAAGGGCCCAGACGCTGAAGGTCGGCAGGATGATCTCCGACTACAGCTTGCTGGAGAAGGCTAGGGTTGGGTCGCGGATGCGGTTTGTTTTGAAGGCTTAGCCCTCTTCGGCTTGGCCTCTGCCTCACCAGCTTTTTGGGCTATCGGGGCCTGTACCGCGACGAGCGGCTCGTAGATCCTGATCCTGTTGGTCCCAACAACTTCCCTAAGCAAACCCTTCAAAGCAAGGTCACGTAAAAAATACTTTGCCACCGAGACCCTTACTTTGAACCTTTCGGCGAAAGCCGAAGGTGTGATTACCTTGACCCCCTTCAAGAAATCCTTTATTTCGTCCATAGAAGGAGGCGACACGCCGAGTATCCCCTTCTCCACGGCCTCCCCTTTCTTCTCAGGGCCTTTCTTCCTCTCAGACTTCTTTTTCTGTCCCCCTCCCACAGGGTTTAGTTTAGCAGGCTTTATCTATTAAGCCTTAAACGAGGCCTTCCATAACCCTACGATGGTAGACTTTGCCGCAAAAAGCAAGCCTCAAATATCTAGGACATGTGGCGTTTATACGCCTCCCCTTAGGTTATGAAGGGGATGCAAAAGAGGTCGCTGAAAAAATACTCAGTACAAACCCTAGGGTCAAGACCGTGTTATTGGTGGAAGGGGTTGAAGGCTTATTAAGACTTCCTAAGGTGAGGTTCTTAGCTGGATCATCCGACACTGTCACGGTCCACCGCGAATACGGGATAGCCTACAAGCTTGACGCATCTAAACTGATGTTCTCGCTCGGAAACAGCTATGAGAGGCTTAGGATGAGAAGGCTACCAAAGCCGAAAGAGATAATAGTCGACATGTTCGCTGGTGTTGGGCAGTTCACTATACCGGCTGCAAAGTCACAAGCCGAGAAAGTCTACTCGTTTGAACTAAACCCAGAAGCCTACAAATACCTGCTGGAAAACATAATGATCAACAAAGTCTCCGAAAAAGTCAAAGCCTATCTAGACGACTGCAGAAATGCATTCAAATATGGTTTGGAAGGCATAGCGTACCGTGTAATAATGGGCTACTTGAAAGGGACCTTGAATTATTTGCCTACTGCGCTCAGGCTTGCCAAGCCTGATGGTGCCTATATCCATTTCCACGAGCTGGCCCCGTCTATGGACGGATGGGTAGAACTCTACAACGAATGTAAAAAGGTGGCTGAGGGGATGGGCTATCGGCTAGAGCTTATGGAGAAGAGGAAGGTGAAAACATATTCCCGAAAATATAGCCACTGGGTCCTCGACCTATGGGCTAGGTTTGTAGACGTTCCTTGAGCCATCTAGCCACCTGTGAAAGGGTTGGGCTTCTAGATACGTTGATGACCATGGCTTCGGGGCCTTTCTCAGCGCTCAGCATATGCGAATAGGTTGCCATCGGTGCAAACGATACGCTCGTCCAGTAAATCCTTCCCTTCATCAGCTCCTCAACTACTTTTGTGTTGTTGACGGCTAAGGGTATCGGAAGGAAGACAACACCTTCAGCCCAGTAGAGGACAGCCGGCTGGCCTGGTGGAAGCAACATGTTCTTTATCAGCTCCTCAGCCGTAGGATACACGATGTACTCAAGTATAACTATCTCTTTAACAGGGTTGTAAACTATCTCTACCATAGTTAAAAATTTTTTAAAAAAATTTATAAGTTTTTGTTTGAGTGTTCTAGCTATGAGTGGCAGTGGTTTAGAGCTTGTGCTCAGCAGACCTTGGATAAGGTTTTATGATAAATCTGTAGACCCGAACATAACAGCGCCCAAAATCACCTTACCGGAATATTTCGAACAGGCTTGTGAGAAATATGCTGAGAAGGTTGCAGCGATCTTCCTTGGTACACCTATTTCTTTCAAGGAATTGAAAAGGTATGTTTCGCTGTTTTCCACCTCTCTGTCAAAACTTGGAATAAGTAAAAACGATAGGGTAGCTATTTTACTGCCCAATAGCATCCAATTCATCGTTTCATACTATGGGATACTTAAGGTAGGCGCTACTGTCGTCCCCATCAACCCGTTAAGTACATCCAGCGAGATAGCGCAGCTGTGCACCCTTTCCTCAGCCAAGGCAATAGTCTGTCTGGACCTGTTCATAGACAATGTGATGGAGGCCCTGCCCAAAACACAGCTAAAGCACATAATCGTCACCAACATAGCCGACCATCTGCCTAGACTGAAAAAAAGCCTTGGGAAAATCTTGAGAAAAATACCGTCTAAGAAGCTGCCCGCCCACCCATCCATAAAACCTTACTTGGAGATGCTTAAGACCAAAGAGGAAGAGCTTAAGGTTGAGATAGATCCTGAGAGGGACCTTGCATCGCTGCAGTTCACAGGTGGTACAACAGGCTTCCCAAAGGGCGTTATGCTAACACATTCAAACATCGTCTCAAACATATTCCAGACGTATGAGATGATAAAGCCATACATCAAAGAGGCTGGCGAGGTTTTTGCAGCCCTTCTTCCCTTTTACCACATCTACGGCCAGACCGTCCTAATCGGAACAGGCCTCACAAAAGGGAATACGTTGGTGATCTTTCCACGCCTCGAGCTGGAGAAGTTCATGAAAGAACTAAGAAAGTACTCTGTAACTGTTTTTCCAGGAGTACCGACGCTCTTCAACTTGATGAGCAAGCATAAGCTAGCGGATGAGATAAAGTATCCCAGTCTAAAGCTTGTGATCTCAGGCGCAGATATGCTTCCCACAGAGGTGGCTGAAGAGTTCGCGAGAAAATTCGGCAAGACGATCGTCGAGGGCTATGGCCTCAGCGAGGCATCTCCAGTAACACACGTAAACCCACCCGACAGGGTCAAGAAAGGCTCTTTCGGCATACCAATACCCTCAACACTAGCGGCAATCATAAACCCCGAGACGAAAGAGTTCCTGCCACCTGGAGAGGTAGGGGAGATAGTCGTCTCAGGCCCTCAGGTCATGCAAGGATACATAAACGGTGAAGAATTAAATGTGTTTATGACGGAAGCTGGGAGGAAATGGCTCAGGACGGGCGACCTAGGCAAAATGGATGAGGAAGGATACTTCTATTTCGTAGAGAGGGCAAAGGACGTGATCAAACATAAAGGGTTTACCGTCTTCCCGGCCGAGATAGAAAAAGTGCTATACGAAAGCGACGCTGTAAAGGAGGCAACCGTCGTAGGCATCCCAGACCCAGTAGTAGGAGAGAAGATCGTGGCGGCCGTTGTTTTAAAACCAGAAAGAAGAAGCAAAGAAGAAATAGAGAAGCTGAGGGAGCTATGCAACAGCAAGCTTGCTGAATACAAAAGGCCGTCGGAGTTTATCATGGTTGATGAGCTGCCGAAAACGTTTGTGGGAAAGATGTGGAGGAGAAAAGTCAGGGAAATGGTCAAGGAAAAACTTGAACGACCAAGCTCATGATTTTTAAATGAGAGGTTACTGTAAAGACATCTATGCGGTCGATGTAGAACATGCTGTATTTATAGAAAGGATAAACAGGTTCTCCTCCATAGTTAGGCAGGGTAGCCGGCAATTTGCTCTCCACATGACCAACACGGGAAGGTTAGAGGACCTTCTGCGATATGGTGCCGAGATACTATACTGCCCAGTACCAACAGGTAAGACCGTTGGAAAACTTGTCGGTGTGATGGTTGATGAAAGGGCCGCAGTTATCGATACAAAGCTCCAAGCCAAGGCCTTTGAAACTGCTTACAAGAAAGGCCTCATACCTTGGCTCAGGGGGTATAAACTAATTGGCAAGGAGTACCTTGTTAAGGGAAGCCGTGTAGATTACGTCTTCAGCGACAGAAAAGGGTTGAAGACTTTTGTCGAGCTTAAGTCAGCCGTCTACCTCAATTCTGAGAAAGGAGCCATGTATCCAGATACCGTTTCTCTAAGGGGTAGGAAACATATCATGCTTTTGACGGAGTTGGCTAAAAACTACCGTTCGAAGATCGTCTTCATAGCGGCCCATCCCCATGCCATATTCTTCACACCGTGCGATGAAGGGGACCCGATCGTTAGACAGCTTTTACTCAAGGCTGTTCATGCGGGGGTAGAGATACATGCGGTGAAGCTTTACATGGACGGTTTTGGGGTGATCTATTGGTGTGATGCTCAACTACCTGTCAAGCTAACGCCAAGCCAGCACGATCGCTGAAAAAACAATCGCAAGCCAAGGGCTGGAAACTTTAAACGATCTCCAAGCATATTCGGCTGACGGGCGTATGAGAACTTTAACATTTTCATAGATAAGCCATAGAGAGGCAAGCATCACCACAGCAAGATACAGTGCAGTTTGTGAGAGAAAAGCAGTGAGAACAAGTGCGGTAGCCACAGCGAGCAGATTAGACACAAGTATCGCTACAGCTGTGAACCTCATCCCTCTTACAACCGGCAGCACTGGAACTCCTGCCGAGGCATAGTCTTTTTCAGCCCTGATGGCCAGTGCCCAGAAATGTCCAGGAGTCCATAGAAACACTAGGATAGCTAGGATGGCCGGAACCAGCGTAAATTCTCGCCCCGCAGCAACCCATCCGGCCAACGGCGAGCAGCTTCCAGCCGCACCTCCTATGACAATATTCCAGACCGACCTTCTCTTAAGAAACATTGTATAGACAAAAATGTAGATAAACGCACCGAGAGAGATGAAAGCCGATGTTAAAGGGTTAATCATAAACAAGGAATAGAGCAGCGATAGGAGGATTAGGGAAGAGCCGAAGACCAAGGCGTTTTTTGGGCTCAGCCTACCGGCTGGAAGGGGCCTTTTAGACGTCCTCGCCATCTTGGAGTCGATGTCCATGTCCAAATAATTATTTACAGCACCTAATCCTCCTACGGCGAGAAATCCAGCTACTAAAAGGTGCACAAGACCAGCTATACTCCCGCCCGCCAGAATATACGCGGCCGAACCTGTGAAAAGGTTTAAAAATGCTATCTTTGGTTTGGTCAACGAAATGATATCCCTAACGTTCATTTTATTTTTTATAAAAAAATCCTTAACTTAAAGGTTCTGCGATATAAATAGGCTGATGTAAAACAGGACAGCCGATGCAACCACAGCCTTCTCCCAGCTCACCCCCTTCGCGCTGACCAAGACACCGGAAATGGCTGCCATCTGCCAAACATGGAGAACAATGTACAATCCATTGGTTATAGCTGTTATGATGCCGTTTGAAAGCAGGCCAAACCCTGCTACAACTGTGAAATATGTCAACAGTATATTTGACGGTGTCAGCGCTATGGGGAGGGTCAAAGCTATATCCGACTCGCCACCGAAACGCATGCCTGTCACAAACCCTACAATCGTTAGCAGGGCAAACAAGAGAGCTATGTTGCCAGCAGCCATTATCAAAGCAGACTCAGGCGAGGGCATCTGTCTGAAATGAAACAGTACTTGGCTGTTTGAAAGCCTCCATGAAAAAATCAAGTATAAGAGGGATGATAGAACCGATACTGGTACAAGAGTAGGTTTCGAAAGCTGAACCCTCTCCAACAAAGGGTTAAGGGTTAAGGCTGATAGTATTCTTCTAGGGCCATGGAGGTTTCCGATACTCTGCTCCGCCAAGAAATCAGAAATCTTCATCGATTCAACAAGCCTAAGACCTTTCCCGCTGAGCATGTACTTTCTTTTCGAGCTCTTAACGACAAAGGGATACATCAACTCCAGATGGTAATAGAGGGTGCCTACGCTTATGCCTAGGACTTTTTTCAAATCGGTTGCTGCCATAGAGCCGTTCTCCTTTAAAAGCATGAATATCTGCCTACGGATGGGGCTCTTTAAAAGTCTATAAAAAAGAAGCTTCTCATCCTTCTGTTCTAATAGGTTAGACATAGTAACTAAATCCTGATCTTTTTCAGCCACCATGACCTGCCTCTAACTTCGAAAATCAAAAGTATTAACCATTACTTTCTAAATAGTTAGACTCTAAATCTAATAAATACAGGGAAGCAGGATCTTTGCTGGATTGACCAACTCAGCCGCCTTCAACATGGCCCTTGCTCTGCTCGTTAGCGGAATGGTCATCAGCCCCGGCGTCTACGCTGCTGGAGAAGAAAAAGTTAATGACAAGGTAGATGGCATCAAGACAGTTTTGAGGAATTTAATGGCTCAAGGTGTTGACGTGAGCATTTTAGACGACTTGCTGAGAAAAGCTGAAGAATCGATCAAATCCCCTGACGTATCCTCTGACGCGTTGACCATGGCACGGTTGACAGTTGAAAAGCTCTACCGGCAAGTCAAGAATGTTTGGGAAATCTATCAGAAAGACCCTGAAAGAGCTGTAAAAGCTGTGTCACTTTTACAGGAGATCTATCTGTTAAAGAATAAGGGGCAGGAAATATCAGCAGTTTTGATAGATACATCTGAACAGCTAGTCGAACAGGCCCTCGCAGATCACGATAGCGTTGAGTCAAAACAATTACTTTCAAAGGCTGAAAAACTTATCGAAAGTGTCAAAAGCATCATAGCAGGCAAGCCATTAAACATGAAAGTAATCAGAAGCGGGGAAAACAGGGGAGAGGAAACAGTGGTCAGCATAGTCTCTATAACCACCGCTGAAGAGGTCGTTAAGGTCTATTTCGCCGAGGAGCATTTACAATACCCAAACGACACAGTGGTAATTTCTAAAAATGTTTTCATCGACCTTGGCAACACCATAATATTGCGGAAAGAGATAGTTAGGAACGTTCAGCCACAATCTAATCAAAGAGAGATATTCGTTGGGGAAAACGCTGCAATAGGTGCTGTTATCTCATTAAAACGTTCATCTAACAAGTTACAGATAGACAAGACAGAATACGATGTTGTGGTGCAAAGCTATTCCTTCGAGCAAAACCTAATACGCCTCGTCCTTTCCTCAAATAAAGAAAGCCCAGGAAAGCTCATAATCATAGACGTAGACAAGGATCTTATGAAGAACTATCTACCAAGGGACATCTCAGTCAGGGTTGATGGCACCCCTGCCTTGCTGGCCCAAAGCGTCACCGAGATACTGGCTGAAAAGACCTCCGAACCAAAATATTTTCTGGCCATAACTGGCCGCGGCCTTCAAATAGTTCTGTACATACCCAATTGGTCTATAAAGGTCATACTCATAGGTTCTTCGGCCTCGCTCTCCTTCCAGATATCTATACCAGGCATTGTTGGAAACATCGATTTTCTGGCAACAACCATAGCTGCTGCTACTCTTGTGTCTGCTGTTTTGGTCGGGAGGCTGCTGCGAAGAAGATAGGGTTAACTCCTCTCCTCCTTCTCAGATAGTGGAGGATGAGTCTTCGGGTATATTTTTCAAGGGGTAGACGTAATGCTTTCTGCGGATCGATCCATATATATCCATGTATTTCCTGACCGTCGACATATACGTCATTGGATAAGGCTTTACACAAAACATCAACGAAGATAAAATGCCTTTCCTTGTCGTAAAAATGGTCTGGATAACATACCTCTTGGAATGCAATTACCCTCACCGGCTTTACCTTAACCCCCACCTCCTCCCTCGCTTCTCTTACAACGGCATCGAAGACACTTTCCCCGTACCGTATATGTCCACCAGGGATCGAATAGAGGTAACCCCATTTCGGGCTAACCACAAGCAAAAGTTTACCTTTCTTTGAAAGTATAAAGGCACCGACAGTTAGCTCTGGATATTTTTTATTCAACCCTTCAACCTGTGCATTGCCTTCAGATCTTTCTCAAATAGTTTGAGCTCTAGCGGAACCTCAAGGCTAACCTCATCTTTTAACGACAGGCCGTGGCTTTTTTTATAGCTCCAAACCATCGAGTTAAACTTAATTATACTTTCAGTGTATTTTGTGTAGTTTTTACTCCAAACAGGTTTTGGAAACTTTTCTAGATGTATGCTTCTTTTGCTGTAGAGCTCCAGCCAAAGTTTCTCTGTTATAAACGGAGTTATTGGTGCAAGCAAAAGTAAAACCGTCTTGAGGACTGTGTGAAGTGTATAATGGGCCGCTTCCTGCTCCTTCTTTTCAAAACCAATCCCGTAGGCCCTTGGCTTTGACATCTCTATGTAGTGCGGTGCGAAAACATTCCATAAAAATTTCCTGATCTCGTTGGCTGGTATGAAAAAGTTAAACTCATTGTAACCTTTCAAACATACCTCTACTGTATTTGACAGCTCTGATAGAATCCACCTATCCGAAGGTTGGAGAGGAACCTTCTTAGCCTCCGGGAAGATTGAGACATACCTTCCTATGTTCCACAGCTTTGACAAAAATTTCCCAGCACCTGCTATCTTGCGCTCAGAGATCCTGAAGTCTTCCCCCAAACTAGCTTCTTGGGCGCTCCAAAACCGGAAGCAATCGGCCCCGTATCTCTCAAGTATTGGTACCGGGTCTATCACGTTTCCTTTGCTTTTGCTCATTTTTTCTCCATGTTCGTCAAGCCCAAGACCACTAATCCAGACCTTCTTAAACGGAGCCTTCCCTGTCAATAGGTAACAGCGTAGAAGTGTATAGTAGAGCCACGTTCTCACAATTTCCTTTCCCTGCGGCCTTATGCTTACAGGATAAAGGTTCCACGAGATCCTGCTAAGGTCTCCGTTACTTATTATGAAGAGCGGGGTTATGCTGGAATCAACCCATGTGTCAAATGTTCTCTCATCACCTATAAATTCTTTCGATCCGCAATGTGGACAGCTTTCAATAGGTGGTTTTTCAATCCAAGGCCTATAGTATTGGCCTCCGTCATGGACATATGGTTCACCGCACTGCTTACAGTACCAAACGGGTATTTCTGTAGCATAGTATCTCCTTCTCGAAATCGGCCAGTCGATCGTGAGAGAGTCTATCCAGTTGAGAAGAAGCTGGCGCGAGTTCTCTGGTAGAAACTCTATCTTGTATGCTAGTCTTTTCAGCTCTTCTGCGAAGTCGAGTTGCTTGAGATAGTACTCCTCCATGGGGATTATCTCTATGGGGGTTTTGCTCCTTTCACATACAGGGGTCATGTGAATTATTTCTTCGGATTTAACTAGGTACCCTTCCTGCCTGAGCCTCTCAACCATCCTACCCCTGGCCTCTTCTACTGTCAAACCCGAAAGAAATCCAGCATTCTCATTCAACTTACCGTCAGGGTTTATGATTATTTTCTCCTCGAGCCTCAATTCACGGAAAAGTTTGACATCCATGTAATCGCCGTAGCTGCAAACCATCAAAGCACCAGAGCCAAACCCCGGCCGTGCTTCAGGACGCGGAATGATAGGTACAGCTTCCCCATATATTGGTGTGATTGCTTTGGTGCCGTGGAGCTCCTTGTACCGTTCATCGTTAGGGTTGACGATGATCGCTCGGCATGCAGCGATGAGCTCAGGCCGGGTAGAGGCTATAACTATTTCTCCTCCTTTCTCAAGCTTGAATAGGATATAGTGCAGCTGCGATCTTAACGGTATATATTCGACCTCTGCGTCTGCGATGGTTGTTCCACAAGCGTGGCAATAGTTGTTAGGCCTTGTGGCCCTGTAAATGAGGCCCTTCTTCCAAAGCTTTACAAAGCTTGCTTGTGTCATCCGCCTATACTCGGGCGAATCTGTCCTGTACTTATGTTTGAAATCACAGCTCAACCCAATTCTCTTCATGATGGCAATCATTTCTTCCTCAAGCTCGTCGAGCGAGGTCGAGCAGAGCTGGATGAATTTTTCACGCGGAACAGTCCGAATGGAGATACCGTATTTTTTCTCGGTATATATCTCGACTGGCAGGCCGTTCCTGTCTATCCCGATGGGGAAGAGGGTCATGTAGCCAAGCATCCTCGCGGTCCTCGCTATCATATCTATCTGGCTGTAATGCGCTGCGGCCCCTATGTGCCATGGCCTTCCTGAAGGGTAGGGGGGCGGCGTGTCGATTACGAACTTTTTCTTCTTAGATTTTTTATCAAACCTGTAAATATCCTCTTTCTCCCAAAACTCGATTATGCTTTTTTCTATATTAGGGTCCCAGGTCTTTGCCTCTATCGACGGCTTAAACGTCATACTTTACAAAAAATTAAACCATTAATTAAAAGTTTAGAGAAAGCCAAGCATCGCTTTCGCTTCCTCGCTCATTCTATCGGGAGTCCATGGGGGATCAAAGACGATGTCCACATCCACCCGTTCAACCCCTTCGACAAGGGTCATAATGGTCTCCTTAACCTGCTCGGCTACGAAAGCTCCTATCGGGCAGCCTGGAGCTGTCAGGGTCATTTTTACATAGACATTTTTGCCGTCTATTTTTACATCATAGACAAGCCCGAGGTCAACTATGTTTACAGGTATCTCTGGGTCGTAGCAGTTTTTCAGCGCCTCCATAACTTGCTCGACGGTAGCCACGCTTTTACACACCTATTAGGGGAATATAAGTATGTTCTTGCTTTACATAGAACGCCTTAGTTAATCCATAAGGCCAGAGAGATACATTGGCGTCAACCGAGCGATCGGGACCCGTCGGTAGTTTATTATAGGTCTCCTTTCCAGCATAGAAGTACTGGAGAATAGCTGCCTCCATCTACGGTGAGGTGGCTTTAGAAGCAGAGTATAGGTTGTTGTCTTCACAAATCTTCATCTTCTCTTTTGTACCATCCTCTTCTATCTCTCAGAGAGCCTCTCAGCCCAATAAGCTTCCTATCTTAGAACTCAAATATCCTGTTGAACTCTGTATTAGATCTTTAGTTCTTTGGATCCTTTAGGGGTTTATAAACCAGTAGTTATAGTGGGAAACTCTAAAGCTAGGCATGAAGCTGTGCCTTCTGGACTTGAAGGCTTGCATACTGGTAGGTCCAGAGTTTGAAGACCTTGAGCTCTTCTATCCCTTAATCCGCTTAAAGGAAGAAGGCTATGAGGTGGAGCTGGTCGGCCCTGAGAAGAAGGTTTACAGCGGTAAGCATGGCATCACAGTGGAGGTCGATAAAAAGATCGACGAGGTAAGGGTTGATGATCACGATGTTTTGATAATACCTGGTGGATGGGCCCCTGACAGGCTTAGAAGGAACAAGCAAATTGTTGACTTTGTCGCAGCCTTTTTCAAAACAGGCAAAACCGTAGCAGCGATATGTCACGGTCCCCAACTGCTTATCTCGGCTAAGGTTCTTAAGGGTTATAGGCTGACATGCGCGCCTGCTATAAAAGACGATGTTGAAAACGCTGGGGGAATCTATGAGGATAAACAAGTCGTGGTCGACCGTAACCTTATAACCTCACGTACGCCAGACGACCTCCATGTCTTTGTAAAAGCAATCATAAAACCTGGTGATTTTCGATGAAAACTTTTACCGTTAAGGAAAGATATGACCTCGGCCCCCTTGTAACCTTCGAACCCAACAGAAAAGAACCCCGCCATAGATGGTTTTTTCTTTAAAGAAGGTTTTTCAAAAAAATTTGTAGAACTTTCCGTTTCGCAGTTGGAACTGAACCGTGAAAGTATCGTCCTAGACCCGTTTCTAGGTGTCGGTACTACATGCCTAACATGCAGGGAACTTGGCATAGGGTCTCTCGGGGTGGAAATCTCTCCGTTGTTCTATTTCATAGCCAAGGTCAAGGTCGAAGATTATGACGTTGAGATGTTAAGGTCCTACCGTGACATGATTTTTGAGAAAAAGTTCATACCTCAGAGCTACAGCGTCAAACCTTTCCTGAAAAGGCTGTTTCCAAAACCGGTTTTGGAGGACATCTTTTTCTTTAAAGATGTGTTACGGTCGATAGACGACAAAAAATATCAAGACTTTTTCGTGCTTGCTTTAATGGTCGCTTCTGAGAAATCATCTTATATATATCGTGACGGGGCAGTAGTCAAAATTGAGAAAGAAAAACCACGCATACCTTCTTTAAGAAAAGCTTTCAGAAGGGTCTGCAACATGATGATTAAAGACGTCGCTGCAACACCGTTAAAAGAGGTTCCTACACGCATCTTCTTAGGCGATGCTCGGAAGATTGAATTTATAGGAGATGAATCGGTGGACGCGGTCATAACCTCTCCTCCATATCTTAACAAAATCGAGTATACCCAATGTTACTGGCCTGAGTACGAGCTCTTCTTCCCCAACATCGATCATCCATCGATGCGTTCCTATCTTGGCGTCGCTCCCAAGGACGTCGATTTCTCATTTTACACTGGGGAGCTTCCACCAGTAGCCTACCTGTATTTTGAGGATATGAGGAAGGCGTTATCTGAAATGTACCGTGTTGTCAAATACGGCGGTAGGGTGGTAATGGTTGTTGGAGGGGGTGTTTTTCCCGATAGGGTCGTGGAGACGGACATCGAAGTAGCGAAGATCGCCGACGAGGTTGGTTTCACAGTCGACAATATTACTGCGGTGAACAAAAGGGCTGCCACAACGAAAAGGGTGATTAAGATAGGTGAGAGCCGAGAAAGCATCATATATCTCAGCAAACAGTGACGACCTTTTCATGAAGCTCACCCATCGATATTAGGTATTTTCTATTTTTCCAAGTCACCGATGGTTCTGTAATCGACTTTAGAAAAGCTATAAACAAAGCTGCAGAGATGGCTAAAGCCCCAATCGGCCACATAAAACCATACCAAAACCTAGCACCATGATTTCTAACCTCATATCCGAGGGCAGCGGAAACCGTCAGGTAACATAAAGAACCTGCGAAAAAGTTTCCCGTAAAGAAAATACCTAAGGGAATACCTATACAGGCCAATGCCAAGGGAAAATATTGTAGGGCTTTTTTAAGAGGTCTTGTTAAGAATAGAGGTATAAAAATCCTTAACATTCCATTCCAAAGAGATTTTGAGTCCTCGTTCCACGTCGAAGAAAACTGTCCTGTTGCGTTGATGAAGACAGCTCTAAGACCTGCTTTTAAAGCTCTTAAAGCTATTGCACGGTCCTCAAGCAAAGCATCCCTTACAGCAGCGTGCCCCCCTAACATTTTATAAGCGTCTCTTTTCAAAAGAATGAAGCTTCCGAATGCGAAGGCAGAGCCGCCGGACTCTACCCTATAAGGCTTAACTAAAAGATATAGACCCATCAATAGAATCGGCATTGCTGCTTTGTGGAGGAAGCTGTTGAAGCGAAAGCGTGGATAGAGGGTGACCAAATCGGCTTCCTTTTCCTCAGCTACATGGAGGGCCCCTGCTATCACCCCTTCAGAGAACTCGGAATCGGCATCTGTAAAGAGCAGCCATTCGCCGGTTGAATTCAAATATCCAACGTTGCATGCCCACGTCTTCCCAACCCATCCATCGGGGACGGCTCCGGCCTTGATTGTCTTCACCCCATGCTTTGAATAGGATTTGACAACTTCCCATGTCGAATCGGTTGAGTTGTCGTCAACGACTATAATCTCTTTGATAAACCCTTTCTGTCTCAGGAGCGATTCTATACAACGATGTATCGTCTTCTCCTCATTCCTTACCGGCACAATCACAGAAACCTTCGCCGACGATGCTTTGTTTGAGAAAAACGTTAACCTCCTCGCACGGCTCAATGCACGGTGTGATAGAAAGATTAATAATAGCCAGACAGCTGTGTAAAACCCCGCAGCAACCGATGAGACCAACGGCATTATCTCAATCAACATCAAAATTGATTAAAACATTTTATATAACCTCTTAGTGTTATTAGTTGAATGTCTGACGAATGGTGGTTTAGTAGGAGGAGAAAAAGGCTAACAAGCTTCTTTGAGGAGTTTGAGGCAATGATAGAGGAGATGCAGAGGGAGTTTATGGAAGAAATTAGACGGATGATGGACTCCCTGCCCAGCGAGCTAATTAGAGAAACAAGGACTTCGACAGGTATCAGAAGGGAGTACGGCCCATTTGTCTACGGCTATTCAATAACCATCGGCCCTGACGGTAAACCTATCTTCAGACAGTTCGGGAACATCATCCCGTCTGCGTTGCCAAGAGGTATAGAAGTACGTGCTGAAAGGGAGCCATTGGTCGATGTAATAGAGGAAGATAAAACGATAAAGATTGTGGCTGAGCTTCCCGGCGTGAGGAAAGAGGACATAGACATAGTATTGGAGGGAAAACGACTTGTCATCAAGGTAGACACAAAGGAGAGGAAGTACTACAAAGAGATCACGCTACCCGTCGAAGTAGAAACCACTGGAGCCAAGGCAGAATACAACAACGGAGTTTTGACAATCACCGTTTTGAAGAAGGAAACCTATAAACCTAAGGGTGAAAGGATAAAAGTAGAATAAACATCACTTGTTTGTTTTTAGTAATGGAAGTGGAAGAGGGATGGGTTGTATCAACGAGCCATTGGGATCCATCAGCCTCAGCTACCTCTAGTTCATCGGGGCTTATCATAGACCCCCTCCACGTCGGTAGCCCTCTTCACCAGCATATGAATACTGGAGAGCATCTCCCTCCATCTACGGTGAGAAGTCTTTAGTGTAGTTTGTTGTCTTCAACACATCTCTAGTCCTTGATATAGCTTCGTCTTCCAATTAGAAGAATAGTTCCAGAGACTTTTTTCAGCGGTTATACTTGCAGGAGTATTTATACTAAGTAATGTAATTGTAATGAATAAGTGCTAAAGCCAAAAACAAACTATGTTAACCAGATGTGGTGTTCGTATACACTTTAAATAGGGGGCAAAGATATAACCTACGTTTAGATGGCTGCAACAAAAATTTCATGGATGATAGGAGGAGCACAGGGTACAGGTGTCGATTCAGCGGCTAACGTGTTTGCCAGAGCTGCTGCAATTTATGGTCTGTACGTCTTTGGAAAAAGAGAATACTACTCCAACATAAAGGGTGAACATAGCTACTTCTCCGTTGTGATTTCGGATAAACCTGTCCACTCCCATATGGATGAAGTCCATCTCCTAGCCACCTTTGATTCTGAAACCATTGTAAGACATGCATGGGAAGTGGTGGGAGGAGGAAGCATAATATATGACGCGATGGCTGTGCGGGAGAAAATAACCAACATACCCACAATCGAGAAAATTGTTTTGGAAAGGGTTCTTTCTAGATTGTCGCGCGAGAACCTAGGAGATACAGTCGGGGATGTTCTGGAGCTGGCTAGAAGAAACGGCGTAAGGCTCTATCCTATCCCCTACATGGAGCTGCTTAAAAAAGTAGGCGAAATGACCGGTGAAAAACAGCTTAGCGCCCTGGCTAGGATGACCAACACAATGGCCGTAGGGGTTTCACTCTACCTACTCAACATACCGCTAAACTACTTGGAAGAAGCTCTTGCTCAAGTCTTCATGGCTAAGGCCAAAGTTGTGAAGGCTAACCTTATAGCCGCAGAGGTCGTCACAGAGTATGCGAAGAACACGTTCTCCGCAGATTTTCCGTACCGTGTCCAACCCATACAAAAAACGCCGAAACTGTTAATCTCAGGTACCTCAGCTGTGGCCCTTGGAAAAATAGCTGCTGGATGCAGGTTCCAAACCTATTATCCTATAACACCTGCAAGCGATGAAAGCGTTTACCTCGAAGATCATCAAGTTTTCAAAATAACCCATCAATATCCGCACCTCAAAGAATTAGAAACATTGAACGGGTACGGCTCCGTAATTGTAGTTCAAACTGAGGACGAGATATCTGCAGTAAACATGATCTGCGGCGCAGCTCTTGCAGGGGCCAGAGCTTCTACGGCAACTTCGGGGCCTGGGTTCGACTTGATGATCGAAGGGATTGGATGGGCTGGGATGAATGAGGTGCCCATAGTCATTACGCTTTACCAGAGAGCAGGGCCAAGCACAGGCCTTCCAACAAGACATGAGCAGGGCGAGCTGCTCTTCTCAATCTTCGGAGGACATGGAGAGTTTCCAAGGATTGTTTTAGCGTCGGGCGATATTGAGGAGGCCTTCTACGACGTTGCCAAAGCGTTCAACTACGCCGAAAGATACCAAACCCCTGTCATCCACATATTGGACAAAGCATTGGCCAACAGCACCATGACCGTGAACATTTTCGACCTGGGCAAGATTAGAATAGACCGTGGTAAAACACTTACTTCATGGGACCACTCCCTCGGAACATATAAGCGTTTCAGATTTACTGAGGACGGTATATCCCCGCGTACAGTTTTAGGTGTTGAAAACGGTATCTTCTGGAACACAGGGGATGAGCATGACGAGCTTGGACATATCACAGAGGAGCCGTCGCTGCGCGATAAAATGATGGAGAAAAGGATGAGAAAGCTGGAGATTGCCGATGCGGAGATACCTGACAGCGAGAGGGTCTCCATATATGGAGATTATGATGCACCTTACTTGATAATAAGCTGGGGCTCCACAAAAGGAGCTATAATCGATGCTATAGACTATCTTCAGGCCGAGGGGATGCGTTTCGCCTTCGCCCAAATAAAGGTCCTAAACCCATTCCCCACACGTTTCCTACAGAACCTCATCCCATCCTATAAGAAAATCATATGCGTTGAGCAAAACTATACCGGTCAGCTGGCTCTTCTACTCAAGGCCAGGACCTCGTTCTCGGTCGACCATCTAATATGCAAATACAACGGGAGGCCCTTCTCCTTCTCGGAGCTGAGGGACGGGCTTAAGGAGGCCGTGATCCATGGTACTCCAAGGATAGTTAAAAGGAGTGGTGGGTGAGAAGGCTGTGACGGTTAGGCTTTCTATGATGTCTTTCCGGACAACGGTACATAACGACTGGTGTCCAGGCTGTGGTGACTTCGGCATACTGTCGTCGATCCAGATGGCTCTTGCAGAGCTGCAGATACCGCCGCACATGGTCGCAGTTTTTTCGGGCATTGGATGCTCTGGGAAGACACCGCACTACATCAACACCTACGGCATACATACGTTGCATGGAAGGGTCCTACCTTTCGCCGTTGGAGCCAAGCTTGCAAACCCATCGTTGACTGTTTTGGCGGTAGGAGGCGATGGCGACGGCTTAGGGATAGGAGCCGGACACTTCGTCAACACAGGTAGGAGGAACGTTGACATAACATACATTGTATTTGATAACGGGGTATACGGGCTGACTAAGGGCCAGGCCTCGCCGACGCTTGCACGAGGGCTCAAGACAAAATCGCTGCCTAAGCCCAACATCAATGATGCAATAAACCCGATAGCCATAGCTATTGTTGCAGGTTATACGTTTGTAGCCAGAGGATACGCCTATGACACACGTCATCTAAAGGAATTGATTAAAATGGGAATACAGCACAGAGGCTCAGCCTTCATAGATGTGCTGCAGCCATGTCCGACATATAATGACATAACCACAAAGGAATGGTACGGTGGAGAAGACAGGATCGTTGACGGAAAACCCGTTCCAAGGATTTACAAGTTGGACGAAACAGGTTACGACGGGGAGGTCAAATCGAATGATTATGAAGAGGTAAACGCCAAAAAGCTTCAAGCGATTAATAAGTCGTTCGAATGGGGTGACAGAATACCCGTGGGTGTTTTTTACAGGAACCCGTTCATACCCACATACGAAGATAGAATCTCTGAAAACGTCAAGGACTATGCCGTGAACCCGCCTGCCAAACAGCCCTTGTCGGGCCCTGATGGGCGCCCTCTGGTGGTTTTGGACGATATCCTTAAAGAGTTTTTGGTTTAATGGACTAAAATTTAAAAATTCAACAAATCAGCAACGAATTTGATATGAAGAAGATTATTATTGCAACAGTTTTGCTGGTCTAGCTGGCAGCTCTTACAGCTAGTTTAATGGTCATCAACGCATTGGCTTACGTCCCTACGCATCTAAATTGATGGAGCAGAGGATGGTTCTTGTGCAACAACCAGATAACCACGTCTGGGACAGTGATAGAAGGTGTTTTAGCTGACTTCGACTGGAGCCACGTCTTGTTGCACGAACACAGGCGAGTTAAGGTTGACCGCACCCCATTTGTGGAGAGCAGACTTGTTCAAACTGTTTGCAGAAGACGGCCTCAACATAGGCGACGAAGTAAGGGTGACCATTACAAGGACTAACGGCGTAACTACAACAGCCCAGATAATAAAATACATATCAGATCTGAACACAGGTCTGGAGTATCGGCAGCTCTTCCGCCTGGCTATCCAGCGCATCTCTGTCCAGTAGAGCATCAAGCACAACAATTTTTTACAAACTCATTCTATATAGACCATCTGGTTGATGGCCATATTGGTTGGTATCCTATCAAGACCACTTAGCTGAAGTACCGTATACATTCGAAAAAAGGTAGCGGATATGATCGGACATACAGTCCATTAGCTCAACTCACCGCCCAGCTGCTGATATACATTCCAAAGAGATCCTAAACATCTGTCCGATAAGCTTTGGCCCCTCTTAACTTCTATTTAGATCATAAGCTCATATGATGGAATAACGCTATCTCAAAGGCTTATACAAGGTAAGGTTAACGTTTTTATGT
>FWWM01004184.1_pt1 | contig 34149 bp, 35 predicted proteins | sample 2228351 | NCBI WGS metagenome assembly FWWM01 (sample SAMEA103939774, study PRJEB20133) | metagenome
AGACTTGCATCTTAACTCCATCTCAGGGGGCACGGACATCAACGGGTGTTTTGCTGCGGGCAGCCCGATCCAGCCGGTCTACGCCGGTGAGCTCCAGGGCCCAGCTCTGGCCATGAAGGTCAAGGCCTATGACGAAGAGGGCAACCCCATATGGGACCGGCAGGGCGAGCTCGTCTGTGAGGCTCCTGCCCCCTCCATGCCCTTGTACTTCTGGAACGACCCCGATGGCCGGAAGTACAGGGAGGCGTACTTCTCCTTCTACCCCCACAAGAACGTTTGGCGCCATGGGGACTTCGTCACCTTCCACAGCGACACGGGGGGCATCACCTTCCATGGTCGTTCCGATGCCGTGTTGAAGCCCTCGGGGGTGCGCATCGGCACGGCGGAGATCTACACCATCGTGGAGGCGATGGAGGAGGTTGCTGATAGCTTGGCCATAGGGCAGAGGTGGGGGGATGATCAGCGCATCATTCTCTTTGTGAAGCTCGCCCGGGGCTACACGCTCACCGAGGAATTGAAGGAGAAGATCCGGAGCACGCTGCGGCGGGAGGCCTCCCCCCGGCACGTCCCGGCGCTGATCCTGGAGGCCCCCGATATCCCCTACACCTTCAACTCCAAGAAGGTCGAGACCGCGGTCAGCAACATCATCCATGGCAAGCCGGTGCTCAACCGGGATGCTCTGGTCAACCCGGAGTGCTTGGATTACTTCGAGAGGATCCTCCCGGAACTCCAGGGATCATAAGAGGATGCCCGCGTTCTTGGGCCGTTGCACACTCTCTTGACAGTGAGATCATAAAAAGCATAATATAAAAATGGGTAATCGCTATGGACGAGGCCACCCGAAAGATGATTGCCGAGGAATTCACGATATGGGTCGATTTTTTTAACGCATGTCTCATCATTTGGTTCTGGGTTGATTTCACGACAGGTGCACCGAGAACCCAATTCCCCAGGTTCGCGAGATTCTTCTCATGGCTCAGTGGAATTTGGGCATTAGCTATTTTTGTTATCTTGGGGCTGATGAATACTATGCCCTTCGATGGTGATTGCCCTAATCCACTTCACCCGTGGATGCGGGTCATCTTAGTTTTTGGATATCTTGCTGCTGTAGGCTATATCATCAAGCGCAGGAGCGAAATCCAGCCTCCTAAGTTGCCACCATCTCAGTGAAGCGATCTCACACAAGCGCGAGCATTCGCTCAATGGCTCTTCTCGCCTTGCTCGCTGTTGGCTCCGGCACGCGAATCTCGTAGATCTCTTCTTGGAGCGATCTTAAGACTTTCTCCAGCGTGATCTTCTTCATATACTCACAGATCGCTCGCTCGCTGGCAGGATAGAACGTCTTCCCTGAGGTCTCTTTCTTGAGTCTATGGAGAATCCCGATCTCCGTAGCGACGATGAACTCTCGAGCTTGGCTTTGGCGCGCGTGCTTGATCATCCCCTCCGTCGAGAGAATATGCACCTCACCCTTCAGATCCCCCGTCGCTTGGTAATACATGCAAGAACTCGAACAGCCACACTCTGGGTGGACGAGCATCTCGGCTTCTGGGTGAGCGGCGCGTATGGCCTCAATGTCTCTGGGGCGAATCCCCGCGTGCACGTGGCACTCCCCAGGCCAGATGTGCATCTTCCGCCCTGTGACTCTCTGAATATACGCCCCCAAGAACATATCCGGGAGAAAGAGAATCTCTTTGTCTGGGGGAATCGCTTGAATCACTTTCAGGGCATTCGTCGAAGTGCAGCAGTAGTCAGACTCAGCTTTGACTTCGGCCGTGGTATTCACATACGAGACGACGACCGCGTTCGGATGCTCGGCTTTCCAAGCTCGCAACTGCTCCGCGTTGATCGTCGCGGCGAGCGAGCAGCCCGCCTCCAGATCGGGCAATAAGACCTTCTTGTCCGGACAGATGATCGAAGCCGTCTCGGCCATAAAATGCACGCCGCAAAAGACGATAATATCAGCATCGGTCTTGGCCGCAGCTTGAGATAATCCCAGCGAATCGCCGATGAAGTCGGCGATGTCCTGCACTTCTGGGATTTGATAGTTATGCGCTAAGATCACGGCGTTCTTCTCGGCCTTCAATCTTTTGATCTCTTGGGTGATCTCCAGTTGCTCCACAACGGTCATGGCGCAAGCACCTCCAGATGTATATCAATAGCTTTGACAGAGTGCGTGAGCGCGCCGATAGAGATAAAGTCTACGCCCGTGGCGGCGATCTCGCGCACGTTTTCTAATGTAACACCGCCGGAGGCCTCCAGCAGCGCCCGCCCCCGCGCCATCTTGACTGCCTGGCGCATCTCGTCCAGAGACATATTGTCCAGCATAATTATATCTGCTCCACTCTCTAATGCTTCCTGAAGCTCTGTGAGGTTCTTCACTTCGACTTCGATCTTGAGCGTCGTGGGACTGTGCTGGCGCGCGCGCTCGATGGCACGCGCGATACTCCCCGCCGCGCGAATGTGATTGGTCTTGATGAGCACCCCGTCGTACAGCCCAATTCGATGATTGTACCCACCACCGACCCTGACGGCGTATTTATCTAAGGCTCTCAGTCCTGGTGCGGTCTTGCGCGTGTCCAAGATCTTTACTGGGAGATCTCTGACGGCTTGGACGTAGCGCGCGGTGAGCGTGGCGATCCCGCTCAGGCGCTGCAGAATATTTAAAGCCGTGCGCTCCCCCATGAGAATGGGGCGCAAGCGCCCCTCAAGCTCGGCGATGGCCTGCCCCGCAGCAAGCCAGTCGCCGTCGCGGGCAGACGGCGTAAACTTTATCTGAGTGTCAAGAGCCTCAAAGACCATCTGCGCGATGGGAATGCCCGCCACAACACACGGTTCTTTTGTACGAATGATAGCTCTGCCCATCTGATCTGGGTCGCAGATCGCTTCCGTGGTCACGTCCCCAGAGCCGATGTCCTCCCGCAAAGCCCTCTCGACGATCTCACGGACGACAAAAGAATCGAGCTCCCTCATGGTGACTCCGTCTGGAGCTGTTTTTCTAGGCGCAAGGGATGATCTTTCTGAACGATGATATGCGCTTGCCAATTAGGGTCTTCGTTGGGGAAGTCCGAACGCGTGTGAACGCCGCGCGTCTCGGTGCGAAAGAGCGCGCTCTGGGCGATCAGCCGAGCGACCAAGGCCTGGTCTTTTAAGAGCCCAGAGCTCTCGGATTCAATCTGACTCAGCTCAGCGATAGCCTGCTCTAAGCCCGCGCGGTCCCGCACCAAGCCGACGTGCTCGGTCATGATCTGTTTTATCCGCGAAAGACAAGATAGCTCAGAGTTTGAATTTCTAAGCTCGAAGTTACACGTGCGATGTTCAGAACCTGAAACTTGTAACTTGGAACTGCGAACTCTCTTGCTTCGGACTGCCCCTTCGATTGCCCGCCGTGCAAAGACTAGACATTCCAAGAGCGAGTTGCTCGCCAGGCGATTGGCCCCGTGCACCCCTGTGCACGAGACCTCTCCGATGGCAAAGAGATTCTTCACCGTCGTCTCAGCCCATAGGTTCGTGCGGACTCCCCCGATAGTGTAGTGCGCTGCCGGGGCGACCGGGATGAGATCGCGCGTCAAGTCCAGCCCATACTGCAGGCAGGTCTCGTAAATATTCGCAAATTGCGAGCGCACGAGATCAGCCTGAAGATGCCTCAGGCTGAGGAAGACGTGATCGGTCTTGAATTTTCTCATCTCCTCGAAGATGGCGCGGGCGACCGTATCGCGCGGGGCCAGCTCGGCACGCTCATCGTAATGGAGCATAAAGCGTTCCCCTCGCTCATTGAGCAGATACGCGCCTTCCCCTCGCACGGCCTCGCTGATGAGAAAGCTCCGCGCGCCGGGGACGGCCAACGCCGTGGGATGGAACTGAATGAACTCCAAATCCGCAAGCTCGGCCCCAGCCCGATACGCCAGGGCGATCCCTTCTCCCGTTGTGCCGGGGGGATTGGTGGTGCGCTGGTAAAGCGCTGCAGCTCCCCCCGTCGCCAAGATGATCGAGCGAGCGAGCATGACTCTATCAGGCGCAACCCGCGCGCCCACGCACGCCCCATCACACGTTAAAAGCTCAATAACGGGCGTATGCTCGACGAGCGTGATACGGGGGTTTTGCAAGACCAGTTCAGACAATCGAGCGACGATCCGCTGGCCTGTAGAGCTTCCCCCAGCGTGGACGATGCGGCGGCGGCTGTGGCCGCCCTCCCGCCCCAGCTCATAGCCCAAGGGCGTCCGGTCGAACGCAACCCCTAAGCTGTCTAACTCCTTGATACACTGGGGCCCCTCGCGCACCAAGACGTCCACAGCGCGCTCGTCGCACAGCCCGCGTCCGGCTCTCAGCGTGTCTTCCCTATGGAGCTGGGGGGAGTCGTTCTCGTCGACGGCGGCAGCGATGCCCCCTTGGGCCCAGGCAGAGTTCGTCTCAGAGATGCTTGTCTTCGTGAGCAAGCAGACGCGCCCATACTCGGCGGCCCGGAGCGCCGCGTAGAGTCCGGCCAGCCCCGCGCCAATGACGAGAAAATCGCTCTCTAGCGCGTCCATAGGCGCCATGCCCTATTATACAGATATGCTGTATTGACGCAAGGCAGGTCCTACGCAACTATGAAATGGATGACATCGCCGTCTTGGACCTCGTACTTGTCGCCGTGGCGGCGCAGATGCCCCAGCTCACGGAGCCTGTGCAGGGAGCCTTCTTTGACGAGTTCGTCCCAGCGGGCAACCTCGCATTGGACGAAGCGTTCGGCAAAATCCGTATGGATCTTCGCACCCGCTTGCGGGGCATATGTCCCCTTGGGGACCGTCCAGGCGCGCACCTCCGGGCCGTCAGTCGTATAGAATGTCACCAAGTGCAGGACCTCATATCCGGCGCGCACGAGCGCGTCCAGCCCGGATTCCTCGATGCCCAATTCTTTACGAAAAGCCGAGCGCTCTTCCTCGGTGTCTGCAGCCTCGAGGACTTCAGATTCCAACCGTCCGCGAATGACGACGGCTCTTGTGCCACGTTCAGCAGCAAGACGCTCAACTTCTTTGGAGTATTCGTTCTCGCCCTGGTCGCCGACGTTAGCTACAAAGAGCACCGGCTTGAGCGTCAAGGGGTTGAGATCTCTCAAAAAAGGCCGCTCATGTTCGTGCATGGGCATATCACGAATGCGCTGCCCCTGAGCCAACCCCTGGCGGAGCCGCTCGAAAAATTCGTATTGGGCTTTGGCAGCTTTGTCACCGACTTTCACCCGCGACGCCAGCGATTTGACGCGCTTCTCGACGGTCTCCAGATCTTTGAGCAAGAGCTCCGTCTCGATCACCTCGATGTCGCGCTTGGGGTCGATGGAGCCGTCGACGTGGACGACGTCGGGATCGTCAAAGCAGCGCACGACGTGCACGATGGCGTCGACGTTGCGGATCTCAGCTAAGAACTGATTGCCCAGCCCCTGGCCCTCGCTGGCCCCTCTGACCAATCCCGCTATATCGAGAAACTGCAACGTCGTGGGGACTTTCTTCTTCTCAGGGAAGAGCTTATGGATCTGATCGAGCCTGGGGTCGGGGACGGGGACGACGCCGATGTTGGGTTCAATCGTGGTAAACGGGTAATTGTCGACCTTGGCCCCGGCAGCCGTCAGGGCATTGAAGATCGTGCTCTTGCCGACGTTGGGCAGACCAACCAGCCCACAACTGAAGCCCATACTCACCCCTTAGCGCGCTTCAGCTCCTCGATGAAGCTCTCGCGATCGCTGGCAAATCTCTCGATAGCGCGGCTGGCGACTCTGAGGGGCAGCTCCTCCAAGCGCGTATAGCGCGTGCCCATCAACGCGTTGATATAATCCAGAAGCTTGCTCTCCTTGAGATTAGCAGAGCGCAGCTCCTTGCGCAGCCGCCCTAGCTGAGCTTCAGTGGCCAACGGCACCGTTGGGGCTTCTTCGGGTTCGTGCTTCTTATAGAGACTCAAGCCGAACTGATCCCCAAGGGCGCGGAAGCATCTCTTCAGGGCGTCGGAGACTGCGCCTTTGAGGGCCGTCTCATACGCACGGGCGGGATCGGTCTGGCTCATCCCCGAGCCAAAGCCCACATCTTCGTGAATGACATCCCCAATGCGAATCCGACACTCGCACAAGTATCCCACGCTATAGGTGCCCTCGCTGGAGTCTTCGTAGATCTTCTCTAATCGCTTGATCTCGCGCTGCCAGCCGCCATAGCCGAAGATTCTATTGGCCGTCTCGATGACGTCGTAGGTGGGCAGATAGGTCAGTCCATCGGGGCGGCGCTGGACGCGGGACTCGTCCAAGGGTTTTTCTAATTCCGCAATTTGCTCTGGGGAGAAGGGAGAGCCTTTCTGGTGCTTCCCCTCCTTGAAGAGATCGGGCATGGGCCTCAGCTCCTTTCTGCACATCTCAATAGTATGAAGAGTTTGGAGGGAATGCAACTAGCGGCGATAGGCTCTTGGCCCTCACCCCCGGCCCCTCTCCCGTCCGCAAAGAACGGGAGAGGGGGGCGTAAGCCGGGGTGAGGGCCTTACATCGATTTCAGGGCTGCTCGCACCAACTCGACAATCTCTCCTGGCGTGCGAGCGACGGGGATGCCGTGGGCTTCTAGGGCTTTAGCCTTGGCCTCTGCCGTGCCTTCGCCCCCTGAGATAATAGCCCCGGCGTGGCCCATGCGCTTGCCCGGCGGCGCGGAAAACCCCGCAATGTAAGCGACCACAGGCTTGGTCATATGCTGAGAGATGAACGCTGCTGCCCGCTCCTCATCGGTGCCTCCGATCTCGCCTACCAAGACGACGGCTTTCGTCTGGCGGTCTTTCTGAAAGAGTGAGAGAATATCAATAAAAGAGCTCCCGATGATGGCATCGCCTCCGATCCCCACCACCGTCGACTGCCCGATCCCAACACGCGAGAGCTGGTCAGCGATCTCATAGGTGAGGGTGCCGCTGCGGCTGACGATCCCCACCGGGCCGGGCTTGAAGACGTGATTGGGCAAGATCCCAATCTTAGACTTCCCCGGAGATATCACCCCTGGGCAGTTTGGCCCGATCAGGCGGCTCCCCTTCTGAGAGACCACCTGGACGACTTTCATTATCTGATGGACAGGGATATGCTCCGTGATGCAGACGATGAGCTTTATCCCGGCGTCGGCGGCCTCGAGGATGGCGTCAGCAGCCGAGTGCGCCGGGACGAAGATCGCGCTCGCGTCGATCTTATGCTCTCTTACAGCTTCAGCGACTGTATTATAGATGGGGATGCCCTCGAAGTCGGAGCCGCCCTTGCCCGGGGTGACCCCAGCGACGATCTGGGTGCCGTACTCCAGCATCCGTTGCGTATGGAAGCTGCCCTCGCTCCCCGTGATCCCTTGCACTAAGACTTTTGTATTGGAATTGATCAGAATGCTCATAATGATTTGAGTATAGAAGAAGCCCGGGTGTGCTGCAACCTAGCCCTCACCCCTGCTCCCCTCTCCCTCTCAGGGGAGAGGGGATGGGGGGAGGGCCTCACATCACAACACAGTTGTAAGCCGTCAGATTTCTTGCTACTGTGAAGAGAATGAACAGAGATCGAGAGATTATCGAGCGGCAGCTTGGTCGGCCCCCACGCGGCTTGATAAACACTGAGGTGCGCTGCCCTTGGGGGTACCCTGCGGTCATCCGCGTTGCCCCATTGCTCAAAGAGGACGAGAGAATAGAGCCGTTCCCCACGCTCTTTTGGCTGACCTGCCCCATCTTGCGTGAGCAGCTGTCGCGTTTAGAGGAGCAAGGGGTCATCGGGCAGCTCGAGGCAGAGATCGCTCGCGACTCTGAGCTCCAAGCGCGCTACGCCGAAGACCACCGCCGCTATGCCCAGGAGCGCTTCTCCTTGCTGAGCCGTGAAGACCAAGAGCTTCTGAGAAGACGCGGTTGGCTGGCAGCCCTGAGAGATCGGGGGATCGCGGGGATCGCCGACTTTCGCACCGTAAAATGTCTCCACGCGCACTATGCGCATCATTTGGCGCGGGGGAGCGTCATTGGGCGCTGGCTGGAGGAGCGCTTTCGGTTCGTCTGGTGTCCTGCCGAAGATATCCGCTGCAAAGAGGCCCTCACCCCTGCACCCCTCTCCCTCCCAGGGGAGAGGGAGGGGCTGAGGGGGCACGCGGTCAGCCCGCTTCAGCGGGCTTGCTGAGCCTTCTCCACAGCGGTCAGCAACATCCGCTCGACCAGCTCGTCAAACTCTATCCCCATGGCGGCAGCAGCCTTGGGCAGATCGCTGGTGTTGGTCATCCCTGGAAGCGTATTGACTTCGAGCAGATATGGCTCATCCTGCGGGGTGAGGCGCAGGTCCACTCGCGAAAACCCAAAGCATCCAAGCGCCTTATGAGCTTGCACCGCTAGCTGTTGGAGGTGTTCAGTCGTCTTGGCGTCCAGCTCGGCGGGGATAATAAAATCGCACTCGCCGGGGGTGTATTTGGCGATATAGTCATAAAACTCTCGATGCGGCCGCAGCTCGATCAAGGGGAGCGCGCGGTCCTCGCCGTCTATGCGCAAGATCCCCGCCGTGATCTCCTTGCCCGGGATGAACTTCTCCACGAAGAATTCTCCAAACTCAGCCTGGGTCGCTTGGCAAGCGGGAATGAGCTCTGCAGGGGTATGCACGATATGGACGCCGATGCTGGAGCCCTGGCGCACGGGCTTGACGACGCAGGGAAACCCGATCTGACCCTCAACGCGCTCCTGCCAGTCGGGCCACGGCTCTTCATCGTACTCGATCCACGATGCCGTGGGCAGCTGCTGGCTCACGAAGATGCGCTTGGCTTGCAGCTTGTTCATGGCGAGGGCACACGCCAGGACCCCCGAGCCGATATAGGGGATCTCTAAGATCTCTAAGAGAGCTTGGAGAGTCCCATCCTCACCGATGCCCCCGTGCAGGCAGAGAAAGGCGATATCTATCCCCCCAAGGGCAGGGATGATCTGGTCGGGATTATCGAGCACGATGGCGGAGGCGCGATAGCCGCGCCGTCGCAGGGCTTCATAGACGTTCTGTCCCGATCTCAGCGAGACCTGGCGCTCCGGCGAGAGCCCCCCCATCAGTACCCCGATCCGTTTGCGCTGTAAATTCATAGAGTAACTTTAATATTTTAACACTCATCCCGACAAGGAGCCCTGTCTGCTATTCTTGGTGTCGGCAGCCGGCACCACCCGACCCCAGCAACCCCAAAGGCCCACAGCTTGCCCAAAATCTCCAAGCGCCCTTGACAACGACAACTCAGAAAGCTATAATTATAAATACTGTGCACAGGAGTTTTGATGTCCCAGCACCCTCTGGCCTAAAGCAAGAGTTTCTTTGTGTCGGAATCTCAAGAATCCCCATTAAAATGAGAAAAGAAGGAGTTCACTATGCCTATGCATACCGAAGAGGAGGAAACGGAGATCTTCGAGATGCCCAATGACGAAGAGCTCGAGGAGGAGTTTGAGGAAGAGCTCGAGCCGGAGCTCCTCGCGGAGGAAGAGAAGCTCGAGGGCGATCTCTCTGAGGACTTAGTCAAGCTCTACTTGCAAGAGATCGGGAAGGTCCCGCTCTTGACCCGCGAGGAGGAGGTGAAGTTAGCCAAGCGCGTCGCGCGCGGGGACAAGAAGGCCCGCGAGCAACTCGCGTTAGCCAATTTGCGCTTGGTTGTCTCCATCGCCAAGAAGCACCAAGGCAGCGGCCTCTCGTTGCTCGACTTAATTCAAGAGGGCAACATCGGCCTGATGAAAGCGATTGAGAAATTCGACTACCGCAAGGGGTATAAGTTCAGCACCTATGCGACGTGGTGGATCCGCCAGGCGATCAGTCGCGCTATTGCTGACAAGGCCCGGACGATCCGCATCCCCACCCATGTGCTCGAGCTGATGCGCCGCATCTACAAAGCCGAAGAGGAGTACGTCCAAGAGAAAGGGGAGCCACCCAGCATCCAAGAGCTCTCCCGCATGCTAGGGGTACCAGCAGAAGAGATCGAGCGCGTCAAGAAGATCAGCCCGTACACGCGCTCGTTCGAAGAGCCCATCGGCGACGAAGAGGAGGGCTCGGTCTTGGGGGATTTCATCGGGCGGACGAAGTCCTCCCCCTTACAAGAAGCGTTTTCGGACATTCAGCGCGAGGAGCTGCATCGGGCCATCAGCGAGCTGAGCGAGCGCGAGCGCAAGGTCTTAGACCTGCGCTTTGGATTGAGCGGGCAACAGCCGCTTACGCTCGAAGAGGTCGGCAAAGTCTTCGGGCTGAGCCGCGAGCGCATCCGCCAGATCGAAAAAGAAGCTTTAGAGAAATTAAAGGCCATGAAGTTGCGCCAGAAGCTCATCTCGTTTGAGAACCTCATCCAAGAGAGCGAGATGCACATGAACTAAATAGCCCTAATGCCCGCAGCCACACCCTCCTGCCGGTCCTTGGGCTTTGGGATTATCTATGAAAAATCCCTGCTCTGGACCATCGATGTAGTCGAGCTTGGCCTCAGCTAAAAGCGCGCTGCTCATCTGATCGAGGAAGATCTTGACTTGGCCAGCTTGGATGACGGTATCGCCTGGGGCCATCTCTTTCTCTAAGAACAGCCCGTAGGTCGGGCCGCAACAGCTGCAGCCCCCTGCTTGCGCCACGACGCGCAGAGCATGATCTTCTTTCCCTTCGCTCTGCAGAAACTCGTACAACGCCTGTGCGGCCCTCTCCGTGACGGTGAACATGGCTCAACCACTCCTTGGTGTTCAAGATAGTTTATTATAACCCGACAATGAAAACTTGCAAAACTCGGACTGTTTTGGTACACTTTTAGCGAAAGATCTATTATGAAAGACACAGTTGAAGGGATCGTCGTCGGCCACGTGGCTGATCGGGTGCGCGTCCGAGTCTACCGCTCCGGGACATGCAAGCACTGCACGTGCGTGCTGAGCACTGCGTGCTCTCCCGAGGAAGTAGACCAGCGTCGCGGGGTTCTGGGGAGTCTCTTTCGACAGTCTTCGGTGATGGAGATCGAAGCGCTCAACGCAGTCGGCGCGGTCCCCGGAGATCGCGTCATGCTCCAGCTCAAATCGAACGCTTCTGTGGTGAAAGCGTCGGCGCTGCTCTATCTCATCCCAGCAGTGATGTTCGTTCTGGGGGTTGTGCTTGGCGGGTGGTGGAGTTCCACGCGCTGGGGGCTGTCAGGAGACGCTGTCATACTCGTCCAAGTCGCCGTTGGCTTTAGCCTGATGATGCTGAGTTTTGGCTTCGCTGCCCTCTATGCGAAGCTCCGGGAGCGCGCCGAGTTCACCCCTATCGCCACCAAGGTTCTCTTTAGAGCTGAGGATCCACGTTCACCGTCACTGAGTCAACGAGCTTCAGCTCTGTGAGAGCTTCCCAGATGGCTTTCTGAACAGCTTCTGCAGAAGTTTTGAGCACAAGCTGCCAGCGGAAGCGCCCGCGCACGCGGTAGGGCAACGCCCGCGCTGGGCCCAGAATTTCTGCGATCTTGAGTGCTTGGAGGCGCTCCTTAAGCCGATCCGCGTGCTCGCTCGCTTTCGCTTCGGTGCTGTGCTCCACAGTGAGAAATATGACTTTCGCAAAGGGCGGATACCCAAGCCCTTCTCGTAACGCGATTTCGTGTTCGTAGAATGCGCGATAGTCCTGAGCGGCAGCCAACTGAATGATCTCGTTGTCGGGGTGTCGGGTTTGGATAATCACTTCGCCGGGGCGTTCGCCGCGGCCGGCCCGCCCAGCAGCCTGAGAGATAAGCTGAAATGTGCGCTCCCCCGCGCGAAAGTCCGGAAAGTCCAGTAACGTGTCCGCTGAGACGATCCCCACCAACGTCACGTTCGGAAAATCCAGCCCCAACCCGATCATCTGAGTGCCCAAGAGAATCTGAATCTGTCCCTGACGGAATGCCTCCAAGATGGCGGCGTGCTCGCCGCGCCGCACGCTCTCAGAGTCCATTCGACGAAAATTCACATTGGGAAAGTTTTTCTGCACTTCCAGCTCGAGTCGTTCTGTCCCCCCACCCTCAAAGAGCAACTCCGTCGAGTGGCATGAGCGACACTTGGGCATTTTGAGACGATAATGACAATACCGACAGCGCAGCTCCTGCTCGCGCATGTGGACTGTAAGAGCGATCCGACAGAGAGGACAAGTCACCGTCTGGCGGCAGCGACGACAGATCGCGATAGAATAGCCGAGCCTGTTGAGGAAGAGAATCACTTGCTCATTATTTTTGAGTCTTTGCTCGATCTTGGCGCGCAAGATTGGGCTGAGCAGGGTCTTCCGGTCGCTCATATCTATAACTTTGATACTGGGCGGTGGGGTGGGGAGGACGCGCTCTGGTAATTCGACCAAGCGATAGCGCCCGCGCTGCGCATAGAAATAGCTCTCGATGCTGGGGGTCGCGCTGCCCAGGACGACCGTCGCGCCGGTGAGCTGGGCGCGCTGGAGCGCCACATCGCGCACGTGATAGCGAGGCGCAAGCTCGTCTTGTTTGTAGGTGCTCTCGTGCTCTTCGTCGATCACTATTAGCGCAAGACGAGAGCACGGTGCGAAGATCGCGGCGCGCACCCCGATGGCGATCTGGGCGTCACCGCTGGTGAGGCGCTGCCAGTTCCGAGCGCGCTCGGCATCTGTCAGCCCGCTATGATAGACTGCGATCCGCTCGCCAAACTGGAGTCGGAAGCGCGCGATGAGCTGGGGGGTCAGGGAGATCTCCGGGACGAGCACGATCGCTTGGCCGCCGCGCTCTACAGCGTTCTGGCAAGCCCGTATATAGACTTCGGTCTTGCCACTGTTGTTGACGCCATGAAGCAGAAAGACTTCGCCGCGAGCGCGCGTGATGGCCTCGAGTGCCCGCTGCTGCCCAGGGTTCAGCGTGATCGTTTTTGGGGCTTCGTGAAACTCGGCGCGCGGGCGCGGTCTCTTCGTGACGGCCACAAGCCCCGCTTGGACAAGGGCGTGGAGCGGCCCCGGCCCGCAGCCCACTCGCGCTAAGAGCTCTTGCTCTGAGATAGCTTCTACGTGAAGAAGCGCGCGGAGCAGAGCCGCCTGCTGGGGAGCGCGACGGCTCCGCGCCTCGATTTGGGCCAACAGCTCAGCCAGCGGGGCATTGAGCTCTACGTACTTGACAGTATTCTCTCGCCTGGGGGGAACGTGCCCCGGCGCTATCGTCTGCAAGACAATCCCCAGCGGCGCAAGATAATACTCAGAGATCCAGCGTGCGAGCGCGAGATCGGATTCGCTCAGCTCCGGCCTATCCGACACAATAGTAATGATCTCGCGCAGGCGCCCCGCAAAAGAGCTCCGCTCTTTCAGAGCGACCACGAACGCCTCGACCCCTTCCCGCTCGCGGAAGGGCACAAGCACTCGCTGCCCCACCCTGATCTGGTCGCACAGCGCCTCAGGGATCTCGTAGTCGAAAGTCTGCTCGCCCGCGCGGGGAATGGCCACTTCAGCGACAGAATAGCTCATGGCACCAGCTCGATCTGCCAGGGGGATCGCACGATGATCTGCGGTTGCCCTTGATATTGAGAGAACTCCCCAGTCACCCGGATCTTCTTCTTCGTATAGAACGACACAGGATCAATCCCCAGCCCACGAAAGCGCGGCTCATAACTTCTGAATATGATCACCGACAGATGAGTCGAGAAGTCTCTATCAGACTGAACGCGAATAACGCTTCCCGACGCCGTCGTGGCGACGACGGTGAACTCCGTCGTGACCAATCTTCCCAGATAGCGTTCGGGGTGATCTTCAAGGGCTTGGCGGGGCGTCAGCCCCAGCACGACGCGCTCTTGGGTGTTCTGCCGCCACTGCGGACCAAGGCACCTCGTCGCAGCCTTGCAGTCTAAATCGTCGCAATCGGTGGAGCGATCCCCATCGTTGTCTATCGTGTCGTCGCAATCGCATTCCTCGCGCGCTCCAAAGAGAGCGCACGAGGGCGCTTGCACCGTGAGCACAAACTCATTGGACCAATCCGTGAATTGACCCTTCACAAAGCCACGCATCCGATAGAACCATCGTTGTCCAATCTGGACATCTTCGTCCACAAAGTAGCGATGATTTGCGGGAATTTGAGAGAAGACGCGCTCACATGGGCCAAACGATTCTTTAGCTCGACACAGCTCATAGAAATCGACGGGGCGTCTCAGATGGGGTCGCCATTCTATTCGCGCTCGCACGTCTTGAGTATTGTAATGGCGCACGGTCAGGCGCGGCGGCAGCGTCGGGGTCCGATCGTACTGAAGGGCATCTTGTCTGAGACGCTCAAAGTGCTGAGAAAACTGAGCCGCCAGCCCCGGACTTTCTATCACCAAGAGATTCTCGTCGTTGCTGAAAAACCCGCTATCGGACCAGTTCGTCGACCCGGCGAGCACGATCTTATCGTCGATGACGGCAAACTTATGGTGCGCCAACCCTGGCAGGGCGTCTACGACGCCGATCCCTAGATAGAGCGCATCGTCGATCTCGGAGTCTTCAAAGCGCTCCCAGCCGCGAAAGTCCCAGACGGCGTCTATCTGTACGCCGCGGGCGCGAGCTGCTGCCAGTTCGGCCATCAAGAGATCGTCGGTGAAGTAGAACATAGCGATCTTAATAGATTTCTGGGCGTTGCGGACCGCGTCGCGCACGATCTTCTGGGGCGCGCCGCTGGGAGTAAAGTAGACCCCAACCGTCGCTGAACCAATAGTATAGGTGCGCAGCTGCGTGAAGACTTTGCCGTCGAATTTCTGTTGCCCAAACCGATCTTTGAGAAACATTTCTTCGAACTCCGCCGTGAAGATCTGGGCGAGCCGTTCATCTCGGACGATCAGAGCGTTATTCGCATCGAAAAAGATCTCCCTGTCAGTCCAATTGAGCGAGCCCGTCCAGACTATAGCCCCATCGATGACTGCAAACTTATGGTGCATGGTGTGATCAAAGCGCTCGCGAGCATCGGCATTAATATCAGTCTTGAGCGTCAGGCACGGCAGGGCTTGAAGCTGGCTGTATTCGCTGAAAAACTCCTCAACTGAAGATTGGTCTGTGACGACGCGCACAGCGACACCCCGGGCACAGGCGCGCTGAAGCGCTGCGATAATAGCTTGGTGCGCTAGACGATACACAGCTATATCAAGAGTCTTCTTTGCTGAGTCGATCAGGGCGAGAAACGCTCTATCTATGTTGTTAGCTTGCTCTTGGGGCTTGTCCATCCACGGCAGGCCCGCAACAGGGTCAGTGAAGAAGACCTCGATGCTCCCGCCTGCGGCGGGCGCAAACGGCGACCCCCCCATGCTCACAAGAGGCAACAGCAGCGCCACGAGAAGTTTTCTCATGACCGCAACCTCCTCCATCTCTACCTGTCGTCGTGCGCTGCGATAGTCTACCCCTCTTCTCAGCCGTGATCAAGCGCGATTGTTATACGCAACAGAAGGGAAAAAATTCAATCACAGGGGCGCCGACAGAGCTCAGATAGGTGGCTAAGATCACGTGTAGACCTCTTGACATGAAAAAAGTTTTGCTCTATACTCACGTTGGATATCTCAGAAACGGTGGTGCATAGAGCAGATGAAAGAGGTATCAGAAAAGCTCGTAGCAGACAAGAAAATATCTGTTCAGCCAGCTTTCTCTGGGAATGCTCCACCGTCGATTCCCTGTCACCTTCCCTTCCCTCATCGCACCACTGAACCAACTCACACGAGCGAACTCCACCTGACCTGCATCCGAATACATCCATCATGAAGAAGTATTATATCCCCATCACACAGGAGAGGAGGTGACACAGCGATGCCGGCGAAGAAGAAAGCCACCACCAAGAAGTCAACGGCGAAGAAGAAAACGGCCAAGAAGAAGTAAGAGAGAGCCCTCGACAAAGCTCTCCACCCCTTGTCGAGGGCCGGATTAGGAGGGGCGACCGGTCGGTCGCCCCTCTCTATTGTATCCCCCTAGGGGTGTAAGAGCAACTTCCCGAACTGTTCGCGCTTTTCGAGCGTCTCCTGAGCTTTGGCCGCCTCAGCCAGGGGGAATGCCCCAGCGATGACCGGACGGAGCTTGCCCGCCCAAACTAAACGCAAAACCGTCTGAAGCTCGCGCCGCGTCCCCATCGTCGAACCCAAAATCTGTAGCTGCCTCCAAAAGACCAAGCGAATATCGGTCTCGCCCATCGGGCCTGTCGTCGCTCCACAGGTGACCAAGCGCCCATTGCGCGCCAGCGCCCGCAAGCTCTTCGACCAGGTGGCCTGCCCGACACTCTCAATGACGACGTCGACGCCGCGCTTGTTGGTGAGCTTCCAGACTTCCTTGTCGAAATCTGTCTTGGCATAATTGATCACGATATCAGCTCCCAGCTCTTTCGCCTTGGCGAGCTTCTCGTCAGTGCTTGCGGTGGCGATGACCCGCGCGCCGCACAGCTTGGCGATCTGAATGGCCGCACTGCCCACGCCGCTGCCTGCAGCTAAAACTAAGACATCTTCCCCGGGCCTGACCTTCGCGCGCGTGACGACCATGCGCCACGCCGTCATGAAGACCAACGGCACCGCTGCAGCTTCGTCAAACGAGACGTGATCAGGGATCTTTATGACATTGCGCGCCGGAACCTTGACGAACTCGGCGTAGCCGCCAGGGGCGTGCTCCCCTAGGATCCCGTAATTGACACAGAGGCTGTCTTCCCCCTGCTGGCAATACTCGCATTCCCCGCAGTTTAAGTTGGGGTTGAGCACCACGCGCTCACCAACTTGTATGTCCTTCACGGCTGATCCAACTCTCTCTACAATGCCAGCGACGTCAGCCCCGGGGATATGGGGAGGGTTTAATCCCGGGATGCCCCGCCGCACCCAGATGTCTAAGTGATTGAGCGCACACGCCTTCACCCGCACGAGCACTTCTGTATCGGAGATCTCCGGCGTGGGGATCTCTTCAAGCTTGAGTTTCTCTGGTCCACCGTGTTCGCGAATGACGATAGCTTTCATGCTTGTGGTCCTCCCTGAATTTGATTTTCACAGCTGCACCCGCCCCGCCAGCGCCCGCGACAGCGTCACTTCGTCAGCAAACTCTAAGTCGCGCCCCACCGGAACCCCGTGGGCAATCTGAGTAATTTTAATCCCCAACGGCTTGATCTTTCGAGCCAGGTACATCGCGGTCGCTTCGCCCTCGACTTTGGGGTCGAGCGCCAGGATCACTTCTTGAATATTGTGTCTGCTTAAACGCACCAGAAGCTCTTCGATATGAAGCTGCTCTGGGCCGATGCCGTTGACAGGCGAGAGCAACCCCCCCAAGACGTGATACAGCCCGCGATACTCGCGAGTCTTCTCTAACTTTAAGAGCTCTTGAGGGTGGCTGACGACACAGATCACCGAAGCGTCCCGCTTGGGGTCTCGGCAGATCTCGCAGAGCTCGTTCTCGATCTCTGTAAAATTAAAGCACTCTTTACACGTGCGGATCTTCTCTTTGACGTGCGCGACGGCTTGACTGAGTGCTTCTAACTCTTCAGGGGGCTGGCTGAGCAGATAGAACGCCAGGCGCTCGGCGGTCTTGCGCCCGATGCTCGGTAGCTTCTGAAACTCTTTAATGAGATTCTCTAACGGCTCAGGATACTTGTCCATCCTAGAAACCCAATCCCAGAATGTTGGGCAGCCCCAATTGCCCCATAACGCTGGCCATCTCGCGCTGCGCCAGCTCCTTCGATTTCGCTTGCGCCTCTTTGATCGCCGCGAGAATCAAATCTTCGAGCATATCGACATCGTTGGGATCGACGACTTCTTTTGAGATCTCTATATCTACGATCTCTTCCCTGCCGTTGGCGATGACCTTCACCATGCCCCCACCTGAGGACGCCTCCACCCGCAAGTTCGCCAGCTCTTGTTGTTTCTGCTCCATCAGCTCCTGCATCTTCTTGACCTGCTTCATCGCCTCTTTCATCCCGCCGGGAAACTGCATACTGCCTCCTTTGAGAGCTATCAGTTCTATTCTATGATTTCGCCGTCGAACGCCTTCTTCAGAAGCTCAGCTTTCTCACGCACCTCCGCGCTTTTGCTCTTGCGACGCGACGGGGAGCTCGTTCCCCCCCCGAAAGCGATCTCAACGCGACGCGGCCCGTACACCCGCGCTATCACTTCTTCAAGATACTTGCGATGCTTCTCCAAGCGCTCCTTGTGAAATGTCAGGTGTGGGTCATACTCGATGCGCAGCGCATCGGGGAGCTCAACGGGCTGCCCGTCGAGCAAGAGTGCGTGCACCGTGCCCCGCCGGTCGCGCTTGACTTCTTCTAATAATTGCGTCCACTTGTCGATATTTTTTGCAGGCTCAGGCGAGGCCCTCACCCCAGCTGCGCTCCCCCTCTCCCGTCCAGACGGGGGAGGGGCCTGGGGTGAGGGCCTCATCTTGCCAACTGATTGCGGCATCGCGTGGGTGAGCTCGAGGGACTTGACCTCGAGCAAGATGCGCTTCTCCCAAGCGCGACTCAGTTCGCGCTTGAGGCCCAACAGCTGCGCACTCAGCCCGATGAGCGTCTCCAGATTGGCCTCCACAGGCAAAGCTTGCCCATCAATAGCAGCGATCACCCAGTCGCGGGTCTGCTCGATCAGCTCGTCGACAAAGAGCTCCAAGTCCTTGCCCCGTTCGGCCAGATCAGCGATGATCTCGAGCGCTGTGCGGCCCTGGCGCGTCAGCAGCGCTTGCAAAAACTTGGTCACGGTCTCTTCACTGGCTAACCCCATGATCTCGTAGAGATCGTGCTCTTCGATCCGCGCGGCCCCTTTATACGAAGCCAGCTGCTCCAGCATCACTATCGCGTCGCGCAGCGCCCCGCGCGCTCGATACGAGATCGCCGTTAGCACCTTGGGGCTGGCGTCGATCTTCTCGGCTTGGCAGATCTCCTTGAGGCGCTTTTCAATCTGCTCTGGGGGGAGAAGCTTCAACTCAAACGCCTGACACCGACTGAGGATCGTCAACGGGACTTTATGAGGCTCGGTCGTAGCAAAGAGAAAGACGACGTGCTTAGGCGGTTCTTCCAAGGTCTTCAAGAGCGCATTGAAGGCTTCATTCGTCAACATGTGCACTTCGTCAATGATATAGACTTTATATTTGGCTTCGGCGGGGACGAAGTTGACTTCTTCTCGTAGTTGTCTGATCTGGTCGATGCCGCGGTTGCTGGCCCCGTCGATCTCGATGACATCAAGAGCATTGCCCCGCGTGATCTTCCTGCACATATCGCACTGGTTGCACGGCTCGCCCTGCTGAGGATTGGTACAATTAATAGCTTTGGCGAAGATGCGCGCTATAGACGTCTTGCCCACGCCTCGCGGGCCGGCCAACAGATACGCATGGGCGATCTGATGCGAAAGAATGGCGTTCTGCAGTGTGCGCACCGTGTACTCTTGGTGGACGACGTCGGCAAAGCGTTGTGGGCGCCACTTGCGATAGAGCGCTTGGTATTCGTGGGCCTCGGCCATAATAGTAGTGGTCGGAGAGGCCGGATTTGAACCGGCGACCTCTTGGTCCCAAACCAAGCGCGCTACCGCTGCGCTACTCTCCGAGGGCTACATTATTATTATAATTCTCTGGGCTTGCCTTCGTCAACCCACTTGACCGGGGCGCACCAACTCGGTATACCCTAAGACCGTATGGATCCACGAGAAGGACTCACCCAAAAAGAATTCGACCGTCAAGCGGAAAGATGGTTCCGGCGCGAGCTCTCGTGGGAAGAGCGCAGAATGCTCGACCAGATGGTCCAGCTTGCTCAGATATCTCCTCTAGATCGCGTGCTCGACGTCGCCTGCGGGACGGGGACGGTGAGCTTCGCCCTGGCCCCTCACGCCCGCGAGGTCGTGGGGATAGACATCTCCCCGGGAATGCTTGCCAAAGCCCGCGCCATCCGGCACCATCGCGGAATACGCAACGTGCACTTTGTCTTGGGCCAGGCTGAGCATCTTCCCTTTGGCGATGAGCACTTCGATGCTGCCGTCTGTCGCTTGGCCATCCATCACTTTCCCAGGCCGGAGCTGGAAATCCGCGAGATGGCCAGGGTGCTCAAACCCGGAGGGCGGCTCGTGATCTCGGACACGGTCTCCTCAGAAGACGAGCGCGAAGCCCGGCTCCACAATGCGCTCGAACGCCTGCGCGACCCCTCCCACGCCCGAATGCTCTCCCAAACCGAACTGATCAAGCTCATCGAGAGCACAGGGCTGCGCGTCTGCGAAGCCCACATCCAGACCCGTGACCGCACCTACGATGAATGGATGGAGGTCATCAACGAGCCGATTCGCACAGCGAACTTAAAGATAGTCATGGAAGAGCTAGCGCGGGCGGGGGTGAGCGCCGGCCTGAGATTGCGCATAGAAAGAGACACTCTCTGGCTGACGCACACCACGGCGCTCATCAAAGCACTGAAATAATCACTCATAGCGGAGAGCTTCGATAGGGTCGACCTGAGCGGCTTGCCAGGCAGGGTAGAGCCCGCTGAGGACCCCCACGGCTACCCCCGTGAGCACCGCGATCAGGTACCAATCGGGCACAAAGACGAAGGGGATCTCGCGCAACCCCTGCGCTAACGCCACCGTCAGCTTGACAAACCACACCGAAAGGAACATCCCCAAGAGCACCCCCAACCCCGCTCCAACCAGACAGATCAGAACCGATTCGGTGAGGAAGAGCTTCAGCACAGCCCCGCGCGTCGCCCCTGTCGCCTTCATTACGCCGATCTCGCGCGTCCGCTCCTTGACCGTGATCAGCATAATGTTCATCACGCCGATCATCCCCACAAGCAGGGCGACTAACGCAATCGCCCCCAAAAACGCCGTAAACTGCAAAAAATTCTTCTTGATCTCGTTAATGATCTCTTCGAGCGTGTTGATCTCGATCTTCTTCTCTTCACCAAGGAGCTTGCGCGCGTCGGAAGAGTGGGGGTTGTGAAAATATTCTTCGACGGCTTTTTTCACGGCGCCCAGCTGCCCCAGGTCAGAGACGCTCAGGATGACACCAGCGTAAACAGCAACCTCGATACCATCTATAGTTTCGGTGAAGCCCTGATAGTCAGGGCTGACGTAACATGCCGTCCCGCTGATGAATTGGGAATCCTTCACAATGCCTACGATCTGGAGCTCGTCTTCGCTCAATTGGCCGTCAGCACTGAGAAAGCGCAACTTGAGCCTTTGCCCCATGATGCGCGACACGAGCGCGGGCTTTGTCGCTGGGCTCTTGCACTCCTCTTTCAAGGCTTCATCGTTCTCGGAGATATGGCGCTCTTCAGCTAATAGGCGCCTGCAGATGATCTCAGCAATACGCGCACCAATGACGATCTCGCCCTTGGCTTGGACGCTGCGACCGGCATCGAGGGGGATCAACTCTCTGCTCGTCGTGATGCGCGTGGAGGCATCGAGCAGCCGACGGCCTTGAAAGTACAGGGCATCGCCCCGCACCCGCCCGATGACATCGGCGGTCTTCACCCCTGGGATCTTTCTGAGCTGTTCGACGTCGCGTTGGGAGAAGACCTGGGCCGTGCCAAAGAGCCCCGCGCTCCCCTCGACGTTCACTGTGATCATATTCGCTCGCAAGAGATCCTTCGTGAGCGTATCCAAGAGCGCGTCTTGCAACCCCGTGGTCATGGTGACAATAGCGATCACCGCGGCGATCCCGATGGTCACGCTTAAGACCGCCAAGGCGCTGCGCAGCTTGTGCGCGCGGATGTTCGTCCAGCTCAGTTTCAAAGCTTCGCTAAAGCTCATAGTCTCTCGTCTCCGACGATCTTGCCGTCTAAGAGCTTGAGGATGCGCCGCGCGTGCGAGGCGACCGTCGCGTCGTGCGTCACCACGACGATGGTCCGACCGCCCTTGTGCAGCTCGACGAAGAGATCTAAGATCGCTTGGCCTGTCTTGGTGTCGAGATTGCCTGTGGGCTCGTCGGCTAGGATAATCTTAGGGTCGTTCGCGAGAGCTCTGGCGATAGCGACGCGCTGGCGCTCGCCCCCTGAGAGTTCGCTGGGTAGATGGTGGAGCCTTGCCCCCAGCCCCACGCTCTCTAAGAGCTGCGCGGCGCGACGCTGGCGCTCCCGCGGCGAAAGATTCCCCACAAACGTCATGGGCAACATGACATTGGCCAGCGCTGTAATCCGCGGGATGAGATTGAACGTCTGGAAGACAAAGCCAATCTGGGAACCACGCAATCGCGCCAATTGACGATCGCTCAAACGCGATATGTCCGTGCCGTTAATCGAGATCACTCCTGAGGTGGGCTTATCGAGACACCCGATGAGATTCATTAGAGTGCTCTTGCCCGATCCCGACGGCCCCATGATCGCCACGAATTCCCCCTCATCGATAGAGAAGCTTACGTCGTCAAGCGCGGTGACGTGCACCTTCCCCATGGGATAGATCTTGCTGACGTTCTGCGCAGAGACGATAGTCCCCATAGCTATTTGAGCACTTCGAAGCCCTCGGGAAAGAGATCGTGGCGATACCCAACCAGGCGCGTCGTCGCTGTCTCCCCCGTGAACCCCCACAAAACCCCATCAGCAGATGAGAACAATTCGAGCTGAAAATCCCCATCGGCACGCTTGATGCTCGCGTGCTGGGCATCTGCTATCTTCGCGCCACTCTTGATCTTGACGGGGGCGAGGCGCTCCACCGTCAGCTCAACGAGGGGCTTTTCAATGTTTGTCGGATCGAGCGCAAGAAAAGTTCTCTTTTGTTCTTTCATCTTCAGCGCGATGATCTTCTGGATGACTATCAGCTGCCCAGCGGCAATCCCCGTGGTGACGAACTCGTCTTCTAGAATAACCTCGCGAGCTTGATTTTGCTCCTTCCCATCGGCGCTCTTAAACTGAAAAGCGATCTTGGCGATCTGGCCATTCACAGTCACAGTCACTGTGAGCTGCCCTCGCGCCGTCTCCGATTGCAAGGAGTATTGGAGCAGCTTCCAGTCCTTGTCCACAGTGATTATCTCGTTAAAGAGCTTATCGGTCTCAAACTGCGAGATGATCTCTTGGGATTTAGCGACGAAATTCGAGGTGATCCTCTGACGGCCTTGATCGAGCCCTTCGATCTTAAAGAGCTCTTCACCGGCGACTTCGACCTTACTGGTTGTCTTACTGATGGTCTGATAGAGAAATTTCCCGGTCTCCGTCTTTTGGGCGATCCCCGCAAGCGCGAAGACAAGCACGAAAGCAAGCGTCACGGTGAATAGTCTTCTCACGGCACCCTCCTTAGGAGCTCGAATGTGCTTTTTATTATACCCAAAACGAGCGGGCTTTGGACAGATAGGGCGAAGTCTTCGCACTTAAGCGTAGGGATCGAGAAAAAGTTGAGAAAAGGGCTCATTATGCGCAAGGGAAGGCCATTTTTGCCCTTTCCCTGCCCGAAAGTGTCAGAAGTCCAAAAATCGTTGGTATTATAGGGCTGACTGAAGAAGGGATGCACTCATCACCTCCTTGAGCAGAGGGCTTGGCCCGCGCATGGTGCATCCGAGAGCAGGCCCGCAAGGGCTTGCCGGCGGTCCAGGGTTTTGCCCGCACCCCCGCGGGATTTTTCCCCAGATCGCTAAGGAAGCGGTTCGAATCCGTATGGGTCAAGCCCTCTCCTCCTTCTTGTTGACACCAGTGAGAACAGATGCTACAATTTCACGCGAGGGAAAAACGATACAGACAAAATTTATTTGAGGAGGAGACTCTTCTTCTATGCAGGAGGCGTTCGAGTATCTAGAGGCAGGGCACGGCCCCACAGTCACGCTCCTTCACGGGCTCTTCGGTGGGCCATCCAATTGGTCTGAGGTCATACCCCTCTTAGCCCACGATTTTCATGTCTTAGCCCCAAAGTTTCCCCTCGATGGCTCTGTCCCTATCACCTCCTTGCAGCCATTGACCGAGTTCGTGCGAGAATTTTTAGAGTATAAAAGAATAGAAAAGACGGCGCTGTGTGGCAATTCCTTGGGGGGCCAGGTCGCCCTCGATTTCTGCCTCAAACACCCTCAACGTGTGACAAAATTAATCCTAGCAGGCAGCGCCGGGCTCTATGAGCGCCACCTCTCCGACGGCTCCCTGCCCAAACCCAATAGAGAATTTATCCGCGAGCAAGCCGAAAAAGTCTTCTTCGACAAGCGCCATATCAATGACGAACTCGTCGAACAGATCTATCAACAGCTGCAAGATCGCCGATACGTGCGCTTTCTCATCCGCGTGGCCAAAGTGACCCGAGACTACCGCATGGACGACGAACTGGCAAAAGTCCGAGTGCCGACATTGCTCATCTGGGGGGCACAGGACGAAGTTACCCCTCCAAGCGTAGCTTATCAATTCCATCAGCATCTCCCCTTGGCTCAGTTGGTCTTCTTCGACCGGTGTGGGCACGCCCCGCCCATCGAGCACCCTGAGAGATTCAGCCAGACGGTGCGGGAGTTTCTCACACAATCGCTTACTCCTGCTCAGGAGTTGCTGTGAGGGCGATGGCTCGATAAGCTGAAGGGATGCGCATCATAGGTGGCCGTCTGGGCGGACGCTCCCTGATCGAGCCGACACCGCAGATGAAGCGCTTTCTGCGCCCGATGCGCGAGGCGGTGCGCGCCGCGCTCTTCGATATCCTCGGCGATGCCGTCATCAACGCGCGCTTTCTCGATCTCTTCGCAGGCACAGGCAGTGTCGGTATAGAAGCCCTCAGCCGCGGCGCTCAGTATGCTGCCTTCGTCGACATCTCTGAGCAAGCCTGCCAGATCATTCAAGAGAACCTCAAGAGTCTCACTCTAGAGAAGCAAGCCAGCGTCTATCAATTAGACGTATTCAGAGCGATTGAGCTCTTTGCTCGCCAAAGAGAAAAGTTTGATCTGGTCTTCATCGGGCCGCCCTATGGGAAAGGGTTGGCCCATAAGACCCTCGCCCATCTAGCTCAGTATTCTATACTCTCGCCGGGGGCTCTCGTCGTGACCGAGATCTTCAAGAAAGAGATAATTCGGACAGAGTACGGTCCTTTGCACTCCTTCGATGAGCGCATCTACGGGGACAATCGCCTCTGGTTTTACCGCTGGAAGGCTCTGGAGTAAAATACTTGACACAAGGAGGAGATGACAGATGAAGCGAGAGGTCGTTATCGTGCTGGCGTCCGTGATCTCTCTGGTGGCCTTAGTCATCGGGGTGCAGCTGCTGTGGCAGACGGCCCAGAGCCAACCGACGATCCCCAATGAGCTCGTTATCCGGCCCTTCATCGAGATCAAGTTTGAGTCGCCCTCGGACTGGAAGAGTGAAATGCGTGGGGGATGCATAGCGTATATCCCCAAAGGGGGGCGCGTCGCCAAGGTGACGGTGACGCGGCCCGATGGCAGCCGCCCAGAACATCAAGTAGCTTCGACGGGTTCGGTCACCGTCTGCGAGAACATCGTACACGTCGACACGGTGGGGCGGGGATTCTAGGAGATGAGGCCCATGAATCGGCTCTTTGTTTTAATAAGCATTGTCGTGCTAGCGCTCATTGGCGCGGTGCTGTTTTACACTACACAAGTCCACACGACTAGCGGAGGCCCCGCACGCGTCGTTCAGGTTTCAGAAGATGTCCCCATTTACGGCTACAAGATCGTCAAGGTCTTTCCCCATGACCCTCAGGCGTTCACCCAAGGGCTGGTCTACTACAAAGAGAATATTCTCTATGAAGGGACAGGGATGTGGGGAGAGTCTTCCCTGCGCAAGGTCGATCTAGAGACGGGCACAGTCTTGCAGATCTATCGGCTGCCCCCGGAGCTCTTCGGGGAAGGCATCACCATCTGGGAGGACAAGATCATCCAATTGACCTGGCAGCATCGCCGGGGGTTCGTCTACGACCGCGAGACGTTCACTCTTCTGAAAGAGTTCTCTTACCCCACCGAAGGGTGGGGAATTACCCACGATGGAAGCCGTCTCATCATGAGCGACGGCTCCGCGACGCTTTTTATCTGGGACCCGGAGACCTTCCACGAGATCGGGCGCATCGAGGTGCGCGATGAGCACGGCCCCGTTGTGCGCCTCAACGAGCTGGAGTACATCAACGGGTTGATTTATGCTAATGTCTGGCAGACGGATCGCATTGCTATTATTCAGCCGGAGACAGGACGCGTCGTGGGCTGGATCGATCTCACAGGGCTGCTCAAACCCGAGGACCGCTCTTCGAGGGTCGACGTGCTCAATGGGATCGCCTACGACGCTCAGGGCGACCGGCTCTTCGTGACCGGAAAGTATTGGCCGAAGCTCTTTCAGATTCAGTTGACAAAGCCATAAAAATTCTCATCGTCTCTTCGACCAACGGGCGACGACCTGACCGCAGTGCGGGCAGTACGTCACCGCGCCGCGATAGAAGCTCTTACAGTGTGGGCATTGATGGTATTCGTTACTCTTCAGGCGAGCGAGTATAAAATAGCGCGCCCCCAAGAGCAACAGCCCACCTACGATCAGCGCGACTAATAAGAAACGCCAGCTCATCACCCAGATCATACATAACTGAGCTCCGTCTCTCAAGGGATCAATGACTATGTCTGCTAACTGGGGTGACCAATTTCCCGCAAAGCCGCTCCCGCGTCTGGGCAACGCGCAAATTCCCCCGACATGCGCTCTTCTGTCATAGCTGGCCTTGTCAGTCGCGCCGCGCCGAGCACAAAACTCCCTTGAACTCAGAGATTACTCCCCCGTGAGGGGTGCCGCCCCAACTTGACAACCCCCGGCGATCTCTGCTATGCTCTGGATACCTACCGGCACCAGGGGTTAGCGAACAATGCGATCAGAAGCTGTTTTGCGGGAACCTACGCCCTCTGTTGCTGTCCCGACACTGCGGCTTGATTACACCTTCGAGCGGTTCATCCGCAATCGGGGCAACAGGCTCGCCTATGCTGCTGCTCTCGCCGTTGCTGAAAACCCCGCGCGCGCCTATAACCCGCTCTTCATCCACAGCGCATCGGGCCTGGGAAAGACCCATCTGCTCCACGCCATCGGCAACGAAGCGAGTCAGCGCCATCAGTGGCTCAAAGTGCTCTATGTCACCTGTGAACGATTCGCGACGGAGTTCTATCGCGCTCTGCACGAGGGCAAGACCGCGCAGTTCCGCAAGATCTATCGCACCGTAGATATTCTCTTATTAGACGACGTGCACTTCTTGCGGGAGAAAGCGGCCACGCAAGAAGAACTCTTCCACACGTTTAACGATCTCTACCATCACGGCAAACAGATTGTGCTGACGTCGGATCGTCCGCCGGAGGAGCTACCGCATCTTCAAGAAGGACTGATCTCGCGGTTTCGCTGGGGGCTGGTCGCTGATATTCAGCCCCCAGACTTTGAGAGCCGGCTCGCCATATTGCGCGCCAAGGCCGCGGAGCTCCACCTCGATATCCCCACGGCAACGCTAGAGCTGATCGCTGGGCGCATTCGTTCGAGCGTGCGCGCCCTCGAAGGCGCCCTCGTCCGCCTCGCCGCGACCGCTGCCCTCAATGGGCAGGAGCTCTCACCCGACGCGCTCACGGAGCTGCTCCCCCCTGAGAGACCTCAGCCCACTGTTCTAACGCCGGAGATGATCAAGCACGAGGTCGCACGATACTATCAGATCTCTGTAGCAGACTTGGAGGGGACCAGCCGCGAGCGGCGCGTCGTGTGTGCTCGCCAAATCGCGATCTACTTGGCCCGTGAACTGACGGAGCACTCCTTCCCCGCCCTGGGCGTGATCTTCGGCGGGCGCGATCACAGCACGATCATGCACGCCTATCGCAAAGCCAAAGCTCTCGCCGAAAGCCCGCTCTTCTCCGGCGAGATCACCCACTTAAAAGCGAAGCTGCTCGCCTTGACAGGCCGCTCAGAGTAAAATATCTTCAGGATGAAGATTGAGCGCCTTGCGCTGTACAACTTTCGCAATCTTGCTCCCGTCGAGCTCGTGCCCGCCAGCGGGCTCAATCTCATTATCGGCCCCAACGCCGCGGGCAAGAGCAACCTCTGCGAGGCGATCTACTACGGCGCACGAGGCTGGCTGCTCAAGGGCGAGCGCCAACGCGACGTGATCGCCTGGGGCCAAGACGAAACGTCCCTAGAATTTTCCGTCAACGGCGATGAGATTCGCATCCATCTCAATGGGAGGGCACGGGCCAAAACGATCGAGCTCAATCGAGAGAAGAAGAGCCAGAGCGAACTGAGCGCGCGCCTGCGCGCCCTGCTCTTCACCCCAGACGAATTGCAGATTATCAAAGGGCGCCCCGACCAGCGCCGCCGCTTCCTCGATAGAAGCATAGCAGATCTCTCCCGAGAATATCGCCATGTGCTCCTGGAGTACGACCAAGTCTTGCAGCGCAAGAACGCCCTGCTGCGCCGGGGCCATCCCGATCTCGAAGTCCTCGAAGTCTTCAATCAAGAGCTGATAGACCGCGGCAGCTGGCTCATCCGAAAAAGACTCAGTTATATACAAGAATTGAACAAGACGCTCTCAGCGCACTACCGAGCGATCTGCGGGCGGGAGAGCGAGCTGGTGTTAGTCTATGAAGGGCCAACGGCACCACTTGCCCAACTCATCAAGCGCTTCACCCCGGAGGAGATTCGGCGGGGCATGGCGCTGATCGGTCCCCATCGCGACGACCTGCGCTTTGAGCTCAACGGGCGCAATCTGCGACGGTTCGGCTCCCAAGGGGAGCAGAAGTCGGCCCTCTGTGCCCTCTTATTAGCCCAGCTCGACTTGCACTATCAGCGCTTCAGTGATTACCCCGTCTTTATCTTGGACGACGTGCTCTCGGAATTAGATACCGAGCGGCTCCACAGGTTGCTCGAGCTTTTACCCAAGAATATCCAGATATTTCTTACGCACACCATCACGGATATCAGCGAACTGCACCCAGATGTGCGCGCGGCGGCGCAGCGGATCTTCTCACTTCAAGATGGCAAGCTCTCGGTGATCGCATGATCGAAACAGCACTGATCGAGAAGATCTTGGGCAAATACGGCCTGCTCGAGCAGTATCGCGAGCAGGAGCCAGCGCTCCTGTGGGAGCGGGTCGTCGGCGACAAGATCGCGTGGCTGGCCCGGCCAATCTGGGTGCACAAAGGCGTGCTCTTCGTGGCCGTGCCCAACCACATCGTCCAGCACGAATTCACCGCAATGCGAGAACAGTTCAAGAAAAAGCTCAATACAGAGCTAGGAGCCGAGCGCGTGAAAGAGATCCGCTTCCGCGTGGAGAACTTCCCCAAGTCCCGCCCGGCACTCACGCTCGACCAGATCGAGCTTACCCCTGATGAAGAGCGCCAGATCGAGCAGCTCGCTGATGAGATTTTCGATCAAGCCTTGCGCGCAACAGTAGTGCGCCTGATGAAGACCGCCAAGAGATTAGAGCGAGCGCGACAACAGTTGGGCTGGAAGCCCTGCCCGCGCTGCCAGATGCTCTGTGAAGGGGACTTCTGCCCAAGCTGCGTACAACCGTTTTGAGGGAGTGATCCCTATGAAGATCGGGATTTTCACAGACACGTTCACGCCACAAATCAATGGCGTGACGAGCATCCTCGAAGAGCTCAGCCGCGTGCTAACCCATCAAGGACACGAAGTGTTTATCTTTGCCCCAGCGTACTCCCGCGCCCAGCGGAACGAGAACGGCCATATCTTCCGGTTCCCCGCCCTGACCGCGTATTTTCACAAAGATAGCCGCGTCGTCATCCCCTACGACCGACGGGCGTTTGCCGTCTTTCCCCAGCTTGATGTCATTCACAGTCACACGCCGGTCTCGATGGGGCTGCTCGCTCTGCGGGTCGCCCGAAGATATAATCTTCCCCACGTGCATACATACCATACGCTCTTCACCGAGTATCTGCACTATCTGCCCCGATTGATTCGTCCCAGCCGGCGCATGGCCGAGCGCATCAGCGCGGCATTCTGCAATCGCTGTGACGCCATTACGACACCCTCGCACGCTATGCGAGAAGAACTTCTGCGATACGGCGTCGAGAGGCCCATTTACGTGTTGCCCTTTGGCGTAGATATAGAGCCCTTCGAGCGTCCAGTGCGCACGGACGTACGCGCTGCCTTAGGGCTTGCAGCAGATGAGTTCTTCTTGCTCTACGCGGGGCGTCTGGGCACTGAAAAGAATCTGCACTTTCTGCTTCGGGCGTTTCGGGTGCTTATAGATCGCTGGGCCGGCCCGCAGCCCATACGGCTGGTGCTCGCCGGCGGCGGCCCGCACCTGCCGATCTTCGAAGAGTACTCTCAAGAACTTGGGCTGGCCGAGCGCGTGATCTTCACGGGGTTCATCCCGCGAGAAAAGCTCATAGATTATTATCGTGCTGCGGATCTTTTCGTCTTCGCCTCCAAGACTGAGACTCAAGGGTTAGTCTTAATGGAAGCGATGGCCGCGGGGCTGCCAGCGGTGGCCGTGCGCGCCATGGGCGTGACGGATATAGTCTTTCACGGCGAGACGGGGGTTCTCGTCCCCGAGGATGAGCAGATCTTCGCCCAGACAGTGATCGAGCTCTTGCAAGACCCACAGCGTCGGGAGCATCTGCGAGCGGGCGCCAAGCGCAAGGCCCACCAGATGAGCATCCAGCACTCGGCTATGAGATTGATCGAGATCTTTGAGAACGTACGAGCTTCATCACGGGTATAATATATAGAGTCTCAAATCTGGAGAGCAAAGGAGGCATCATGCGTCACGGTATCGCTCTGATAGGAGCGGTTACGCTCGTCGCTGTCGTCGTGGGGCAGATCGCCCCGCCGGTCTATGTTACTCAATGGGGGCAGCAGGGCAGCAAGGACGGGGAGTTCAACGCCCTTGAAGCTATCGCCGTGGACTCCCAGGGCAATATCTACGTCGCCGATACGGAGAATCACAGGGTGCAGAAGTTCGATGCCAATGGGAAATTCTTGATGAAATGGGGGTCCAAAGGGGTCAACAACGGGCAATTTGAAAGCCCCGGCGGGATCGCCCTCGATAGGGAGGACAACGTCTACGTCGCAGATACGTTCAACCATCGCATTCAGAAATTCGACGCGAAGGGGAATTTCTTGGGGAAGTGGGGAACGCCGTGTGATCTCCAATCGGGCAAGGGCTGCGTCGACCCTGACGGGCCCGGCCCGCTCAAAGTGGGCGACGGGCAGTTTAACCTGCCCATCGGCATCGCCTTCGACAAAGACGGCAACCTCTACGTGACCGATGCGTTCAACCATCGCGTGCAGAAGTTCGATCCCACCGGGAAGTTCTTGGGGAGCTTTGGGGTCTACGGCTCAGGGGATGGCCAGTTTAACATCACAGCGGGCATCGCTCTTGATCAAGACGGCAATCTTTATATTTCAGATAACAAGAACGATCGGGTACAGAAGTTCGACCCTACGGGGAAATTCTTGGGCCAATTCGGCGGTCCCGGCACTGCTGACGCCCAGATGCGTCGGCCGTATCATCTCGCCATAGATAGCGCTCAGCGTATTTACGTAACTGATCAAGGGCATAATCGCATCCAAGTCTTCGATGCTAAGGGGAATCTCCTCACCCTGTGGGGCAAGGAGGGTAGCAAGCCGGGAGAGTTTCAAGCCCCCAAAGGAGTGGCAGTCTATCAGAGTTTTATCTATATCGCCGACTCGGACAACCATCGCATACAGAAGTTCGAGTGGCGCTGAGCAGCTCAGTTGCGATCATACGCGTGCACTGTTAGAATAGCTCTTGTGAGACCGATTATACATGGGACGACCATATTGGCTATCCGATCTGCCCAGGAACGTTGTGCCGTGATTGCTTCGGACGGCCAAGCCACGCTCAATACTGTCGTCATCAAGAGCACTGCCAAGAAGGTTCGCAAAATCTATAACGATCAAGTGCTGGTTGGCTTTGCCGGTGCGACCGCTGACGCGATCACGCTCTTTGAGCGGTTTGAGAACAAGCTCAAGGAGTTCAGCGGAAATCTCAAACGAGCAGCCGTGGAGCTCACCAAGGATTGGCGCACCGATCGCGTGCTGCGACGCTTGGAAGCGATGATGGCTGTCGCCAATGCCGAATCGTTGCTGCTTATCTCCGGCGCTGGTGACGTCGTCGAGCCCGACGACGAGATGATCGGGCTCGGTTCTGGGGGGGCGTACGCGCTCGCGGCAGCGAAAGCCCTGCGCCAAAATACAAAGCTCCCCATCGAAGAGATCGCTCGAAAAGCTCTCGAGATCGCCGGCTCATTGGACATCTACACAAACCAAAATATCTCCATAGAAAAGCTCGAGTGGTGAACGATGGCAGAGATCATAGAGATCAACGCGTTCTCTGAAGAGCATACGAACGCCCAAGAGCTCTCGCCTCGGCAGATCGTTGCCGAGCTCGATAGATATATTGTCGGGCAGGAGGAAGCGAAGCGGGCGGTGGCCATTGCCTTGAGGAACCGGGTGCGCCGGATGCGCGTGCGCGACCCCATTCGAAAAGAGATACTCCCTAAAAATATTCTGATGATCGGCCCCACCGGCGTGGGCAAGACCGAGATCTCTCGACGCTTAGCCAGCTTAGTGAAAGCCCCGTTCTTGAAAGTCGAGGCGACCAAATACACCGAAGTGGGCTACGTGGGGCGTGACGTCGAGTCCATGATTCGCGATCTGGCCGAGGTCAGCGTGCAAATGGTGCGCCAGGAAGCGATCGAGAAGATCAAGCACGAGGCCGAGCGTGCCGTGGAAGAGCGCATCTTGGACGCGCTCGTCGGGGCAGCGCCTGTGGGCGCTGATGAGGAGCGCCATGCTTCTTGGCGGCACACCCGCGAACGCTTCCGAGAGCGGCTCCGCGCAGGCCAGCTAGAAGACTATTACATTGAGATCCGAGTGAAGCGCGAGTCCCCCTTCTCTCAAGTCAACGTCTTCTCCGCGGAGGGCATCGAGCAGATGGGCGTGGACATGAGCGAATTGTTGGAGAAATTCATGCCCCCCGTCTTCATTAATAAGAGGCTCAAAATCAGAGAAGCTCGCGAAGTGCTCTTCAACCAAGAAGCAGACAAGCTCATCAATCACGACGAGATCAAGCGTCAAGCCCTCCAGCGAGCTGAGGAGTTGGGGATCATCTTCATCGACGAGATAGACAAGATCGCTGCGGGAGGCCGCGAAGAGCGCTACGGTCCAGGGGTCTCGCGTCAAGGTGTGCAGCGCGATCTCCTGCCCATCTTAGAGGGGTCAACGGTGCGCACGCGCTACGGCAACCTTCGCACTGATAACATCCTGTTCATCGCTGCCGGCGCGTTCACCATGGCCAAGCCGTCAGATCTCATCCCTGAGCTTCAGGGGCGGTTGCCCATTCGGGTTGAGCTGAAGCCCCTCACGAAAGAAGACTTTCGCAGGATTCTCAAAGAACCCGAAGACGCCCTGACCAAACAATATCAAGCCCTGATGGCCACCGAGGGGCTGCGCCTGGAATTCACAGACGACGCCCTGGATGCAATCGCCGAGATCGCGTTTCAACTCAATGAGCGCCTGGAGAACATCGGGGCACGGCGCCTGCACACCGTGATGGAGAAATTGATGGAAGACATCGCGTTTGAGACGTGCGATCTGCCTGAGCCCAAAACGTTTACGATTGACGCTGCGTATGTGCAAGCAAAACTCAAGGGGATCGTCGAAGACTTAGATTTGAGTCGCTATATCTTATAATAGTTAGTACCCCCTGCTCCAGGAGGCCAGGGTGAGACTCTCCAATGGTGTAGGCGTTGTCTATCTGGGAGCGATCACGGCGTTCATCATCTTCCAGAACGAGCTCTTCATTGAGCTCACTGAGACTTATCCCTATCCGATGGGGTTTGCGAAGATCGCGCTTCTTGCGACGTTTGGAGAGTGTTTGAAACATCGCTTGACGAGCGGGCATTGGATTCCCGATAAGATAGCTATACGGTTTCTCGTCTGGGGAGCATTTGGGTTATGGTTTACTGCAGCGTTCCCGTTTGTTGCCGGTGGAGTTCACGCGATATCGGCCAGTCACTTATGGGTTCCGGCAACGCCGTTTTGGATGAGCGTGTGGATCAATCTGATTGGAGGCTATGCGTTCTTCATGATGTTCACGCACTACTGGCTCGATACGATCATAGCGCGTGGGTTCTGCTGGCCGTGGGATGTTTTGGGTAAACCCGAGACACGTCGCTGGGCCAAGATCGTCTTTGTTTCTCTCATTTTGTTTTGGATACCTGCTCATACGATAACGTTCTCGTTGCCGCCGGCATGGCGCGTGACCAGTGCTGCGTATCTGTCTATTGCTCTAGGAGTTATTCTGTCGTTTGCATCTAAGCGAGCTTGAACACCATCAATCCTAAAAGAGAGATGAGATATGAACTCGCGAGCTAAGACACTC
>FWWM01003988.1_pt1 | contig 34140 bp, 24 predicted proteins | sample 2228351 | NCBI WGS metagenome assembly FWWM01 (sample SAMEA103939774, study PRJEB20133) | metagenome
GCCTGTGGTTGTGCGTCAGCAACAAAGGAGAAAAAAAGGCCATCCCGAAACGGCGGAAAGTGGCCAATTCATCCGTTCGACCATGATAGATATGGATACTCGCCTGCGTGTGGCGCGCGCCATCGAAAAAGACGAAACCCAGGCCAGTGTGAACGTGTTCCAGATATTGAAACGGCGCGGCCATCCCGATGGACCGCCTCCGACTCTCTCGGATGGATGGGGCGGGATCGACCAGGCGATGATCGAAGTCTATGGTATGGGACCAGAATACAGTGGTCGGGGTCGCCCGCCCACCCGCAAGAAGCCCAAAGCAAACTGGCTCGATTTGCAAATGGTCAAACAACGCAATGAGCAGGGCCGTTTTGCCGAAACAACGCTCAAAGCGATTTTTGGTAACCTGGAGGAAGTCAGGCAGGTCTTGGGCGAAACGACCTCCTACATCGAACGCAGCAATTTGACCAGCCGCCTGTTCAATGGTCGTCAGGTTCGCAAGACTCTGGCTTTTTCCAAGAATGTGGAGTACCACCGCGCCGCCGCAACTTGGGAAGACCTGTACTACAATTTCGTCAAACCTCACAAGAGTCTGCGCTTACCCGTTTCAGATATTCCCGGTCGCAAATGGAAGCTACGCACTCCGGCCATGCCGCAGGTTTGACCGATCATATCTGTAAAGAACTGCTATATTCTATTCCTTTCAAATGCGAACTGCCCTCAAAAGGGAGACTACCCGGTGCGGAGGGGGAGGGGGATTGGCTTCGTCGCAAAGTTAAGATGCCGTTCCCGGGGAAACCGGAACCGGACAAATGTCGGCGGAACCTCCGTAGCCCTGTCATCGTCTATGTTTGCAGGAGGATGCCTATGGTGCGAATCTTTTCTCTGATTGGGCTGGTTGCCTTCCTGCTGGTGGCCTGTCTGCCCTTTGCGCCTCAACCTGCCCCAACCCAGGAACCCGACGGGAGTGCCATTCAGACCCAGATTGGCACATCCGTTGCCCTGACGCTCACCTCTATCTTCGAGACTCAGGTGGCAGGTTATACGCCCACTGCTGAGGATACGCCCACTCCTGTCCCGACGGCCACGCTGACGCCTTTGCCCACCTTTACGCCGTTTCCCACGTCTACGCCCTATCGTCCACCGACGGTGATTCCCACCACGCCTGCGCCTTATGCCTGTCAGGTGCTGAAGAAAACGCCGGCGGATAACACCGTCTTCAAGAAAAACGCCGATTTTGACATTAAATTCTGGTTGAAGAATGTGGGCACCAAACGCTGGGATGCGGGCATTGATCTCCTTTACGATAGTGGCACCAATCTCCTCAAGAATCCCAATTTTCGCTATGAACTGCCTGAAGTCAAACCCGGCGAAACGGTTGGACCGTTCCTTTTCGATGCCAGAGCCCCGAAGAAAGCCGGCACCTATGTGATGGTCTTGAAGTTACAGGGTCGCTTCTGCCTGCCGTATATTCGCATCATCGTCCAGTGAAATTTGATATACTTGCTTTATCCCCTCATAAGGAGCATAGATATGACCACCCCACCTCGTTGGGATATGAGCAATGTTTATCCTTCGCTGGAATCCAAAGCCTTTAAAGCCGCCACTAAAAAGTATGTGGCTTTGCTGGATGATCTCGAAGCGTTTCTCGGGAATGAGATCGCTCAAGCCGGCCCGAAGACATCGGTAAAGCGGCTGGGACAATACCTGGGGGAGGCGATCGATCGCTTCAATGAAGTGTATGAACTCGGTGGCACTCTGCACGCCTACGTGTATGCGTTTGTCTCGACCAATTCACGCGATGCGGTGGCCATGCGCACCCTATCTCAGTTAGAGCAGGTGCAGGTGCGCCAGCGCGTGTTGAGCACTCGATTTCAGGCCTGGGTAGGGAAATTGGGAATATCCAGGCTTCAGCAAGCCCTCCCGTTTCACCCATCGGCCCAGGCACATGCCTTCATCCTGCTGGAAATGGCAGAACAGGCTCGCTACCTGATGAGCGAGGCAGAAGAGTCGTTGGCCGCCGAACTCACCCTGAGTGGTGGTAATGCGTTTAGCAAATTGCAGGGAACGGTCACCTCGCAGTTGACCGTGGAGTTTGAACTGGAGGGGCAGATGCAAAAATTGCCCATGCCGGCTCTCATCAATCTACGTTCCCATGCGGATGAATCTGTCCGTCGTCGGGCCTACGAGGCGGAAAATCGAGTCTGGGAGTCGGTTAAGGAAACGCTGGCCGCCTGTCTGAATGGCGTTAAAGGTGAGACCATCACCCTCAACCGTCGTCGTGGCCGTGAGGATGCGCTCCATGCAGCGCTGGATGCGGCTCGAATCGATCGCGAAACATTGCAGGTGATGTTGCGAGCGATGCGCGAGTCCTTCCCCATGTTCCGCCGTTACTTCCAGAGCAAGGCTCAAAAACTTGGCAAGGAAAAACTGGCCTGGTGGGATTTGTTCGCCCCGACCGGCAAAACCGATAAGACGTACTCCTTTGACGAGGCACGGGATCTGATTCTGGAAACATTTGGCACCTTCTCCCCCGACTTACAACAGATGGCTCAGACTGCCTTTGACCGACGCTGGATTGATGCCGAACAGCGGGAAGGCAAATATGGGGGCGCGTTTTGCATGGGCATCCCGGCTGTGAAGGAGAGCCGCATCCTGGCCAACTATGACGGTTCCTTCGAGCAAGTGAGCACCCTGGCCCATGAACTTGGTCATGCCTATCATAACTACTGCGCCTACCAGGCTGGCAAGACCGAAATGCAGCAATTCACGCCCATGACTCTGGCCGAAACGGCTTCTATCATGTGCGAGACCATTGTGACTGAGGCCCTGCTGGCCCGGGCCACGGACCCCAGAGAGCAACTGGCGATCCTGGAGGCACAACTGATCAATGCTTCGCAGGTGATCGTGGATATTTACTCCCGCTTCTTGTTCGAGAAAGAGGTGTTTGAACGTCGCGAAAAGGCCGAACTCTCTGCCGATGAGTTCTGCGAGATCATGGAGCGCGCTCAGAAAGCCACCTACGGCGATGGCCTGGATGAACGTTACCTGCAAAAATTCATGTGGACCTGGAAGCCACACTACTACGAACCCCGCCTGTCGTTCTACAACTTTCCCTACGCTTTTGGCCTGCTGTTTGGCCTGGGACTCTACCGAATCTATCAACAGCGAGGCGAAGCCTTCATCCCAGAGTACAAACAATTGCTGGCCTCGACTGGCGAAGCCTCCGCGGCCGATCTGGCGGCTCGCTTTGGAATTGACATCCGCAAGAAACGATTCTGGGCCGATAGCCTGGCCATCATCGGTCGTCAGATCGAGCGTTACTGCGAACTGAGGTAAGACCCATCTGGTCTGCGGCAAACGGATGCATCCTGGCAGTGGACCCGACTATAGCTGATCCAAACGCAACGGAGGGATCTGCTCGAAAGATGGAACTCGCTGTCATCCCCTGGGAACAACCGACCCCTCCCAGCGAAGCCGATCTGCGCCTCCGCTTCGCTCAGGAGGGCCTGACCTGCTACGCCTGGTCCAATGGACCCTATGACACGTATGCACCCCACGATCATCCCTATCACAAGGTGCTTTACGTGCTGCGCGGTTCGATCACCTTTTATCTGCTCGATCTGGGCACAACCTGCGCTCTGAAAGCCGGCGATCGATTGAATTTGCCCGCTGGCACGCTCCATGCGGCTGAGGTCGGCCCAGAAGGGGTGGTATGCCTGGAGGCTCACAAACCAGCACGGGGAGGAGTCTGACTCGCCTGGGTGGTTCCAAATTCCCAATGGACAGCGCTGCCCATGGGTAGGGTTTTGCCATCCTCTTGCTGGCCGAGAGGCAACAGAACATGGAATTGACTGCCAGGCAGGCGTTTCTCGTCATAACCTTCGCTCTCCACCCAGATGCGTCCACCATGGGCTTCCACGATCCCCTTCGATAGCGCCAGGCCGAGGCCAATTCCCCCTCCTTTGAAGCGGCTCTTGCTGGTGGAGTGCCGATTCAGGTCACCAGGTTGATAAAACTTGGTGAAGATCAGATCGCGGAAGTCGCTATCCACTCCCACGCCGGTGTCGCTGACCACGATCTCCACCCCTCCGTTGGGCAAATCGTTGCGGCTCGGCGGCACCAGCCGACCGCTGATGTGAATCGCACCGCCGTTTGGGGTGAACTTGATGGCATTGTTCACCAGATGCAGGAAAACCTTTTGCAGGATATTCGGATCGGCCCGCACCATCGGTAAAGCCGGGATATTAATGGTCAGCAAGAGCTGCCGATCAGCCACGACTTTCTTTAAACCCATGCACACTTCGCGCACCAGCGCGGCCGTATCGACCGGCTGTAGATGAAGTTGCAGCGCTCGCGCGTCGATCTGAGCAATATCGAACATCGAATCCATGATCTCATGCAGGCGCAGCGTGCTCTTGTGCAAAGCGGCAATCATCGGTTTCAGGCTTTCATCCAGCGCAGGATGTTCCAACAACATCTCGATATATCCACGCATCACCGTAAGTGGCGTGCGCAACTCATGCGAAGCGATGGAGATGAAATCACTCTTGGTGCGGTCCAATCGTTCCAGGTCGCGATTGGCCTTATCCAGGTCGCGGTAGGCCTGGGTCAAGCGCTGATTGAGCCGCACCAGATGCTCCACCAGGCGGGCGTTTTCCAGGGCTACTGCGGTTTGATTGGCCAGAGCAGCCACCGTGACCAGGTCATCTTCATTAAAACGCTGCCCGGAGAGTTTAGCCCCCAGCGCCAGCATACCGATCCAGCGACGGTTCGCCACGATCGGCGCGTAGACTTCTGCCTCTAATCGGCTGAACCAGCGACGCTCTTGCAAACCCACCTCCTGAAATTTGGGAAGCAGATCCAGATCAAATTGCAAGAGCACTTTTTGCTCCCGTGCCAGATGGACGGCAATGGGATGCTCCTCATCCAGAACCAGAGGCGGGATCGAGCGTTCCTGCTCTGAACGCACCGCGCGCAGGCGGTAGAAGCGACGCCCATCCGGGCCAGTCTCTGCATCCACCAGGAACAGGAAGCCGCGTTGTAATTCCATCGCTTCCAGGATCAAGCCCACGGCTACATTTGCCAGACGCTGAATATCCAGGATGTTGCTAATCGACTCACTGTATTGATGCAACGTTCGGCTGGCATCGGTAACCTGAATATCCAGCATATCATCTACCACCCGCTGTACCACTCCTAACATGGGAGTGAAGAGCATGGCCAGCAAGATGGCTGTCGCCGCACCAGTGACCAGGGGATTATAGTTTGGTAGCGCCTGAAGCAGCGGCTGAACCCCCAGCGTGCTGATCAGATAGAAAACCACGATCAGAGAGGCCGTTATGACATAAATCAACACACGGCGCAAAACAAGGCGCAGATCGGGCAAGTGATGATTGAGGGTGGCATAGGCGATCAACGCTGCCGCCCCCAGTCGCAACGGCGCTCCTGCTATGGGCATATTACCAAACAAGAGCAGATCGTTCACACCGATCAGCAATAAGATGGGGACCCAATACGAAATCCGATTACGATGGAATGGCTGATGCAAATACCGCCGTGCTGCCAGAAAATGGCCGATCGTTCCGATGACAAAGATCAACCAGCCTAGCAGACTCCACCCCAGCAACACCCCTTCGCGCCTCCACGTCATCTGGCCATTGCTCCACAACACCTCGGGTAAAAGTGGGGTAAGTAGCGCCAACCCACCTAACATCACTGCCCAGGTGGCTCCTATCCACAGCCAGGTCCAGCCTTCCAGGCGCAGAAAGGCGCGCACGATCAAGATCATCAAAAACGCCAGAAAAAACGCCCCAAACATCTGGAGCGTGACAAAATCGTCCCCTCTCATGCGTGGGATCACACCCCTGCGCCAGAGGGCTTCCACCCCCTGGAGCATCATCCCTGCCACCAGATAGGCCGCGATCAACAAGGCAGCCAGATCCTGATTCGGGCGGCGTCGAATCACCCATACCAGCATCGCTCCGTAGAACGCAATGCCGATGAGCGTCCCCAAGAAGACCACGAATTGCGGTGTCAGCCCATGCATAAGAAAAGTATACCCGAAAATCCTCTCGCTCAACTTTGGGGTATCATTAAGGCATGGACACTCGACAACTTTCCCGCCGTGCTCGTGAACGCTTTGGCCTGGAAAGCCTGCGCATCCCCGATCTGGCCACCGCTCGTCAGATTGCGAGAGAACTGAACGTTTCTGCTGGTGAACTCTACGCCCTGGGATGGCTGGACGAAGCCCTGCGTCTTCTCCTGGACTATTTTGCCCCCTCTCAGCACGTTTCACAAGCCGCTTCGTTCCTGGACCAGAAACTGGGCGCGGCCTCGATTTACCTCACCCAACGAACCTTTGTCACGGAATTCCCCCCAAACGCCGTCTACCAGGGACTTCTTTCCCCGGAGGACTATCTGACTCGCCCTCTTGATCCCCCCGCTTCGCCTGACTGGAACGGTCTGCAGGCTTCGCTACGAGAACTGGTATTGATCCAGGTGCACAATCTCAATCCTGCCTCTCAGCCCCTGAAAGCATTGTTTGATGATACTCCACTGCGACCAACGGCCTATCCTGATGTCGTCAATGAACTGGATGAATTTTTCCGACAGGTAGCCCAGGCTCAGGGTGCTGGCGGTGAATCTCCCCTTGATCTTTTGCGCGCTCCAATTCTGGCCTCGCCCCATTCGCTGGAAGGCCAGATCCAGTTTATCATCCAGCGCTGGGGCAATCTGTTGGGAGATGAGTTTGTCCAACGCCTGCTACGAGCGATTGACTTCGTGCGCGAAGATGCGGTACGCCAGCATGGTCCAGTTGAGTTCAAGCCTGTCGCAGAAGTTCCGACCTATGCGGAGTATCCCGAATACGAGCGCTACAGCCCCGATCGGGAATGGATGCCGCGCCTGGTGCTGATCGCCAAGAACACCTATGTGTGGCTTGATCAACTCTCCCGTAAATACCAGCGCGAGATCACCCGCCTGGATCAAATCCCCGACGAGGAACTGGACTTGCTGGCCCGACGGGGTTTCACTGGCCTGTGGCTCATCGGCCTGTGGGAGCGCAGCCGCGCCAGCCGTAAGATCAAACAACGCATGGGTCAGGCAGATGCAGTGGCCTCAGCCTACTCCCTCTATAGTTACGATATTGCTGCCGATCTGGGAGGTTGGGAGGCCCTGGCGAACCTGCGCGGGCGCGCCTGGCAGCGAGGCATCCGTCTGGCTGCCGACATGGTGCCCAACCACATGGGGATCGACTCGATCTGGGTGATTGAGCATCCCGACTGGTTCCTCTCGGTGGATCATCCCCCCTATCCTTCCTACACCTTCAACTCCGAAAACCTTTCGGATGACCCACGGGTAGCCATCGTTTTGGAGGATCACTACTACGATCGAACCGACGCGGCCGTGGTTTTCAAACTGCACCACTATGAAACCAACCGAACCCGCTACGTCTATCACGGCAACGACGGCACCTCCTTTCCCTGGAACGACACTGCCCAACTGAACTACCTGAACCCGGAAACCCGTGAGGCGGTCATCCAGACCATCCTGAACATTGCCCGCAACTTCCCGATCATCCGCTTCGACGCGGCCATGACCCTGGTCAAGCGGCACATTCAACGTTTATGGTTCCCCGAACCTGGTGCAGGAGGGGCCATTCCCTCGCGGGCCGAACATGGCCTGAGTCGGGCCGAGTTTGAGGCACTCATGCCTGAGGAATTCTGGCGACAGGTGGTAGACCGGGTGGCCGCCGAAGTGCCCGACACGTTGTTGCTGGCCGAAGCCTTCTGGCTTATGGAAGGATACTTCGTCCGCACGCTCGGAATGCACCGGGTATACAATTCGGCCTTTATGCACATGTTGCGCGATGAAGAAAACGCCAAATATCGCCAGGCGATCAAGAACACCCTGGAATTTGACCCGCGCATTTTGCAGCGCTACGTCAACTTTATGAATAATCCTGACGAGAAAACGGCGGCCGAACAATTTGGCAAGGGAGATAAATACTTCGGAGTATGCGTTCTGCTAAGCACGCTGCCGGGGCTGCCGATGTTTGGACATGGACAAATTGAGGGCTTTTACGAGAAATATGGCATGGAATACCGCCGCGCCCGCTGGGAGGAAACGCCGGATGAGGGTTTCATCCGCTACCACGAGCAGATCATCTTCCCCTTGCTCCATCGGCGGCACCTGTTTGCTGGGGTAGATAACTTCTTCCTGTACGATCTGTTCACGCCTGAAGGCGTGGTTGATGAAAATGTCTTCGCCTATTCCAATCGGGTGGGAGATGAACGGGCGCTGGTGGTCTATCACAATCGCTTTGCCGATACGCAAGGCTGGATCCGCATATCTGCTGCGCGCCGGCAAGATGGTCATCTTCAGCAGGTTTCGCTGGTGGAGGGACTGGCGCTTCCGACAGATGGGTTTGTCCTTTTTCGAGATAGCATTGCCCAAAAAGAGTATATCCGCTCCTGCCGCGACCTGGCCGAGCGTGGACTCTACGTGGAATTGGGGGCCTATGCCTGTCACGTCTTTCTCGATTTCCGCTTTGTAGAGGGCGAAGCGTGGAAACGGGTGCATGATGCTCTGGGTGGTCGCGGTGTACCCTCCATGCAGGCAGTCTTCGATGATCTGAGTAGTCGTGCTCATCCTATCCCAGCGGTTGCGACAAAACCTGACACCCCGGCCCGGCGCAAACGAAGCCAGCGCGCTCCTTCGACCTCAGAAACCCTTGAAACATCCCGCCGAAGGGTGGGTAAGCGTTCCCGCCGCAAAAAATTGACCGATTGATCGGTGCTTAACCGATGAAAAACAGGGCACCGCCCCGGTGCAGGACCGAAGCGGCGCCTGTTTGCGCTGTGGCGTCCGATAATCTCTACTTGACCGAGAGGAGGGATGCCACAGCGCAGGGGGTCAAACAACTATGATCCATGATGGACATCACCTCCTCTGCTAAAGGATAGCGGTTATGTTGATGTTCTCCCCCGTCTCTGTTGGTGGCAGTATGACATACTTTTACAGGCATGTCAATAGTGAACGGGACATGCTTATGAAACTGTAATCCGCCAGACGTCACCTGCTGGCATTCTCGCTTTGGCTGATAGCAGGACACTCCCACTTCGCAGAGATCCTGACAAGATCATCCAGAAACGATCTATCGCCCGGCAGGCGGCCAGGGGATGAGGACGGGCGTGGTGTAGCCGTGCTTTTCCACAGCATACAGATTGCCGCCAGAAGGAGCAGGACAACCAGCTTCGTCTTTAACTGTATACGAGGTGTCGTCTTGCGCAGGCAAAGAGACGGGCCACCAGAGCAAACGCCCTCCCTGGCAGACGAATAATTCCAGGAAATATCCCCGGTCATCATCGGCGGTCATTTTCACTTTTTGCCAGGTGATGGTGACCCACTCTCCATTGCGAGTGGCCTGGACGTTTTTAGGAGGTTTATACAACACACTCGGCCCGGGTAATCTGACCGGAAAGTAGGGAAGTGCACTGACCTCCCCTACGACTTCGATCACTGAAGGCGCCACCCAGCACGAGTAATGCAGTTTGTCAAATTGCACATATAACCAGCCACTGTATTGAAACCGTCCACGGGCAAAGCCCTGATCTCCAGGATAGAGATCAGCAGCGTGAAGATAGGCTTTTGCCGGTCCATAACGGCAATGAGCCTGTTGCGTCACTCTTACTCTGGGCAGATCTGGGGTAAGGGTGGGGGTGATGGTGGGGGTTTCCGTCTCAGTAGGGGTGGGAGTGGGTGCGGGCGGCGTGGTTGGCGTGGCCGATGGACGGGGGGTGAAGGTCAACGTGGATGTAGGGATCGCGGGGGACGGAGGGAGTGGACTACGAAGGGAATCTGTTTCAATCACAGTCGCTATCGGCGATTCAACCGGCCCGGCCGGTGAAGGAAGGGCGCTGCATCCCATCAGGGCCACACTCATCAGCAGAAGGAAGGCTGGTTTGGTTTTCATGTTTGTATTGTAATTCAATTCAAGAGCGGGAGAAGAGGAGAGTAGGAGAGCGGAAAAGCAGGAGAGCACCAGACCAAGAGACCAAGAGACTATCAGACTAAGTGACGAATCAGCGTATAATTGTGCTCCGTAAAATTTCCTGTATCCAGTCGGTGGAGGAGGTCTTATGAACGACAAGATTGTGATGTATGGCACGTCATGGTGCCCGGATTCACGGCGTGCGCGCGCTTTTCTAGATCAACATGGCATCTCTTATGAGTACATTGATCTGGACGAGCATTCCGAATATGTGGAATTTGTCAAGAGCGTCAATCAGGGCAAACGCGTGATTCCTACCCTGGTTTTCCCGGATGGGAGCACGATGAGCGAACCTTCAAACCCGCAACTGGCGGAAAAATTGGGAATTGCACTTGAATCCTGATCGATTTCGTTGGCAGGATTTGCCGCTTCATCCTCTACTGGTCGCCGCCTATCCTTCTCTGGCCCTGCTTGCGGCTAACCTGACGGAAGTCAACCCGCAGGTGGTGTGGCGCCCCCTGGCGGTCTCCGTAGCCGTGGCCGCGGGATTGCTGTTCCTGCTCCGGCTGGTGTTGCGAGATGGGCAACGAGCCGGCCTGATGGTCACGTTGCTGATGGTTTTGTTTTTCTCCTATGGGCATCTCTACACTCTTCTGGAAGATGTCAGCGTGGGGGGCGTTTTGCTCTTCAGACACCGGACGTTGTTGATCGCCTGGACGTTGATTGGTCTGGGTGGGGTGTGGTTCATCCGAAGTCGCGCGGAGGTGGGAAGGAACTTAACGCCCGGGCTGAATCTGGCCGCCCTGGTGCTGGTAATCATGCCCCTGGTCCAGGTGGGGATTCCGATGGCCCGCCAGGCCTGGGGAGCCGTTTCAACGCCGGGGGAGCAGAAAAACACCTCGGGGCCGGCAGCCCTGTCTCCGTCTTCCCCCGATATCTACTACATTATCCTGGATGCCCACGGCCGGGCCGACGTGCTGGCTCAGTATAGCGATTACGATAGTCAGGATTTTTTGAGGAGGCTGCAAGAGTTGGGGTTCTATGTGGCCGAATGCAGCCAGGCAAATTATTCGCTCACCTTGCTCTCGCTGGCTTCATCACTCAACTACACTTATCTGGACGATTTGATGAACGCGCCAGGCGCTCTGGACCTGCAGAGGGCTATCCTCCAGAGCCGCATTCGGCGCTTTCTTGAGGAACAAGGCTATCGGACGGTGGCTTTTGCGAGCGGCTTTCGATTGACGGAGTGGACCGACGCAGACGAGTACTATCAGCCGGCCTCCACAGGGGGGACGGAGTTTGAAGCCCAATTGCTGGAGACTACGCTGTGGAAGCCGTTTGTGGACATCGGCCTGCTCCCCGAATGGGACGCTTATGCCGAGAATTATCGTGACCGCACTCTGCTGACTCTGCAGATGCTCAAACGCCTGCCGAGTCATCCTGGACCCAAACTGGTTTTCGCCCACATCATTCCTCCTCACCCCCCTTACATTTTCGACGCTCAGGGGAATTTTCGAGACGTCCGATTTGGCGAGCACAACAAGAAGGACCTTCCTCCCCAGGAGATGTTGCTTTTGTATCGCCAACAGGTGGAATTTATTGATCGCCAGATACTGGAGGTGGTACGGACGATCTTGGCTGAGTCAACCGTTCCACCAATCATTATCCTTCAGGGCGACCACGGCCCTCTGGTGCGCGATAAGTTCATTCGCATGGCTATCTTGAACGCGTACTACCTGCCCAAGGGGCCAGATGGGCTCTACCCGACGATCTCACCGGTCAATACCTTCCGGGTGATCTTGAACGAATATTTCAATCAAAATTTGCCTCTGCTCGATGACATGAGCCGCTATTCCCCTGACTATCGGACGCCCTTTGACTATCGGGTTGTCCCCAATTCATGCAGTCCCTGACTTGCCAGGATTGAGAGGTATCGCAGGCAAATATGAATTTCACTTCCTACGACTTTTTGCTGTTTTTTCTGGTCGTGTTCATCCTATACTGGCTGGCCGGTCATCGGACGCTCCAGAATGTCATCCTGCTGATTGCCAGTTATGTGTTTTATGGCTGGCTTCATCCCTGGTATGCGGTGTTGCTGGGAGCATCTACGCTGGGGGATTATGGAATCGGGCTGGCCCTAGAAGGCGCTCGCGACAAACGGCGCTGGGTGTGGGCGAGTCTACTTCTGAATGTGGGGGTGTTGGCGTTTTTCAAATATTTTCATTTTTTTGCTCCTCAGGTCACCGCTCGTCTTGTTGCCTGGAATTGGCCTGCCTGGTGGGTATCGGGAATTGTCTTGCCGGTGGGGCTGTCTTTCTTCACACTCAAGAAACTGGCTTACATCCTCGATGTGGCCCAAGGGGTGCTCCGTCCTGCACGCAACCTGATCGAGTTTGCTTTATTCGTGGCCTTTTTCCCTCAGATCACGGCCGGCCCAATTGATAGGGCCCAAAAACTGTTGCCCCAATTTCAGGTGGTGCGACGCTGGCGAGGTGAGTATTTCTATCAGGCCTGGCCGTTGCTGGTGATGGGATTTTTTAAGAAGTTTGTGATTGCGAATAGCCTGGCGCCAACGGTCAGCCGGATTTTTCATCTGAGCAACCCCAGCGGGGAATTGGCTCTGGCTGCCGCTCTGGGGTTTACCCTGCAAATTCTGGCCGACTTCTCTGGATATACCGATATTTCCCGCGGCCTGGCATATTTATTTGGGATCGAAACTTCTGAAAACTTCCGTTCGCCCTATCTGGCGTTGACTCCTTCGGAATTCTGGAATCGCTGGCATATCAGCCTCTCGACCTGGCTGCGGGATTATATTTTCTTCCCGTTGCGACGCTTCTTACTGCGGCGGTATGCTCATCTGCCAGGTGCTATATTGCAGGCTATTCCTCCGATCATAACTATGGCCATCAGCGGGCTGTGGCACGGCGCCGGCTGGAATTACCTGGCCTGGGGCTTGCTGTATGGTGTGGCGATTGCCGTGTACCAGAGCCTGGGCCTGCGTGGCGATTGGCGTCCGCAACATCGGGTGGGAACTTTCCTGGCCTGGCTGGTGATGTTTTCGCTGACGGTGTTTGCCTTTCTACTCTTCGCTGCTCCCTCCCTTGCCTGGGTTGCCCACGTGTTTCGCCAGCCTTTCTTTGGCAGCATCGAACAACAGGCGGTGGCCCTGGTAACGTTCTCGCTGACGGCAGTATACTCGATCCCTCTCTTGCTCAAAAAGGTGCTTGACCGATTCTTCCAACCCGCCTCCTGGGCACATTCGATGTATTATGCTCTGGCCACTCTGGCGATGATCGTGTATATCAACTCCCAGACTCCTGATTTCATTTACTTCCAGTTCTGATGAGAGCCTTCGTTCAATATGCCCTTGTGCTGATACTCTTGCTGGTCGCTTCGTGGATTTTGATCCCCTTCCGCTATGGCGAGAAGTATCCGCGCCAGATTGGACCCTCGTTTGACCCATATGTTCGTAAAGTTCACCAGAATCAGGTCAATGAGCAGAAACCCGATCTGGTTTTGCTGGGCGATTCGATGCTCGATCCGGCCGTGGACGCGGCCCTGCTGGAGCGCCTTCTGAATCGAAAGGTGCTGCTGATCGGCCGACCTGGATCGGCTTCGACGCTATGGTATCTGATTGTCAAACATAACATTGTCCGCGCCCGGCATCGGCCTCAGGCATTGATCATCTTCTTCCGAGGCACGATGATGACCGTGCCGGCCTATCGCGTGACCGGGCGGTATTTTGAGCAGATTGATGAATTCGCCAACTCTCAGGACGAGGAATTAATTCAAAAGGCCTACCTCCAACCCATGAATCGCCTGGAGCGGCTGGCCGAGCGCTATTTGCCCCCCTATGGTTCTCGCTGGAGAATACGCCAGGAAATTGACTCGCGTCTGCGTTACACTCTGCCCGGTCTGCTGGCTGGTTGTGATCGGGCCTGTATGGATTATGCCATGGAGGTCGTGTTTGGCAACGAGAATATGGATTTGACTTTTCTGAGCGATGCGATTGCGGCGGCAGATGATTATCTGTATACCCGCACTGCTCTGGATTTCGATGCGCAGGTTGAGCGATCGCTGTTGCCCGATCTGATCCGCCTGACAGAAGAACGGGGAATTCGGTTGGTGCTGGTGCGCATGCCTGTTCTGCGGTTCAGCGAGCCGGGCTCGGAGCCGGCCGGATTGCGAATCTATCATCAAAAGATGGCTGCCTACCTGGCTCAACGGGGGGTCATTTACCTGGATTATCATCATCGAAGCGAGTTCACCCCTCTGCACTTCGACGATCCGCTCCACCTGAATCCGGCCGGAGAAGCAATCTTCACGCCCCTGCTGGCCGAGGACCTGAAACGAACGTTAGAGCTGCCCTAGCCTTTGTCTGCCATGATACCGTGAATTCGGGAAGCGTTACTCGCCGTTTTTTACCGCAGAGATCGCTGAGATCGTAGAGTTCCTTTGTCTTTCTCTCTGCGTTCTCCGCGTGCTCTGCGGTCAGAATTTCTTATCCCGAACTGAGGTATGATAGTCTCAGAGGGGCAAACTCTTGCGCGGCCAGGGGGGATCTTACTTTGCCATCTGAGTACAGGTTGGGGATCTATAAAGATCAGCGCGTCTGGCGACAGGGGTCAGCAATCAGGCGAGGGATCGGTGGCTGGTCAAAGACTTCGTAGATGGGCTGGCCATCCCATTCTGGGGGGAGGGGAAGACCCAGGGCGTAGGCTACCGTAGCGGCAGTATCCACAATGTGAACCGGGCTGGTCAATCGGCCAGGGCGAATGCCCGGCCCGACTACAATCCAGGGGATGGTGGTCTCCCCCGGTGCGTCCCCACCATGACTGTGACCCACTCCCCCGTGATCGGCGGTGACCAGGATCAGGGTGCTGGAACGTTGTCCGCTCTCTTCTAGGGCGCGCAGGATGACACCCAGGGCTTGGTCGGCACGGCGAAAGGCGGCCAGTTGGGGTGTGCTCAACCAACCCCATTCATGTCCAGCCAGGTCGGCTTCGTAAAAGTGGATGAACAGCACATCAAACCCTTTTTGAATCTGAGTCACGGCCAGGGCGCCAATCGCGGCATCGGACTGGCGAACGTGAAAGACCTGGGTGTTTTCGAGTTCGGTCACCTGACGCAGTTTTTGCTTGCCCACGATCATGGCCGTGTGCAAACCGGCTTGGTGGGCCAGTTCAAACAGATCAGTTCCCAGAGCATAGCCATTTTCAGGGACGTATTCGTTCCAATAGACGCCATGTCGCGCCGGGCACATGCCGCTGAGCATCGAAGCATGGGCCGGCAGAGTGGAACTGGGCAGGACGGTTTGAGCGTTCAATTGATAGGCTCCCTGCTGCATCAGTCGAAGCACGTTTTCCAGCGGCGCCACGTCAATCGCATCCGGGCGTAGACCGTCGAAACTGACGATCAGGACGCGTCCCACCGCCGGCCGCGGCATAGAGGTTGGCGTGAGCAGCGCAGCCGAAGGAAGCGAGAAGGGAACGTCTGGTAGAGGGGACGGAAATGCCTGGGGGGAAGTGGAGGGGATCGCCGGAATCTCCACCGGCGGAGCCGCCGCATTCGCCGGGGCACAGGCGATCAGCAGGACGAGCAGCAACAGGGAAACCAACCCTCTTCGTTTCACCAGCATCCCTCAACATGGAGCGATCATTTCAACATCGGCATTTTGATCCCATGCCGTTTGGCGGCGGCTATGGCGATCTCATAGCCGGCATCGGCATGGCGAACAATCCCCAGGCCGGGATCGGTGGTCAAGACCCGTTCCAGGCGACGGGCGGCTTCTGGTGTGCCATCCGCCACGATCACCATGCCGGCATGTTGCGAATACCCAATTCCTACCCCACCACCGTGATGAAAGGCCACCCAGGTGGCTCCGCCTACGGCATTGAGCAGAGCGTTTAGAATGGGCCAATCCGAAATTGCATCGGAGCCATCCTGCATGGCTTCCGTCTCACGATTGGGGGAGGCGACGGAACCGGCATCCAGGTGATCGCGGCCAATGACGATAGGGGCTTTCAACTCACCACGGGCGACCATCTCGTTGAATTTCAGGCCAGCCTTCAGGCGTTCGCCATAGCCCAGCCAGCAGATTCGGGCCGGCAATCCCTGGAACGGGACTTTTTCGCGGGCCAGAGTCAGCCAGCGACGCAGATGATCGTCCTCGGGGAAGAGTTCCATGACGGCCTGATCGGTCTTGTAGATGTCCTGCGGGTCTCCTGAGAGGGCCACCCAGCGGAAGGGACCTTTGCCCTGGCAGAACAGGGGACGGATATAGGCCGGCACAAAACCGGGAAACTCAAAGGCATCGGTCACGCCGTAGTTGTAGGCCTGCTGGCGAATGTTGTTACCGTAATCGAACACCTCAGCCCCGGCGCGATGGAAGGCCAGCATGGCTTCGACGTGTTTGGCCATGGATTCCAGCGCCAGCCTCTTGTAACGTTCGGGATCGGTTTTGCGCAGTTCAGCCGCCGCAGCCACAGAAAGGCCAGAGGGGATGTACATCAGGGCATCGTGAGCCGAGGTTTGATCGGTCACCACATCGGGGACGACGCCGCGTAGGGCTAGTTCGTGATATACCTCAGCGGCATTGGCAATGAGACCAATCGATTTGGGCACCTGCTGCCGAAGCGCTTCTTCAACCAGGGTCATGGCTTCTTCCAGGTTGTCTACCACCGTATCTACATAACCCATTGCCCGTCGGCGCTCGGCGCGTTGGGCATCAACTTCCACGATCAGGCCGACGCCCTCGTTCATGGTGATGGCCAGGGGTTGAGCGCCTCCCATGCCCCCCAGGCCAGCGGTGAGCACAAACCTGCCTTTGAGTGAACCCCAGCCTTTCAGACGGGCCAGAGCACCAAAGGTCTCATAGGTGCCTTGTAGAATGCCCTGGGTGCCGATATATATCCAGCCGCCGGCGGTCATCTGACCATACATGATCAGCCCTTTGCGGGCCAGTTCGTCAAAGTGTTCCCAGGTGGCCCAGTGTGGCACCAGGTTGGAGTTGGCAATTAAGACGCGCGGCGCGTCGGGATGGGTCTTGAAGATGGCCACCGGTTTGCCGGATTGCACCAGCAGGGTTTCATCTTCCTCGAGGTTGCGCAGGGATTCAAGGATGGCATCAAAACATTCCCAGTTGCGGGCCGCCTGACCGCGTCCTCCATAGACCACCAGGTCTTCTGGCCGTTCGGCCACATCAGGGTCCAGGTTGTTCTGGATCATGCGATAGGCGGCTTCGATCAACCAGTTTTTGCAGGTCAGGGTCGTTCCTCGGGGAGCACGAATGATTCGCGGACCAGACATGGCGTTTCTCCTTTTAGGTAGGGAGAGCATGAGAGCGTAATGCCAACTTTAGTTGGTGAGGAAACCACGGAGATACGGAGACACGGAGGTTCTTTGGGAGGGGAGGAGAGAGGAGAAGGGAGAGCGTGAGAGACCACCAGACCACCCCGGTGTCAGGGAACAGTGTAAATCACGGTGTTGCCGGATCGGAAGAGCAGCGGTAGATGCTGCTGGAATTTCTGTTCACGCACCCGATAGGTGGTCCGCTCCAGGGTTCCTACCACGATGTAACGCACCTGATAACGGTCAAGGATTTCCCAGGCAGTGGTCCAATCCGAGGTCTCGTAGAGCGTTCTGATGTCGGCTTCACGCGTCCCATGAGCGGACCAGTCACCACGCCATTGAAATTCGTGCCAGGGCCAGCCCAAAACGGTGGGCAAACCCGTATAGGTGGCAATGCGCGCATGGTCAGAGTAACTCCCACCAATGGCTTCGGCAACCACACCCATCGGCGCAGATTGCAGGTAGTGAATGGCCGCCGCATCGTCGCTCCAATAACGGTTCAGATGGGCCGAAGCGTCAAGCGTATAGCCTTCAGGCGGGCGGAAGTTGTGGGTGCGATTCAGGAAGGCCAGCACAGGGTAGATCAGGCCCACCGCCAGGACCAGTCCCAGGACAACTTGCCAGAGCGTTCGCCTGATGCCCTGCAGGGAGTGGAGAAGCACAACCGAGCCAAAGGCGGCTACAAGGGCCCATAATTGCCACGCCTGGTAGTAGAACTTGAAAATGGTGTTCATGCGGGTTAGAAAGGCATCTCGCAGGTAGAAAAATTCGGGTACCAGAACCAGCAACGAGGCGATCAGGGCAAGGATCAGGGCAAATGTCGTGGGAGAGGTGGGGCGCCAGGCCGCAACGAGAGCAACCACGCCAGGATCATCAGAAGAGTCAGGCGGCGGGGGGGCAGGACGCCGAACCAGAAGCAACGATAGGGTGAGCCAGATCAGGATACCCAGAGTGGCCAGTCCACCGAGATAGGAGAGCCGACGGAGCGTGGCCACCCGAAACAGGGCAAAGAAATCCGGCTGCCCCTGTTGCTGCAGGAACTGCGTCGCCACCTCGGGCAGGGCAAGATGGATCAGCAACGCCAGGAGCCAGGAAGCGGCCCAGAGACCCAGGATCAGGCCCAGGGTCCAAATCAGAGCCGTGCGGTGGGGTGGAGAAACGTCAGGGCGGCGGATCAGGTCTATCAGGTAGGCAAAGATCGGGAGGAAGAGCGTCCCCCACATCACCCAAAGATGAGCGCCGCGGGTCGGGTTGACCAGATTGGGCAGTAGACCGCCGGCCTGGGAGGAGAATCCCAGGTAAAACGGCAGGTAGAGGAGAACAGAGGTCACGGCCAGCAGTGCCCCCAGCACAATCCCCTCCGCCCAGGGGATATGGCCTTCGGAAAAGCGCGGTATCAGGCAGGCTACCAGGATCAGCACGGTGATGGGGAGAATATCCCAGGTGTTCAGGAAGGCCAGGCCACCCAGCACCAGCGCCGTTACCAGGAGATGATGAGGGGAGAGAGGCAGATCAAAGCCATACAGCCGCAGCCGACCGCGCCAGCCGCCCAGAAAGAGGTTCAACGCCAGGCCAATCCCCAGCATGTTGAACGGCAGGGCCAGGACATGCGGGTGCAGATCGCCTAGAACAAAGGAGAAGGCCGGAAACTCGTCAATCACCTCCTGATGATTGCCGTTCAGGTCGAAATCAGAGATGACCCGAGAGGCGCGCCACCACCATAAATAGCGTGACGGCCATCCCCCCGAACCATCGGGCGGCAGGTTTAGGTCTTTGATGTTCAGCCAGGTCCAGAAATTGAACGCGGCAGGGTCGCCCGGCCAGAACCAGCCCAGGCCATGCAACACTTCCAGCAAGCCCTCCAGATTGGAGAGGAAGAGCAAAAATAGCGGCGCCAGCAGGGCCCAAGTGGCACGGGCAGAGGGGGAGAGTCGGCTGGCCAGGCGCGGTTCAAGGGTCAGCAGGGCATACAGGATGCCATAGGCCCCCACCGCCGCTAGAGCAAACACCAGCGCCAGCATTAGGTTGAAGGCCAGGTTGCCAGATACGCCGGTCAAGCGGGCCAGCATGGCCGCCAGGAGGTAACCAAAGTGATAGTAGGAGATGGCATATCCTGACATCCAGGGGTCGTGAGCCGGCAGGGTGGGGGAGCGCAGGATGGCATTGAGGAAGGCCAGTTCCATCGGCTTTTCGGTGCCCACCGCTTCGGGAGCACAGGCGCGCACCAGCGTCATGAAGGCAAAACAGGCCAGGAAGAGCAGTTCGGTGGTGATCACTACAGCGCGTTGGGCGGAAAACCAGGAAGCCAGGTTTCCTCTGGATTCGACGGAAAACATCCGCCAGGCGAGCCACGCCAGGACAATCAGGATCGCCAGAGCGAATAACAGACCACCAAGGTCGTTGCGCAGCAATCCCAGCGAAGCCAGAATCCAGAATAGCCAACCCCAAAACAACAGGCCGGCGGCACGGGCCAGGGTGTAGCCCCGATCCGGCAGGGCTGGTAGCAGGCGGGCCAGAAGCGGAAAGGTCAGCCAGCCAATGAGAGAAGAAGCAAGGTACCAGGTGAGAAAAGCGATCATGCAGGCTCAGATCTGAGGCAGGGATAGGAATTTCACTAGACGATGATATGCCAGGATCGGATTGGCATCAGAATGGGTTTGCACGATTTGAAACCCATGCCGAAGATAGAGGCGCAGAGCCGCCTGATTCTCCATCCCGACCAGCAGGGACACTTTCGGTAGAGAACCGTTCCACGCCAGATGTTCCACATGCTGTAACAGACAGGTGCCGATCCCCTGGCGCTGCGCTTCGGGCAGGACAGCCAGATTGCTCAGGTAATATTCATCGGAGAGGCACTCCGGGCCTTTCACCAGAGAGAGGCCGCGGCGAACAAAGTCAAAGACGCGCCGGCCCAGGGCATGAGGAAGATGACGTGCCACGCTCAGGCTCAGCCTGAGAGCGAGTCGGCCCGGGAAAGCCACTGCCATACCCAACGGTTGCCCTGCCCGTTCTGCAATCCAGGCCTGGCGAAAACCAAAGCGACCGGCATCGCACAGAAACAATCGGCGGAGGGCCCGCTCAGCCAGGTCGGGTTGCTCGCCGAACAGATACGTGCCCACCTTTCCTAGGGAGAGACGGAGCAGAGTCGCGGCAATCGATGCATCTTCCTGACGTGCCGGACGAAGGGTAATCCCATTCATCGTTTCAGGGAAGGACTTCATAAATCACCGTTTGTCCATGGCGAAACACCTCGCGCCAGAAGCGGCCGTTGTAGGTTTCAAATTTGTTCAGGCCACTGCCGGGGTAATACACCTGCTCTACCTGGCCGACGATGATATAGCGGACGTTATACTTTCTCAGGAAAGCCAGGGCTTCTTCGACCGACCTGGTGCGGTAAAAGGTGGCGATCTCGGCAATGCGATTTTCCACGATCTGTGGCGCAGCGAATCCACGCTGCTGTCGCTGGTGCCAGTTCCAGCCTACCACGCCGGGCAGGCCGGTGTAGATCGTATAGCGAGTGCACCAGCGATATTCCGGGCAGTTGCCCTCCACGATCACCGGTGACCCCGGCACGTGGTCCTGCATCCAGCGAATGGCGCGATAGTCCTGGCCCAGATCCATGGTCACCGAGTCCCAATAGGTGGCGGTGGCCATGTAAGTCATCGAGTCCAGCGTATGGGGTGCGGCCTCATTCATGCGGTCGCGCACCTTATCGGGGATAGCGGTCAAGGGATAGAGGGCGGCGCCAGCCACCAGCACGCTCAAACCGACCTGCCAGAGGGTGCGCCATTGGGGCAACCAGCGGGGGACCCAGGGGAGAGTCCAGGCCAGGGCGCAGGCCGCGCTGATCGAGAGCAACGTCCAGGCCTGGAGATAGAACTTGAAGACCGTATTCATGCGGCCAATATCCCCGACCACCACCACCACTTCCACTGCCAGGGTGAGCAAGAGAGCAGTGCCGATTAGGAAGAGCACCCCGCGCCGGGCATCGGATTGATCGGGGCGCAGGATCAGCACGCCGGCCCAGGTGGCCAGCGGCCAGGCGATCAGCGCCACAGAGGCCCCGTGGACGAAGAAGAATACCCACACCCCGGCCCAGAGCAGCAGTGCGCCCTGAATCAGCCAGCCATAGGGTCTGAGTTTTTGCAGGGCTGAAAGCGGGGTGGCGGCCATCCACTGGCGCGTCTCCCAGATCAGCCAGGCCACAATCAGGAACAGAAACAGGCCCCAGTGAGTGAAATAGGCCATCAGGGGCGTCTTCGTCCCCTGCCACAGGTCAATCTGATTGTATCCCGAACTCCACCACCAGAAATAGGGCTGATAGAACAGTAAAGCCAGCCCGATCAATCCTCCCACGCTGACGGCTGTCATCCCCAGGCGCAGCAGGAGCGAGCGCCAGGAAAACGTTCCGCCATACCGTCCAGACCACAGGCCATATCCCAGCCCCATCGCCGCCACCCCAAAATAGGTATACGCATCCCAGGTGTTGGTGGGATAGATCGCCCCCAACACCAGCGCACCGGCTGGCAGAACAACCACCATCTGGCGGATCCGGCTACCATCGAAGGGTCTCTCCTGCCGTAGAAAGGCGATCCACGACCAGGTCCAGGCCAGGACGAACAGGGTCAGAATCCAGACGATCATGTGGGCGTGCAGATCGCTATACAGGAAGGTGAAGAACGGAAACTCGGTGATCGGTTCCACATCGTTTGGGGCCGGAATCACCCGGCTGGGGTGCCAGTACCAGTCGCCGCGCCCAATGGGGATCAACTGGCCGCTGAGTGCCCTGGCCAGTCCCTCCACCCCCCAGATCAGGCGCATCCAGATTGAAGCATCTGTGAGATTGCCCTCGGGTGCGCCCATACGCTGCAACGCTCGCCAGACCATCTGAATCGTCCCTAGATTGCCCAGGAGCACCATCAGTGCCGCGGCGCTGCCTCCGGCCAGCCAGGGCATCCTTCCGGCAGTCTGACCATGGCTGACCAGATGAAAGGCGACACCAAACGCACTCGTCCCCACCAGGGCGAACAGCGTCGGCAGGATCAGGTTATAAGCGATGGAGGGGACAATGCCCAGCAATTTGACCGGCATGCCCACCAGCACAAAACCGTAGTAGTAATAGTTGATGTAGCCGCCAGCAAACCAGGGATCGTAGGGCGGGAACAGGGTGGATTTGATCACCGCATTGAAATACGAAAAATCCATCGGTCGCTCGCCGCCCTTTGCCGGGTGCCACAGATCAGGGTTGCCCAGGCGGATGAACAGATCGATCAGGAACAGAACCAGGAACACCCCCTCTACCAGCAGGAACCACCGCCGTCGGGATTCCCACTCCCGGCGCAACGCTTCCCACTGGACCCGAGCCTGCCACGCTCCGAGGAGCGTGATCGCCCCCAGGATGCCTCCCAATGCCCCCCGCGTCACCGGCACGCCCAGCGAACCGAGCAACCAGCCCAGATAAGCGAACAGAACCAACCCCAGGGTGCGCGAAAAAGCATACCCTCCATCGGGCAGGCCAGGAAAGGCACGCCGGGTCAACGGATAGGTCACCACACCGAGCAGAAAGAAAAAGCCATACCAGATCAGCAACCCCAGCCAGGGATAGCGGTTGTGTACCCAATCGTAATCGAACAGTTCCGACCAGGTGCCGCCGGCTTGCTGGGTCGCCAGGCGATCGGGCGGGAGCATGGGATTCTTGCGTGGCCGATAGCGGTGCAACTCCTTCGGCGGCAGGCGGACGATATTCGAGGTATCCACGGCCTGCAAGAGGGTCGCCACTTGCTGGGGATCGAAATCGGCGCGCTTTTGGAAGATCAACACCTTGGGGTGATCGTAGAAGGTGAACGCCTCCTCCGCCGCCTGATCATTGATCTCAATCGGCCCCAGTTTGGGGTAGGTGGTAAACGTCTGCACCAGGTCATATCCCAGTCGTCCCTGGAACATCCCTGGCTCGGCGACGCGATAGCACCAGATTACATCCCGCTGTGGCGGACAACCAATCAATTCCCGGTAATACACCGTGGTCAACGGATAGCGCTCCGGCAGACGGACGATCTGCCCATACTGGTGATTGGTTGGGATGAAGAGATAATCAGCCTGGCTCAGAATATCTACAAAGCGAGCGACCTTCTCCGGGCCGTCATCCCAATACACCTGAAGATTCAGATCGCCATACAGTCCTCCAAAGGGATCGTAGCCATCTACACGGAAAGGCAGGCTCCAGTCGTAATCGGTTTCGTTGGCAACCATGGCCCCGCTCAACGTCAGCGGTTGATCGGTTTGGATCAGGATCAGATAGGTGCGACCCGCTTCAAGCCCAGGAGGGCTGGAGAATACGAACTCAAAAGCAGGCCCGCGGCTATCCTGGGCACCTGTCACCGAGGCCAGAGAGGCCGTCGCCAGGGCAGGTTGATCGGGTTGGGTCAGCACCGCCAGAGACAGGTGAGGGAGCACCGGGGCGTGGACCTGAACATGGGGGAGCAGCACTCGCGTCAGGGGTTCAGTGCGACGCGCCACGAAGGGGGTTAGATAGGGCACATTGGGGTTGATCGTCGCTTCCGGGGGGATGGCCAGGGGTTGGGCTGTCCCATCCCCATAATACAGGGTGATCGGCCCGGGGACGTTCTGATAAATCCAGCGCGAAGCGGCAATGCGCGGCTCAGGACGAGTGTAAATGGAGACGAAGGCAAAGGCCCAGCCGGCCGTCAGCACCAGGATGATCCCCCCCAGCGCCAGCATGAACGGGCGTAGCGATAGGGTGCGACCGCGGACGGTCCACGATCTGGTTTCCACCACCAGCCAGGCGGCCATCAGGCACAGCAGGGGATAGATGGGCAACTGATAGCGCATGGTGGCATTGAACTGCAGGGATTGCCAGACGAAGTAGATCGCTGTCCAGGTCCACAGCAATAGATGATGGCGATCTCCCTTCAGGATGCGCCAGCCCATCCTCAGAAAGCCAGTCCAGGCCAGAAGGCCTAGGGGAAGCCCCAGCCCCCATATGGTCAGGTTGGCGAACGAATACAGGCGCGAGCGTCGCACCCATTGCAGGCTCCACGGCAGGTCGGCGGCGCCGGTCGCCTGGGCGCGAATCTCGGCCAGGTTGTTCAACCATTGTTGATCTGGCCAGAACAGGCCATCGAAGGAATACGGTTGAAAGAGGCGAAACGAGATCGCCGTCGCCAGACCGCCGAGGATCAGCAGGATCAGGAACCACCATTGCCCCTCGCGGCGGCTGATGGCCTGGAACTCGCTCCCCTCCTCGGCACGCCACAGGCGAGACCCGAAACGCAAAACCAGAGCCAAAGGCAAAACAACGGCCATGGCCACAGCATTGATCTTGCTGGCGGTAGCCATGCCCAGAAACAGGCCGAAGAGCAACGTCAACCCGATCAGGGAGAGTGGAGGAAGCGCCAGAGCGGAGAAGCGAGAGCGCACAAACGCAGGCAGGCGAGAGAGGTCTCGGGAGGCAACGGCTTCAAGGGCCATCGGATCATATGCCAGGCGCAGGGCAAAATACAGCGCGGCGTACATGAAGGGATTGACGAACAGGTCCACCGTGTAAAAGTGGGATTGTTGGATTTGCATCACCGCCAGGGCCGAGAAGGCTGTTGCCAGCACAGCCACCGCCGGCGAGTAAAAACGGGCCACGATCAGGTAGAGCAACACAAGAGTCGCCAGATCGGCCAGGGCCGAGAAGCGTCGCCCGAAGAATTTCAACGGTCCGGGATCGAAAAAGGCGGCCAGGGTGGGGGAGTCCGCCAGCGCAGTGCGCAGATCGAGCAGGATTTCATAAGCCACACGCACCATCGTCAGGGGCAGGTTGCCATAGACGTAGAAACCGGCGCCGCGATTGCGGGGGTTGAGGGTAGAGGTGGCCGTATCGAAATACTCGGCCGGAGTCATCCAGCGCCGACGATCGGGCGGGCAGACATCCACCGAAATCCCTGGATCGCGACAGGCTTTGGCGCGCAGGTTCTCGGTGACGCCGGTGATGAACAATTCGTCCGGATGTTGATGTTGACCCTCCCCCCAATCCACACCGGTAAAGCGCAAATATGCCGCCAGCGCGAGCACGGCGACAAAGAGCATGTCATATATCCACGATCGTTGTTGTGCCATGACGATAGACCGGGTTCACGGAGTGGGTTGAGACAACCTCGACCTCCCGCACAGGATACAGGTCAGCGAGGGGATCGCCAACCCTGGATCGGGCCTGGCAGGGAAAGGTTCGAGCGGGACATTATACTTCCAGAAGCCAGGAGCGATATTTCGGATTTCGGGCGCGCACGATGTCTTCAAACAGTTCGCGCAGGCGGGCGGTGATCGGCCCCATCACACCCTTCCCAATCGGGCGATGATCGACCTGGGTCACGGCCACGATCTGCGCAGCGGTGCCGGTCATGAAGAATTCGTCGCAGATAGCCACTTCGCTGCGGTCAATCGGGCGTTCCACCACCGGCAGGCCCAATTCGTTGCGCACCAGTTCCAGCACGGAGCGGCGAGTGATCCCCTCCAGGATATTTTCAGTCACCGGGGGAGTGATCACCACTCCATCGCGCACCATGAACACGTTCATCGCTGAGCCTTCCGAGACGTGGCCGTTCTGATCCAGCACCAGGGCCTCGTCAAAACCGGCGCGGGCGGCATCGGTCTTGGCCAGGGCTGAGTTCACGTAAGCGCCGGAGACTTTGCCTCGCGCCGGGATGACGTTATCGTCAATCCGTCGCCAGGAGGAAATGGTGACGTGGGCCTGGGTGTCGTTTTGCAGATACTTCTGGAATGGCATACTCCACATCGTCAATTCGTCTTTCAAGTTGTGCAGACGCACCCCAATTCCCAGGTCGGCCTTGTAAAACAGAGGCCGGATATACACATCTTCCTGCCATCCTTCCGCCCGGAGCAAGTCGAGCATGATCTGGATCAAACGTTGTTCGTCGTATTCCACTTCCATGCACAGCAGACGAGCCGAATACAGCAGGCGCTGAAAATGCTCCCATGGCCGAAAGACGAACAAACGCTGCTGTTCTTCACTCCAGTAGCCGCGCAGGCCACCGAATACCGCTGTGCCGTAATTGAAGGCGTGCGTGGCTACGCTGACGCGCGCCTGATCAAAGGGCACAATGTTCCTCTCGAAATAGGCAAAACGTGGTAAGCGCAAGGGAGCCTCCTGAAAAATTTAGTGGCTGAGGTGAGGAGTATTATACCCCGTCAAGGCCTTCGAAGGAAACACCGGCGGCGCAGGTGAGAACCCCTATCTCGTTCATTCCCCTATTTGGGGCAGAATTCGCCCTTAACGACGGCAGATTTGGGGACAAATTTCTGGCAGAACTCAGCCGGATGGACGAGTCTTGGAGTTGTGGGTAGTTACCGGATGTTGGTAGTCTCCCTTTTGAGAGCAGTTCGCATTTCAAAGGGAGAGAGTATAGCAGTTCTTTAACAGTCCAGATATGATCGGTCAAAGCCGCGGCCATGGCCGGAGTGCGCGGCTTCCATTTGCGACCGGGAATATCTGAAACGGGTAAGCGCAGACTCTTGTGAGGTTTGACGAAATTGTAGTACAGGTCTTCCCAGGTTGCGGCGGCGCGGTGGTACTCCACATTCTTGGAAAAGGCCAGAGTCTTGCGGACCTGACGACCATTGAACAGGCGGCTGGTCAAATTGCTGCGCTCAATGTAGGAGGTCGTTTCGCCTAATAATTGCGTCACTTCCTCCAGGCTGCCGAAAATCGCTTGGAGCGTTGTTCCGGCAAAACGGCCCTGCTCGTCGCGTTGTTTGACCATTTGCAAATACAGCCATTCTGTGCCTGGTTTCTTACGTGTGGGCGGGCGTCCCCGACCATCGTATTCCGGCACTATGCCATAGACTTCAATCATCACTTGATCAATCCCGCCTCACCCATCCGAGAGCGTGGGAGGCGGGTCGTCGGGATGACCGCGTCGTTTGAGCACCTGGAATACGCCGATACTGGCCCGGGTTTCGTCTTTTTCAATGGCACAGGCTATGCGCAGGCGAGTACCCATATCTATCATGGTCGAACGGATGAATTGGCCACTTTCCGCCGTTTCGGGATGGCCTTTTTTTCTCCTTTGTTGCTGACGCACAACCACAGGCCCTCTAATTGGCCGCGTTGGATCCGGCCCTCCTTCAACAAGACTTCTTCGACTTCGGCGGCATGATCGGCAGCCTCCCGCAGCCACTTCAAAATCGTATCTTCTTTATGCCCTTTGACCCGCGCCAAACTGCTCATCCGATTGCCTTCCGCCAGCAATGCCAGGGTTTCTACGATCTCGTGCTCGGCGGTGCGTTTACGATAAAAAATCGTTCCACTGGTTGCCACAAAGTACTTACCGCAGACTTGACAAAAGAAGCGTTGCACTCCTTTACGAGTTTTGCCGGCTTTGATAATATGGGGCTTGCTCTGGGACATTTGCGCTTTCCCGTGCATCGGACAAGCCGGGTTGGGACAACATTCTCCAGGTTGAGTCAACTTCTCCCTCTCTCTCCTTTCAACTTGCCGCAAGTATATCTCTTATTACACCTGCTCTCAAGAGGGAGACTACCCAACATGACAACGAAGGTATAAATTGACGGGCGTCCCCCCTCCCGCCGCTCGAAACCACCCGCTCCACGCGCTCACAACCCATGCTGAATGGCAATCACCGCCGCTGACCCGCCACCTGCTGAAGCAGTTTGCCCGTCCCCGAACTTGATTTTTGTTCGTCGAAAAATTCGGTATACTAAGACTATGAGTGAAAAACCGAATGTTCTCCATGAAATCAAACTCTATATAGAGGCTGCGCGCGAAGAATTGCGGTCTGCGAAGTTAAATCTCGAGAATGACTTTTACAGCACCTGCGCCAGCCGCACCTATTACGCCGTGTTCTATGCGGCAACGGCATTGTTGAAAGCCAAAGACTTGTCATTTTCCAAGCATTCGGCTGTCCTCGGGGCATTTCGCCAGCATTTTGTCAAAACAGGCGAATTTTCAACAGAAATGAGCGACTTTTACAAGATTGCTTTTGACACGCGGCAGATTGGCGACTATGAAAGGCAAACGCGCTTCGAACCCGAGGTCTTGCGAAACAATCTCGACCGCGCCCTGGCATTTGTGGAAGAGGCAGAAACATGGTTACGACGGCACAACTTCCTGTCCACTTAGTTGACGACGAACGAATCGCGCTTCGCTTGCTGGTGGAAAAGTTGATTGAATGTTTTCCAGATGAAGTACAACAAGTGATCCTGTTCGGCTCAAAAGCGCGCGGCGATTTCGATGCAGATTCAGATATTGATATATTAGCGCTGGTGAAGAATGAGACCTGGGCCTTGCGAAATTCCATCTGGTCGCTCGCGGCACGCATCGAATTGGATTGCAACGTGCTTTTCAATGTGCAAGTCATCGGTATCGAACGCTGGAAACAAATGACTTGGGAACGATTTTCCCTCTGCCGCCATGTCGAAAAAGAGGGCATTACATTATTCAGCCGTTCGCAACATGACAACGAAGGTATAAATTGACGGGCGTCCCCCCTCCCGCCGCTCGAAACCACCCGCTCCACGCGCTCACAACCCATGCTGAATGGCAATCACCGCCGCCTGGGTTCGGTCGCTGACGCCCAGTTTTTCCAGGATGGCGCTGATGTGATTGCGCACCGTGCCTTCGGAGAGGTACAGCGCGGCGGCTATCTCGGCGTTGGTCATGCCTTTGGCGAGCAGACGCAGCACGTCCAGTTCGCGCTCGGTCAGTTTTTGGGCGAGCAGCGAAGCGGGCTGAGACGGTTGTCCCGCCACCTGCTGAAGCAGTTTGCCCGCTACGGAGGGGTCCACGAAGGTTTTGCCCGCCAGCGTGCCGCGAATGGCTTCCACAATTTTCTGGCGCGGGGTGTCTTTCAGCAGGTAGCCCGAAGCCCCGGCGCGGATGGCATCGAACACCCATTCGTCATCGTCGTAAGTGGTCAGCACCAGGATTTTGACACGGGGGAATTTCTTCCGAATCTCGCGCGTGGCTTCGATGCCGTTCATGCCCGGCATTTTCAGGTCCATCAATATCAGGTCGGGGGATTTTTGGGCGGTGAGTTCCAGCGCTTCCTGCCCGTCCTGCGCACAGCCGACGATTTGGAAATCCTTCTCCAGCGAGAGGAGCATTTCCAATCCGTCGCGGATGACTGCCTGGTCGTCGCAAATCAGAATTTTCATGGGTTTGACCATAGACGATAGACGATGGACGGTGGACGATGGACGATAGACGATGGACGATAGACGATGGACGATAGACGATGGACGGTGGACGGTCTATCGTCCGAAGATTATATCGTCAACACGACCCGCGTGCCTTTGCCGGGTTGACTTTCCACGCTCAGCCTGCCTCCTGCCAGGGCGGCGCGCTCGCGCATTCCCACCAGCCCAAAGTGACCGCTGGAGGCGCTCGATTTGACATCGAAGCCGATGCCGTCGTCGGCGACGATGAGCGTGGTCTGCCCGTTGTGAACGAGATGGACGCTCAATGTTTTCGCGCGGGCGTGTCGAACGGCGTTTTCTATCGCTTCCTGCGCCACGCGGTAGATGGTCTGCTCCACGTCGGGGCTGAGGGAAGGCAGGGGGTCTTGTAGAGCCAGTTCGAGGTCCAGGGCGAAGCGGGCGGCGGCGGATTGCGCCAGTTTTTGCAGGGCGAGCCGCAGTCCCAAATCTTCCAAATCCGAAGAACGCAGGGCGCGCAGGGCGCGGCGGGTCTCCTCCAGCCCGGTGCGGGTGGCTTGCAGGGACGAATCGAGCAGGCTGCGGGTCTTTTCGCGGTCGAGGTCGAAATACGCCTGGGCGGTTTCGAGCGAGACGGAGATGGCGGTGAGCGAGTGCGCCAGCGTGTCGTGCAGGTCGCGCGCCAGGCGGTTGCGTTCGCGGCTGACGGTGAGATGCTCAAGCGTGGAGGCGTAGTGGGTCAGGTCGGCATTTGCCTTTCGCAGGGATTCGCGCTGTTGGCGCAGGCGGGCGACGAGGACGCTGATGAAATAGCCCACCGCCAGAAAACTGATGAGGCGGATGAGGGCGATGAAGGAATAGACGAGCAGGACGCGGTTCTGGAAGGGGTTGAGGGAAAGGAGCGTTAACTCGAAGAGGGTGGCGGCAATGCTGAACGCCGCAACGTGGGCGAAACGATATTCCCAGGCGACCAGCGCCAGCGCCACGAACAGAACCGGCAGTTGCCGCAGCGCCATGCCCTCGGCGTTGGCAAGCGGACCGGACGGAAAGCGCGGCACGACCGTTGTGCTGATGGCAATCGGAACGGCAAACAGGATGAACAGCAGCAGGGGATAATGCGCTCGGCCCAGTTTTTGGCGCGCCGTCTCCCAATGGGCGAGCAGCAGGAAGAGCAAGGCGGTGAAGCCGTTGGCGGCGTAATAGACATACACGGGCGTTAGCGGCGGGCGCAGCGGACGGTTTGGCAGACCGGGCGGCAGCGGTTGAATCGGCGCGCCGAACAGCCTTTGAACGGCGGGCGCGTACAGCGCCAGGTCCATCAACGCCATCGCCAGCAGGAATGCCAGCCAAATCCATGCGGCAATTCGGAGAATGCGGGAGGAATCATCCGTTGCGCTCACGCTTTCATCTTATCACGAAGGCGCTCCAGAGGGGCATGACGGCAGTCACGATTCGTTCACCCGCCCTGTGACGGGCGTCATGGGCGGAGGGCGAAAGTGGTGATTGGGGACACTCACGGACGGCGGAAGAAGGGGTAGATTCGTGAGGCGTGAAACGTGCAGCGTACAGCGTAAAGCGTAAAACGTAAAGCGTAAAACGTAAAGCGTAAAACGTCAAGCGTAATTGTGATGTGTGATGCTCATAAAAAGGACACGATGACCATGACAACCTTCTCCCCTGCGTCTCAACCCTCCACCCTCGCCAAAAGGATTCTGCCCGGCGTGAGCGTGGGCGCGCTGATGGTCCTCGCCATCATGGGCGCTTCGCTCGCCCTGCACCTCTACGACATTCAGACCCTCGGCGATGCCAACGCCTATTACACCGCCGCCGTCAAATCCATGCTGCAATCGTGGAACAACTTCTTCTTCGTCGCCGCCGAACCGGGCGGTTCGGTGACGGTGGACAAGCCCCCGCTGGGGTTGTGGATCGAAGCGGTCTTCGCTTACTTTCTCGGCGTGAGCGGCTTCAGCACGGCCCTGCCCAACATCCTGGCAGGCGTGTTCGGCGTTGGCTTGCTCTATCTGCTAGCCAAAAAACACATGGGCGAAGCGGCGGGGGTCACGGCGGCGCTGGCGCTGGCAATTACGCCTGTTTTCCTCGCCACCAACCGCAACAATACCATGGACGGGATGCTGGTCTTCACACTGCTCGTGGCGGCGTGGGCGTTCATAACAGCCACCGAGTCGGGCAAACTGCGCTGGCTTTTGCTGGGCGCGTTCATCGTTGGGCTGGGTTTCAACATTAAGATGCTGCAAGCCTTTTTGCCCCTGCCCGCTTTCTACGCGCTGTACTTCTTCGGCTCGAAAGCAGGCTGGCTCAAGAAGGTTCTCCACCTCGGCCTGGCAACCGCCTTGCTCATCGCCGTCTCGCTTTCGTGGGCGATTGTGGTTGACCTCGCCCCGGCTGAACAACGTCCCTACATTGGCTCCAGCGGGAACAACACCGTGATGGGATTGATTTTCGGACACAACGGAGCGGCGCGGCTCGAAAGCGGGGGAGGAGGCAGCCCGCCTCCACCCGGACCTCAGCCTGGTCTGCCCCCTCGAGCCGGGAATCCGCCTCAGCCGAATCCTGCTCAAGGCGGGACGGGACCGTTTCAGGGTCCGCCGCCCGCCGCGCTCGAAGCGTGTTCCGGTCGGGCCCAGGGCGCGCCGTGTTCGTTCAGCGCGCCAAACGGAAACGTCATCGCCGGTCAGTGCATCACCCCGCCGAATACGTCCGAGTTGGCTTGCGCCCCGCAGGGAAGGATTCCGCAAAACGGTCAACCGAACGGCGTTCCCGCTGGCGGACCCGGTGGACGACCCGGCGGCACGCCCTTTAGCCAGGAAACAGGTTCGCCCGGAGTCTTGCGCTTCTTCCTCGCCCCGCTTTCCAAACAGATGTCGTGGCTGCTGCCGTTCGCGCTCTTCAGCGTTTTGGTCGCCCTCTTTGGGACGCGGATTCAACTGCCAGTCGAGTCGGGCATCCACAAGGCGCTCATCCTGTGGGGCGGCTGGCTGTTGACGTGCCTGGTCTTCTTCAGCGCCGTTTCGGGCATCTTCCACGCCTACTACGCCATCATGCTCGCGCCCCCGCTGGGCGGCATGGTCGGCATCGGCTTCGCGCAACTGTACCGGTGGGGAAAGAGTTCGCTCTGGGCTGCCGCCGCATTGTTCCTGACAGTCCTCATCACGCTCGCTTTCCAGTTTTTCGCCGCGGCACAATACAACGACTTTTCATGGTGGATGGTCGGCGCGGGGCTGATGCTCGTCCTGGGCATGGCGCTGCTGGCGGTCTCGCGCCGCGTGGCTTACGCCCTCATCTTGAGCGCCGCGCTCATCATTCCGCTGTACTGGAGCGTGATGACCGTGACCTTTGGCGACGACAGAAACCTGCCCACCGCCTACGCCGGTCGAAACGACGACGCGCCAGGCAGGCAGCCTGTCCGCCCGCCGCAAAATCAGGGCGGCAAAAGAGCCTTCGATGCCGAACTTCTCGACTTCCTGCAAGCCAACACGCAAGACGTGGAATACCTGCTGGCGGTGCCTTCGTCTCAACAGGGCGCGCCATACGTCATCGAAACCGGGCGCCCCGTCCTGTACATGGGCGGCTTTGGCGGCATGGATGAAGTGGTGACGGTGGACGACCTGCAGGCGATGGTTGCCAATGGCGAACTGCGTTACATCCTCTACGGCGGCGAGCGCGGCAACCGGCAGGACATTCTCAACTGGCTGGCTGCGTCTTGCTCTGTGGTGAAAGATTTTAGCGTTGCCCCAAACGAACCGCAGGGCGGTCAGCAGATGACGTTGTACGAGTGCCGCTAAAAACGGAATCAATTCCGCGTTACACAAAGGAGAAAAACCATGAAACGCATCTTCACCTTCCTCTCGCTTCTCGTTCTCGCAGCCCTGGCATGTTCGCTGCCTCTCCCCTCTCCCGCTGGGAGAGGGGCCGGGGGTGAGGGAACTCCCCCCTCTCCCACCGAGTCAGCCGCGCCTCCAGCGGCGGCGGTCAAGCCTGTCGAGACCCAACCCACTGAAGCGGCAGCCCAGCCCCAAGTCCAGAATGAAGCGGGCGCCGCCGTCCTCTACTTCAACATCGGCATGCACATCGAACCGTTTGGCGAGACCGCGCAGGGATACAAGAGCGGCGGCAAAGGCGATTATCACAACCCACAGTTCTTCGAGCGGCATGTGCAAGATATTCTCTCGGTGGCGCAAATCGTCGAAGCGCACGGCGGGCGGATGACGATTCAGGCGCAGTCGCCCTTCACCAGCGTCGCCATCCAATCGGGCAGCACCATCCTCGCCGACCTCGCCGCGCGCGGACACGAAATCGCCCTGCACTTCCACGAAGACGCGCATCTCGGCAAGAACTCGTCCGCGCTTTCCGTCCAGCAGTGGTGCGACGTGATGAAGCAGGAAATCGCCCTCATCACGCAGGCAAGCGGCGTGACCGAGGTCCGCTACTGGAGCGGCGGCAATCTGTATCCAAACGTTTACCAAGCCGCCGAATGCGCCGGGCTGAGCGTCAACAGCGACTGGAAGAATCCGCAAATGCAAACCACCGACCTGGCGCTGGTGGGCGTGAACCCCTGGCGCCCCGCGGGCGGCACCGATGGCACGGACTTC
>FWWM01004188.1_pt1 | contig 34132 bp, 24 predicted proteins | sample 2228351 | NCBI WGS metagenome assembly FWWM01 (sample SAMEA103939774, study PRJEB20133) | metagenome
GTGCGCCGGACAGAGTCTCGGCCGTGCCGGGCCGGCCAGTTTGGGAAGCCGCCAGCAGATGCTTGAGCGCGTCTTGGAAGCGTGCCCGGATGCGGGTGTCACGCCATTTTCTCCAGCGGGCGAGCGCACGCCGGCGGAAGAAGAGGAAGCCGCCCACAGCGACCAGCGAGAGCGCTGCCCAGAAAGCCTGTTCCATACCCGCGTGCAGGTTTACCGGAGGTTCACGATTCTAGTTAACTACAGTTCAGTACCATTATCGCGGCCGGAGCTGGTCCGGGTCAAGGCGCCGCGGGGGGCCTGGGCGGCGGTGGATTCGGAGCAGGGTGGCTGATTTCGGCCACTAGGACCTCTGCTGTTGATCCCGATTGTGTTCGAAGCAGGCGACTTATTGTTTGGAACCCGACGTGCGCGCTCACAGGTGAGCGGGAGGTCGCCATGAAGCGCATGAGACTTTGGCCAATGTTGCTGGCCGCTGCTTTCTGCGGGGCCGGCTTAGCGCTGGCCGGCGACGAGGAGCCGGGCAGGGGCGTCGCGCGGATCAGCCTCATCAACGGGGATGTTTCGGTGCGCCGCGGCGACTCGGGCGACTGGGTGGCCGCCGCCGTCAACTCTCCGCTGGTCGTTCCGGACAGCGTTTACACCGGGGAGGGCTCCCGCGCCGAGATCCAGCTCGACTACGCCAACATGATCCGGCTGGCGGGGAACACCGAGGTTCGCTTCTCTGAGCTGGAGCATCGCCGCTACCAGATCCAACTCGCTCGCGGCACCGTCACCTTCAGTGTCCTTCGTGATTCCGACGCCGATGTAGATCTCAGCACGCCGAACGTCTCCGTCCGTCCGGTGAGCAAGGGCTCTTATCGGGTCAGCGTGCATCCGGACGGGACGACCGAGATCACCGTGCGCTCGGGTGAGGCGGAAATCTTCACGCCGCGCGGCGTCGAAAGGCTGCGGGAGGGCAGGGCGATGACGGTGCGCGGCACGGCCGCCGACCCGGAGTTCCGCATCCTGGCGGCCTCGGCCCGCGATGACTGGGACCGCTGGAACGAGGCCCGCGACAAGGAGTTGCGCCGGTCCAAAGCCTACCGCTACGTCAGCCGTGACATCTACGGCGTCGAGGATCTGGATGCCTATGGGACCTGGATCTACGTGCCGCCCTACGGCTGGGTCTGGAGCCCGAGGGTGGTGGCGGGGTGGGCCCCCTACCGCTTTGGCCGCTGGAGCTGGATCGACTGGTACGGCTGGACTTGGATCAGTTACGACCCCTGGGGGTGGGCGCCGTTCCACTACGGGCGCTGGTTCTTTCACCGGCCCTACGGCTGGTGCTGGTGGCCCGGGGGGCTCTATGTCCGGCACTACTGGCGGCCGGCCCTGGTGGCGTTTTTCGGCTGGGGCGGCGGGCATGGGTTCCATTTCGGAGTCGGCTTCGGCTTTGGCCGGATCGGGTGGGTGCCGCTGGCTCCGTACGAGGTGTACTATCCCTGGTACGGCCGCCACTACTACCGCGGTTATCGCCATGCAAATTATATAGATAACAGCGTCAACATCGTCAAAAACATTAATATCACCAACATCTATCGCAACGCGGCGATTGACAACGCCATCACGGCCGTCGATGGGGCCGAGTTTGGCCGCGCGCACGTCCGGAACACGTTTCGGAGCACCGATCTCGATCTTCGCCGAACGAATCTGGTGCGGGGACAGGTGCCCATTGCGCCGGGGCGCGAGAGCCTGCGGCTGGCGGATCGGGAAGTTCGGGCTGAAGTGATCAGTCGGGGTTCGCCCCGGGGCCAGTTCTTCAGCCGCCGCAACGTTCAGGCGCCTGATCGCGTGCCGTTCGACGAGCAGCGGCGCGGCATGGAACGGGTTGCCCAGCGGGCGGCAGAGCAGCTCGGCAGCCCTCGGTTCGCCCAGTCGAGTGGCAGAACCGCCGCCCGGGCCCCAGGCGCCGGCGAGAGCCCGAGAGCTGCAAGTTCGGGAACCAGCGGGTGGCGGCGCTTCGGGGAGCCGGCCCGGCCGCGAGAGACCGGCCAGATGCCAGGACGATACAGTGTGGAGCCATCGCCGCGCAGCAGTCAGGGCACGGTTAGCGGGCGCTGGCGGCGCTTCGGGGAAGTGCAGCAAGCGCCGGCCGGCAGTGCCGAGCGATCCGTGGGCTCCGTTCCGTCTTCCTTTGAGCGGCCGGGCCGGACCGAAAGCCCCAGGGTGACCGGGTCCGGAAGCAGCGGTTGGCGCCGCTTCGGCGAGCCGACCCCGGCGGTGAGGGACGCGCCTGCTTCCCGCCCCAGCCGGTCCGGCGAGGAAGCCGGTTCCAGCGGCTGGCGGAGCTTCGAGTGGGGAACCAGCGGTTCCACCAGGGATGCGCGGTCCCGGTTTCCGGAGCGGGGAAGCGGGGATGAGCCGGCGGCAGCGGGTCGCATCTTCGGGAGTCCTCGATCCTCGGGTCGATTCGAATCAGGCCGCTCGCAAAGTCCCCGTTACGAGAGGCCCAGTGCTCGCGAGTCCATCCGGATCAGCCCTCCGATGGTTCGCGAGCGCTCAGCGCCGCGCTTTGAGCCGCGCTCGCCATCCACTTCTCAACCCCGCGGCAGCTTGGGAGGATTCAGCGGTTCGCGGGGAAGCCCCCGGTCACCGGGGGGAATCGGCCTCAGCCGCAGTGGGGGTTCGAGATCAGGCGGCGGCGCGCCGACGATGAGCCCACGGGGCGGCTCCAGCACGTCCAGGGGCGCCACCTCCGGGCGGGGAAGCGCCCGCGCGTCGGGTCGCGGCCGTTAAGGATTGCTTCTTCCCTCGGGCCCGTCCGGGAATGATCCGTGGCGGGCCATTTTTTGGCGGGCGCTAAAGTTTACATAATATCCATTATCGGAAGTTTGCAAGCCGCCTCTCCACTAACTCCGCCGTCCGCCCCGCCGCATCCACCCGCACCACGTCGAATCCTGCCGCCCGGCCGCTGGCTTCCCCGGCGTCGGAATCCTCCACCACCAAAGCGCGGCGCACGCCGAGCCGTTGGGCGGCCAACAGATAAGGCTCCGGATCGGGCTTGTGGCGGTTGACGTCGTCACCGCAGACAATTACGGGAAAGAATGAGGTCAGGTTGGCCGCGCGCAGGACCGGCTCGACCTCGGCGCGGCCGCTCGAGGAAACAACCGCCAGCCGGTACGAGCTGAGCTTTTCCAACAGGCGGTAGTTAGCCTCGGGAATCGGCGGATTGTCGATCACCCGCTTCAGGAACAGCCGGTTTTTGCGCTCGTACTCGGCCCACAGCCGCTCCAAAGGAACCGGGGGCTCGGTGCGTGCTGAGAGAAACTCGAGCGTTGCTCGGTCGGATTCGCCGATGCAGTGGGCCCGGTAAAGCTCCCAGTCCATGTCGATGCCGAGCGGCAGCAGGACTTCCCGCCAGCAGGCGAAATGGATGGGCTCGCTGTCCAGCAACACGCCGTCGAAGTCAAACAGAATCGCTTCGTAGTCGAGCACGTGGCTAGTTGGTGAAGCGAATCGTTTGAAGGATGGTTTCGAACGTGGGCTGGATCTGCCGGAACTGCTGCTGGGGGGCGACAAAGACGACGTAATGAAGCCCTCCGGGTCTGGCCACGGTGAGCAGAAGGTCGATTTCGGTCTCGCCTGGGAAGGGCGAGTCCGAATACAGGGTCGTCAGCAGCGCCGGTTGGCCATCCACGCGCAGGCTTCTCGGCTGCCGGCTGCTGGCCTTCATGCTGGGGTTGGACTGCTGAAGTTGGCGGATGAGAGATTCCGTTTCTCTTTTTAAATCAATGCCTTGTCTGCTTGGAGTTGAGAAGAATCCTGAGACTATGCCTTGACCGGTCATCGTCCCGCGTCCGGTTTGCACGAGGCCACCGGGGGGCGCAATGGTCACCGAAAGCCCATCGCGAGCCGGGTAAGCGTTCCAGTCGCCGGGATGCGACAGGGCAAATTCCCTGCCCCGGAACTCGCGCCAGCCGCCCGGGCCGGTCGCCGGCGGCGCGGGACGCGTCACCTCGGGTGGTGTCGCGGGAGGCGCCGGCGGCGTCTTTGGTGGCTGCTCTGGGGGCTTGATCCCCTTCAGGATTGACTGGATCCGGGGCAGTTGACCGGTGTCCGCATCGTAGCGGCGCTTGGGGAGGTACCGGATCTCCTCCTGGATTCGCTGCATGCGGTTGCCCGGGTTGGGATGTGAGGAGAAGAACTCGGCAATGCCGCTGCGCTTGCCCGTTTGGGCCTCGAGCTTCTCAAAAAACCGCGCCGCTTCGATGGGGTTGTAGCCGGCCTGCGCCATCATGCGCGCCCCGAGGATGTCGGCGTCGCGCTCGGCGCTCCGCGAGAACTTCAACAGCACGGAGTTGGCCCCGAATCCGATGCCGAGTTGGGCCAGCTGGCCGGTGATCGAGCCGCCGCCGATCATGCTGCCGCCCAGAATGGCGCCGAGTTGCAACAGGTTGGCTTTCGACGCCTGATTGGTGCCGTGCCGGAGGGCCACATGGGCGATCTCGTGTCCGATCACGCCCGCCAATTGGGCCTCATTGTCGGCCGCCAGGATCAGCCCTGTGTGCACGTAAGTGGGGCCGCCCGGCAGCGCGAAGGCGTTGATGCTGTCGTCATGGACCACCTTGAAGGTGTAAGGATAGTCGTCGGCTTCGGGCGTTGCGGCCAGTCGGCGGCCGATGCGCTGGATGTACTCGTTGACCTCGCGGTTGTTGAGGAGCTTGACCTGTTTCTCGATCTCGGCGGCGCCCTCCTTGCCGATCTGTATGTCCTGCTGTTTCGTGAAGAGGTTGAAGCCGGGCTTGGGCGCGCGTTGCGCCAACGCCTCTGCCTGCCAGCACAGCAACAGCATTGCTGCCGTGATGGCGCTGCCGTTGGCCGCTATTTTCATCTTGGCCGGTCCCTCCTTACAGTGTTGTGATGCCTGCTGCGGGCGCGGCGTTGCGGCGGATGCTCTCCGATATAATAGCGAAATGACGCCTACGGAGAAAATCTGGCATAACGGCCGGTTCATCAATTGGGATGATGCCAGGATCCACGTGCTTTCTCATGTCGTCAGCTACGGCAGTTCGGTCTTCGAGGGGTTGCGCTGCTATGAAACGGCCTCGGGGCCGGCGATCTTCCGCCTTCGGGACCACATGCGGCGGATGGTGGATTCGGCGAAGATCTACCGCATCGACAATATCGGTTTCACCATCGACCAGCTTTGTGATGCCGCCGTGGAGCTCGTACGCGTCAACCGGCTGAAGTCCTGCTACATCCGTCCGATTGTGCTGCGCGGCTATGGGCAGATCGGGGTGGACTCGCGGAAAACTCCGATCGAGGTCTTCATGGCTTGCTGGGAGTGGGGCAAGTATCTCGGTGAAGAAGCGCTGGCCAACGGTGTTGACGTCTGCGTATCCAGTTGGATGCGGATGGCTCCGAACACGCTGCCGGCGCTGTCGAAGGCGGGCGGGAACTACCTCAACTCCCAGCTTATCCGCATGGAGGCCAACGTCAACGGCTACGAGGAAGGCATCGCGTTGGACGCCTCGGGTTACGTCAGCGAGGGCTCGGGCGAGAACATTTTCGTGATCCGCGACGGCAAGCTTTACACGCCGCCGCTGGGCAACTCGATTCTGCCAGGCATCACGCGGGATTCGGTGCTGCGGCTGTGCGAGGAGCTTGGCTTCACAGTGATTGAGACACTGATTCCGCGCGAGATGCTCTACATCGCCGACGAAATCTTTTTCACCGGCACCGCCGCCGAGATCACGCCCGTGCGGTCGGTCGACCGGATTGTCATTGGTCAGGGACGCCGCGGTCCCATCACCGAGAAGTTACAGACGGCTTTTTTTGGGATTGTCAACGGCACTGCCAAGGATCGCTATGGCTGGCTGACGCCGGTGGCGGCGGCGGTCGAGGCGGGCTAAGGGGAATCGCTGCCGGCAGCCTCGGGGGCCGGGCGAGCCCCTGGGCAGCGTCGAGCGCGCGTTCGAGGCGGTTTAGCCGGAATAGGATAGCCGCTCGACACGGCGCACAGTGACAAGGATAATCACCAACCCCACTGGATACAGCATCCCGCAGGCAATGAAGACGGGCGCGAAGGAAGCGGCTTCAACGATGCGGCCAATTGCGAGGCTGGACAGGAAGCCGCCTAAGCCCCCGGCGGTTCCTGACAAGCCGACGACAGTGGCCACGGTGGCGGGTGGGAACAAGTCACCGATCAGCGTCATGTAGTTCGTCATCCAAAAACCGTGGGCGAACATGAGCACCCCGAGCAGCATCACCGCTCCAAGGGCATCGGGCGCGATGAGCGCGAGGATCGACACGGGCGTAAGAAACGCCGCTCCGGCCATGACTGTCTTTCGGGCACGGCCCACAGACCAGCCGGCGCCGACCAAGCGGTCCGAGACGGCCCCGCCGAGCAAGGATGAGATACCAAGGCTGAGGAACGGGATCCAGGAGAGGCGGCCAATCTCTTCGAGCGAGGCGCCGCGTTCCTGACTCAGATACTGCGGGATCCAGAACATGTAGAAGTAGAAGACCGGATCCAGAAGAAATCGCGTGAGGATGAAGCCCCAAACTTCGCGTTTGGCAAGCAGGGCGGCGAAGGGCCATGTGCCGCCGGCGTCGCCGCCGGGATCCTGCGGCGCCAGAACCAAGTTCCGCTCGGCGTCGCCCACCCAGGGTGACTTTTCTGGCGTCTGAAAAAAAACGAGCCAGGCGGCAAGCCAGATGGCGCCGATCAGACCGGAGATGACAAACGCGCCCCGCCAGCCGGCCGCCTGCTCGGCGGCGACGATGAGGGGCGGCGCCAGCACCGCTCCGATGGCGGAGCCGCCCGTGGTGGCCAGTCCCATGGCGAGGGCGCGCTCTCTCGGCGGGAACCACTCAATGATTCCCTTGGCGGCCCCGGGAAAACAGCCGCCTTCGCCGACCCCGAGAAGGAAGCGGAAGGCGGTGAGGTGAGCGGCGGACTGCGCGGCGGCGTGCAGGAGACTGGCCAGTGTCCAGAAGGCCACGCACACGGCGAGGCCCAGCCGGGTGCCCACCAGATCGATGAACCGTCCGCCGACGGTGAACATCAGGCTGTAGGCGAGCGTGAAGGCGGAGACCGCATGTGAGTACTCAATGTTGCTCAGGCGCAGCTCGGCGAGGATGGGCGGGGCCAGCACGGACAGCACCTGGCGGTCGAAAAAGCTGAGCGCTGAGGCGAAAAACAGCAACCCGGCGACCAGCCAGCGAAAACCGGAAGGCCGCTTCATTCAGCCGGACTCCCTGGCGACGACCGCGCATTCGATGCCAAGGATCTCCGCGATCTTTGCAATCGTTCCGGCGTGGTGACCGACACCTAGCGCGAAGTGATGCGTCGGGCCTTCGGCTACCCAACGTTTCAGGAAGGTGCGCACATCTGGCTTAAAGAATCCTCGGGTGTTTGTGTTGCCGGTCGGCGGAATGGGACCGCGGACACTGGCGCCTTCGGCGACGACGAACTTGAAACGGCCCGCGGCGGTAGAGCCGATGCTCAACATGGTGATCGGACCCTCCTTGATCTTGAACTCGACGCTGGCGCCCGAGCCCGGCTTGCCGTGGTATTTGAGCAGAGAGCGCAGGACCGGCTTGCCTTCGGCAATGTTGATGTGATGTGGCCCGTCATGGCCCACCAACACAAAGCCTTCGTTGAAATCCACGGGGTGAAACTCGGCAAAGCTGCCGCCGATCTCCAGCCGGTCTTCGATGAGCATCGCGATGCAGGTTTTCAGGTCCGACTCGCCGCACATCGGGAAGCCCGCCGCGGTGAGCAATGAGTTGCCGACAATGAGGTTGGTGACCACCGTTCGCAGCGGGCTGTCCGGCTCGCCTTCGTAATAGTAGGCGAGGCCGTCAAGATCGTGCTCGTCGACGAAGCGGTCGAGCGCCACCGCGGCGCGGGCGGCCGCCTCGAGGTCGGCCGGGGTGAGTCTGGCGGTAACCGGATCGGAGACCGGGTCGGGGGTGTCGAAGACTTCAAGAATCTGCCGTTTCTTAACGCTCAGGTCTTCGGCGGAGGCCTGCCGCCAATGGCGCAGCAGTCCGTCGGCCTCGGTTTGGACGATGTGGCAGCCAAAGGCAGCCGTAAGGGCGGTCTGATCGGTGTGCATATCGAGCATGCTCTCGATCGGGTGGCCGAAATGGCCGATCCGGGCCGACTTTAAATCGTGAAGCACGCGGGCAATCGAGCACCATTCGGTGATTTCCGCCTCCACCTGGGGATCGCCCTCGAGGGTGCCGAGAATCACGGGCGGAGGTCTACGGCCCATGCGGATGGCCACTCCGGTGAACTCAGGTGCTGAACAGAAATCGTCGTTGGCGAGCTGCATATAAGTGGAGGCGACGGTGTAATCCAGCGCCCGGCGCGGTTGGAGGGCCACCAAAACGATGGGGAGGTGAAGATCCCGCACGAGCACGCCGAAAGTGGCTGATGTGGCGTAGGTCAACAGGTGGCAGAACAGCAGGTCCAGCCGCGCTGTCTGGATGCGATCCCGGGCCGCATAGGCCGACCTGGCCTCATCCACCAAGCCGAAGTTGGTCACCTCCACGCCCCGCTGCTTGAGCTTGCCCTCGAGCACGCTCAGCTTGCGATGCATCTCATCGAGCAGCCCGTCGAATTGGTTCCAGTAGGAATGGTGGCCCACACCCACGATCCCGACGCGGGCCGTGAGGGGCTTGCGGCGCTGGATGTGCGGGGTGAGGGTAGTGGCTATCGTGGGGATGGCGTGGTCAAGCTCTTGTTGCATGCGTGCTCCGGATGCGGTCCCAGTGCTGGATCAGGCGGCGGAGGCGCGCCAGAACATCGTGGAACCGCTCGTTTCCGGCCAGGTTTGTCGTCTCGCCGGGGTCGTGGTCGAGATCGTAGAGGGCCGGGTCGGGCTCGGGCGAGCCCGGAAACTCGGACAACTTCCAGCGGCCTTCGCGGACCATGACCTGGCGTTCGGCGTCGCGGCAGTTCAGGTAGCCGAAGGCCAGTTCGCTGAACACGGGTCCGGAGGCGGGTTCCCGACCGCTTGCTATCGGTTCGGCCAGGCTCGGCGCCTCGATTGGCCAAGGGAGCTCAACGCCGGCCCACTCCAGCACAGTGGGTAGTAGGCTCGCGGTGCTGACGGGCCGCCGCAGCCGGGCACCGGGACGGGCCAGCCCGTCCCACCGGAAGATAAAAGGGACGGTCACCACTTGCTCGTAGAAGGTAAGCTTCTGAAACAAGCCGTGGTCACCCAGGTGCGCGCCGTGGTCGGCAGTAAAGACGATGATGGCGCCGTCAAGCAGCCGCAGGCGGCGCAGAAAATCGAGCAGGCGGCCGATCTCAGAGTCAACGAAGGCGGCGCGGGCGTAATAGTAGTGCCTGGCCTTGCGGACCTGCTCGACGCTGAGGGCGAAGGCGCCTTGAAAAGCTCGGAGGCAGGCGCGCTCACGCGCCGGCTGACTCACCAGGGCGGCCTCGGAGGGGAGCGGCAAGTCAATTTTGTTCCGCTCGACGGCGGAGAGGAACTCTGGTGGCGCCACCACGGGTGTATGCGGCGCATTGAGCGACAGCCGGAGCAGGAACGGGCGGGATGGGTCGCGCCGTTTGAGCCAATCGATGCACAGGTCGACGTTGCGCGCCTCGGCGGTTGCCTTCCGCCGCGCGGGAAATCGTCCGCCGAGAATCCATCGCCGCCGAGGGCCGGGGCCTAGCAGCTCGGGATACTGAATTACGTCGTAGCGGGAAGGGTCATACTCTGGGCCGTATCGCTCGGGCTCGACGATCCCCTCAGTGGCGGCGCCTCCTTCTTCACGGAAGGCCTGACGGCCCTCGTAGAAGTAGTGCTTTTTACCGAAGGAGGCCGTCTGATAGCCGGCGTCTTCCAGGGCCCAGGTCAGGAAGCGGGTCCCAGGTGGCAATCGCTGCTGGTTGTGCAGGACACCGGTGGTGGAGCCGTAGTTGCCGGTGAGGAGGCTGCACCGGGACGGAACCGAGACCGGGGCCGGCACGTAGGCGGACTCGAACAACACACCCTCGGCCGCGAGCCGGTCCAGGTGGGGCGAATGAGCCCAAGGGCTGGCGTAGCAGCGCAGCGAATCTGGCCGCTGTTCATCGGTCATCAGCCACAGGATGTTAGGCCGCCGGGGGGAGCGGGTCCTGACCGCGGGAGCGGCCAGCCCGGTAAGGAGCTGGCGGCGGGTCGGCGTGAAAGTCATCAGAAGAGAAATTTTAGCGCCAACTGGATCTCCCGCCCGCCGACACGCGTTGAACGAATCACTCCGAACTGCTGGGTTCCGGCCCCCAGGTTCGGGTCGCCAAATGAGGGGTGATTGAAGGCGTTGAAAAACTCCGCCCGGAATTGCAGCATACCCGGCTCACGCCCCCCGAGCGGTATGGCAAAGTTCTTCATCAACGTGAGGTTGAAGGCGTTGACCCCCGGGCCGATGATCACGCCGTTGCCGGAGGAGCCGAACCGGCCGAAGGGATGGTTAGGGAAGCAGCTCGTGTCAAACCACCGGTCGACGCTGCGGGCGTCGTCGTCGAGATTGCCGTCGCAGATCCGGTCGGCCCGGTTCATGTCGGCGCGGCCCACGTTAGCCGAGACGGTCGAAGCGGGGGTGAGCGGGAAGCCGCTGTGGGCGGTGTAGAGCCCCTGCAACGACCATCCGCCGAACAGCGAGTTGGCCGCCCCGGAGAGCCGGGAACCGATGGGCTTGCCCCTGCCAAAGGGCAACTCGTAAACCCACGCCAGCGTCAGGCGCTGTTTTTGATTGAATTCGAGCGGCGCGTATTCGGCGTCTCGGTTGCGGGCATCCTGGGTGCGCGACTGGTCGCCGAACAGCGCGCCGCCAATGCCCATGACCTTAGAGAAGGTGTAGGCCGCCAACACGGAGATTCCGTTTGAGAAGCGTTTGTTGAGTTTGAGACTCAGGGCATGATAGTTCGAGTTATCCAGGGATTTCACCATGCTGACATCGCCGATCAACGGGTTCGGCCGCCGACTCTGAATCGGAGTAGGATTCTCCGGCTCGGAATCCAGAAAGGCCTGGTTGATCGTATCCCGGCCGGTCAGCTTATGAGCCCCATTGCCGACATAGGCGACTTCCAGCAGCCAGTTGGCCGCCAGTTCCCGCTGGATGCCGAAGTTCCAGTGAATGGTGTAATTGGTGCGAAACTCAGGATCGAGGACGAACGCGTTGGTCGACGGCGAAACCTTCACCGCGCCGGTGGCCGGGTCCCGGACTTCCGGCAGGGGAAAGAGACGTTCGATCAGGTCCGGCCGCAGGGCATTCGAGGTGAGCGTCTGATCCACCACGAACGGCGGCGTCAACTGGAAGGAGGTGAATTCGGAGCCGCGCGGCTGCCCGTAGAAGACGCCCCCGCCGCCTCGGATAACGGTCTTGGGGGTCAGCGAGTAGGCGAACCCCGCGCGCGGTGCGAAGTTGTTGCGATCCGGGTCGTGGAGGTTCTTGACGTCTTCATCCTGGAGCAGGATGCGCGTGTTGTCGAAGTCGAGGATGGCAAGATCTCCGAACCGCTCGCGGAAGGGTGTCTGGTATTCGTATCGCAACCCAAGATTGAGCGTGAACCTTGGCGTCAGTCGAATCTCGTCCTGGAAGTAGAAGCCGTAATAGAAGTATTTCAAACTGACCAGACCGTTGCTCTCGGCGAACCGCGTCCCGCGTCCGGTCCACGGGTGTCCCAACAGCAGGTCGGCGACGGCGCTTCCGGTGCCGGCGACTCCCGGCTGATTGGTGAAGCGATTCTGGAAGGTGATGTTACCGTTGGGGGTGACCTGCACTTTTCCGGCCGGGCGGTAATAGCGTCCGTCGAAGCCGAATTTCAGGCTGTGGGGCCCGGTGATCCAACTAAAGTCGTCGGCCAGCAGGTACATGTTCTCTCGCGGACCCTGCGGCTGGAAGGGATTGGCTCCAATATCGCTCAAGCCCACCACGCTGATGCGCGGCAGGCCGAAGAAGGACGTGGGAGGATTCAGGTTTTTCAAGCCGAATTCTTCGACAGCCAGGTTTCGGTCCGCGACGGGAAAACCGAGCGTATTGTCGTAAAAGGTCCACGCCGCGCGGAACTGGTTGATTTGGGACGGGCTGAACGTGTGAGATTCCTGGAGTGTGATGCTATGAACTTCTGTCGTTTCGAGGGTGCCGGTCAAGGGCAGCCCGGTGGGCGACTCGCTGTCGGCGTTGCTGTAGGAGTATCGGGCGAACAGCAGATCGCGCTCGCTGAACTGGTGATCGACGCGGGCGTGAAACTGATCGGCGTCATTCGTGTTCGAACTGCTCACCACGTGATTAAAGGCGCCGGCGGCGTTGGGCAACGGGTAATATTTCAGTGCGGCAAGCCCGAATCGGGCGAAGCGGGTGGCGGGAATGACGTTACCCGGAAACGGCTGACGGCGGTTCGTCAACGGATCGAGAGTGGCCGGATCGTGGATGACAGGCCCGCCGGTGAAGTCCCCTTCGCGCTGCGCGGCCGTGGGCACGTTCTGAAACAGCGTGCGGGCGCGCCGCGTGCGAAGCCCCTCGTAATTGCTCATGAAGAATGTCCGGTTGCGGACCACCGGACCGCTGACGACGCCGCCGAATTGGTTGCGGCGAAGCGGATCGACGCGCGAGGAGAAGAAGCTGCGAGCATCCAGGCGATCATTGCGGAGGAATTCGAAGAGGGTGCCGTGAAATTCATTCGTTCCCGGGCGGAGCACGAGATTGATGCCCGCCGGGGTGCGCCCAAACTCGGCCGAAAAGGCATTCTGTTGAATCTTGAACTCTTGGATGGCTTCGATGGAGGGCGTGAAGGCGGGCTTGCCGCGCTCCTCGGTGCGCGTATCAACGCCATCAAAGAAAAAGCCGATCTGGTTCGCCCGCTGCCCGTTAATGGCCAAGCCGGTGCTTTGCGAGCTTCCGGCCAGCTCCGCGACCCCGGGCGCCAGCTTAGCCAGATCGAGGAAATTGCGGCCGTTCAGCGGCAGGTCCACAACCTCTCGGTGCGAGATCACCTGGCCGATCTCCGCTCCGCGTTGGTCCAGCACCGGCGCGGCCGCCAACACCTCGACCTGGGTGGCCGTGTCGCCGACCTCCAGCTTGATGTTCTGGATAACCCGCTGAGCCACTTGAACTTCAAGACCGCTTATTTGAAACGTTCGGAACCCAGGGTTCGCGGCGCGAACCGTGTAGTAGCCCGGCTGCACCACCGGAAAGATGTATCCGCCGCCGACATCCGTTTTCGCGCTCCGCTCGGCCCCAGTTCCCTCGTTTACGAGGGTTACCTCAGCGCCCGGCACCACAGCACCGCTGGCGTCGGTTACCTGCCCGGCGACGCTGCCGGTTGAGACTTGAGACCAGGCGGAGACCGCCACTAGCAACCCAGCCAGTGCGGACCGCACTGCCCAGCAGTAACGATCATCGTCAACGCGCATTGTTCAACTCCCTGGTTTTGAGTATGGAGGCGGTGGCGGCCGGAGAGAAACAGGAAAATCGCTCGGTCAGGGTTGTCTCGCAATGCGAGTCAGGACCGCCGCGGAGGTCCCGCAACGTGCCGTGCTGCTCCCGCCACGAGCGGCTCGGGAAGGTCGTGATCGAACGGGTAAAGCTTGTCCACGTTTTTCGCGGTCACTAACTCGTGATTCGTGAAGACGGCAGGCGGCACGGGCTGGCCCGACAGGATCGCTCCAGCCAGTCGAATCACTCCATCGCCGTAGCGTTCGGGGAAATAGGCGACGGAGGCGATCAGGGGGCTTTCCGGTCGGCGGAGTTCCTGCCGGGCTTCGCGGGAGGCGTTTTGTCCGACAGCGGCGCACAGGCGGCCCCGCCCGCACTCCTCGAAGGCCCGGATCGCGCCCAGCGCCATGGGATCGTTACCGGCGAGAACCACCGTGCGGCGCGGAGGCGAATGCCGTAAGTGGCGTCGTACCTTCTCGAGGGTCCGATCGAGTGAACCGCGCCCGTCGATTTCGACCGTCGGCGCCGCTTCCAGGGCGGGAAGTGCTTCGTGCAGGCCGGTCAGCATCCCATTGAGTCGCAGCTTGACGACGGGGCCGGCGGCCTCTTCTCCGATGAGCAGCACCGCGTCGGCCTAGCCTCCCCAGACCTGCTTGACCCAGCGCCCTGCCGCCGCGCCGCCGAGGAGGCCCGCACGGAAGTTGTCAGCACCGAAAAATGTCGCCCCGGGATGAGGGATCTCTATTGCGATCACCGGAATGCCCGCCTCCATGAACCGTGAGGCGATAGCCGGGGCGACCCGGGCGTGGCTTTGGAATTCAATCACCAGGTCGACACCCTCGCGAACAAGCGTGTCCGCATTGCGCAACGCGGCCCGCGGGCTCCGGTGGCTAGCAACGATCACCAGCTCCGCCCCGGCCTGCTCGGCGGACCGCTGCACGCTGGCCAGCACGGCCTGCGAAAACGGCGTGTCGGCGCCCCTGGTGGCAAACCCGATCCGGTAACGGCGCAGCGACGGGACCCGCACGCGGCTCTGGAAGCGGTCCTCGCCTACCCGCTCCAATAAACCTTCGTGCTCGAGCGTCCGGACCAACCGCGATGCCGTCGCCTTGTGCAGCCCTGTCCGAGTGACGAGATCGCGGAGTCGCAACACCTCGCCCTCTTTGCGGAACGCCTGAAGCAACTGGCAGGCGCGCTGGACGGAGTGGACCAGGTCCCGGGACGTTGCTCGGTCACTGGGCGGCATAGCAGCCTCCCCTTGGCAGTGAGTGAGACCCGATTATAGCGTGTCTGCATCCACGCGCATGGAAGAGGGATCGCGGGTCGCACGTCTCGCAATACGAGACGCAGTACCCCAGCCGATTTCGCCGTTGACTCCGACCGCAGCGCCCACGGATGATAAGGCTGTCATGGCGCATCGTATCTGGCTTGCCGCCGTCCTGGTCGTGGTCATGGCCGCAATACTTCTGTGGACGCCGCACGGCGCTGGCGCCTCAGCGTCATCGCTCAGCTTTCTCGAGGAGGGCTTTCGTAACCCTCCAATGACGGCCCGGCCGTCCGTTTATTATCTGCTGCTCAACGGCTACATCGACGTCGACCACGCTGAGCGCGAGCTGGAACAATACCGAGATGCCGGCATCGGGGGGTTATGCATCTTCGATATGGGCGCCCGCGGCGACCCGGCCGCCCGGCCGCCGGCCGGGCCGGCGTTTCTGAGCCCGGCCTCGGTGAAGTCGCTGGGCCGGATTATCCGTAAGGCGGCGGAATTGGGCATGGAGGTCGACCTGTCGGTTGCGAGCAGTTGGGACATGGGAGGCGCATGGGTTGAGCTGGAAGACGCCAGCATGACGCTGTTGCACTCGGAAATCGAAGTGACTGGGCCGGCAGCCCTGGATCTAGAGATCCCGTTTCCTTCCCTTCCCGCAGAAACGCCGCGGGACGCCACAGGAAGGCCGCGATTCTACCGCGAGGTGGCGCTGCTGGCGATTCCGCAACCAGGCCGGCTTGTCGGCCACGAGTTCGTTTTTGAGCTACCCGGCCGGGCGGGCCACCGGGTGCGAGAAGCGGTGCTATATAACGTCGCCGGCGAGGAAGCAGCCAAGGGCTTCCGCCTCGAGGTCTCCGAGGCGCCGCCCGAGCGCGCCGTGTTTCGCGAGGTGGCGCGGGGCAGGCTCGAGGCCCGTGAAGGTCCGCAGCGGTTTTCTTTCCCAACAATCCGGGCCAAGTACGTTCGGCTATGGGTTTCGAGCCCCGACGTTACCGGCATCAAACGGGTGCGACTCGCTGAGTTCGAACTCCGCAGCGAAAGCGGGGCCAATGTCGTGCTCTCGCACCGAGCGAATCGAGCCATCGACGGCGCGCGGCTGCTTCGTTTCAGCTCCGAACTCGGCATCACCGAATGGGCGGCCGCCAACCTTCACGACGGCGTGACCGAAGGTGCACGCGGAAGCTGGTCATCGGCCGGCCCACCACCGCTGCTGATTGAGGACTCCGGGAAGATTGTGGACCTCAGCGGCCGGATCGACGCCGGGGGCAGATTGCGCTGGCAGGCGCCTCCGGGACGGTGGGTGCTGGTGCGCTACCTCTGTACGAACACCGGGGAGCGTCTCAAGGTACCCAGCCCGAACTCCGACGGCTTCGCCACCGATCATCTGAGTGAGCGCGCAACGCGGCGCTATCTTCAGGCGGTAATCGAGCGGCTGGGACCAGAGATCGGCAATTTCCGCCGCAGCGCACTTCAAGATCTCTATCTCGCCAGCTACGAGGTGCGAGGCCGGATTTGGACGCCGGACTTCCTCGACCAGTTCCGAAAACGGCGCGGGTACGATTTGAAACCTTACTTGCCTGCGTTGCACGGTGCTCGTGTTGATGGCGACGAGGTCACCGAGCGCGTCCGCTACGACTTTCGCAAGACACTGGGCGAGCTGCTTGTTGACGCCTATTACCGGACGGCCGCGGCGGTGGCGCATCAGGCCGGCCTTACCATCGAGTCCGAGGCCGGCGGTCCCGGACCACCCATTCACCAAGTGCCCGTGGACGCCTTGCAGGCGCTCGGGGCCGTGGACGAGGTACGGGGCGAGTTCTGGCCGTACCGTCCCCAGGCGCGCGCCCTCTGGGTCGTCAAAGAGACCGCCTCGGCGGCGCACCTTTACGGCAAGCAACGTGTGCACATGGAGGCGTTTACCAGTAGCCGGCACTGGCAGGAGGGTCCCGGTGATCTCAAATGGTCAGCCGACCGGGCGTTCTGCGAGGGTATGAACCACGTCGTCTGGCATACGGCGGCTCATCAACCGCCGGGCAGCGGAATACCGGGCTGGGTTTACTATGCGGGCACGCACCTGACCCCGAGCCGGATTTGGTGGCCGATGGTGCGCCCTTTCCTCGACTACCTGGCGCGGGCCTCCTTTCTGCTCCAGCAGGGCCTCTTTGTCGCCGACGTTCTGTACTACTACGGGGATCAGGGGTTCAACTTCGTCGGTCCAAAAGAGGTGGATCCGTCGCTCGGCTTCGGCTACGACTACGACGTCGCCAACGCCGAGGTGATTCTGAACCGCCTGAGCGTCGAGGATGGGCGGTTAGCGCTGCCGCATGGGATGCGCTACGAAATCCTGGTGTTGCCCGACCGCGATGATATCGATCTCATGGTCCTGCGCAAACTGGAGACGCTGGTGTCAGCCGGCGCTACGGTCGTGGGCCGCCGCCCGGTGCGGTCTACGGGCTTCACCGGCTACCCGGGGCGGGATCGCGAAGTGCAAGAGCTCGCGGCGCGCCTTTGGGGCGACTGCGATGGCGAAAAGCTGCGATGGCGGAGCTATGGCAAAGGCCGTATCGTATGCGGCCAATCTCTCCGGGAAGTGCTACGCGACCGCGGCGTGGGCCCGGATTTCCAGGTCCGCAGCCGGCTTGCCGACACCAGCCTCGACTTCATCCACCGCCACAGTCCCACAGCCGACATCTACTTCGTGCGGAACACACGCGACCGCTGGGAGGAGGTGGAGGCCGTCTTCCGGGTCCGCGGACGGCGTCCCGAGCTTTGGTACCCGGATACGGGCGAGATCCGGGCGGCGGCATTCCAGTTCGCCCCTGACAGCGTCAAAGTGCCGCTTCGGTTGGCCCCCTTAGAGGCGCTCTTCGTGGTGTTTCCCGCCGCGGGGACCGCTCGCCGTTCCCTTCCGGGAGCAGTGGAAGTGGTCAAACACCCGATGCCGGTCGATGTGCTCGGGCCCTGGGAGCTCAGCTTCAAGCCGGGATGGGGCGCCCCGGATTCCATCACACTGCCTCGTCTGATTTGCTGGACGGACCACGAAAACGAAGGCGTGCGCCACTACTCCGGAATCGGCACTTACCGGACGGCCTTTTCTATTGATCGGGCATGGCTTCAGGGAAGCCGCTTCGCGCTGTTGGACCTGGGCGACCTTTGGTCTACGGCCCGGGTGTGGATCAACGGCAAAGCTGCCGGTATCGCCTGGAAACGTCCCTTCCGCGTAAATGTCACCGGCTTGCTGCGGCCGGGTTCGAATGAGCTGGTGGTGGAAGTCGCCAATACCTGGAACAACCGCTTGGTGGGCGATGCGGTCGGCGTCGGAGGCCGCCGGTACACTCGTACGAATGTCACGACCGATAATGGGGTTCCTTGGGCTCAAGTCCCGCTGCGGCCCTCAGGACTCTTCGGGCCGGTGAAGCTCATGGCGGCCGGCGAAACGCCGGTTCCTTGAGAGCTGAGTTTGAAGGCGGGGCGAGTTTTTAGGCGTCTGTCCGCCCGGAGTTTAGCGCCAACTTCCGCTGAAGGGGCAGGCGCGTAGGCCCGCCCCCAGAACCGATCCGTGAGGCCGCCGGCGGGCGGCCACCTCCCCCGAGATTTATCCGCCCGGCGTGTGCCTACGATGGATCGCCAATACTCTATCAGCCGGCGGCGCGGCCCGGCCAGCGAAAAATGCGGTGGCGAGAAGTTTATCCACAGCTTTTTTCCTTGTAGAATCAGAGGAATAGGCGCAGCCTGCTGTGCAGAAATTGTGAATAAAACCGATTCGCCATGAAATGTATCGGCATCGATGTCACCTCCGGCGCTCAGATCGCCCTCCAGTTCGGGCGGACGATCGAGCTGGTCGATCCGCTCATTCGTCCAGTCGAGGATGCACGCTGGGTGGCCCCCGGCTTCATCGATCTTCAGGTCAACGGTTTTGCCGGCGTCGACTATAACTCCCCCACCGCCCCTCAGGAAGAGATCGCCCGGTCCGTCCGCGTGCTGTTCTCCACGGGGGTGACGCGCTTTTTTCCGACCGTTATCACCGGCCCGCCCGACGCCATGTCGGGCGCCTTGCGCAACCTCGCCCGGGCGAAGGCCTCGCTGGCCGAGGGCGCCGCCATCGAGGCCTTTCACGTTGAGGGCCCGCATATCTCTCCGGAGGATGGCCCGCGGGGCGCCCACCCCGAGCAATGGGTGCGGCCGCCGGATCTGGAGGAATACCGCCGGTGGCAGGATGCGGCTGAAGGTAATGTCCGCCTGGTGACGCTCTCACCGGAATGGCCCGGAGCTCCCGCCTATATCGAAGAATTAGTGCGGGACGGTGTCGTCGTAAGCATCGGGCATACGAAAGCGACGACAGAGCAAATCGCCGAGGCCGTGCGCGCAGGCGCCACTATGTCCACCCACCTGGGCAACGGTGCTCATTCGATGATCCGCCGCCACCCGAACTACATTTGGGATCAGCTCGCCGAGGACCGCCTGGCTGCCGGCTTCATCGCCGACGGCATCCACCTGCCGGCCTCGTTTCTCAAGGCCGCCATCCGCGCCAAGGGGATCGAGCGCTCCGTGCTGGTGACCGACGCCGTCATGCCTGCCGGATGTCCGCCGGGCCGATTTCGGATCGGCGACCTCGACATCGAGCACCATCCGGAGGGCCGCGTCACGCTAGCCGGGCAGGACCGCCTGGCCGGTTCGGCGCTCCGCATGGACCGCGGCGTCGAGTTCCTGATCAAGCTCGCCGGCCTCTCGTTGCCCGAAGCCATCACAATGGCCACGCGCAACCCGGCGCGGGTGGGGCGCATCGCGGGCCGCCAGCGCGGCCTGACCTCCGGCGACCGCGCCGACCTCATCGAGTTCGACTTCGACCAGGACACCGTCACGCTCACCGTACGACGCACCTGGATGAACGGCGAGCTGGTGTTTGAGCGCCGCTAAAGCGGCGAACCTCTTCCGCCGGGCTGCCGCCCGCATTTGACTCCGCCCCTCCCAAGCGATAGAATCGCCGCCGGCGTCTCATCGGCGCTCGACAGTGAAAAACAGGAGGTTCGACTGTGCGCACATCCCTGATCACCATCGCATCGCTTTTGCTGGCGAGCCCTGTCGCTTTTACGCAGAGCAGCACCGCCGCCGGTTATCCTACGTGGGATTCCGACATGATCAACATCGAAAATGTCAGTCAGACGGGCGCGGGCGTTTACGTCGCCGTGCTTGACACCGGACTGGTCCCGAACTGGCGCGACTACTTCCCCAAGGAGAGAATCGCGACGCATCTCGGCGCCGGCTTCCACCAGCCCGTCACCTTCACCGCCAGGAATGAGAACCCTTGCGGGCTGAGCGTCGAGGTTGGACGCTTGCGGCGGACGACCTGGGTCGGCTCCCGAGGCTCAACCCACGGCACCCATGTGGCCAGCACCATTCTCGGCTACTGGTACCGCACGCTCGTTGACGCCCTGGCGGGCTACCCGCTGCCGCCAATTATGGTGCGAGGGATCTCGCCGGACGTCACGGTGATTCCCATCAAAGTCCTGGCGGACTACCAGGTGCCCGCGCTACCGCACTGCACCGACCCCGGCCCCATCCCGGCCCAGAACGTGGTCTTCGGCACGACCGAGATGGTGGTGGCCGGTATTAATTACGCCACGGATCTGGCCATCGCCGGCTACCGTCCGATGGTGATCAACATGAGCCTCGGCGGCTCCGCCCTGGACCCGCCCGAGCAGGCCGCCATCGATCGGGCCATCGCCAACCGCGTCATTGTCGTGGCCGCGGCCGGCAACGACGGCGAGTTCGGGATGAGCTATCCCGGCGCTTACGCTCCGGTCATCTCGGCGGGCTCAGCCGGTTGGATCAGAGAATGGGTTTTTCCCGATACCGGCATACCCTTGTATCGGATGTGGTGGCTCCAGCATCCCCTGCTGCCCTTCGGCTCGGGGGATGTAGGCAATCCGACGGTCGTCGATGACGTCTATGTCAGTGACTTCAGCAGCCGGGCACTCAAAGCGGCACCAATCATAGAACAGGAGCTCGATGTGCTCGCCCCGGGCTCGTGGGTCCGTGGGCCTTTCCCGGGAGATCCCGGCTACTCTCACCTGCCCTGGTGGTCTCGGGGGATCGGCAACCTCGTCGGCAACAATCCGGGAAACTTCTTCTACGTGGGCGGCACCTCCATGGCGACGCCGCACGTGGCGTCGGTGGCCGCGCTGATGCTTGAGAAGAATTCCGGGCTTGTTCAGGCGGACGTCGAGTCGATCATGAAGGCGACTGCACTCGCCCTGCCGTCGACGGGTTCCCGGAACATTTTCGAGATCACCACCCCGGTCACCGTCACCTGGGACACCCTCTGCGACCCGTATCCGGTTCTCTGCGATCCGGTAGGCGCCGGGCTCATCCAGGCCGACGCGGCGTTAGGTGCGACACCTTAGAGCCGGGGCGAGCGACGGCCATGAGTCTAGGTGGACAGGCGACAAGCAGGCGTCGTTCGAGCGCGACATGAACGCGGCCCAGGCCGGCAACGCCTTCCTTGAGGTGTTGCTCCGTGGCCTCAAGGCCGGGGCGCCGCAGAGCCTGAGAGGCGGCGGCCATGCGTGAACTCCGCTTCCCTGCCCTGCTGTTGCTGCCGGCCGCTCTGCTCGCCGCCGCGCCAGGCGCGCTCGAGCTTGCCCGGCGCTGCGACCAGGCCCTGAAAGGGAACACCCAGGTCGGCAAGGCGTCGATGACAGTCCGCCGTCCCGAGTGGGAGCGGACGCTCGAGATGGACTACTGGTCCGTCAACCCCGACAAGACCTTCATCCTCATCACCGCCCCCGCTAAGGAGGCTGGCACCGGCACCCTGCGGATCGGGACCAACATGTGGATCTACCTGCCGCGGGTCGAGCGGACGATCAAGATTCCCCCGTCGCTCATGCTCCAGCCGTGGATGGGCAGCGATTTCACCAACGACGACCTCGTCAAGGAAAGCAGCCTCGTTCACGACTACACGCACCGGATCGACGGCGAGGCCGTCGAGGCGGGCGATCCCTGCTACCGCCTGGTAGCGACGCCGAAGCCTGGGGCCGCGGTGGTGTGGGGAAAGCTCGTCCTGCTGATCCGCAAGAGCGATGCCCTGCCCCGCCGCCAGGAGTTTTATGACGAGCACGGCAAGCTGCGCAAGGTGCTCACCTTCGAGGACATCCGGCCGGCCGGCGATCGGAGCTACCCGATGCGCTGGCGCATCCGGCCGGCCGACAGGCCCGAGCACGAGACGATCCTGGTCTACCGTGAAATCCGCTTTGATGAGCCGATTCCACCGCGTGTGTTCAGCCGGCAGAACCTGACCCGCCGTTTCTAGGAGAAAAGAGGCGCTCGGATGCTGTTGTTAGCCATGGCCTGGCGCAACGTCTGGCGGCATCGGCGCCGCTCGGCGCTGACGATCGCCACGATCTCGCTCGGGTTGGCGTTCAACATCTTCATGCGCGCCATCGGCGACGGCTTCCATGAGCAGATGGTCGATAACTCGGTTCGCGCCCACATCGGCCATATCCAGATCCACCGCGCGGGCTATCATGACGACCCGGGCATCGCCAAGACCATCCGCGACCCGGACGCCGTCCGCGAGGCTGTCGCCGGGCTGTCTGGGGTTCGGGGGTGGTCGCTGCGCGTCCTCGGCGACGGTCTCGCCAGCACGGCCGCCAACTCCGCCGGTGTCGGCATCGTGGGCATCGACCCACGGGAGGAACCTGGCGTCACCACCATCCACCGCGCCGTCGTCGAAGGCAGCTACCTGGACCCCGCAATGGAACGTCCCGCGCTGATCGGCGACCGGCTGGCCCGCGCCCTTCAGGCGCGGCCGGGTGACAGCCTCGTGCTGCTGGTCCAGGCCGCCGACGGCTCCATGGGCGGGGAGAAATACTCGATCGCGGGCATCTTCCGCAGCGGGGCGCCCGAGTTGGACCGCGGCATGGTCTACCTGTTGCGCCGGGATGCGCAGGAGTTGTTCGCGCTCGGCGACCGCGTCACAGAGGCCGTGCTCCTGCTCGATTCCTCCCGCCGGGTTCCGGAGGTGACGGAGCGCCTGGCGGCCTCGCTCAATGAGGCCGGGCTTGAGGTGCTGCCGTGGTACGTGGTCGAGCCCTATATTCAGCAGTTCATCGAGCTCGACGACGCCTTCTTCTACGTCATTGTTTTGATCCTGTTCATTGTCATCTCGGCGGGCATCCTCAACACGATCCTGATGTCAGTCTTCGAGCGGGTGCGCGAGTTCGGCGTCATGATGTCGCTCGGCGCCAAACCCCGCCAGGTCGTCTGGCTGGTGGTGCAGGAAGCGGCCTTGTTGGGGCTGGTTTGCATGGCCATCGGCGGCCTCATCGGCTGCGCCCTGACGCTGTATTACGCTTCGGCCGGCATGGACTTTTCCGCTTGGGCTGAGGGCGCGGCGGCCATCGGCATGACGACCACGGTGGCTTACCCGAAGCTGACCGCGGCCAATCTGGTGCTGTCGAACCTGTCGGTGTTGGCGGTGGTCATGATCGTGTCGCTGTACCCGGCGGTGCGCGCTGCACGGCTTAGGCCGGTCGAGGCCATCCGCCACGTTTAGGAGGCGCCCGTGGCGTTGGTCGAGCTCGAGCATGTTTCCAAGACCTACGGCAACCACGTCGCGGTTCACGCCCTGCGCGACGTCACCCTGCGGCTCGAGCGCGGCGATTTCGCCGCTGTCGTCGGACCGTCCGGCTCCGGCAAGACCACGCTGCTCAACCTCATCGGCGCGCTGGACCGCCCGGACAATGGGGCGATCCGCGTCGCGGGCGTCGATCTCACCGCCACTCCCGCTGCGCGCCTGGCCGACTTCCGGCTCCGCCACGTCGGGTTTGTCTTCCAGGCCTTCAACCTGTTTCCGGTCTTAACCGTGATTGAGAACCTGGAGTTCGTCGCCGCGCTTCAGCAGATGGCGAAGTCGCAGCGCCGCGCGCGGGCGCGCGAACTGCTTGAATCGGTGGGCATGGCCGGCTATGGCGACAAGCGGCCGAACGAGCTCAGCGGGGGGCAGCAACAGCGGGTGGCGGTGCTGCGCGCCATCCTGACCCAGCCTCAGCTGGTGCTGGCCGACGAGCCGACGGCCAACCTCGATTCGGCCGCCGCCGCCAACCTGCTTGACATGATGGAGAAGCTGAACCGCGACCATGGCATCACGTTCCTGTTCTCGACCCATGACCCACAGGTGATGGAGCGCGCCCGCAGGCTCATCCGGCTCAGGGACGGCCGCGTGGTATGAAACTGCCGGCTGTGCTGGCAGCCGCGGCGACGGCCCTCTTGGCTCAAGAACCGGCCGGCCGCCCCGCCTGGCAGCATCGCTTCAGCGGCACCTACAAGTCCCTGTTTAGCGCCTCGCGCACCGTGGTGCGCCAGGATGGCTACGGCGACGTCTTGAACCGCCTGCGGCTGAGTTACGACGTCCGCTATCGCCAGTGGTTGCAGGCCCACATCGACTACGACAATCAGGCTCACTTCGGTAATCTCATCGCCCAGCCCGAGTTCGCCCTTGTCCGGGGCCGCCAGAGCGCCGCCTGGCTCGACCTCCAGCACACCTTCGTCGACCGGCGGCACGCCTATTGGGACACCTCGCTGTACCGCGGCTATGTCACTCTGCGCTCCTCCGCCGCCTCCCTGACCGTCGGCCGCCAGCGCATAGGCTGGGGCGTGGCCCGCTTCTGGAGCCCGGCCGATGTGTTCAATCCGCTGAACCCGCTTCAACTCGAGGTCGAGGAGCGCCAGGGCGTGGATGCGGCGCTGCTGGAGGTGAACTTGCCCCACGCCGCGCGTTGCTCGGCCGCCTTCCTGCCGCCGGCTGGCGGCAGCGGCGCGACGGTTGCCGGGCAGCTCGGATCGACCGTCTCCGGCTACGATCTGGCCGCCTTCTTCGGCCGTTTCGACCGCGATTGGATGGGCGGCGCCGAGTTTGCCGGCCAGTGGCGTGGGGCCGGATTGCGCGGCGAGATCACCTACCGCGCGCGCGACCGCTCACGCCCGGAAGCCGACGCCCTCCGGCTGACCCTGGGTGCGGACTATGCCTTTCCGAACACCCTGTATGTGGTCGGCGAGTATTTTTACAACCAGGGGCAGCCCGCTCCCGGTGCCTCGGATCTCACGGCGCTTCTGTTGTTTACGAGTGAAATCTTCACCCTTCACCGTCACTTTGCCTCCGCCGGCATCGCCTACGACCTGACGCCTCTGTTCCGCCTGGAAGGCTACACAGTAGCCGATCTGGAGGGCCGCAGCCTCTTCCTCATGCCGCAGCTCGTCTACAACCTCACCCCCAACACCGACCTCCGCCTCGGCGGCCAGTTCTTCCCTTCGGCCGCCGGAGGAGAGTTCGCCCCGCTGGCCCACCTTCTCTTCGCCGAGCTCTCCTTGCACTTCTAGCCCAAAATAGCGCGAGCTTCCGGTTGCGGCTGTGCTCGTCCGCGCCTTACTACCGATGCTTGGCGAGCCCGCGCACGCCCCCCAGCATCCGCTCGTCGCTGAGCGGCGGCAAAGGCAGCCAACGGCGAGCACAGGCTGCGTCGGGCGGGGGCGGTATGAGGAGGCGTGAGCATGGATCCTGACAGGGCGCAGCTCGCCGAGCGAGTTTGCCTTGTCGCGACGGGTGTTGCTGCTGAAGTCCCCGGGCAGCATCGGCATCGACGTCTCGTTGGCGGGCATTGCGTACGAACAGCTTGTTGTCAGCCGCGCCGTTCGGGAAGAACTGCTTCCGGGTTCTGCGGTCCGTCTCGGCTCTCCCGAAACTCCTCAGCGGTGCAGCCGGATTGCCGCCGAGTTTGTCCCAAGAGGAGAAAGCCGCGGATGGGCACCGATAAACGCGGGTAGGTAGTGGCAGATCCGGCGGCCTCGTAGTCTCTGCAAGATACTCAATGGTTGTCATCAGCGCGGACGAGGTCTTGTTCCTCATCACGAGAGGGTTCGCCAAGTGGTCCGGCCGCTGGCAAGACTGCCGGCGTGGCGGAGCCGGCGCTCCCCTCCACTTGGGCCGCGATGTCGTAGAATACAGGGTTTCGGGCAGCCGATGATCACCGGACACAATCATACGGCCTTTACGGTGAGCGACCTGGAGCGCTCGGTGGAGTTTTACACCCAGGTGCTGGGCTTCGAGCTCGAGCGGCGGTTTGACACCGAGGGGGCCGGGATCTCGATGATCACCGGCTTCCCCGACGCCCGGCTGCGCATCGCTTTCGTCAACCTCGGCGAGTTCCGGCTGGAGCTGATCCAGTATGATTCGCCCGCCGGTGGGAAGCTCGACATGGCCACCAACAACGTCGGCTCCGCTCATATCGCCTTCTGGACCGACGACGTGGACAAGACCTACGAGGAGTTGAAGGCCAAGGGTGTTCGATTCCGCGCCGCTCCCATGCGCTCGCGGCCGGACCGGCCGCGCGTCGCCTATTTCACCGACCCGGACGGCTACACGCTGGAGATTGTCGAGCCCGGCTAAGCCGGCGATATATAATGCCTTCGAGAGCCGGAAGACCAAATCCCGAAGCCTCCTGCCGGGACCCTCGTTCGACAAAAAGGATTCAACCATGAACGGCAACGGCTATCTTGAGTGGGTGATCCGAAACACCGAGACGTGCTGGTGGCACGATTCGGCCGAACCCGGTGAGTTGCAGCTCGGTCTGCGGCGCGGCGCCGTCGGCGTGACGACAAACCCCTACCTCACCAACCTCGCTTTGGAAAAGAACCGGCGGGCGTGGGCCGAACCGATCCAGCAGGTGCTTTCGCAAGAGCTGGACAAGGAAAGGAAAGCCGAAGCCCTCATGCAACTGGTCATCACCCGGGCGGCGGCCATGCTGCATCCGGAGTTCGAGCGGTCGGGAGGGAGGATGGGCTACGTCTGCGCCCAGGTCAACCCCAACCGTGCGGCGGAGCGCGACGGCATGCTGGCCATGGCCAAGCGGTTCCATGCCTGGGCGCCGAACATCGCCGTCAAGCTCCCGGTCACCGCCGCCGGGCTGGACGTTCTCGAGGAATGCGTCGCCCAAGGGATCACCATCACGGCGACGGTCAGCTTCACGGTTCCCCAGGCCCTTGCGATCGCCGAGCGCCACCGCAAGGGAGCGGAACGCGCGCGCGCAAAGGGCATCGAGCCCGGCCGTTGCTTTGCGGTCATCATGATCGGCCGTCTGGACGACTATCTCCGGGATGCCGCCCACGACTACTGCGCCCCGATCGAAGAGTCGGACATCCGACAGGCGGGCCTGGCGGCGACGAAGCGCGCCTACGCCATCTATCGGGAGCGCGGCTATGAAGCGGTGCTGCTGGTCGCGGCCCTGCGCGGCGCGTACCACATGACCGAGCTTGCCGGCGGCCGTCTCATCATGTCCATTGCGCCCCCGTACCAGGAGATCCTGGTCTCCGATTCCCTGCCCCGCGAGGAGCGGATCGGCAGGGAGATTCCCGGCGACGTCATCGCCCGACTGCGCCAACTGCCGGAGTTTGTGCGCGCGTACGAACCGGACGGCATGTCGCCGAAGGAATTCCTCGGCTTCGGGGCTACGCAGCGCACGCTCACCCAGTTTTACGAAGCGGGCTGGAAGCTGCTGGAGAACTTTCACTAGCCGGCAGCGCTAACCACGGCGATGGCGATTCCGATTCAGATGCCCCAACCTGGGAACACGGTCGAAGAGTGTCTCCTGGTCAGTTGGACGCGAAAGAAGGGCGAGCGGGTCTCGGCCGGGGAGGTGATCGCCGAGATTGAAACCGACAAGGCCGCCTTCGAGGTCGAGGCGCCAGCCGACGGGGTCTTGCTGGAAACGTTTTTCGAAGAGGGCGCGCTGGTTCCGGTGTTCACGAACATTTGCGTGGTGGGAGAGCCGGGAGAAGATGTCGAAGGCTTCCGCCCGAGCCCGGTGACGGCGCCCGCGCCGGAGCGACGGCCGGAGCCGACAGCGCGGGAGGCGGCTCCGGAACCCCCTCCGGCGGCGCCCGCAGGCGGCGCGACGGTATTGAGCCCGCGAGCGCGACAGTTTGCAGCAGAGCACGACTTCTTCCCCGAGGTCGTCTCCGGCAGCGGGCCCGGTGGGCGCGTGCTCGAAGCGGATCTCCGAGATCTCTACGAACGCTCGCCGCGAGTTTCCCCTCTGGCCCGAGAGATGATGAAGGAGGGCTACCGGGCGCGCGGCGCCGGCTCCGGCATCAATCAGATGATCGTCTCGCGGGACTTGTCGGAGCCGCCCGTGCGGCTGTCGCGGTTGCGGCAAACCATCGCCCGGCGCATGCGGGAGTCGCTGGCCGGCGCCGCCCAATACACTCTGCATGCCTCCGCCGACGCGACCGGGTTGCTGCGGCTTCGGGCGGCGTTGAAGGCGGCCGGCGAGCCGGTGAACATCAACGATCTGGTGACGTACTGCACGGTGGTGACGCTCAAGGAGATGCCCGAGCTGAACGCCGAGTTGATCGGCGGCGAGCTGTACCGCCATGCGGAGATTCATCTGGGATTTGCCTGCGATACGCCGCGGGGCTTGGTGGTTCCGGTCATCAGGAATTGCCACGATTTGAGTCTTCGCGAGCTGGCCGCCCGGATCCACACCTTGAGCGAGGAGGCGGCCCGAGGGACTCTGAGCCCCGACGACATGACCGGGGCCACCTTCACCCTCAGCAACTTGGGCAGCCTGGGCGTCGAGTCTTTCACGCCCATCCTGAACCCGCCCCAGGTGGCGATCCTGGGCGTGAACGCCATCCAGCTCAAGCCGGTCCGCCGCGACGACGGCCGGGTGGAATTTGTCGAGCACATCGGCCTGTCGCTGACTTGCGACCATCAGGTCATCGACGGCGCGCCGGGCGCCCGCTTTCTGCAAAAGCTGCGCGAAAACATTCAGAAAGTGGAGCAGCTTGCCGCTGCCGACAGCGAGGAGAAGTGAATGTACGACCTGATTGTCATCGGGGCCGGGCCGGGGGGATATGAGGCGGCCGCGCACGCCGGGCGTATGGGAAACCGGGTTGCGGTCGTCGAGCAGCGCTGGCTGGGCGGCACGTGCCTGAACGAGGGTTGCATCCCGACCAAGACGCTCCTGAAGACCTCGAAGCTGTTCACCGAATGCCGGCGCGCGGGCGACTACGGCCTCCGCATCACCGGCCCGACGCTGGACTTGCCGGCGCTGCTGGCGCGGAAGACCAGAATCGTGGAAACGCTGCGGCGCGGGGTGGAGGGCCTGCTCCAGCGCGCCGGCGTCGAGGTGATCCGCGGACGCGCCCGGCTGGTGTCCAACCGGGCCGTCTCGGTCGATGGAAGGACGTTTGAAGCTCGGAACATCCTGATCGCCACGGGCGCGAAACCGGCTGTGCCGCCGGTGGCAGGCATCGACTCGCCGCGCGTGCTCGACTCGAGCTCGATTCTGGAACTGCGTGAATTTCCGTCGCGGCTTGCCGTCATCGGCGGCGGTTACATCGGCTTGGAATTCGCCAGCTTTTTTGCTGCGCTGGGCGCCGGCGTGGTCCTGTTCGAGATGCTGCCGCAGGTCGCCTCCGGCTGCGACGAGGATGTCTCGAAACGGCTCCTTCAGGAGATCCGGAACCTGGGCGTGGACGTCAAGTTGTCTTCGAAGGTCGTCCGGATCGACGGCGATACCGTCCACTACCAGGACCAGGACGGCGCCGCCGGAAGCATCGCGGCCGACTGGATCCTGAACGCAACCGGGCGGGCGCCGGTAGTGGAGGACCTTGGCCTGGAGGAGGCGGGCGTCGATGCCGGCGACCGGGGGATCAAGACATCCGAGAAAGGACGAACCAACGTGCCGGGCATCTGGGCCTGCGGCGATGTCACCGGCCGCCAGCTCCTGGCCCACGCCGCGACGCGGGAAGGCATCGTCGCCGTGAACAACATGTTCGGTGTGCCGGACCGCATCCGCCGCCACGCCATTCCCTGGGTGATCTATACCCATCCGGAGGCGGCCGGCGTCGGCTACACCGAGCAGGAGTTGCGCAAGCGCGGCGTCGACTACCGGAAGGCTACGGTTCCAATGGCGGTTGCCGGACGCTTCCTCATCGAGCACGAGAAGTCTTCCGGGTTTGTCAAAGCCCTGGCCGGGGCCAGGTACGGAAACCTCCTCGGCGTTCACGCCGTCGGAGACGGGGCCAGCGAGTTCATCATGGCGGCGGCGTGCATGATCGAGGCAGAGATGCGCGTAGCGGACGTGCGCGAGGTCGTCTTCCCGCACCCGACCGTGTCGGAAGCGCTGAAGGAAGCCATTGTCCGGGTGATGTAGAAGCGGCACGCCCCGCGCGGAGAAGTATCCATGCCGAAATCGATCATTATCGAACCCGAAAAGGTCTTTGCCAGAGGCGCCATTCATTTCTCTGAGATTCCGGTCAACGCCTACGACAAGCCGTTCGAGCGGGAGTTGTCGGCCTACACACGCCAGGACTTCGCCGACATCTTCCACGACATGTGTCTCATCCGCGAGTTTGAGAGCACGCTCAACGAAATCAAGCTCAAGGGAACATACAAGGGCATCACGTACTCGCATCTGGGCCCGGCACATCTGTCGATCGGCCAGGAGGCGGCGGCGGTCGGCATGGCCTTTTTGCTCGGGCCGGACGACCATATCTACGGCTCGCATCGCAGTCATGGCGAGATCCTGGCCAAGGGGCTCTCGGCCATCCGGAAGATGGACAGCGGGCGGCTGCTGGAAATCATGCGCGGCTATCTGGACGGGGCGGTCCTGCGGCCGGTCGAGAGGGGCCACCAGGGTACAACCGGGGACCTGGCGGTCCGGTTCCTGATCTATGGAGCCTTCAGCGAGATCTTCGCCCGGGAAACCGGATTCAACCGGGGCTGTGGCGGCTCGATGCATGCCTTTTTCCCGCCGTTCGGCATCTATCCCAACAACGCCATCGTCGGCGGCTCCGGCTCGATCGCCCCGGGGGCCGCGCTGTTTAAGCGCGTCAACCGCGCGCCGGGAATTGTCGTGGCCAACATCGGCGACTCGGCGTTCGCCTGCGGGCCGGTCTGGGAAGGCATCACTTTCGCCAGCATGGACCAGTACCGCCGGCTGTGGGATCCGGAACTGGGGGGCGGGCTGCCGATTATCTTCAACTGCATGAACAACCACTACGGCATGGGCGGCCAGCCGTTCGGGGAGACCATGGGCTGCCAGTTCATCGCCCGCGTGGGAGCGGGTGTGAACCCGGAGCAAATGCACGCGGAACGGATCAACGGCTACGATCCGCTGGCCGTGATCGACGCGTTCCGGCGCAAGATCGAGGTGCTGCGGCAGGGCCGGGGACCGGTGCTGCTGGACACGATCACCTACCGGATCTCCGGCCACTCGCCGTCGGATGCTTCCAGCTACCGCTCGAAGGAGGAGATCGCCCTTTGGGAGCAGGCTGACAGCATCGAGGCGTTCCGCAGGAAGTTGACGGCGCACGGAGTCTTCGCCGCCGAGGAACTCGACCGGATCCGCGCCTCGGTGGAGGAGACGGTTTTGCAGATGTTCCGGCTTTCGGTCGATCTCGAGGTTTCGCCGCGCACTCCGGTCGACTCGGAGCTCGTCGGGCGGCTGATGTTCTCGAATCGGAAGGTCGAGCGGTTCGCCGAACGCCGGCCGGAACTGCTTCAGGATCCGAGTGAGAACCCGCGGGTCCAACAGATCCGCGCCAAGAGCCGCAAGGGGATCGTGGACGGCAAGCCCGTGCCCAAGATGAAGGTCTACAACATCCGCGACGCGATCTTCGAAGCCCTGGTGCACCGTTTCACCATCGACCCCACGATGGTGGCCTTCGGCGAGGAAAACCGCGACTGGGGCGGGGCGTTTGCAGTCTACCGGGGACTGACGGAGCTGCTTCCGTATCACCGGCTGTTCAATGCGCCGATCTCGGAAGCCGCCATTGTCGGAGCAGCCGTCGGCGACGCCCTGGAAGGGGGGCGGGTGGTGGCCGAGTTGATGTACGCGGACTTCATGGGGCGGGCCGGCGACGAGCTGTTCAACCAGCTCTCGAAGTGGCAGGCAATGTCCGGCGGGGTGGTTCAAATGCCCGTGGTTCTGCGCATCTCGGTGGGCTCGAAGTACGGCGCCCAGCACTCGCAGGACTGGGCCGCGCTGGTGCATCACATCCCGGGCTTGAAGGTCGTCTATCCCGTGACGCCGTACGACGCCAAGGGGATGATGAACTCAGCTCTGGCGGGGACCGACCCGGTGGTCTTCTTCGAGAGCCAGAAGCTCTACGACTATGGCGAGATATTCCGCGAGGAAGGCGTGCCGGAGGGTTACTACGAGATTGACCTCTCCGAGCCGTCAGTCAAGAGAACCGGCAACGACCTGACGATCATCACGTTCGGTCCCGCCCTGTACACCGCTGTCGCTGCCGCCGACGAGCTGCGCCGGCGCCACCGCCTGTCGGCGGAGATCATTGATCTGCGGACGGCGAATCCCATCAACTACGAACCGATCGTTGAATCGGTTCGCAAGACGGGCAAGGTGCTGCTGGTTGCCGAGGCGGTCGAACGGGGCTCGGTCATGCAAACGGTCGCCGCCACCATCACTCAGTTGTGCTTTGACGAGCTGGACGGCCCTCCGGTGGTCGTCGGCGCCCGCAACTGGATCACACCGGCGGCGGAGCTGGAGGCGATGTTCTTTCCTCAGAAGGAGTGGCTCATCGACGCCGTCCACGAACGCATCCTGCCGTTGCGGGACCACCAGCCGAGAACTAACCAGACGGCCGGCGAGCTCGTCCGCCGCTGCCGATTGGGCATCTGATCCGGCGCCCTCAGAGCAAGTCGCGCACGGCGCGTTCCAGGATCTCGATCTTCGTCTCGCCGATGAACTTCCGGACGAGGTTGCCCTGCCGGTCATAGAGGAACAGCGCCGGCAATGCCCCGCTCCATTCCTTGTCGATGGCGGTGATAAAAGCGTCGTCGTCATCGACATTCTTCAGATAGGCGGGGTCGGGCACGCCATGCTGCCGGAGGAATTCGAGCGCGGCCGTCTTATCCTCGGGCTCGTCCGCCGAAACGGTAATCAGGCGAAAGCCCCGGCCCCGCAGTTTCTTCTCCAGAGCCACGAGCTGAGGCATCTCTTCCCGGCACGGGGCGCACCAGGTGGCCCAGAAATCCACCAGCAGGACACTTCCCTTGTTCTTGACGAGGATCTCGCGGTGGACGCGCTCGTCAAAGGGAAACAGCCCGGCCGGGCTAGCCGCCAAGGCCGCTCCGGCCAGGCTGAACGCCAAGACGACAGCCGTCAGGAAACGCGTTTGATGGTGCATCCGAACGCTTTGGTCTCCTGCTTCGCAGGCGTCTTGCCGGCCAGGATGGCATCGAGCGCGTTGCGCAGGCTATGGTCCTTGATCTCGCCGGTCCGGGCGTCGTCGATACGGCCGTGATAGGCGATCTTGCCGCCCTTGACCACATAGACTTCCGGGGTGAACTGTGCGCCGAACTGGTCGGCCACGATGTTGCCAGGATCCTTGTAGACCGGGAACTGGAAGCCGTTGTCGGCGGCGTGCTGTTTCACCTCGTCGGCCGGCTCGGTCTTGTTGGAGTTGATGAAGACGAACTTGACGCCCTTCGGCGTGTAGTCCGCGTAGATGGCCTTCATGCGCTGGTTGTAGTCATTGGAAATCGGGCACTTGGTGGCGATGAAGGTGATCACGGTGATGTCGCCTGCCAGCGAGCTGTACTTGACGTCGCTGCCCTCGACGCTCTTGAGGTTAAAGTCAGGCACCTCCGAACCGATGCCCAGACCGCCGGCGGCAAATGACGCAGCCGGCCCGACACACAGGCAAGTGAGCAAAACGAGAATGCGATTCATGTTCTCCTCTCCCAGGTTGATGTGATGAGACGATCAGGCCTCCGGTTGCAGCTTTAAGTTGATGACCGGGTTCCGGCGGGAGTCGTACACGGACAGGCGCCGGGTCTTGCTGCTGCGCCCTTGGTGACTGGCCCGCAGCTCGTAGTCCGTCTCCGTGCTCAAGCCGTGGAACCGATAGCTGCCGTCTTCGAGCGTGATGAAGGAACGGATTTCGAGCGTCTTGGTGTCCTTGAGCTGGACGACAGCTCCCTGCACGGCGCGGTCCTCCTCATCTACGACCTTGCCGGAAACCGACCGGGTCTTCTCCGGCGGCTTCTCCTTCTTGCCGAAGAACGGTTCCCCGCCCGTATCACCGGGGGCGCGCGGCGCGTTCGGATCCTGGGCGGCCAGCAGGACGGTGAAGCCAAAACTGATGATTGCGGTTATGGCAACGAACAATCTTCGGCTCAGTTCGGTCTCCCCTCTGGTGTCAGACGAAAGAACACGTCCACGCGTTCCTCCCATTGTACAACTACCGTCTTTTCAGCGGGTTGCCAGCCGTCAGCCTCCACCCTTACGGTGTAGCGCATCGCGCCCGCCAGCACCCGCACGGCAAATTCGCCCCGTGAGTCGGTGATCGCCGTTTTAGTCCGCTTCCTGTCGACTTTCGAGCCGTCCTCAGGGGCCGGCGTGATCGTGACGCGCGCGCCTCGGAGGCTTA
>FWWM01002136.1_pt1 | contig 34107 bp, 31 predicted proteins | sample 2228351 | NCBI WGS metagenome assembly FWWM01 (sample SAMEA103939774, study PRJEB20133) | metagenome
TTGGAATGGTATGCTTTCAAGTCGTTGTGTTTCAAGCAATCGATTGATGTTGAATCTTCACGAAAAGTATGGTAATATCATTAGCTATTAAATAGCGGTAGAGGTACAGCATGAGGCTGTTATTAGTGCTATTCTCCTTTGTATTAAGCGCCTTTGCTGTTGAGGAATGTAAATTTGTAGAAGGGTATGCCTCTTGGTATGGGGGAAAGTTTCACGGAAGAAAGAAAGCAAACGGAGAAATCTTTGACGAGAACAAGTACACCGCCGCTTCAAACCTCTTCCCGCTGAACTCTTACGTCTTGGTAAGAAACCTTGAAAACTCTGAGGAGGTGATAGTCAGGATAACCGACAGGGGACCTTTTAAAAAGGGAAGGATAATAGACCTCTCCAAGTCCTCAGCAGAAAAGATAGGAATGCTCAGAAAGGGCGTCGTTAAGGTTCAGGTCGTGCCCCTTTCGTGTGTGGCAAAGGGTGAAGAGGAGTTGGACGAATTGATATCTGACATAGCTAAGACCTACTGACGGTCAGTGTGCCACACCCTCCGAGCCTGTCTTTCCTGAACCTCGTAGATAGTGTAACCCTCACACCCATGGAGCGGAGGAGTAAAAAGGCTTCCTCGTAAGCCTTTGTGTCTACCGGCTTGAAACCACTACCCGTATCGTTGTAGTAGAGCAAGGTGGCGGACAGGGAGAGCTCCTTTACCAGCTTTCCGAAGGAGGTTATCTCCTCGGGTGAGTCGTTCACATCCTCTATCAGCAGGTAAGCAAGGCTTATCTTTTTCCTCTTTCTCAGAGGCATGGAAGGTATGAGTCTTTGGAGCTCCCTTATGAGGTCTTGGAGCCTTCCGGCGTGAGGTAGTAAAAGCCTGTGCTTGTCCTCGTCCACCGAGTGTAGCGATATGGTAACTCCGTTATGGGGTAGGCTCAGGAGTTTTTCCAAACGGCTCACGGGATAGCCGGTTGTGTAGAAGGAGACCTTAAGATGGTCCCTTTTGAACAACCAGAAGGCTCTGTAGACCTCCCCAAAGTTCATCAGGGGCTCTCCTATACCCGCCACCGCAATCCTTTTTATGGTGTGGAATTCCTTTAACAGCTCGTATTGTCCGTAAATCTCTTGGTAGGTTAAGTTCCTCAAGAGCCCGTATCTACCGGAGGCGCAGAAGGGACAGCCCACCGCACAGCCCACCTGAGAGGAGACGCATAAGGTATCGCCTCTGTAGAAGACCGCCTCAACCCTTTTTGTATCCTCTAGCTCAAAAACATAGAGCTTGTTGAGTTCACTCGTATAAGACTGCAAGATTCTCATCTTCCCTATGACTCCTCCTACAGCAGGTGCCACACCGTTTACAGTTTTGGATTGCCTTCTCATAGCCTACGGGGAGCAAGGACCTTAGATGGACTTCTTCCTTCCTATCTCCGTAATCCACCAGAACCTTTTCCCTCAAGGGGTCAACATGCAGTAGCTTTACCTCTTTACCCTGATAACACAAGCTTGTGCCCACCTCGGGAAGGATGTTTTTGACGGTGTAGTTGTCCCTCTCAAAGGCAAGACAGCACACGAGCCTACCGCACGGACCGGTGAACTTACTCGGTGAGAGGGGCAGGTTCTGCTCCTCTATGTCCCTCAAAGATATGGACTCAAAGCTTTCCTCAAACCTATAACAGCAGGGGACTTCACCACAGCTTCCCATCCAGCCCATCATCTGCACCGCATCTCTTACGCCTATCTGACGCATCTCTATCCTCTTTTTGAACTGCCTTGCCAGGTCTCTAACCAGAGCTCTAAAGTCCACCCTCTGCTCCGCGGTGTAGTAGAAAAACATCTTGGACGCATCCAGCGGTATGTAAGTCTTTATGAGCTTCATGTTCAAGTTGTAATGTCTTATCCTCTCCTTGCAATACTCGTAGGCTTCCTTGGCTTTGGCTTCATTGCTCTCCTGCCTTTGTAGGTCTTCGGGGCTTACCTTTCTCAGGAAGATGGCTCTCACGGAGGAGGTTTCCTTTGAACGCCCCAAGACCTGGACTATTTCCTCGCCCTTTTCAGACTGGACCACCAGTAGGTCTCCCCTTTCTATGCCATCGCTCCAAACACCATCAATCTGGAGTATCTTCCGTGTGTCCCAAAAGCGCGCCTTTATGTAAGACATGTTCATCACCTCCAATAATTAAGTTTATTCTGAAAAGCCCAAGGCTCAACCTGATGCCCCTGTTTAAGTTCGCCGTAAGGTTGGAGCCCACATCCAGAGCTCTCTCATAGAGCGGGTAGAGGTGTTTGTTTTCTTTGAGTTTTAGGGACAGCTTTGCGGAGATAAGGCTAAGCAGGAGCTTTTGGTCTTCGTAAGCCATGTTATCAACGGACTGAGCCAAAGTGTAGAGCTTGTATACATCGTCCGACAGGACTACATCTGCCATATCCAGCAAGTTTTTCTTTTCAGACAGGAGTTTGAGCCTTGTAAGACTGCCTTCCGCGAGTAGAAGAAGGCTTTCATCCTCTATGCCCGTTATGGACACGAGCTCTTCCTTTGATAGGGGAGGCACATCTATCAGAAAGCATCGAGACCTTATGGTGGGAAGGATAGCCTTTAGATTGTCAGTCACTATCAGAAAGTGTGTATCCTCCGGAGGTTCTTCCAAGGCTTTGAGCAGAGCGTTTTGGGAGTAGGGGTTCATGCTCTCACCCTGGGTTATCATCACCACCTTCCTCTTGGAGAGTGCGGGTCTGAGGTTTAGAAAGTCCTTTACTCCCCTTATCTGGTCTATCTTAATCTCTCCCTTCTCGGGCTTTACCAGTATGAAATCCGGATGTTCTCCTTGAAGATAGAGAAAGACCTGTTTACCGCTCTGTCCCTCTCCGTAAACCCTGAGCCTTTCCTCTTCTTCCTTGGAAAAGTCCTCCATATAATTACAGGACATGCACTCTCCGCACGGTGGATAAGAGCCTTTCAGACAGAGCAAGGACTTGGCAAACTCAAAGGCTAAGGTTTTTTTACCCACTCCTTCTCTCCCGAAGAAGAGCAGGGCGTTGGGCACCCTGTCAAGCCTGTGCATACTCTCCAGAAACTTCTTCACCCTCCGATGCATCTTACACCATCATCTCCTCTATAAACCTCACGTGGTGTCTACCATCCAAAAACTCACGGGTAGAGACCAGGCGTCTGTGAAACTCCGAGTTGGTTTTTAAACCCTCTCCTTGGATTATGAGTTCGCTCAGCGCCCTCTTGGCTCTTGCTATGGCGGAGCTCCTGTCTTCGCCCCACACTATCAGCTTGGCTATGAGGGAGTCATAGTAGGGCGGTATTCTGTATCCGCAGTAGGCGTGTGTGTCTACCCTCACACCCACACCACCGGGCAGGTAGAGCTTCTCTATAGTTCCCGGGGAAGGCATGAAGGTGTTGGGGTCCTCTGCGTTTATCCTGAACTCTATGGCGTAGCCTCTTCTCTCCACATTCTTTATGTCTATCCTCTCACCCTCTGCTGTCCTTATCTGCCACTGGACCAAGTCTATGCCCGTAATCATCTCCGTGACGGGATGCTCTACCTGTATGCGCCCGTTCATCTCCATAAAGTAAAAGTTGCCCTCACCGTCCATCAGAAACTCAACCGTACCCGCACTCGTGTATCCTATCTCCTTACAAAAGGCTATGACCCTCTCTTCCAAAAAGCGCCTCTGTTCCTCCGTTATACAGCAAGATGGTGCCTCTTCTACCAGCTTTTGATGTCTTCTCTGTATGGAGCATTCCCTTTCTCCCAAGGCTATCACGTTCCCATAACTGTCCGCCAGCACCTGTATCTCTATATGCTTGGGGTTTATGATGAACTTCTCTATGTAGACCCTCTCGTCGCCAAAAGCTGATTTGGCTTCCTGCATAGCCAAGGGAAGCTTTTCTCTCAGCTCTTTCTCGTCCCTGACTATCCTGATGCCCCTACCACCACCGCCGGCGGAAGCCTTTATGACCACGGGATAGCCTATGGCATTGGCAACCTCTATGGCTTCTTTGGGGTCCACTGGACCCTCACTGCCTGGCACCAGAGGAAGACCCACCTTCTTGGCAACCTCCTTGGCTTTTATCTTATCCCCTATGAGCGCCAGAGTCTCCCAAGAGGGTCCTATGAATATTTTCTTGCTTGCGTTTACTATCTGGGCAAACTTGGGGTTTTCGGAGAGAAAGCCATAGCCCGGGTGTATGGCATCCGCCTTTGAGACCTCCAGGGCGGACATGATGCGCGGGATGTCCAGATAGCTCTTGGATGGCTCGGATGGACCTATGCATATGCTCTCATCCGCAAGGGCTACGTGCATGGAGTCCCTGTCCGCCTCCGAATACACAGCAACAGTCTTTATACCCAACTCCCTGCAAGCCCTTATGACCCTTACCGCTATCTCTCCTCTGTTGGCTATGAGGACCTTCTTTATCTTCATCACATTGATTTTACCACGTCTTGGACCACCCTTTTAAACCTCTCACCTCGCTCTTTATAGTCTGTAAACATGTCAAAGGAGGCACAGCCGGGAGAGAAAAGGATTACATCACCCCTTAGAGCTTCCTTAAAGGCTCTTTCTACAGCACCTTCTAAGCTGTCCGCATAGACTGTTTGGGTAGCTCCCTTCCAAGATGAGCCAATCTTAGCCTTAGCCTCACCTATGAGGACCGCAAGCTTTACCTTTTCCTTTACAAGCGGATAGAGCTCCCTAAAGTCCAATCCTTTATCCTTTCCCCCCGCTATGAGGATTACCTTACCCTCGGGCATGCTCTCTAAGGCGGACCTCAAGGCGTTGGGAGTGGTGGATTTGGAATCGTTATAGACCTTTACCCCTTCAAACTCTCCCAAAAGCTCCATCCTGTAGGGAAGCCCCCTAAAGGAGTAGAGGACCTCCCTTATTATGTCCACATCCACCCCCAGACTGTAGGCTATGGCGCTTGCAACCAGTGCGTTGTAGTAGTTGTGCCTACCGTGTATCCTTAACCTGTCCGTGTCAAAGAGTTCCACGTCCTTGTAGATGCCTTTTCCTTTGTAAATCCTTAGCTCACATCCATCGCAGAAGAAAATCTTCCTTGCACGGGAGGGTGTGTTTTTTACCTCCGCCTGAGAGCGGTTGAGGATTAAAAGGTCTTCCTCCGTCTGCCGGGAGAATATGTTCCGTTTGCTTTTCAGGTAATCATCCATGTCAGGATGCCAATCCAGATGGTCTTGGGAGAAGTTTAGAAAAGCTCCCACATGCGGTTTGAAGGTCTTTAGCGTCCTACCCTGAAAGGAGGATACTTCCAAAACCACCATGCAGTTAGGGTTTTCTTTGATGATGGTGGAGAAAGGTATGCCTATGTTTCCTCCCTCTTCTACGTTGGCAAAGGCTTCCCTTAGGATGAGGTGGGTAAGGTGCGTGGTGGTGGATTTTCCGTCCGTCCCCGTTATAGCTATGGCTTTGCCTTTAAAAAAACGCCAAGCGAGCTCCAACTCTCCTATGACCTCTATGCCCTTTCCTTCGGCGGTTCTCCACAGAGGATGAGAGGGGGGGACGCCCGGAGAGAGCACCACCGTGTCCACACCCTCTATCATCTCCTGCCAAGGTGTGCCTTCCTTGTCATCCCCCCATAAAACCTCTATACCCTTGCTCTTTAAGAGCTCCACCGCGGACCTACCGCTTATCCCCATGCCCCAGACAAGCACTCTCTTCATTCTATCTTCGCCCTCTCAACGGTTATGAGAGATTCTTTTATCAGGCTTGCTATTTGAGGTATTAAGGGTTCTAACTTTTCCCTTAGGTCCACCACCTCAACCACTACCGGAAGGTCGTGGGATAACACCTCAACGCCTTCGTACCTAAACTGCCCGTGAGAACCGTAACCACAGCAAGCCTTTAGAACCGTAGCCCCCCTTATTCCTCTTTCTTTAAGCCAGTGTAGCAAAAACTCATAAGTGGGCTTGCCGGCGGTACTTGAGCTTTCACGGGTGTAGATGCGCATCAGTATGGCTTCCATCTTTACAATTATAAGCCAGCATGCTGGCACCTACCTTTAGTCATGTATTGTCAAATTTTCTTATTGGGTTTATATTAGATTGTTATGAAGGACATGGAAAGGTCGGCGATGGAATACATGAAGATGGCTTACGATGCACTGATGAGAGGGGATGTAAAGAAGGCTATAGAACTTTACGAGAAGTCCATAGAGCTCTATCCTACAGCACAAGGTTATACCTATCTGGGCTGGGCTTACAGCTTTCTGGGAGAGTATGAGAAAGCCATAGAGCTTTGTAAGAAAGCCATAGAGCTTGACCCTGATTATGGCAATCCTTACAACGACATAGGTTCTTATCTGATAGCCCTGGGAAGGTATGAAGAAGCTATCCCTTGGCTCAAGAGAGCAATAAGCGCCAGAGATTATGAACCGAGGCACTACCCTCACATGAATTTGGCAAGGGCTTACCTTGGATTGGGTAGGTTTTACGATGCCTTAATAGAGCTTGAAAACGCCATAAAAATTGCTCCGGGCTACAAACCCGCACACGTCCTTAGACATCAAATATTGGGTATGCATAACTGAAATGGTGGGCGATGGAGGACTCGAACCTCCGACCTCCATCGTGTGAGGATGGCGCTCTCCCTCTGAGCTAATCGCCCTTACTGATTAAATTATACACCCTTTCCACCTTCTTTACAGGGTCCTCCGAGTTTAATATACTCCTTCCCATAACGAGCAGGTCCGCTCCCTTCTTTATGGCTTCTTGAGGTGTTATAACCCTCTTTTGGTCATCCTTACTTTCGCCCTCAAACCTTATGCCCGGCACCACCGCAAGAAATCCCTTTCCGTATGCTTTTCTTAAGTCTTCCAACTCCTCACCCGAACACACAAGCCCGTCAAGCCCTTCCTCCAAACCCAAACGTGCAAGCTCCAAAACCTGTTCCTTTAAACTCCTATTTATACCCAGCTCATTAAGCTCCCCGTCGGGCATACTCGTCAACACCGTCACTCCTAAGAGCTTCATACCACCCTTTACGCTTACCGCCTGTCTTAGTGCTTCCCTTCCGGAAGATACGTGAATGGTAAGGTAGTCCGCTCCGAGCTCCTTTGCGGATAGCACACCCTCCTTTACGGTGTTGGGTATGTCGTGGAGCTTTAAGTCCAGAAAAAGTTCAAAGCCCAGCTCTTTTACCCTGTCCGTTATGCGCCTGTGGTGGGATATAAAAAGCTTATAGCCCACCTTGAAGACTAAGGAAAAGCCCTTGAGAAGGTCTAACATCTTCAAGGCTCTTTCCAAATCCGTGTCTAAGGCTACGCACAGCTTAGCCATGGCTTACATGCACCTTTATTATACTCACGTTATCAAAGCCACCGCTAAGGAGCGCCAAATCAAGGAGCTCCTCCACCGGTCTGTTAAACTCCTCCTCTTCCACAAACTGCCAAAGTCCGTCAGAGCATATGATAAGGCTACCCTGAGCCTTTATGCTCTTGGCATACATCTCAAACTCCCAGCTACCGGGATAACCCACTATGGCGGAGTAAAGAGAGCCGTTAACCGCCCTGTGGTCCTTTGTCAGAAGCTTGGGTTTGTTTCCCTCAAGCCTGTAGACTCTGCAATCTCCGACGTTGAAGATATGAAGGTTTTCGCCACTTATAAGGATGCCTGCCAATGCTGTCCCCAAGCCCAAGGCATCACCGTATACCTTTACGTAGTTTATAAGAACCTCGTGAGCCTTGTGGAGCGTGTCGTTGAGCTCGGTAAGACTTTTCGGTCTTTCTTTGGCTAACACCTCAAGCACCAGCCTGCTGGCGAGCTCTCCTTTTGGGTGTCCTCCCAAGCCATCCGCAACAGCGAAGATAAAGTTATCACCATCAGCTTCAAAGGTGTAAGGATTGGTCATGTAATCCTCTTGGATGACTATCCGGTCCATCAGGATGGCATCCTCGTTTATCTCCCTTACGTATCCCCTGTGGGTGATGCCATAGGCTTTGACAAAGGCCATCGTAAGAAGTATAATATTAACTTGCAAAGCCGGAGTGGCGGAACTGGCAGACGCGCTGTCTTGAGGGGGCAGTGCCCGTGAGGGCGTGCGGGTTCGACTCCCGCCTCCGGCATATATTTAAACCCTATGGAACTGAGGCACATCAGAAACTTCTCCATAATAGCGCACGTAGACCACGGTAAGTCTACCTTAGCAGACAGGCTTTTGGAATTTACCGGCTCAGTTTCACGCAGGGAATTAAAGGAGCAGATGCTGGACACCCTTGAGATAGAGAGGGAAAGGGGTATAACCATAAAGCTCCAAGCGGTGAAGATGCACTACAAAGACTACGAACTGCACCTTATTGACACACCCGGACACGTGGACTTTTCTTATGAGGTTTCCAGAGCTCTGGCTGCGTGTGAAGGAGCCATACTATTGGTGGACGCAACGCAAGGAATAGAAGCCCAAACGGTTGCCAACTTCTGGAAGGCTGTAGAGCAAGACCTCGTAATAATACCGGTCATAAACAAGATAGACCTACCCGCAGCTGAACCCGAAAGGGTAAAAAAACAGATAGTAGACATACTGGGTCTTAACGAAGAGGACATAATCTTAGCCTCCGCAAAGGAGGGTATAGGGATAGAGGAAATCCTCAACGCCATAATAGAGAGAATTCCACCGCCCAAAGGAAACCCGAACGCACCCTTGAAAGCCCTCATCTTTGACTCTTACTACGACCCTTACAGGGGCGCGGTTGCCTTCGTGAGGGTCTTTGACGGAGAGGTAAAACCCGGCACACGCATCAGGCTCTTCTCCACGGGCAAGGAGTTTGAGGTCACGGAGGTGGGAGCTCAGACCCCACGCATGACCAAACTGGAAAAGCTCTCCGCAGGAGAGGTGGGTTACATAGCTGCGAGCATAAAGGATGTAAGGGACATAAGGGTGGGAGACACCATAACGGATGCCAAGAGACCCACCAAAGAACCGGTGCCCGGTTTTAGACCCGCCAAGCCCATGGTCTTTGCCGGCATATACCCCTCGGAGGGCTACACCTACGAGGAGCTCAGGGATACTCTGGAAAAGTATGCCATAAACGATGCCGCAATTCAGTACGAGCCTGAGACCTCTCCCGCCTTGGGATACGGCTTTAGGGTAGGCTTTTTAGGACTCTTGCACATGGAGATAGTCCAAGAGCGTCTTGAGAGGGAGTACGGAGTGAGCATAATCACCACCGCACCCAGCGTTGTTTACAGGGTGAGGTTCAAGTATACGGGAGAGGTAAAGGAGATAAGAAACCCATCAGAGCTACCTGAAAACCTTGGTTTGATTGAAGCCATAGAAGAGCCCTACGTGCTCATAACCATAATAACACCCAAGGATTACGTGGGCTCAATAATGAACCTGTGTCAGGAAAAAAGGGGTGTTCAGAAAAAGTTCTCTTACCTGGACCCTAACACTGTTCTCCTTGAGTATGAAATGCCCCTGAGCGAGGTAATAATGGACTTTCACGACAAGATAAAGAGCCTATCAAGGGGTTATGCCTCTTATGACTATGAGTTTATAGGCTACAGAGAAGATGACCTTGTGAGGCTCAACATCTTCATAAACAACGAGCCGGTGGATGCCATGTCTTTCATAGTCCACAGGGACAAGGCTTACAGGAGAGCCAGACAGCTGGTTGAGAAGCTAAAAGATGTTATACCCAGACAACTCTTTGAGGTAAAAGTTCAGGCGGGTATAGGCTCAAAAATCATAGCATCAGAACGCATACCTCCTCTGAGGGCAAACGTGACCGCCAAATGCTACGGAGGAGATATAACGCGTAAGAAGAAACTATTGGAGAAGCAAAAGGAAGGCAAGAAGAGGCTCAAGCAGTTTGGAAAGGTAGAACTTCCTCAGGAAGCCTTCCTGACGGTGCTTAGGGTGGATTGATGTATATTTAAAGAAAGGGGTGTAGCATGGAGATAGGAAAGGACATACTGGAAGCTATCCTAAACGGCGTGCGCGAAATAATAGTCAAGGAGGTCAAAGGGGATCTGGAAAACCTGAAGGAGCGCGTGAGCCTTTTGGAGGTCAGCATAACGGTATTTAAGTCTGCACTCAATAGCATGGGCACAGCCATACAGACCCTTGCCTGCAGGATTGCAAACTTGGAAAGGTCATACCAGCTCCTCAGGGAGGAGATGAACAGAAGGTTTGACCAGCAAGATGCCAAGATAGAAAGCCTGCGTGATGAAATGCATGAAGAGGTCAAGTCTCTGAGGGTGGATATGAACAGAAGGTTTGAACTGCAAGGTGAAAAGCTGGATAGTCTTAACGACAAAATGCATAATCTTGCCATTGATGTAGCCAAAGCCTTAAACACCAAACGCTTTATAGAGGATGTTTTGGAGAGGATAAACAGGTTGGAGGATAAGGTCTACCGCTGATGGGTTATACTATATAGACCATGAAAGTCCCCTACTCTTGGCTTTCCGAGTTCGTTGATATAGATGGTATAGACCCTAAGGATATAGTAGACAGGCTTACCCTATGTTCGGTGGAGGCAAGCCTTAGCACCTTTGACGTGGACATTGACGGAGTAGTCTTTGGCAAGGTAGTTCAGGTAAAAGAACTGTCCAAAGGGCTTTATTGCAAGGTCCAAGTTGGAGAGCATGCCTTTGTGAACGTCTACACATCCGACAGAGGCCTTAAGGAGGGTGTGGGTGTATTGGTAGCCCTTCCCAACGCCAAGGTAAATGGCATGTGCATAACCAAGAGGGAGTTTGAGGGTGTAATATCTGAGGGTATGCTCCTGTCTGCGCAGGAGCTCGGTCTGGAGAGTCACTCTGAGGGTGTGCTAAAGATTGAGGAAGAATTCCCGCTGGGTGCGAGCGCCTACGACCTTTTGGGCTTTGGAGAACCCATCATAGAACTTGAGATAACACCCAACAGGGGAGACCTTCTGAGCGTGAGGGGTCTTGCAAGGGAGCTTTGCGCCCTGTTTAACCTCAAGAGGAAGCACACCCAAGAGCAAGCCTTTGAAGAGTTTGGAGAGCTTGACATACGGATACTTGACGGAGATTGCCTGAGATACACCGGAGCTCTCATAGAGGGCGTTGAGGTAAGAGAAAGCCCTCTGTGGCTGAAAAGAAGGCTCTGGCAGGTGGGTGCGAGGTCCATAAACAATGTGGTTGACATAACCAACTACATCCTCTTCAGGGACGGTCAGCCCCTGCATGCCTTTGACTACGACAAAATAGTCGGAGGTATAAGGGTAAGGAGCGCCAAAAAGGGCGAGAAAATCCTAACCTTGATGGGCTCGGAGAGGGAGCTCACTCCGGTCAACCTCATAATAGCGGATGAGGAAAAGCCTCTGGCTATAGCGGGTGTGGTGGGAGGATTGGACTCTTCCGTGAGCTTTAATACACGTAACGTATTGCTGGAAAGTGCCTACTTCGACCCTTACAGGATAAGAAGGTCCGCAAAGAGCCTAAACGTATCAACGGACAGCTCTTACAGGTTTGAAAGGGGTGTGGACATAGAGGGAGTTAGGCTCTACCAGTCTTCAGCCGTAAAGCTCATGCTTGAGGTCTGCAAAGGACAGCTTACCGCCATCAAGGATGTATACCCAAAGCCCTACGAACCCAGAAGGGTATACCTGAGCCTCGAAAAGTTTAGGCGATACTCGGGTGAAGAGATGGACCCTCAGCGGATGGCTCAAATCCTAAACTCCCTTGACATACCATCCGAGGTGGTGGGTGAAGGTGTTCAAGCTCTCATACCCTCCCACAGGTCCTTTGACATGTCCTCGGACGTGGACCTCATAGAGGAGCTTTTGAGGCTCAAAGATTACAACACCCTGAGCGATGAGACGCTCCTCACACCCTCAAAGCCCACGGAGCTTTCCGACATGAGGGAAAGGGTGAGGGACTACCTGGTCAGCAACGGTCTTTACGAGGTGATAACCTTCTCCTTTGAGGACAGCGAGCTTTATAAACTGATGGGTCTTGCATCTCCGAGGGTGGAGCTTTTAAACCCCTTGACCAAGAGCCAGTCCCTGATGCGCACTTCCCTCATCCCATCTCTTCTGAAGACCTATTTGCACAACGTCCATCAGGGCATAAGGGATGCGGGCATCTTTGAAATAGGAAAGGTCTATCACGAGGAGGGTGAAGAGGAGCGTCTGGGTATACTCCTCGCGGGCTACAAGAGTCTGTATCCCGAAGAGGAGTTTTCAGCTTACGATCTCCTCCGTTTAGTCCAAGGGGTCCTTAAGATTATGGGTAAAGATTACACACCGGAGGGCTCTCCGCCCACCTTCTTGCATCCTTATGCCGGCGTATCCTTTGATGGAGGCTTTTCGGGAGAACTCCATCCCAAGATAAGTAAGGAGCTCAGGTTGGGTAGGGTCTTTGTGGCAGAGCTTTTGCTCAGGACGGAGCGACCACCCACTCCTCGCTACAGCCCCATATCCAAGTATCCTCCTGTCATAAGGGACCTGAGCCTGATTGTGGACAAAAACCTGCCGGTGAATAAATTAATAACCCATATAAGGAAGGTAGAACCGGAGGTAGTAGAAAGCGTGAAGGTGTTCAGCATATACACAGACCCAACGAGGTTTGGGGAAGGCAAGAAGAGCGTAAGTGTAAGGTTGGTGCTTAGGAGTAAGGAAAGGAGCTTGTCCGACGGGGAAGCTAATGCGTTGGTGGAAAAGATAGTAGGCTCCCTTGAGGAGGAGTTGGGTGCCAGATTGAGATAGCGCCTGCCCTGTTCGTGGCAAGAAGACCAAAATTGGGGTCCACATGGTGAGCCATTAGGGAGCTCGGTCTCCGGGACGGTCCCATGGGCTTCTCGGGAGAGCACCCACCTAAGGAGTTGGGGGCCCACCGACGGTCTTCTTAAGCCACGGCAAGGGTGGGTCTTTCTTGCCTTCCCCTCCTTAAAAGGAGGCGGAAGATGAAGTTGTTAGGAAAAGCCCAACTAAGGGCGTTAATGCTAAAGAGAAGAAGGGAACTCTCGGAAGAAGAGCACAAAAACTTTTCCGAGAGCATAGTAAGTAAGATAGTCGCCCTAAGTGCCTTTGCGCAGGCGAAAAACCCTGTCCTTTTCTGCCCCTTTGACAAAGAACCCGACATAACACCCCTTTTTTCTCATGTCTTGGAAAGAAAGGGTTCTTTGATACTTCCCAAGGTAGTGGGGGACACGCTGGAGCTATACCGCATAAAGGACACCGACAACCTCAGCGTGGGCACCTTCTGCATACAGGAGCCATCGGATGGAGAGAGGGTCAACGCCCAAGAGGTGGATTTTATCTTGGTGCCCGGGGTAGCCTTTGATAGGAACTGCAGGCGCCTGGGCTTTGGGAAGGGATACTATGACAGACTACTTCCAAAGGTCAGAGGTTTAAAAGTAGGTGTGTGCTACAGCTTTCAAGTGGTGGATGAACTACCCACCGACCCTTGGGATATGGCGATGGATTTGGTTATAACGGAAGAATTCATCATAAAAGGAGGTAAGGTGTTATGAGCGTAGATGTGCTTTTGATTGTCTTGTCTTTGTTAGTTTTGGTTCTCCTCGGTGGACTTTTTGTCCTCTTCAAGGGCAGAAGGGGTGTCCAACCTCAGAGGGTAGATATGGACCTCAGCGCCATTGTCAGAGAGGCGGAGGAGCTCAAGCGTGCAAGCTTAGAAGAATCCGAGAGTATAAGAAAGAGCGCCAAGGAAGAGGCTGAGAAGATTCTTGCCTTGGCGAGGGAGGAAGCCCAAAGGATAAGGGAAGGAGCCAAGGAGGAAGCGAGGCTTATACTGGAGAAGGCTCAGTTTGAAGCCCAGACCTTAAGAGCTCAGGCGGAAGAGAAATTGAGCACGCTTGAGGAGAAGATAAACCAGAAGAAGCAGGAGATAGAGAGACTGGAGCAAACCATACACGCCAAGGAGACCCAGCTCAGCAGAAGGTTTGAGGTCTTGGAAAGGAGGGAGGAAGAGCTTTACAGGAGGGAGAAGGAACTGAGGGATTTGGAAAGGTCTCTGGAGAAGTCCCAAAGGGAGCTTGAGGCTAGGCTCAGAAACATTGAGGAAAAGGAAAGGGAGATAGAGAGCTTAAGGCAAAAAGAGTTTTTAGAGCTTCAAAGGATAGCCAGTATGACCCTTGAGGAAGCCAGGAGCGAAGTTCTCAGAAGGGCTGAAGAGTCCGCACGCATAGAAGCCATAAGGATTGCCAAGAGGATAGAGGATGAGGTAAGGGAGAGGGCGGAGTTTGAAGCGAAGAAAATAATAACCACCTCCATACAGCGCCTCTCACCCGAGATAGCCATAAACTACACAACCACCGCGGTAGAGCTCCCCAGCAACGAGTTCAAGGGTAGGATAATAGGCAGGGAGGGTAGGAACATAAGGACCTTTGAACTGCTCACCGGCGTAGACCTCATAATAGACGACACGCCCGATGTGGTAACCATATCCTCCTTTGACCCTCTGAGGAGGGAGATAGCAAAAGAAGCCCTACAAAGGCTCATAGAGGACGGCAGGATACACCCCGCACGTATAGAGGAGGTGGTAAGCGAGGTTAAGAAGGAGATAGACGAGAAGATAAAGAAGATGGGAGAGGAAACGTGCATGGAGCTGGGGCTTTACAACATAAACCCCGGGCTTTACTACTTCATAGGCAAGCTCTACTACAGGACGAGCTACTCTCAGAACGTTCTTCTCCACTCAAAGGAGGTCGCCTATCTTGCGGGTCTGATGGCTGAGGAGCTGGGGCTTGACGCAACAATGGCAAGGAGGGCGGGTCTCCTTCACGACATAGGAAAAGCCATATCCCACGAGCTGGGCGGTTCCCACACGGACATAGGCATAGAGCTATGCAAGAAGTATTCCGAACCTGACTCCGTCCTCAATGCCATAAAGGCGCATCACAACGAAGAGCCAGTGAGGTATCCGGAGGTAGCCCTGGTGTGCGCAGCGGACGCCCTATCCGCCGCAAGACCGGGCGCCAGGAGGGAAACCCTTGAGGCATACTTAAAGCGCCTTGAAAAGCTTGAAAGCATAGTCAAGTCCTTCAAGGGTGTGGCTAACGCCTATGCGGTCCAGGCGGGTAGGGAAGTCAGGGTCATCGTAAACCCCGAGGAGATGTCCGACGAAGAAGCTTACATGCTCTCAAAGGAGATAGCCAAGAAGATAGAAGAGGAGATGGAGTTCCCCGGTCAGATAAAGGTGGTGGTGATAAGAGAGGTAAGGCATGTGGAATACGCCAAGTGAAGACCTCACCCCCATGCTCTCTCAATACTACACCATAAAGCGTCAGCATCCGGACTGTCTCCTCTTTTTCCGTCTGGGAGACTTTTACGAACTCTTTTACGAGGACGCCCTCATAGGCTCCAAGGAGCTAAGTATAGTCCTGACCTCCAGACCTGCGGGGAAGGGTAAAGAGCGCATACCCATGTGCGGAGTGCCTTACCACTCTGCCCACTCTTACATACACAAGCTCGTGAAAAAGGGCTACAAGATAGCCATATGCGAACAGCTGGAGCCATCTGACGCCAGCAAGGGCATAGTAAGGCGCGATGTCATAAGGGTAATAACGCCGGGGACTTACTTTGAGAGCGACAAATCCTCTTGTGGTCTTATAAGCCTTCTCAAAACGGGAAAACACTACCACTGTGCTTACATAAACCTGTCAGTGGGCGATTTTCTCTGCGGAAAGTTTACCCAAGAGGAGCTAAAGGAGTTTATCCTGAAGTTCCAGCCTCAGGAGATGGTAAGCGAGGAAACGGTGGACCTTCCCATGCAGGTCCATATAAGCCTGGTGGAAAGGGGGTTTTTTCAGGAGGGACTGGAGCAGTTCAAAAGGGACTTCAACATACCCAACCACAGGGCTCTGGGTATGGAGGAGCATACCTTCTTGGCATGCGCGGGAGCTTATCACTACGTGAAGACCACCCAAAAATCCTTTCTACCCTTTTTAAAAAAGCCCAAGCTCTATACCTCCGAGGGCTATCTCAGGATAGACTACAAGGCGCGCAAGGGCTTGGAGCTTTTGGAGAACTCCGAGGGTAGGGAGGACCTCTCCCTCTTTGGTGTTATCAACCGCACACTAACCGGCATGGGCAGGAGGACGCTCAAGTTCAGGATACTCCACCCTTACGCCAGCTTGGAGATGATAGAGAGAGTGCAGTCGGCGGTAGAAGAGCTGTGCAGGAAAAAGGACGTCCTGAGCTCTGTAAGGTCCTTGCTTGAGGGCATGCCCGACGTGGAAAGGCTCATAACACGCATAAGCTCGGGTCTCTCCACACCGAGGGATTACGTCCAGCTCAAAAAGGCTCTTTTCAAGGTAGAAGAACTCCAAAGTCTTCTATCCTCCGCGGGTCTTGATTCCGAATACATAAAGGAGCTCCTCTCGGGCATGCAGAACCCGGTAGATGTGGCTGTGGAGATAGATAGGGTGTTGGTGGAAGACCCTCCGGTGCATGTCAAGGAAGGAGGGCTCATAAAGGATGGTGTCCATCAAGAGCTTGACCGCCTTAGGTTCATAAAGGACAACGCGGAAAAGCTTTTAAAGGATTATCAGGAGAGGCTACGCCAGGAAACGGGCATACAGAGTTTGAAAGTGGGATACAACAAGGTGATGGGCTACTACATAGAGGTGACCAAGCCCAACCTCAGGTATGTGCCATCATACTTCAAAAGACGCCAGACGCTCAGCAACGCGGAGAGGTTTACAACGGACGAGCTCCAAGCCCTTGAGGAGAAGATACTTTCAGCCATGACGCGCATAAAGGATCTGGAATACGAGCTCTTTGTGGAGCTGAGAAACTTGGTCCTGTCAAGCCTTGAGCCTATGGCAAAGGTATCCCAGACGGTGGGAGAGATAGACTACCTTTGTTCCCTTGCCCAGATAGCTTTGGAAAAGGGGTGGGTGCGCCCGGAGGTTGTGGAGGAAAAGGTCATAGACATAGAGGATGGTGTGCATCCCGTCATATCCGAGTTCGTAAAGGATTACGTGCCTAACCCAGTCTACATGGACGATGGAAACCTTCTTCTGGTAATCACAGGTCCCAACATGGCGGGGAAGTCAAGCTACATAAGAAAGGTTGCCTTGCTCTGCATACTGGCTCATATGGGCTCCTTTGTGCCTGCCAAGAGAGCCAGGATAGGTCTTATCTCCTCCATCTACTCACGCATAGGCTCCGGGGATGTGCTTGCCTTGGGCATATCCACCTTCATGAACGAGATGCTGGATGTTGCCAACATACTTAACAACGCAGACGAAAGGAGCCTCATCATACTGGACGAGGTGGGGAGGGGCACGTCCACCTACGACGGCATAGCCATAAGCTGGGCTATATCGGAGTATATCCTCAAACACATAAGAGCCCGCACCCTTCTGGCTACACACTTTCTGGAGCTTACACGTCTGGAGGAGGAGTTTCCTCAGGTAAAAAACTACCACATGGAGGTGGAAAGACAGGGCAAAGAAATAAACTTCCTCTACACCCTAAAGCCCGGCAGGGCGGAGAGCTCCTTCGGTATAAGCGTTGCCAAGATGGCTGGACTACCCCAGAGCGTCATAGAGAGGGCATACCAAGTGCTGGAGGGTTATACTCTAAGGCAATCAGACCCCACACCCTACTTGGAAGAGGTTTACCGCAAAAGCTCACAGAAAGAAGAGGAGGACACGCTCCGCATGTTAAGGCAGAAGATAGAGTCCGTAGACCTGATAAACACCACACCCCTTCAGGCAATGCTCCTCCTGGCTGAGCTCAAAGAGCTCATAAAGGGCGAGCGCAGGCTCACCCCATGAGCGCCGGCTCCTTTTCCTTCTTCTTTATGGGCTTGAGGTATGGCTTGTCCTCCTTTACCCTTATCTCTACGGCGTCCACGTCCTTTAACGTGCCTTTGAGGAGCTCTTCCGCCAGCAAATCTTCCACGTGGTGTTGGAGAGCCCTCTTGAGGCTTCTTGCGCCGTATTCGGGCTTATACTCTCTGTCTATAATCCAGTCTACAAAGCTCTTGTGAAGCTTCACCCTCACGTTCCACTCCTTGAGGTTCTTGTTAACTTCCGCCAGCTGGAGGTCCAGTATCTTAACCACATCTTCTTTCTCCAAGGGTCTGTAGACTATTATCTCATCAAGCCTGTTGAGGAACTCGGGGCTGAAGGTCCTCTTGACCTGGTCCATAACGTTCTTCCTCATCTGGTCAAACTCTATCATCCCAAACTTCTTCTCAAACCCCATAGCACCGCCGTGGGCTATGAGCCTTGCACCCAAGTTAGATGTCATGATGATGATGGTGTTAGAGAAGTCTACCGTCCTACCCATGGCGTCGGTCAGCCTTCCGTCATCAAAGATTTGCAGGAAGATGTTAAACACATCCGGGTGAGCCTTCTCTATTTCGTCAAAGAGCAGGACGGTGTAGGGTCTTCTTCTGACTTTCTCCGTGAGCTGTCCGCCCTCTTCGTAGCCCACATACCCAGGAGGAGCTCCCACAAGTCTGGATACCGTGTGCTTTTCCATATACTCGGACATGTCAAACCTAACCAGGGCATCCTCCGTTCCGAATAGATACTCCGCCAGAGCCTTTGCAGTCTCCGTCTTACCCACGCCCGTTGGACCCAGAAAGAGGAACACCCCTATGGGTCTGTGCCTGCCCTTGAGCCCTACCCTTGAGCGCCTTATAGCCCTTGCCACAGCCCTTATGGCGTCATCCTGACCCACCACGCGCTTTTTGAGCTCCTCCTCAATATGCAGGAGCTTTTCCATATCGCTTTCGTGGACACGCTTTACGGGTATGCCCGTCCACCTTGCCACCACCTCCGCCACGTCTTCCTCGGTGACCTTGGGTCTGTTTTGAGCCATCTCCTGTTTCCACTTTGCTTTAAGGCTCTCCAGCTTTGCCCTGAGCCTGAGCTCCTCATCCCTGAGCCTTGCAGCTCTCTCGTAGTCTTGCTCGTTAGCCGCCTCTTCCTTCTGGAGTTCTATTTGTTTAATCTTCTCTTCCAGCTCCTTTATCTGGGGTGGAGGCTCATAAGACCTGAGCTTGACAAGGGAACCCGCCTCGTCAATGACATCTATAGCCTTGTCCGGGAGGTTTCTGTCGGTGATGTATCTGACGGAGAGTTGGACAGCCTTTTCTATGGCTTGGGGTGTGTATTCCACGCCGTGGAACTCTTCAAACTTGTATTTAAGACCGTAGAGTATTTTTATGGTGTCCTCTTCGGTGGGTTGGTCTACCATCACGGGCTGAAACCTTCTCTCCAATGCCCCGTCCTTTTCTATGTATTTCCTATACTCGTCCAAGGTGGTGGCGCCTATGACTTGGACCTCACCCCTTGCCAAAGTGGGCTTTAGCATGTTGGATGCATCAATGGAACCCTCCGCAGAACCTGCACCCACGAGGGTATGTATCTCGTCTATGAATAGTATGACGTTGGGAGCCTTTTCCAGCTCTTTTAGTATGTTTTTGAGCCTTTCCTCAAACTGACCCCTGTATTTGGTGCCCGCAACCAGAGCTGCGAGGTCCAAAGCTACCACCCTCTTGTTGAGCAGTGGCTCGGGCACTTCCCTGTTGGCTATTCTTTGGGCAAGCCCTTCTACTATGGCGGTCTTACCCACGCCGGGGTCTCCCAAAAGCACAGGATTGTTCTTCCTGCGTCTGACGAGTATCTGGATTACCCTCTCTATCTCCCTGTCCCTTCCTATGACCGGGTCCAGCTTACCTTCCCTTGCCATCTGGGTCAGGTCTCTGGAAAACCTGTCCAAATTGGGAGTGGGTGCATACTTGGTGCTTTCTTGAGGAGGGAGCTCTCCAAGTATTTGCAGGACCTCCCTTCTGACCGAATACTCATCAAGCCCAAAGCCCCTGAGTATCCTTCCACCCAAGCCCGTCTTCTCCCTGACCACACCTATGAGAAGATGCTCCGGTCCCACGAACTGGTGGTGGAGTATGCGCGCCTCTTCTACCGCAAACTCTATGACCCTTTTGGCATCGGGCGCAAAAAGTATCTCTCCCGAGTGGGAGCCTCGGGTTATCTGACCCATTATGGCCTTCTTGACCTTCTCCGTGGTCAGTCCAAACCTTGAAAGCACAAGGGACGGCAAATCTTCGTCCCTTATGAGAGCCAAAAGTATATGCTCACTACCCAGATAAGTATGTCCCAGCTCCAACGCCTCTTCGCGAGCTTGGAGTATAACTTGCCTTGCCTTTTCCGTGAACTTCTCAAACATGTCTACACCTCTCCTTAGCAATTAAAGATAAGCTAACTCAGAAGGGTTTGCAATATGATAAGAGTAGGATTTCTGACCGATGAAGAAAGAAAGGAGCCCCCAAGGGGGCAAGGAGACCGCTTAGAACTTCCAGTTCAGACCTATGGCTATGGCATTCTGAGCGTTTTGAGCCTCTACTTCAAGACCTTGTCCTGCATTGTCCGTAGCACTTACCTTCTTGTTAAAGGCGTGCTTGTAAGCCAAGTCGACGCTGAAGTTCTTGGTAAACTCATAGCCAAGACCCAAGGTTATGTGATGCTCTGTGATGGCGGGAAAGCCTATGAGGTTAAAGAAAGCTATTTGAAAATCCGAGAAAGATGAAGCAAAGTCAGGTATGCTGTTAGCGTTCATCAAGTCCTTAGCACCTCCCCTTATGGGAGACTTGGCGTAGTTATAACCCGCCCTTAAAGCAAGTTTAGGTGTGGGCTTGTATTCACCGCCTATTGCAAACACCCACTGGTCCTTCCATTGAAACTCCTTGTATCCCTTGGCATCGCTCCAGTTGATCCACCGTATATCCATACCCACCTTGAGGTTGTCCCTGGGCTTTACACCCACACCGAAGGCTACTTCTTGAGGTTGGGTGAGCTTGAGGTTTTCAAATGTATCGTCGCCGTCACTATCAAACACCCTCTTGTAGGTCATACTTACAGGGCTTTGGTATGTAAGACCTGCGTAGACAAAGTCTCCCATGTTATAAGCAAGACCGACCTGAAATCCAAGACCGTAAGTCTGAGACTGTCCTCCTCCGGCGTTCCAGCATGTAACACCAGGAGGGGGAGTACACATATTAGCTCCCATATCCAAGGAGCCGTAAGCCAGGTGGAGCGCACCAGAAAGGGAAAGGGCATCGTTAACCTTGTATGCGAGGGCGGGTATTATCCTCATGAACTGCAAGGTGGTATGCATGTTTAAAAAATTTTGGTCCTTGTTTCTGTAATCCACACCCATACCAGAGACACCGAAGGCGCCTATACCAAAGGTTAGCTTGTCATTAATCTGGTTGACTATTCCCACCTCAGGCACTGCGAACATGTCCGCCTCGCTGGTGGCGGAAGCGGGTGGGTCTTGCGGACCCTGAGGGGTAACATTGCTCTTAGCCTTTACCTTAGGCATGAACAAGATTCCACCAAAGCTGAGGTTAAAACCTTTGTAGTAGCTCATCCAGGCTGGGTTTCTGAAGATGGTGTCGGTGGGTCCTACGGGCATACCCACGCCTATGCCACCCATACCCCTCGATGCTGGGGACACACCTATGAGGTTGTCTCCGTTGGTTGCAAAGGACACGCTTACCGCTCCGAAGATGGCGGTCGCCAGGATTAGCTTTCTCATAGCCTACCTCCTCTTATAGGTTTTCTTGTCTTATTATAATACCTCTGTTTTATCCATTCCCATAAAAACTTTTTATAAGACTATAGCCTTTGCTTATATCTAAAGCTTTGCAGAGGCTCGCCCCAGACTACACCTTAACTCACGCCGTAGTTAGCAAAGATGTTTTTCTTGGAAAACTTGAATATTAGCTCTATGGCTTGTGCGTAGGAGTTAAAATCTTGGGGAAATTTCATCTGCATATACCTTATGTTTACATTTAGGTTTTTCATAAACTTTACAACACCTTGGACCTTGTCCGGTGGTGGTATAAAGGGTGCTATTACTGCAAACTCATCCCCACCTATCCTGAACACAATGGGGCTGTCTATGTCTATAACGTCTTCCTTCATAAGCTTGATGATTACGTCCTTTATATCCTGTGAGGAACAGCACTGAAGGTTTATGGCGGTAACCAGAGCATTCAAAACTTCGTTTCCCTTTTCCCAACCTTGGTTCAGGTTTATTCTGGATAGGTCCTGTATGTCAAACACGGTCAGACAGAAGCTTTCTCTCTGTTCTATGAAGGCTTTCAAAGATGGCAAGAACAAATCACCTTTCACCGCTCCCGTGCTGTCCAGATACTGAAAACTCCACCTTATCTTCTCAATGGTTAGATTAACCATGGAATGAACCAAAGGCACATGGTCTAAGGAGGACAGAGCCTTCACAGCGTGCTTGGCTACATAAGGGTCAAACTGGGCACCTGCAAGCTCCTCTATCTCGTTGAGCGCACCCTCCCATGTCTTGCTCTTCTTGTAAATGCGCTTTGCCACCATAGCCTCAAAGGCATCCGCCACGGTGTAAATCCTTGCGAGGAAGGGGATTTCTTCCCCCTTCTTGCCGAAGGGATAGCCCTTGCCGTCATACATCTCCTGATGGTAGAGCAAGACCTCCATGCTCTTCTCGGGTAGTCCCGCATCCTTGAGCATCTCGTAGCCTATCATCACGTGAAGCTTCATTATTTCGTACTCTTCCTTCGTAAGCCTTGAGGGCTTTAGGAGTATTACGTCCGGTATGCCTACCTTTCCAATGTCATGTATCTTCCCGCCTATCTCCAAGAGCTCAAGCTCCTCCTCCGTCAGACCCAAGCTCTCCCCTATCTTTCTGGCAAAGAAGACGCCCCGTTCCGTATGACCTCTTGTGTAAACGTCCCTATGCTCCAAGAGTCTTATCAGCGTTTCTATCATTTTCTATGAGTATGAAAAAAAAATTATATCCCAACCTAAGCATCTCGCAAGCGGTCTATATTTATATAATATGAAAACCGTATTCAACGAAGAGCTTATAAGAAAGTATGACAGACCCGGACCAAGATACACCAGCTATCCTCCCGCCACCGAGTTTACCGAGGAGGTCAGCCAGGAGGACTACAAGAGGGAGCTATTAGAAAGCAACAAGGAAAAAAGACCCCTTTCCCTATACTTCCACATACCCTTTTGTGAGAGCGCTTGCTGGTTCTGCGGATGCAATGTGATAATCTCCCACAGGAAGGACGTGACGCGCAGGTATCTGGACTACCTTTACAAGGAGATGGAATACCTATCGTCCTACTTGGACACTTCAAGACCGGTGGTCCAGCTCCATTGGGGTGGGGGGACGCCCAACTTCCTGACCAACGAAGAGATAAGAGAGCTTTTCCAAAGGATAAGGGGAACCTTTAACGTACAAGAAGATGCGGAAATAAGCGTGGAGATCGACCCCAGATACCTATCGGATGGACAGCTAAAAACGCTCAGGGAGGTGGGCTTTAACAGGGTGAGCATGGGTCTTCAGGACCTGGACGAGGAAGTGCAAAGAGCCATAAACAGGATACAACCCGAAGAGCTTATGAGACAGACCATGCGCGCCCTCAGAGAGCTGGGCTTTAAGAGTATAAACATAGACCTCATATACGGTCTTCCCTACCAAAGTCCGGAGAAGTTCAGAAGGACCATAGAGAAAACCATAGCCCTTGACCCTGACAGGGTGGCGGTATACAACTTTGCCTATGTCCCTTGGCTCAAGCCTCTCCAAAGGAAGATAGACCCATCCACGCTACCACCGCCCAAGGATAAGCTAACCATACTCCAGATGAGCATAGAGATGTTCCAGGATGCGGGCTATGTGTTCATAGGTATGGACCACTTTGCCAAGCCCGATGACGAACTCTCAATCGCCCAGAAAGAAGGGACTCTGTGGAGGAACTTCCAAGGCTACACCACCAAGAAGGGGGTGGACCTCATAGGCATGGGAGCCACATCCATAGGCATGCTTTACAGCTCTTACTTCCAAAACTACAAGACCATAAGGGAATACTACATGGCTCTGGACGGCGGAAACCTCCCCACCATGCGCGGATTTCTTTTAAGCCAAGAGGACATCCTCAGGAGGGAGGTGATAATGGACCTCATGTGCAACTTCGTGTTAGACTTTGGCAAAATAGAGGGTATGTTCGGTATAAGCTTTGAGGAACACTTCAGCCAAGAGCTTGAGGAGCTAAGGAGGATGGAAGAAGACGGTCTCTTGAGGTTAAAAGACAGGAAAGTGGAAGTCCTGCCCGAGGGTAGGCTCTTAATCAGGAACATAGCCATGGTGTTTGACCAGTATTTGAAGAACAAAAAAGAACTGCGTTTCTCAAGGACCATATGAGTAGTCTGCTCAAGGTAAAGGAGCTGAGTAAAGACTTTTACATCCGTGTTGGGCTCTTAGGGAAGAAGGTCATAAGGGCTGTGAGGGATGTAAGCTTTGGCGTGGAGAGGGGGCGGATAATGGCTCTGGTGGGAGAGTCGGGCTCGGGAAAAAGCACGGTGGGTAAGATTATACTCAGGTTGGAAGAGCCTACAAAGGGTAGCGTGGAGTTTGAGGGTAGGAACATAAACACCTATCGCAAGGAATACACCAGGTTCGTCTCCGTGGTCTTTCAGGACCCCTCCAACTCGCTCAATCCCTTTATGAAGGTAAAAGACATAGTGGAAGAGCCTCTGGTGGTGCATGGTTTTTCTGACAGGAAGGAGAGGGTAGAAAGGGCTTTGGAGCTTGCCAACTTAGGGCGCGAGCTCATAAACAGAAGACCGAGTGAGCTCTCGGGTGGTCAGCGCCAAAGGGTAGCCATAGCGAGGGCTGTGGTGCTGGACACCAAGCTCATAGTGGCGGACGAACCTACCGCATCCTTGGACGCCAGCATCAGGAGGAGCATACTGGAGCTTTTTTTGAAACTCAAAGAATCGGGCATAAGCACCCTTTTAATCACCCACGACATAAGGTCGGTGGAAAGGGTAGCGGACAGTGTGGGGGTCATGTATAAGGGTATGTTGGTGGAGCTGGGAGACAAGGACGGCGTGATAAAGAACCCCAAACACCCTTATACAAGGTATCTTCTGGAGAGCGTGCCCGTTAGACACCCCTCCCAGAGGAGGCATGTCAGAAAGGAGGAGATAACACAGAGCCCCGAGGAAGGATGCCCCTTTTACCCTCTGTGTCCGGAGAGGCTCAAGTCGTGCACGGTAGAGGTCAAGGAGGTCTTGGTGGATGGAGCCATCGTTAAGTGCAACCTATACTAACATACTTGTCTTTGCCTTTCTCCTTTACATGTCCGGATTTTTCAGCTCGTCGGAGGTGGTCTTCTTCGGAGCCAACCGCCTCCTCCTGAAGCTCAAAAGGGGACGCATCTACCGACTGCTTCACAGACTCCTTGAGAAAAAACACAAACTCCTGCTTTCCATACTCATAGGCAACGAAATGGTCAACGTCCTCATATCTTCTTACAGCACCAAGCTCTTCGTGTCCACCTTAGGCTCAAAGGGTGCGGGTCTGGCGGTCTTCTTCTCGAGCCTGCTTATCTTCATCTTCGGTGAGGTCCTACCCAAAAACCTGGTCTACCCCTTTTCCACAAGGCTTGCTACATTTTACGCCCTACCCTTTTACCTCATACACCTTTTGCTGACACCGCTGAGAAAACCCTTAGAGTTCTTCACGCACAGGGTGTTCGGGGATGAGAAGGACATAACTAAACAACCCAACTACGAGGACCTTTTCTGGGAAATCTTTGAGATGGCTCACGCGCAAGGCGCTTTTGACGATGAAGACAGGCTCACCGCAGAGAGGGTCCTTTCGCTCGGCGAGGTGCTCGTCAAAGAGGTTATGGTGCCTAAACCCGACATGTTCACTTTGGAGGAAGAACTCACCGTGGAGCAAGCCATAAGCCAGATACTGAGCAGAAAGCACAGCAGGATACCCCTCTACAGGGAAAACCCGGACAACATAACGGGCATCCTGTATGTCAAGGATATGGTGCCCTTTGACCTCTTCAAGGACAAAAGGCTCAAGGACTTTAAGAAGCCGGCGCTCTTTGTTCCCGAGGTTCAAACCCTTGACAAGCTCCTTAAAGAGCTCAGGTCCGAAAACAAGCAGATGGCTGTGGTGGTAGGAGAGCACGGTGAGGTGGTAGGTCTGATTACCCTTTATGACATCATGGAGTATTGCCTCGGAAGACTGCCCGAGACCTGGGAGGGTGGTATAAGCCGTATATCAAGGGATGTCTACAGGATAGAGGGATGGGTTGATGTGGAGGAGCTATCAAGGGAACTGAAAATCCAACTGCCCGAGGAATACGAGTATGATACGGTGGGCGGTTTTGTCATGTTCACGCTGGGGCATGTGCCGGAGGAGGGCGACGAGTTTGAGTATGAGGGTTATAAGTTCAGGATAGAGAAGATGGACGGCAACAGGGTCATTTCCGTGTATGCGGTCAATATGAGCAAGGAGGCAGTCTCGTGAGACCGAGTTTGGAACTCGGGACAAGGCTTAATCTGGCTCTGCTCTTGGGGGAAGATTTGGAGCTCCTTGCGGAGACATCTCAGGAGCTTGAGCAAACTTTGGAGCAAGAGCAAAAGGTAAACCCTTACATAACTCTGCTTACCCGAAAGCCGCGCAGATGGTTTGAGTATGAAGAGCCTAAAAGCCTTGAGGTGCCATCCTCACCCTCCGAGCTTGAAAGCCTCATAAACCAAGCCAGACTTGAGCTGGACGGGGAGGAGTGGGAGATAGCCCAAGAGCTCATCTACAATGTGGATAGTAGGGGATACCTCAGGGTTAGCGTGGAGGAGATAGCAAAGGCTTTGGGCACGAGCGCGGAGAAGGTGGAGAAGGTAAGGCTCTTCATAGCGAGGGAGTTAGAACCCTTAGGGGTTTGCTCCAAAAACCTTGAAGAGTTTCTGATGCTACAGCTTAAGGAGCTCTATCCCCAGGACGAGGAGTTGCATAGGAAGGTGATGTCCGCCATCAAAAGTGGTAGGGCGGACGCGAAGCTCAAAGCGGTGCTTGAGCGCCTGAGCCTGTCACCCCTGAGCGGTGATGTGGTTTACAGGGGGGGGTCGGTGGATGTGGTAGCAGAGTATGTGGAGGACGAGTGGTATGTCTTCCTTTACGACGACTTTTTGGATGTGGAGGTCCAAGAACCTCAAGGTCAGGTGGATGCTCAAAAGCTAAGACGGGCTAAGAACCTCAAGCTACTTTTGGAGCTAAGAAGGGAGAGCCTCAGAAGGATAGTCCAAAGGGTCCTCCAAGTGCAGGAAGGCTTTCTTCTGGGAAAGGGAGTTCTCAAAAGCTTGAGCGTAAAAGATGTTTCCGAAAGCCTTGGGGTCAGCCCATCCACCGTGAGCAGGCTTGTAAACAGAAAGCACATAAAGACGCCAGCGGGCGTTTATCCTCTGAGGTTTTTCTTCGTCAGGTCCAGCAAGGGTGGTCTTAGCACCGAGGAGGTCGTCAGGCTTATAAAGGAAGCCCTCTGCGCCCTGGGAGAGGACGCCACCGACGCCCGCATCAGCGCATACCTTTTGAGTAAGGGTATAAAGATAGCCAGAAGGACGGTAAACAAGTATAGGAGAAGGCTATGAGGTTGAAGGAAGTAAAGGAGCTCATAGAAAAGGAGGGTCTTTCTGCCTTTCTCTTTAGCTCCGGCGCCAATGTGCAGTATCTTACAGGCTTTAGGTCCACTCATGCCTATGCGCTGGTAAGCACAGGGGAGAACTACCTGCTTACCGATGGCAGGTATTTTGAGAGGGCAAAGCGTATACCCCGCTGGCATGCTGTCTTGATAGAGGGACACGCCCTCAGGTTTATCAAGAGGTTTCTCAAAGAGAGGGGCTTAAGGCTTGTGGGCTACGAAAAGGACAGGATAACCTGCTCCATGGCAAGACAGCTCAGGAGCAAGGGCATAAGGTGGAAAGGTTACGAGGGCTTTCTGAACGCCATAAGGTCCGCAAAGACGCCTGAGGAGCTCCGTATAATGGAAGAAGGTGTTAGAAAGAGTGACGAGGTCTACATGCGCCTTTTGGAGTTTGTAAGACCAGGCATGAGGGAGCTGGAGGTCAGGGCTTTTCTCATAGGAGAGTTTCTCAGGCTTGGAGCATACGGAGAGAGCTTTCCCGCCATAGTGGCTTCGGGTGAAGCGAGCGCTGTGCCCCACTGGGAAACATCCGAGCGCACCGTAGAACACGGAAGACCCCTCTTGATAGACATGGGTATGGTATGGAAGGGTTATTGCACGGATTTTACGAGGACCATACACATGGGAAGGGCTACGGAGGAGTTTAAAAAGGTCTACGGCGTGGTAAGGGATGCTCACCTTTATGCGTTGGAGGCGGTCAGGGAAGGCAGGACGGTGGGAGAGGTGGATGCAAGGGCGAGGGAGCACTTAGAAAGGAAGGGGCTGGGCAAGTATTTTACGCATTCCACGGGACACGGCGTAGGTGTAGAAATCCATGAGCACCCGAGGGTATACCACAAAGGACCCGGTGCCAAGGAAATCATCAAAGAGGGTATGGTCTTCACGGTAGAGCCGGGCGTTTACATACCCGGTGAGTTCGGCGTTAGGTTGGAGAACATGGTGGCGGTCAGGGGTGGTGTGGGAGAGCCCCTGTCCCAAATAAGCCTTGACTTGGTGGAACTCTGATGGTATAATTCATTTACTACGCGGGGTGGAGCAGCCTGGTAGCTCGTCGGGCTCATAACCCGAAGGTCGGAGGTTCAAATCCTCCCCCCGCAACCACGAAAACTTTATAATTATTCCCCATGAAGAAGGTAGCCATCATCTTAGCGGAGGGCTTTGAGGAGATAGAGGCGGTAGCGGTCATAGACATCTTAAGAAGGGCGGGTGTGGACCTTCTCATCGCCGGACTTTCCAAAGAACCCGTATCCAGCGCAAGGAACGTGCGCATAATCCCCGACGTATCAATAGATGAGCTGGACCCTCAGGACCTGGACATGGTCATCCTGCCGGGCGGAATGGGCGGTGTGGAAAGGTTAAAGGGCGACCCGAGGGTAGAGAGGCTTATAAAGGAAGTGAGGCAAAAGGGCAGGTATGTATCCGCCATATGCGCAGCGCCCACAGCCCTTGCCAAGTTCGGACTTTTGGAGGGCAAAAAGGCTACCGTTTACCCAAGCCTGAAGGAGGAAATAAAGCCCGCCTTTTACGTGGATGAGAGCGTGGTGGAGGATGACAGGATTATAACCAGTCAAGGTCCAGGGACCGCTTTCCTGTTCGGTCTTAAGCTGGTAGAAAAGCTATTGGGTAAGGAAAAAGCGCAGGAGGTAGCCCAGAGGATGCTCATAAACTACTGAGATGCTTCAGGTAAGGGTAAAGCCCGGCGTAGAGAACAAACTACGGGGCTTTTTTCAGTGGGTTTACAAACCCGAGATAGCGGATTACAGCAGAAAACCTCAGAAGGGTGAGCATGTGGTGGTAAGGGATGCGGGAGGACACTTTCTTGGCTACGGCTACATAAACCCCGATGCCAACATCACCATAAGGCTCATGTCCTTTAACAAGGAGGAGAAGATAACGAGGGAGCTAATAAGAAAGAGGATACTCCAAGCCTACGAATACAGGAAAAAGCTATACATACACAGCAACGCTTACAGGCTCATCCACTCGGAGGGCGACCTGCTTCCGGGTCTGATTGTGGATGTTTACGACCAGTATGCGGTGGTGGAGTTTACCACCTACGGCATGCATCTTATGAGGGAATGGGTTCTGGACGCACTCATAGAAATACTCAAGCCAAGGGGTGTTTATGAAAAGACCAACGAATACGTCCAAAAGGTTGAGGGTTTTAGCGCGCCGGAGGGTTGCATATACGGGTATGTGCAGGAGGAGGTCATCATCTACGAGCATGACCTTAAGTTCATAGTCAACATTCCCCAAGGACAGAAGACGGGCTTTTTCCTTGACCAAAGGGGCGCAAGGCGTTTTATAAGGAACCTGGTGGACCACGGAGACAGGTGTCTGGACGTCTTCTGTCATACGGGTGGCTTTGCCATCAGCATGAAGAAGAAGGGGGCGGGTCAGGTAATAGCGGTGGACACTTCAGCCTTAGCCCTTGAGGTAGCCAAGAAGAACGAGGAGCTCAACGGTCTTTCGGGTATAGAGTGGGTTGAGGAAGACGCCTTTGACTTTTTGAAGAGGATGCACAAAGAGGGTGAGAGGTTTGACGTGGTGGTCATAGACCCTCCATCCTTTGCCAAAAACAGGTCCGCCGTGGAGTCCGCCATGAGAGGATACAAGGAGCTCTGCCTAAGAGGGCTTCACATAACCAAGCCGGGTGGTTTCTTGGCTGTCTACTCCTGCTCCTTTCATATAACCCTTGAGCATCTGATGAAGGCAGTCCTCTCCGCTGCACAGGATGTGAGGAAACAGGTAAGGGTGGTGGGCACAAGCTTTCAGGATTTGGACCACCCTTGGGTTTTGCAGATGCCCAACACCATGTATCTGAAAGGACTCTATCTGGAGGTGGTAAGCTGAACTCGCTTCAAGCTTTTGTGATGGGGATGGTTGAAGGGCTCACCGAGTTTCTGCCCGTGTCCTCTACGGGGCATCTCATACTGACCGCGCACCTTCTGGGTATACCCCACGGGAGCTTTACCAAAAGCTTTGAGATAGCCATACAGCTGGGCTCCATACTGGCTGTGGTCTTTCTCTATTACGAGCGACTTCTTAAAGACTACGAAACTTGGAAGAGGATAGTCATAGCCTTCATACCCACCGGGGCGGTGGGCTTTTTGCTCTACAGGTTCATAAAGGGCTACCTCATAGGCAACGACAGGGTTGTGGTGGTTTCCTTGGTGCTTGGAGGTGTGTTCCTCCTCTTTGCGGACAGGCTCTGCCAGAGATACTGCACCCTGACCGACATAAGGGATTTACCCCTTTGGAGAGCCTTTGCCATAGGTTTATTCCAGTCTTTGGCGGTGGTGCCGGGCGTCTCCAGGTCCGCCTCCACCATCATAGGCGGTATGTTGATGGGCTTGAGGAGGGAAAAGTCTGCGGAGTTTTCCTTTCTTCTGGCTGTCCCCACCATGCTCGTGGCTACCTCCTATGACCTTGTTAAGTCCCATCAAGAGTTCAGCTTGGACCAGTGGCACGTCTTGGGCATAGGCTTTATCACCGCCTTTTTTACCGCCCTGATTACGGTGAGGATCTTTCTGAGGTTTATATCCAGACACTCCTTCGTGCCCTTCGGCATATACAGGATTTTGGTAGGTCTTGTGTATGCGTATCTTATGCTTCTATAAGTGAAACTGAATCATAAACATTTTTGATGTGTAGGTATAGAAATTAAGACAGAAAAACTTTAAGGAGGTGGAAAATGAGGGAAGTCATCAGGGGTGTTAACTTTTGGAGCTTTCTCTTCGCTTCCCAGATGGGCGGTTGGGCTATGGTGGTGTTGGATGAAGTGTATGCCAAGTGGCTTGGTCTGTTCGGTCTTTTCCCGGGGGTCAAGGACCTACATTGGCTACTGCACCATCAGTTAGATTCCACTCTCTTTTCTATACTCCTGGTCCTACCGTGGGTGTGGAAACGCATACCCGGACCCGGCATAGTAAAAGGGATAATCTACGGAGTAGCCTGGCACATCTTTGTAGTGATAGTGTCCCTCATAGGTAGCGCCGGAGGTGCCCTGTGGTTCCAAAACCCCATGCCCATGAGTGCACAGGTATCCTTAATCATACTCCACATACTCTGGGGAGGTGTCATAGGATTCCTCTACAACCCTCCGGAGGAACAAGGTTAGTTCCCCAAGGCGCAGTTTCCCTCAAGGACCCTAAAACACTGCACGCTGTTGGGATAAGGTTCTAACCTGCACCCATTAAGCTTGATAGGGGGCGTCATGCCCCCTATGCATAAGACACCGTCGGTAGGGTAGAAAAGGTTAGGTTTGTCTTTCCTCTTCTTACCGTAAATGCCCTGCAAAACCTCCATGTCATCCCTGGTAGGAAAGGCGCTGACATAAGGATAGTAGTTCATCACCGAAATGGTCCCTTCCTCACCCCTCTCAAAGGGATGGTCCAGACCCAATGCGTGCCCCAGCTCATGTATGAGGATAGAGTAGTCGTAGATGGCTCTTTTCTTTTCTCTGTAAAGGACTATGAGAAAACTCTTAGCGCCCAATCGGTAGGTCATGGCGTTGGTCTTTTCCTTACACTTTGACGCTTGAGCCTTAACCACCACCACTCCTTCAAAGGGCGTGTTTACACTCACTGAACAATCCTCTCTTATTGCATAGCTCACCTTCCTGACACCCCCATACACCACATCCAAAGCGGACAGCCCATCCCACAGGCTTGCAGAGTTTTTGACCATATCAGAGAGCTCTTCACTACCCGCGTAAACCACCACCTTGCTATCCCATGGCTCTTCGTGTGCGTATCTGAAAGAAAGGATAAAGAGCGTCAGAAAAGCCAAGACCGTGGCTATCACTCGAGCTCCTCCGGGTATGGGTCCAGGTAAGCCTGAGAGAGTAAGTATGCATCGTCAAACCTGTAAGCCCAGCTTCTGAGTATTTCTCGGGGAACCCTTATAGGCAGTCTTCCTCCCCGGAACTTTTCAAGGACATCTAAGAAGTGTCTTTTTTCTTGAGGTTTTAGAAAGTCCGATAGGTGTCCCAGTATATGCATGAAGGCGTTTACATGCATGCCCGCATTAGGTTTCCTGGCTAAGGCACTTTTAAACATCCTTGAGTATTCACCTTTTAACTCTTCCAAAGTCTGTGTCCCGTCGTAGCTTGCCAAAAGCCTTCCCATCCTCTTCAAAAGTAAAGGGCTGTGAGCCAAGAGCATATACTTGTAGACCCTGTGGAAGTTCATCAGGTCCATCACCGAACTCGCCTCTTGGCTTACCCTCCTCCAGTGAGCTAGAGCAAAGATGCGTGTCAGGAAGTGATCCCTAATGGATGAGTTGTGAAGTCTTCCTTCATCTTCCACCGGTATGTCCGTAAGGGTCCTGAGAACTTCCAGAGCCATAAGACCCTTACCCTTTCCGTAGAACTCCTTACCTTGCGGGTCTTTGTAAACTACGGTGTTGGATACACCGCACGATGGGGATTTGCTCTTGAGAAGAAAACCATCCACCTGCCCAAGGGACTGTATGAAGTTTTTTGAAAACTCCCTGAGCTCTTGTGTCAGGTCCTTGCCCGTTGAAGGCTGAAAAACTCTGTATTCACCGTCTTTTATGTATACTATTATCTTAGGTCTCGGGACTCCTAAGCCTATGCCCACCTCCGGACACACGGGTATGACAATAGAGTAATTTCTGAGCTTTAACACCAGCTCATCCCTGACCACATCCCCGTTGTATCTGACGGGCTGTAAATCAAGACAGGCGCTCAGCACCAGAAGGGGCTTTTCAAAGGTCCTCATTTTTCAACCTTCAGGTAGAGCTGTATGTAGTCCTTCTTGAAAGCATAGCGCGAGATGACCACCCTCTCCTTAAACTGCTTGGGTATCCTCCCATAGAGCTCCGTATTCTTTATGACTTCCCAGAGGTTAAGGTATGCAAAGTCGTGAGCATCCACCGTTAACATGTCCTTGAAGTCTTCCAAAGCGGACCTGCTGAGGACCTGCGCCCTTATACACCTTAAGCCCATCTCCCTATCGTTCATCACGTTCCTGCTATCTTCCCTCAATCGGAGCTCGGAAGTCCTGCTGAAGAGAAGGCTTTTCTTTCTCCTGATGAGCTTTAACAGACCATCCTCTATGATAAACTCCACATTCTTGAAGACCTTTTTCATATCATCCGAGCCCAACCTTAGCTCTATCTCCGCATCCAGAAGATTGCCGAAGTTTATAAGGTCTTCCGAGAATATACCCATGGCTCTTAGGAAAGATAGTAACCACACTCTTAAGTGTCAAGGTTTTCAGGAGTTGAGCGTTGTATTGTCAAGTCCAGACGGATTACCTATTGACAGAGAACCTCCTCACAAGGTTCACCGACGACGGTCTTCTCCTGACGATGAACTTGTCCTGCTCTATCTCCCAGACTTTATAAAGGAGGGCTTAGGTTATGCAAAACTTTAGGTTAGGTATATAATTTACTAATGTAAAGATAAGGAGATCTGCCATATTCGCATGCACCGATAAGAGTTTTGATGACTGTCTAAGGTTTGGTGTATTTGGGACCAACTTTGCTTATAAGGAGAAGGCTCTTAGGGTTAAGAAGGGAGATGTGTTGTTCTTGTATAACATAGACAATGACACGCTTTACGGACCCTTTACCGCAATATCTGACAGTGGTAAGGATT
>FWWM01003727.1_pt1 | contig 34040 bp, 30 predicted proteins | sample 2228351 | NCBI WGS metagenome assembly FWWM01 (sample SAMEA103939774, study PRJEB20133) | metagenome
ACCCGCGCTCTACGAGCTGGCTGCCTCAGCCTGCCTGGCTCCGCGCTTTGCGATTGTCGGGTTCGCCCGTTCCATGATGAGCGACGAGGAATTCCGCAACAAATGCGAAGTAGCCGTTCGCGGCCACAGCAACGCGGGAAGCTATGACGAAGACGTCTGGCGGGAGTTTGGCAAGAGCCTGACCTACTTCGTCGGCGATTACGATTGCCCGGACTCGTACCAACAGCTCAGCGAACAGCTCGAACAACTCGACCGCGAACGCAGGCTCAGCGGCAACCGCCTGTTCTATCTGGCCACGCCGCCCGAGGCGTATGCGGCCATTATGGAACAACTGGGTCGCGCCAAACTTGCGAAGCCGAAGCGCGAAAAATCCTGGACGCGCATCATCATTGAAAAGCCTTTCGGCCGCGATCTGGAATCGGCGCGGGAACTGAATCGCACAGTCCTGAGCATCTTCGACGAGCAGCAGGTCTATCGCATTGACCATTATCTGGGCAAAGAGACCGTGCAAAATCTGCTGGTCTTCCGCTTCGCCAACGGCATCTTCGAGCCGCTGTGGAACCGCAACTACGTGGATCACGTGCAGATCACTGCCGCGGAAGAGATTGGCGTGGAGCGGCGCGCGTCTTTCTATGAAACGGCTGGGGCGCTGCGCGATATGGTGCAGAATCACATCCTGCAACTTGTCTCGCTGGTGGCGCTGGAACCGCCGGCGAGATTTGACGATCTCGCCGTGCGCAACGAAAAAATCAAAGTGCTGCAGTCTATCCGTCCCTTCGAACCAGCGGAAATTCCCGCGCAGGTCATCCGCGGGCAGTACGGCCCGGGCACGGTAGCGGGAGAAAAAGTTGCCGGCTACAGAGAAGAACCGGGCGTGGCGACGGATTCGGTGACAGAGACTTTTCTGGCGGCGAAACTCTGGATTGACAACTGGCGCTGGGCCGGTGTGCCCTTTTATTTGCGCACGGGCAAACGGCTGGCGCGGCGCGCCACTCAGATTGCCGTGCAGTTCCGCTGCGCCCCGCACATCGTTTTTCGCGGCAGGGAACTTGACCCAAACTGGCTGGTGCTGAACATTCAGCCTGACGAAGGCATCTCGCTTTCCTTCGGAGCCAAGCTGCCAGGACCGGAGATGCAGATTCACCCGGTGAACATGGACTTCCGCTACAGCAGCGCATTCGGCGTGTCCGGCTCGAACGCCTACGCGACGCTGCTGAACGACTGCCTGCGCGGCGACGCCACGCTGTTTGACCGTGCCGACAGCGTCGAAGCTGCCTGGGCACTGCTCGACCCGGTACTGAAACACTGGGCGGAAGCTCCGGCGCCGGTGTTTCCGAACTATGCTGCGGGCTCTTGGGGCCCGCGAGCCGCCGAGGAATTGCTCGAACGCGATGGCCGCCGTTGGAGGAACTCGTAAATCGTTGCCGGCGGAAGTCCGCCCCGGGGTGATTGTCTGTCCCGACGCCGGCAGTGTGGCGCAGCTTGCCGCTTCGCGCTTTGTGCAGCTCTGCTATCAGTTCGCAGAAGTCGAAGGAAGGTACTGCGTGGCGCTGGCGGGCGGCTCCACGCCTCTGCCACTCTACCGCCTGCTGGCAGCAGAACCGCTGTGCGAGCGCATTCCCTGGAGCCGCGTGCATCTGTTTTGGGGCGATGAGCGCGCCGTGCCGCCCGATGACCCCGACAGCAACTACGGCGCGGCGCTCCGCGAGCTGCTCACCAAGGTGCCGCTGCCGGCGGAGAATGTGCATCGCATGCCCGCCGACCAGACCGACCTTGAACGCGCGGCCCATGAGTATGCCGACCGGTTGCGACTACACCTTCCGCTCGACACCGCTGGTTATCCCCGCTTTCATCTGATCCTGCTTGGCATCGGAACCGACGGCCACACCGCTTCGTTGTTTCCGGGCACGCACGAATTAGAGAACACCGTTGCCTGGGTGGTGACAACTGTTGCGCCCGGCGAGGCTGACAAGCCTGCGGCACGGCGAATGACGCTCACGCTTCCTGTGCTGAACCAGGCCCACCAGGTGATTTTCCTCGTCACAGGGAAAGAAAAGGCGGCCGTCCTGAAACAGGTTGTGCTGGGCCCTTTCGCCGGTCTGCCCGCCCAGCTTGTTCACCCCCGGAACGGCAAGCGTTTGATTCTGGCCGATGCCGCAGCCGCGCGCGAGTTGCTCCTGGCCGGAGGCGCCCAGTGATCCTTGCGGGCGACATTGGCGGCACGAAATGCAACCTGGCGCTGTTTGCACCCCGCGAAGGCAGACCCGAAAAGCTTCGTCAGCAGCGCTTTGAAAGCCGCGACTTTTCCGGCCTTGAAGCAGTGGTTCAGCAATTTATGCGCAAGGCGCCGGAAAAGATCACCGCCGCGGCCTTTGGCATCGCCGGGCCTGTAACCAGGAACAAGGTTCAGGCGACAAACTTGCCCTGGACTGTAGATGGCGACGCTTTGCGCGCAAAGCTCGGAGCCAAATCGGTCGTGTTGCTGAACGACCTGGAAGCGGCCGGCTGGGGGCTGGAGCACCTTGACCGTGACAAGCTCTTTGTCTTGCAGCCGGGAACTCCGCTGGAAAATGCAAACAAGGCAATCCTTGCTCCGGGCACCGGGCTGGGTGAAGCAATTCTGTTCTGGGACGGATTGCGCCACATCCCGGCGGCCACCGAAGGCGGCCACGTGGATTTTGCTCCGCGCACCGACACGGAAATCGAGCTGCTGCGGTTCCTGAAGCAGCGCTTCGACTGCGTCAGTTTTGAAACCGTGGTCAGCGGCGGAGGTTTCCGTTTGATCCACGAATTCTTTGATCCCTCTCTCCAGCATCCCGAATTTGATCATCCCGATGAGGACCCCGCTCCGGCCATCACCCGCCGCTCGCGGGAAAGCGCCTGCGCGGTCTGCACGATGACGGTGGACCTGTGGGTCTCCATCTGTGGCTCAGAAGCGGGCAACTTGGCGCTGAAATCGCTGGCCTGCGGCGGGATCTATATTGCCGGCGGCATCGTGCCGAAGATTCTGAATGAAGTGAAGGAGGGCGGCTTCGTCCGCGCATTCCGTGAAAAATCAAAATTTCGGAGCCTTTTGGAGCAGATTCCCATCTATATAGTGGTGGACGAAGATCTGCCCCTGCTGGGTGCCGCCGTGCGCGCTGCGGCGGAGCTGGCGCGCTGAACAAGTGTCACGCTCGGAGAGGTGGAGATGAGACAGCGAGCAGTCATTCTGCTGCTCGGGCTCGGCTTTGTCATGGTCGCCCTGACCGGCTTGCAACAGCCCCAAGAGCAGGCGCCGGAAAAAGTCCAGCTCGACCGGGACACCATCGCCGAGCGGGTCGAGACGAAGCCGGGAGATGTCTGCGCGGTCTGTGGCAAGCCCGTTGGAGAGGACGGGGTGACCTACGAAGTCAAAGGTCACCACGTGGCTATCCACCGCGATGAAGTAGAGTCGAACCTTGCCGCCCAGTTGCGCGGATTGATCCGCAAGCTCCAGCCGCGGGGAGCTTTTCTGGGCAGCAGCGACGCTTACGGCGGGCTCCGCTGGATCTGGTTTCTCATCGGGCTGTACGTGCTGGTGGGTTTAGGATTCGCAGCGCTCGGCGCGCACCGCGCTCTCCACACCGGCCACAGTCCTGTCTTCTGGTTTTTTGCCGGTCTGTTTTTCACCGCCTTTGCCTATCTTGTGCTGCTCACCCGCGCCAAGCGCGACGTCTACGCGCCGGGAGGAATTCCGCGCGGCCTGGGGAAATTTGCCGCCACGATGCCGCCGCAGAAGTGTCCGGAATGCGGCGCCAACAATCATCCCGCGGCGGCGAAGTGCGCCGGTTGCGGGTGCAAGCTTGAGCCGCGCTTCCCATCCGAAGCCGCGCGCGTGCTTTCCATCCCCAACTGACCCGGGAGCATCATGTTCGACTGGCTGAAGCAGAAACTTGTTGCCATTTTCGAGAGCGCAAACATGCCGCAGCGTCGGCCGGAGCTGCGCGCGCACAATGAAAGCAATATACCTGGCCTGTATGTGATCGGGGACCTTGCCGGCGCGCCGGTCATCAAGCTGGCTATGGAGCAGGGCTACAACGTCATCGAGCACATCGCCTCGAAGCCCGATCCGAAACTGGAAAACGGCGAAGGATACGACCTCATTGTTGTCGGCGCCGGCGCTGCCGGCCTGAACGCCGCGCTTGCCGCCAAGGATAAGGGCCTGCGTGTAATTGTGCTCGAAAAGAACAAGATTGCCAACACCATCGAAAATTTTCCCGAAGGGAAGTGGGTTTACGCCGAACCGGATGAGACTCCTCCGAAAGGCAAGCTCTGGCTCGACGGCGCCACCAAGGAAGACCTGATCAAACGCTGGCAGCAAATCATCCGCGACAACGCACTCGACGTCCACCCCGAAGAGGGGCTGAAGTTCGTTGAGCGACGAACAGACGGCACGTTTCGCGTGGTCAGCGAAAAAGCGGAGTACCGCGCCAAACGCGTCATCCTGGCCACCGGCCAGCGCGGCGACCCCCGAAGGCTCAACGTTCCCGGCGAGGACCAGGAGCGCGTCTATCATCAGCTTTACAGCCCGAAACAATACAAGGATGAGAACATCCTGGTCGTCGGCGGAGGAAACTCCGCTGCCGAAGCCGCCATCACGCTCGCCGAACGCAACCGAGTCGTGCTCAGCTATCGCGGCGACGAGCTTTATCGCCTGTTCAAAGACAACCAACGCCAGATTCAGCGCTTGATCTCCGAAGGCCGCGTTAAGCTCGTCTTCAGCTCCCACGTCACCGAATTCGGAGACGGCGTAGCCAGACTGAAAGTGAAAAAGAATGGCAAGGAAACTGTTGAACAGGTTCCTTTTGATCACGCTTTTGTACTCATCGGCTCCGAGTTTCCCGGGAAATTTTTGAAATCGCTCGGGCTGCGCTTGGAAAATGAATGGTCAGGGAACTGGTTGCGCGCCGCCGCCTTAACTCTGGCCGTGATGCTTGCTCTGTGGGTTTGGGGCGGACAGGCAGGCGTCGAAATTGTCCGTCACTTTCCGGGATGGCTCGGCGGATTCGCTGCTCTGGGTGCCCTCGCTTCCTTGATCTGGTTCGGCACGCGCGGTGATCGCTTCGCGTGGTTTGGCGTTGCGTTTCTCGCCTGCTACACGATCTATGGAGTGAAATCGCCCGGTTCAGGCAACGAGTACTGGCCCTATCGCGGCTGGGGATACGAAGCGCTTTCCTGGTTCGGCCGGCCGGCAACGTTCTGGTACGTCGTGCTTTACACCGTGTTGATGACAGCGTTCGGTATCCAGGCGCTGAAACGCTGGGGGATTGACCGCAAGGATAAATTTCAGATCTGGCGTTACGCCAGCCTGCTCGGCTTCCAGTGGATTTTCTTTTTCCTGATTCCTGAGTTTCTGTTTCAATGGGCAGTGCAGTACCAGTGGGTGGGAGCCGAGCTGGCCAGCAACCCGCAGTTTGCCGAGCAGGCCTGGCGAAGCTATGGCCTGGTTTACGCCTGGCCGCTGTTCTTCTATACCTTTTTCTACGACCCGCACAAAATCTGGCTCCTCTGGGGTGCCGTGCTCGCGTTTGTGCTGATTCCGATTTTCGTCATCTGGCACGGCAAGCGCTATTGCTCGTGGATTTGCGGTTGCGGGGGCCTGGCCGAAACGCTGGGCGACCGCTGGCGGCACCTGGCGCCGAAGGGTGAGGCGAGCTACCGCTGGGAAGCGATGAATCTTGTCGTGCTGGTTCTCGCCGTGTTGATCACCGCCGGGATGCTGGCGCGCGACGCGGTTCGCCTGGTGCAGGAGCCCGCTGAGTGGGGCCTGAATTTCTACTCCGTGGTTGTGGATTTGTGGCTGGTGGGTATCCTGCCGGTGACGTTGTATCCTTTTCTCGGCGGGAAAATCTGGTGCCGCTACTGGTGTCCGCTGGCGAAGATGATGGAGCTAATCAGCCACGCCTACACGAAATGGGGCGTCAGCCGCTATCGCATCAACTCGAACGAAAAATGCATTGCCTGCGCGGAATGCTCCCGCAACTGTCTGGTCGGCATTGACGTGATGCGCTTCGCGCTGAAGCAGGAGCCGATTACCAACGCCAACTCTTCTTGCATCGGCTGCGGCATCTGCGTGACCGTCTGCCCGATGGACGTGCTCAGCTTCGGCGCGCAGCAGCGGACCGACCTGGTGGAAATCGCCAACGCCAAACCCCAAGCGGCCTGACACCCCGCACTTTTTGTGCTTTCGCCCTTGAACCTTTTCACTGCGCATTCTGTCCGTCGGCCTGGCCATGAACTGTTGTCACGCAGGAAGCAGGCTCGGTTGCCGGTGTGTTCTCCCGCCCTGCATTGCTAAACTCCGCTTATGGAGTGGCCCTGGGACCAGGACTGGCGGGCGCTTTCCAAGCGGGCCTACACTGGCTGGCTGGCATTTTTCGGATTATTTCTGCTCTACGCCGCCGCTGACGATGATGGTTTCCTGCTACTCGATTATGTCAACCTGATCATCCACGAAGCGGGCCATCTATTTTTCGGTTGGTTCGGCTACACCGCGGGTATCCTCGGCGGGACGCTGGGCGAACTGCTGGTCCCGCTATTGCTAGCCCTATACTTTTACTGGCACCGGCACTTGAGCGGCGCGGCATTCACAGCTTTCTGGTTTTTCCAGAACTTTCTCTACATCGGCACGTACATGTCCGACGCCCGCAGCGTTTCGTTGCCGCTGGTAGGCTCGGGCGATCACGACTGGGAGATTCTTTTCGGCCAATGGGGGCTGCTGGTGCACGACCGCGCCATCGGAGGCGCGACGCGCCTGCTCGGCTGGTTCGGGATGCTGGCCGTGGTGGCCTGGTTCGCGTGGTACGCTCGCCGCCATCTTGGATCCAAGCCCGCCTGGCCGCCGTGAACACGGAGCGCACCAGAACTCATAGTGACCGCCATTCAGCGGCTGCGCTCTGCCCGCGCGATGCTAGAATGGTGTCAATCTGCGCCCGTAGCTCAGTTGGATAGAGCGTCTGCCTTCTAAGCAGAGGGTCGGGGGTTCGAATCCCTCCGGGCGCGCCACTTTCTCCTTCCTCTCCATTCACTTACCGGCTGCTTTCTGCGATTCACCGCGGGCTGGAGCCGGACTGTCATAAAAATGTAATACCTTGGCCCCGCCGTAGACGCGACGATTCGCGCGCTCAAGGCTCTGTCGCACTTGCTCGGTCATGCCCAGTTGGTAGTGCCGTTTTGTCTCTGGACTCATATGCCGCATCGCACGTTGTACGACCGCATCAGCAGCCACCCAACTCAGGCGTGTGCAGAACACGTGCCGCAGATTGTAAATGGGAAAGTACGCCACATTTGCTTCCTTGAGTGTTGACCGCCACGCCGTCTTTACCGTCGTGACCGGTCGGTCAGGTTTCACCGGGCTTGGAAAAACGAACGAACTTCGATTGCCCTGCTCGCTCTTCCAGGCCCGAAGTACATCGCACGCGAGATTGGTCAGAGGCACTGGTTCGGAAGAGCCGGGGGTCTTCACAGAGCCACTGAGATAGATGACCTTGCTCTTCAGGTCTACTTGGTCCCAGCGCAGTGAGAATCCCTCGCTGTAAGTGCGAACGCCGGTCTGCGCGAGCAAGATGATTGCCACGCGCAGGTATGGCGGCGCTTTCTCCAGGATTTGCCGTTCTTCATCCAAGGTGAGCATCCGCTTGGCCGGCCGTTCTCGCCGCTCATCGAAATGCTTCACCCCCACAGCCGGGTTCTCCTGGATGTACTTCCTTTTGACCGCAAATCCCAGCATACATTTTAGGTATGCGAGCTCGCGGTTGACCGTTGCACCCTTGACCGTTCGCGTCGAATTGTTCTTCGATTTCTCCTGGCTGCGATTGTTCCGATACTCCTCGATCAAACGAGTGTTAATCTCAGCCAGAGTCCGCTCACCGAAGAACGTCCGCAGGTTCTGGAGGAACATCCGAACATTCTCTTGTGTACGACGCGCAAGCGTTGGGAGATGAGAGCGTTCGAACTCTTGGCAAAGGTCGCTGAACTTTGTTCTCTCTCCCGGTGAACCGATCTTGAACAGACCCAGCGCGATCTCGCCTTCGCGTTTTTTCCAAATCTTCTTGGCGATCTCTTTGCTGGTTGTCTTGGTCGACTCAAATTCTTGCACACCGTCCAACGTGTAGCTGATCCACCAGAACCTGGAACCACTTCTCTTGTAAAGCCCCATCAGCGCATCTCCTACTTGCCGGAGCTATGCGCCGACGCGATTATACCCCGGCGTTGGCAACATCGTGCCGGGCGTATCTGGTCTTCTTTGAAGCGATCAAGTTCGGAACGGCGGTAATCGAGACGACCTCCCACCTTGCGGCACTCGATTCTCTGCTGGCACGCGTACTTGTAGAGGGTGCTAATCGAAATACCCAGGTATTCCGCAGCGGCGGAATGGCTGAGCCACAAGTCATCAGCCTCTGTTTCTCGGGGAGTCGTTGTCAGAACCACAGGCTTCATCTCGGAATGTGAAAAGTCAGAAAACGCCCTCTTCACGAGGTCAAACAAGTGCGTGGGGTCAATGCCTTTCACCACGATGCATGCAACGACTACTGGATCGTCTCCTTGTGATTCCCGAAGATCCTGTCTCTCGCGATTCACTTCCGAGTTCCTCGCTCAGATAGTTCCGCCCTGCCCGCGCTCAGTCACGGAGGCATTCCGCGGGGCAACAGCGCCGCTACAGTTGCCCCTTGAGCAGAATCAGCTGATGCAGTGCAAACGCATGGACCGGAATCGTAGTTGAGTCTCGAACACCCGCCAATCACGTGCAACGCCCTCACGCTTGGGGGTGAACGGCCGAGCCCGCAATCGTGCCCTATAAAGGGTGCGCCAACTCGCTGGGCGAAGCAGACTTACGCTTCTGCAACAAAACATGAGGGAGGTCCGGCCACTTGGTGACGGTCTTTCTGGCTGGTTCGAAGCTTCCTGACTATCCAAATTTTGTACTGTCGCGTGAATACCCCCGTCGTTCGTTCGGTAACCATAGCGGTGCTGGGGCCCGTTCAATCCGCCGTTTCTGCGTAGTCAACGATCTCACCGAGGCGCTGCTTGAGTTCTTTCAACCAGGCTCGGGGGTTCACCCCGTGAATGAGACGGCCCAGGAACCCCAGTCTCTCGGCAACGTTGTCGCGGTTCTGCCGGATGTCCTCCTTGGTGACGCTGGCGTATACAGCCAGGAACTGGCTCATGTTTGCTGGCTTCGTGAACAGGTATGTTGCGTGTCCAAGTTGTGGCGTTTCGACGACAGTCACGTTCTCCAGGTCGAAGATGTACTCGGATCGGAACAGATAGAGTCGGCGGGCGCGTCGGCTAAGGTGGCGGTAGAAGAAGGCGTCGTAGTCAGGCCGCCAGGTGATCTGAGCAACGTCGAAATCTCCGGGGATGCCAAGGTCACCGCACATTCTCTGCAACGTGCCTCTCTCTACTGGTCCGGCATCAATGCGTGTGCGGATGCATTCGAGCGCATCGGCAAACTGACCGAAACGGTGGTGGTCGTTTCGCGCCTTGCTGATCTGCTCGGCAATGTCGGCTGGAAGTCTGACCTCGATGCGGCTGGGAAGTGCCGCCTCCCACTGAACAAGCTCCCACTCGTTCCCTCGACGACGGTATTTGCCGCTTTGGACAAAGGTGCCTCGAACAGCGATTTTCGTTCCTAAGAGATTCTTCCACTGGTTCCACGTGGCATCCCAGGTCAGAGGGAGCAGGGCTGAGTCAAAGATCACCTCGAGCTTGCGACGAGCGTCCCGGTAGATCGCATGATCGCTGTAGAAGGTCAGTCTGCGCAGGGGCAACCGAAAGTATCGGTGCCTGCGCTCTGGAAGGAAGGAAAGTATTCGAGTCCCGTAGAAGGTGGCACCGTCGCGCGCGAGATTGCCGGCAACGAGGAGAGAACCGAAACCGCCATGGGGAAACGGCGCAGGGGCTGCGGGATCAGCCACGAGTGCGTCGTAGGCGGCGCGCAATTCGGGCTGGGCAAGCATGTTGCATGCACGCTCGAGTGTGGAGAGGTCTTTGGAGGATGCACGCGCGGCGCGGAGTTCAAGTGTCCGGAGTTTGAAGGCAACCCTGATCTCGGCGTGAGACGCGATGGGGCTGACCCGAAGCAACTCATAGAAAGTGGGTTGCTGGTTCCAGGCACGCCGACGATTGCCCGCGTAGAAGTAATCGCGCAGCGTCTCACAGCGAATGTGAATTGTGGAGATTCCCAGCGACTGGCTCAAGACTTGTGCGGAAACAAAGAGATTCCCGCGTTTGTCTTTCCTGGGCTGTGCTGCGTAGCCGATCGAGGCCTGATAGATGTCTCGCCTTCCTTGTTGTGACCTTGCATTGCCGATGTAGATCTCGGTGCCGGCATCTGCGCTTCCGAGGGCCAGCGGAAAACGTACCTCGTCTCCTGGACTGATGAAAGAAGCGAGAAAGCTGGACAGCAGAATGGAACTGCCGTCGCTGAACGCGCACTCCACCTTCCCGCCCACTTTGGTGGTCCTGACTACGGTGCGCCGACAGGCTTCTGAGCGCGTGCGCCCGGCAATGACTGTTCCGGTTGCCATGCGGAAGCAAAACGTAACACCGGAGCCTGCGCTCGCCAAATAAGTAGCCCCTACGGCCCATAACCTTCAGTTCTGCAAGGGCTTACGTTGCTTCCACCTGTTTGGACAAGGAGGGTGACATGCGTCTTGCTGGGCGTGAGCGGTTGGGCTTTTATCCACTTCCAGTTGCCGAAGCCAAGCGAATCCGGGCGTTCCTCAGCTTCCCGAATGGCCTGTGCACAGCTCTTGATCCGTGCATCGGTGACGGCGTTGCCTTTCAGGCTGTGACATCAGACGCGCAAGTGCGTCGTTACGGAATCGAACTCGACGCGTACCGAGCTGACCAGGCCCGGGCGGTCGTGGACGAGTTGATCCACGGCAATTGCTTCGACGTGCAGTGCCCGGTCGAGTCGTTCTCGGTGCTTTACGTGAACCCTCCGTACGACTTCGAGGTCGCCGAGGGGAAATCGAAGCGCATGGAACGGCTTTTTCTGGAGCATGTGTACCGCTGGCTGAAGCCCGGAGGCGTCCTTGTTTTCGTGATTCCAGGGCCACGCATCGAGGAATGCATTGCTACGCTCTCGGTCCACTTCCGCGAAGTGCGCGTCTACCGGCTGACCGAGCCTGAGAGCGTGCGCTACAAACAGATTGTGCTGTTCGGCGTGCGCCGCACGCGGAGCGAAAGGGAGCGGCTCCAGGACACCGACATCACGCGTGCGCGGCAATGGTACGCTTCGCTTTCGAGACAACCTGAGCGCCTTTCGCCACTGCCCGCGCAGCCCGATCACCCTTACGGGCTTCCCCCAGCGGAACCGGTCCGCATGGCTTATCGTGGGCTCCCGTTGGATCAGATTGAGGACTTGCTTCCGAAATCTGCCGCATATCGTCAGGCCGCGCCCATCCTGTTCGCCCAAGAAGCAGACATCAGCGGCCGCCCGTTGACGCCTCTTCACGGGGGCCACGTTGGGCTTCTTTGTACGGCAGGAATGCTGAACGGGATCTTTGGCGAGGGAGACGCCCGCCACATCGCCCACTGGCAATCCATCAAAGTTGTGGACCGCACGGAGGAGGAAGAAGACGGAGCAACCGTCATTCGAGAGAAGGAGCGGTTCTCCAACGAGCTCACCTTGGTGTTTGCCTCGGGCCAGATTGCCATCCTGAAGTAGCCGTCCTGGCTTCCCGCGGTCATCCTCGAAATCCATTCCATTTCCCTGCAAAAGGAGCGTGGGATGAAGAATGCCCATGAGCGTTTTGGACTGCTTGAATTCACGAAGCGCGTGAAGGACACCGCCACACGAATTCGTGTTCACATGGACCGGCTGATTGCAGAACCGCCGAAGGAAAACCGCGGGCCGGCCGCCGCTCACCTTCTCTCGGTGTTGGGGAGCGACGCGGAGATTGCGGCGTTGTGGGCGGCTGTGACCGAGGGAGCATTCTTCCAGATTCATCTTCCTGGCCGGCCTGCATTCGCAGCTTCTCTGGGGCAAGAGGCACAGTGTTTTCGCGGGAGTGTGAGCATCCAGGGGCACAATCGTCCCGTTCGCCATCTGGTGGCGCTGTCAGCGGAATTGCTGAAAACGAGGCCCGGAGCCGACCGAGATGGTAAGCGCACCATCCTGTGCGACGATGATCCGGCGTTTGTGCTTTATCGCCTGTCGCGCCGCTTCGGCTTGCCCGTCGTCCCTGCGTGGTCAGCATGGTTCAAGCGCGAACTTGAACGGCACAAAGCGATCGAGCCGTTGTTGGGCCTCGGATGCTCCCCAGTGCTGGTGAAAGGTGGTAAGCAACGGTTCCTGGGTTGGATTGGCAACGCTCTAAAGCGCCACACGATCGCCATCCCGGAAGGTAATGCGTCGGTTTCGTGGAGGTTGCCCAATAGCTTCCTTGAGCGAGCAATTCCGCCTGTCAATGCCTGACCGCAATGCTGGTGAACCGCGACCTTGCTTCATTTCACTTGAGCCCTCAGCCGTCGGCTACCGGGAATTCTTTCTTTTCGCGAGATGTTCCGCAACGTTTTCGGCTTTCCACAACAGCGCCGGATGACGGCGTACACGCTCAACCATCTCGTCCTTTCCTCTGAATAGCTGCTGTGGTTCGTATCGTCCGGCAGCGATTGCCTCGAGGTAGGCGTTCTCCGTTTCGGGATCAAGGATCGAGGCAACGATTGGTCGAACCAAATCCAGCATCTCACCCGCAGCCGGGCGGTCGTTGGCCCGCAGCAAGGGATACAGGAGGGTTCCCACATCAGCTGCCAGGACGCGCTCACACCGTTCGAGAGTGTAGGTTCGCAAGTCGTGTGGCAGCGCACTGCCAAACAAAACGGCAAGCTTTCTAAGCAGTTCAGAGTCGTGCGGCTTGTTCTCTTTCTTGAACCGATAGAGATCGTAGAGGTCTCGTGGATGCTGACGGTCGATCATCGCGGTCAGCTTGCCAGCGAGCAGCTCTTCGATCCCCAATACCAGGAACGAGCATTCTGCTTCGTCGCGGAATCTCGAAGATGTGCGAACCTCTGGAGCTTGAGCACACGCGCGGTATAGGAAGTTGATTTCAATCTGGACGTGGTCTGGTCGTCCGGCGTGATTGCGGTATCCCAGCGTCCATGTGGCGAGGGCATAGTCATCGTTTCCACGTTGAACTTGGTACCCAAGTGCGCCACACACCTGCTCAACGGCCTTTGCAATAATCGGACGTTCCGAGAGCATTGCTTCGCGCTCGACTTGGCCTATGTAGTTCAAGTCAACATCCACTGAAAGGCGAGCCAGATCGAGATAGAAGAGATTTAGAGCGGTCCCGCCCTTGAGCACAAGCTTGCCCTCCATGGCAGGGTGCCGTCGGAACTCCACGAGGATGTGCTTCAATCGAAGAACCTTTTCGACTGTCTCGGCTTGGAAGCGCTGCGTTGCGGCAACGTCGCGGATTAGGGGCAGGCTCGTATTCACGAGGCGGCTCCCACCTGCGATGAAGACAGTAGCCTCTCTGGAACCATCAGATTCCATGTTTCAACCCAACGAAGACCAGGGCGCTTCCGTCCGAGGTAGGCTACGCCCCGCGGTCGGCGCGCAAGAAAGGCGTCACGATGCTTACCTGAGAAGTAGAGCCTAGCTGCGTGTCGGTCCAGCAAGTAACCCACTCTTGCGTAAAGCCACGGACGACGCAGCACCTTCAGGTATTCGAGTGCCAAGGCGAAATCGAAGGAAGGGAACATCGCTAAGCACTTGTCCAATTCCTCGGGGCCTCCGCCAAACTCCTGGAAGAGGAGACAATCCACAAACGAGCGCTCACGGCCGGTCACCCTGACTTGACCTGCTGTCTGCTCTACTTGGAAGTCGGGCTTCCCGGAGCGGCCCAGGAGACGCGGCGAAGCAACGCGATGATAGATCACCCCACTAAAGACAACGTCCCGGCGGTGTTGTGCGGAGAAGTAGTACACCGTTTGGAATACCTGATTGGCGACGCCGTGAAACTCCAGCGCGGAGTGACACGCTATCACAGCGTCTTCCCGGACATGTCGAGGAACGGCGTAGCGGTTTAACGGAGCGGAGGCTGATGCTCCAGCGTAAACACCGCGCGCCACGGCCTGTACACGTCCCTGCTTCTTGAGCCGGTGAAGGACGTTCAGGATCGTCCGCTCGCTGGAGTCCTTGCCGAACCTATCCTTGAGGTCGTGGACGGTGAACAGAGGGGTCGCCTCCATGTAGCGGACAAGCGAAGGACTCTGCATAACGCCACCATTCTCACCTAGATAGAGTAGCTACCACTTCAGGTGGTAAGTGCTTGTTTTGTTTGACAGAAGTTGTGCTGTTTTCTCTCATTCAATACATTCTATTACCACTGTTAGTGAGCATTAGTCAACTCTGTTGAGAACCGACGTTCCAATCGAGATAGGCCTCTTTGAGGGGAGCCATAGCCATGCAACAACTCAAACAGATCGGTGACCCCTCTGTTTATGTGGCGACACCCGCAAAGAAACCCGTTTCAAACGAGGTGCTTCTTGAAGCATGACAACATAACCGATATTCCAACATATTTGCGCGCGTGCGCCAGTGAGCTTGGTGAAAAGATTCTTTGTTCCTATCCGCCGCTCCACTTTGTCGAGGATGCGCCTTCCGCGTTCCTTGGGCAACTCTTGCGAAAGCCATTCCCGGCCCAGACCCTCGCGATCATGGGCGTGGTGAAGCGGTGGGCCGAGGCTCGCGCCGCAGCAGTGATTGCCGAGTGCGGGACGGGCAAGACACTGATCTCTCTCGCAGCGATTCATGCACACAGCGAGGGAAAGCCATTCACTGCCTTGGCGATGGTTCCGCCGCAGTTGGTCGAGAAGTGGGCGCGGGAAGCGTTTCGAACACTACCTCGTATCCGCGTGTTCTTTATCGACGGTCTGCGCACTCCGACGAGTTCGAACGGCTACGTCGGAGTCAATGAAGTAAGAATGCGAAGTGGCCGCATCGTGCGCGAGGGACTGCGAACCTCACTGACTGAGTTGCGATTGCGAAAGAGCGCGCACACACCGCGGCAGCGCTGGGATTCCATCTGCTGTGGCCCGGCTCTGTTCATCGTCGGCCGCGACCGGGGGAAGCTGAGTTACTTCTGGCGCCATGCCTACGCAATTGCTCAGTGCGGCCGCTACCAGGGCAACGTCATCAACGCGGATACCGGCTGTCCGATTTACCTCGGAGAAGATGGGCAGCGACTTCTTTCCATCGACTTCAAGAAAGCCAAGCTGAGCGAACTCCTCGGCAGCCCGAACGGCGACGAAACCAAGAAGCTGCGGAGAGCTCTGTATAGCGCCTTGTGGCAGGCAGATGGGACCAAGGTACGCCGCTTTGCGCCGGTTGACTTCATCGGGCGCTACATGCCGGACTTCTTCGACTATGCGATTGCCGATGAGGTCCACGAGCTAAAAGGAGACACAGCGCAGGGCAATGCACTGGGCACTTTGGCCGCTTGCGCGCAGCGCACTCTGGTACTGACTGGCACGCTGCTCGGCGGCTATGCCGACGAGCTGTTCAACATTTTGTTCCGGCTCGAACCAGCCAAGATGGTCAAGGAAGGGTTTGAGTTCGGCGAAGCCGGTGTGCGTGCTTTTACTGAGACGTATGGGCTGTTGGAAAAAGTCACTGTAATCGAGCCATCTGACAATGCCTGCTCGGAAGGGCGCATTGTGAAGAGGGTCCGCCGGCGTCCAGGGATGCTTTTGCAGAATCTCCAGCTCGCGGTGGGCAAGCGGTACGAGAGCGAGGAGCAGCGGCGCCGGACTAACCGGCCGATTTTCAGCGTGGTGCTCGATGAGTTTGCCCCCTTCGGGTACAGGAACTTCTCCCAGATTCTGCAAACGGCCAGGGGCACAAATACGACGTTCCTGTTCTCCATGCAAAGCCTCCCACAACTCATGCACGTAGGTCGTGGATTCAAGGAAGACGTCACCTCAGCCCCCAACACCACCATGGCGCTGCGCACGCGGGATGACGAGACCGCCCGCTATTTCCTCCGGGCTTCCGCCGAGCATCCCGTCACCCGGCGCAACCTGTCCATGCAGCGCTGGAAGCTCTTCGGCTATGAGAAGTACGAGGAAACGGGCCGTGCCGTAGACGTTCAGGACAAAGAGACCCGCGCCCTCGACGAACACATCAAGAATCTCCCGAAGGGCCAGATGGAGATTCTTATGACTGACGATACGCAGGGGACCTTGCACGCGCACCTGCACGTGCGACCGCCAGCGGATGTCCAGGTACCCCATTTCGAACCGGACTTGTACCCTCGGCTCAAGCACTCCCGCGCCAATTCGGTCGGGGCCAACCTGCGCTTTAAGACACCAGAACTGGCAGCCAAGCGGTTTGCACGCCGGACCTTCGGAGACCTGCGAATATGAGACGGACGCTCGCTTGCGGCGTTGTCTTGACGGCCGTGATGGTACTGGTCACCGCTGCCCGTGGACAAGGGCCGTATCCGTATCAACCCCGGCAGACTTGGTACGAATTCCTGCTCCGGCAGTTCAATCCGAGCGATTTCGACTACGGAGCGTGGATCGAGGAGCGAAGGCAGGCGTTCCTCGCAGCAACCGCCCGGACGCCGTACTTCTGGTACAGCGCGGGTGTGACCGCTTTGTTGCTGCTCGCAATTCTCGCCTACACCAAGCTGCACCTGGACCATCGGCGCAGTCTGTGGGTCACAGCGGAAATGATGGCCGACTTGTACAACCATGACCTGTATTCGCGCCAGATGGCCAGGGAGGCCATCGACAAGTACAACGCCCACATCGAGCAGTGTAACCGCGCGATTGAGGCGGGAGACTCCGCGGACGGTCGGCCCGGCTGGGGCGACTCCGAGTCCGGCAGCCTGAGGGCCGAGCTGCAGCGTGTCGCGGCTCAGCTTGAGGCGACTACGCAGGACCGCAACAAGCTTCAGGAGGAACTGGCGCAGAAGTCCTTGGTAGTCGCCGACCTCTCGATGCGGCTTGACGCGTTGTCCAAGAAGGTCAACGGAAACATGGATCGCGCTGCCGCTTCCACAGCAAATTCGTCCCCCGATAAGTCGGGAGATGGTGCCAGGTTCGTGGGTCACATCAACCGCTTGCAGGAGGCGTTGTACACAGAGCGGCAGAAGAACAAACGGTTGAAAGGTGTGTGACAGGCATGCTGGTTACCGTCACTGGATTTGGCAGCGTGTGGCGCCACCGCTGGGGCAAAGACCCCTCCAACCCGAACCGTTATGCGCAGGCAGCCTACTTCAACACCACAGGAGTACCGGTGAACGGGACGATCCGGACTCGGCCGAAGATTGTCGGGCACGCTCGTTTCAACGGCGTGGGAGGCTTTGACCCGAATTACCCGCTCCGGATGATCAACAGTGTCTTCGAGTGCGCGGAGCCATGCGTCTGGCAGGGGCAGAACAAGGTGCTCTTCAGGCGCATGTTGTCAGCGCCAGTGCAGCCGGACTACCACCTGGTTGTTGTGAAGGCGTGCGAGGTTGGTCGTATGGACATCGCGAGTCCTAGCTGGAGATCGGATGACACGCTGTTGATTTCCTTCAGCGAGTGCCGGGACCAACAGGAAGCCATGCTCTTGATGCCGGCGTACAGTTGGCTCCGAACTGAGGTGGCAACGTTTGTGCTTGAGCCGTTCAAGGCCTGGCCGTGGAGTGCCCGCCTCCGCATACAACTCCCCCAATCGACAGGGGCCGAATGCGCTACCGAAAGGACAGCATCGAATTAAGCAACTCTCGCGACCTTCCGCTGTTGCGCCAGATCGTGCGCTCGGAGTTCGTCACGCACACGCAACTGTTCGAGTTCATGCGCCTGAATCACTACGAACGCACTCGCAAGTCCTTCGACTGGCGGCTCCGAAGGCTGGTCAGGCACGGTTTCGTCCTGCAAAGCACAATGCCGACCTGCCGTGCGCACCAGGTGTATTCGGTCGCACGCAGTGGCGCATTGCTGCTGCAAGGATTGGGAGACTACTATCTCCTCGGGCGCGAAAGTGGGAATCGAAACAGCGTCGAGCCGAGCGTGTTACATGCAGTTGAGCTGAACGAGATTCATCTCACGGCGCTGCGATCCGGCGTCCTGGCTCGCTGGATACCTGCGATTGAGATCCGCTCCCAGAATGAGCTAACCGGCTTCGGGTATGCAAAGGATTACGACGCCATCGTGACGGTTCGCTCCGACAAAGGCGAAGCACGGTTCGCACTGGAATATGAACGCAGCCCGAAGGCCGCGAAGTTCTACCGGGCCATTGCTGCTGGTATCGCGATGGAGCAGGATGTCGATTACATTCTCTATCTGGCGCCGAATTACGACCTGCTGCGCTTTGTCTCCAGTTTTTTCGTGAATGCGAAGCGGCCGGTATATTTCGGGCTGGTACGGGACTGGCACGAGCAGGTACTTGACATGGGTGTTTCGCATTGCGCGATGACCAATGGCCTCCGGCTTAGGGACGTTCTGGCGGCTACAGATCTTCGGGTTGCCTCAGCGGAACGCCCCTGATTCACGTTTGCCCCTCCATTAAGCTTCCTTTGAACTTCCATTGCGTCCGCATTGCCCTTCCTTGACGTCCGGTAAGTGGCTGCAAGGCGGACTCTTGCCCGTTGACTATTATCGTTTTGGAGGTGTTTTCGTGGCGGAAAGCGATTGGTTGGGTTTGTGGCGTGTTGGGTAGCGCGTGCAGCCACAGCCGTATGGTATGGCTTTGAGTGCGGCGCGCGCTGTGTCAAGCCATTGGATGTGTGAAGGAGGAAAGGCCATGAAGAAAATTCAGCTTGTCACGGATGGATCGTGCATCGGGAATGGCCGTGCCGCTGAGACCTGCTTTTGCGGAAGACCCGAGGAAGGCCGCGCAGTGGCGTGCATTCCGGGAGCGGAATCGGCTTGATTCCGCGCCCGAGAGCTTCGCAGACGTCATGGCTGCTGTGGCTGTCTTTCTAAAACCTCTAACGGCGGCCGTCGCTTCAGATCGGGCCTTCAAGGGGCGCTGGACTCCACCCGGCCCCTGGTCTACGCGAGAATAACTCGGACCCAGAACCCCTTCGGAGTAGAAGACCTCATTGTTCTCTGGACGATTGTCAGAGATATCGCTGGGCAGTTAAACTTCCAGCCAATGCCAGCCGAAATTGATCTTGATCGCCTGACAGCAGCCATAGTTGACGAGCTGCGGCGACACGCAGGTGAGTGGTTCACATTTGCGCAGCTTGCCCGAAGAGTCCGTGGGGATGCTTCGGACGCCGATCTAATAGCGGCAATTGTTGATAGCCGTCAGGACCTGTTTATCGTTCATGGAGACAGGCGCGTCAAGATCCGGCTCGAAGCGCAACTGGGGAAAACAATTCCACCTTCGCAACAATCGCCGCAATTGTCGGCTGCGTGGGCGGTTCGTGAATATGCTCGCCAACTTAGGCCCCTGCGCCTGCCCGTCCTGAAAGTGGGGCCAGGGACACGCGTTCTCGAAAGGTTTCTCCATAGCATCGAAGTGGGTATTAGCGACGACTCGATCCGGCTCGCAGATGATACGCCAGTCGAGCTAGTTTCTCTGGGTGGTCTTCGAAATCCGGGGCATATCGCAGGTGTCAGCAGGAATGAAGCTGTCATCTATGCGGTTTTCAGAAATGAAGTTATGTCTGATGATCTTCCGGCTGAGCTCGTTGTTTCGCGGACAAAGCCACTGCTGGACATTGCGGAAAGACTGGAACAATTAGCAGACCTGCCGACTTTGGCGCAGCAACTGATGTCTCAATCCGGTGGTTGTGCCCTTTCGGAGCAAGATAGTCAGTCTCTGTCGACAAAGCTCTTCTCATTACCCCCACCTTGGGCTCGAGTCCTTTGGGGACCACCTGGTTCAGGAAAGACGTATTGCGCGGCAACTCTAGCGGTCATGCTTGTTGGTTCCAAGCCCGATGAGCGCGCATTGGTGGTTGCCCCATCGAACGTTGCTGTCGATATGGCCACTCTGGAAATCGTTTCTTCTTTGCGGAGACTGTCTCTCGGCCAGCTTTTTGACGCTCGCAGAGTTGTTAGATTTGGCTATCCTCGCGATGACCGCGTGCTCGCTCTCCCTGAGCTCTTTGGGCCCTCCGGCCTTGAGACACTGGCTAGCGAGATCGCCTTAGCGCAGGCAGAACTGCGTCGGCTCAGCCGTAGAAGAGCGACCGAAGCTGAAGTATTTGAGGCAAAGGCCCGGCTTCGCCAGCTACAAGAACAATTAAAACAGCTTCTAAGCGCCCATCTGATCAGCGCGCGAATTGTCGCGACCACCATAACGTCCGCATTCATGCGCACTGGCGCAGTGATTGGGGCAGGAACTTGGCATACGGTGATCATCGATGAAGCCAGCATGATCAATGGTGCCACGTTCTTGGCATTGGCGTCGATTCCAGCGAGAAGATTTCTTCTCGTTGGGGACCCACGTCAGCTAGGCCCCATCTTTGAGTGGGAACGACAGGACACACCTCCCTCCGATGTTCGCCACTGGGTTGCCCGTGATCCTTATGAGCTAATCCAACTGTCTATTGGTTCGGGGCTTCAAAAAGCTGTTCGAACGGACGACGCTAGGATGGCGAGAGTCTTGTCGCAAAGACGATGCCATCCCAGTATTTGGCAGCTGGTAGCCAACTTATATCCGGCTGTCTCCACCAACCTACCGCATGAGGCTTTGGAAGATCTCGCCAGTGCACCCCCTTGCCCTGGAGCTTCATCTGTTCTTGTGGACTTGAGCGGAGGTGCCGTACCGCAGGATTCACCCACAGAAGATCAAGCTTTCGACGTGCTATCTTCCCGATACGCTTGTGCCTGTCGCAAAGTGGGAAAGACTTGGGAGAACCCGCCAACAGCTATGCGTGCCATCGACGTTGCGCGAGGTATCGCCAACGCCAAACCGCAGGCGAGGATCGCAATCATTACTCCCTACCGTGGCCAGGTTCGTCTGCTTCGTCGGCTGCTCGAATTCGAGCGAACTGCAGATGAGCGTCTGAAGCAAGTCGACGTAGGAACAGTTCACTCGTATCAAGGGGGAGAAGCGGATGTTGTTGTGTTCGATTTGGTTGATGGCCCGCCCCGTATGAGACTGGGGGTTCTGCTGCGTGACGACTCAGGGGTACGCCTTGTGAATGTTGCGATTACTCGAGCTCGCGGCAAGCTGGTTTTCATTGCTCACTGCGACTGGTTGAGGCGACAAGATTCTAACTCAGCCGGGCTCCTATGGAAGGTCCTTTTGGGAGGGGCAGGCCCTTCTCGACACATGCGAATTGGACAGCAGTGGCCTTCTTTCCCAAGGAGCGACGCGCAGAAGGTGACCGGCGGCAGTCCGGAGTCTCCCATCGAGGAGATTTTCTTGGCAGAGCTTTCTCGCAGGAAGGAAAGATTACCCCACTTTGTTCTGCAATACAGGATAAGCGATGAAGCTGGCCGAATAGTTTCACGTGCGGATATCGCTTTTGTTGAGCAACGGTTGGCAGTGTATTGCGACGGTGCCCGGTATCACCTCCAGAAGGAACAATGGGAGCGTGACCTCCGACAGCGCCGGGAATTGGTCAGGCTGGGTTGGCAAATCTTAGCGTTTTCTGGGACGGAAATTGTTGCAGATGTCCAGCGGTGCGTCGATGAGGTTGCAAGAAACTTCGGCTGACAAGACAAACGCAGGCTGCCCTGCACTTGCCCGCCGAGATCTTCCTACGAGGCTCCGGTTTGAAGGTGCCGGGCGAGGAGGTCTATGAGGAAAAAACAAGTTGGGTAGGGTAAGTCTTCCTCATACCGAGTTCTAGCGACGACGGAGGACCCCAGAGCGCAACTAGTGAGTTGCCCCTTCGCTGTAGGGGCAGCCAACGCGCATCCCGAGCGGCGGACTCGGGTAACAAGTCCGATGACTACCTTCTCGGTTCATACCGCATCGCCACCGCCCCCGAGCCGAACTCCAGGCGGCTCACGAGCTTCAAGTCGACGTACTTCGATAGCCCCGCGAACAACGTCGGCCCGTGGCCCGCCAGTCTGGGATGCACCACGAACTCGTACTCATCGATCAAATCCAGCTTCGCCAACGCCAGCGGGAGCTTCACGCCGCCCACGAACAGTCCCTTACCCAACTCCCGCTTAAGCTGCTGAACGGCCTTCCCCAGATCCCCGCGCACGAGCTCCGCGTTCCAATCGACCCGGTCCAGGGTGCTCGACACGACGTACTTCTTTGCCGCGTCGATCGTCCGGGCGAAGGGTTCCATCCAATCTTCCATCCAATCAGGCCTCACTCCCGTCCGCGCCGGCGGCCGCCACGCTGCCTCCATCATTTCGTAAGTCACCCGGCCAAAGAGGAGGGCATCGGCCTGGACGAAGTTTTCCACCGCGTGACGATGTAAGTCCTCGTCCGCGGGGATTGCACGATGATCGCAGCACCCGTCTAATGTGACGTTGATGGAATACCGAAGGGGTCACATTACCTGAGACTACCGCCGATGGGGGTAGCTAAGCTAGCAACTATGCCCTTCACCCCCGCCGCCAGGCCTCTGGTTCGCACGAAGGTACGCATGACGCTCTCGGCGTTGCCTCTAGGGAGGTATGAGACGGTCTGAGCTGCCGACTCTGGGAGACCTTGGCGCGCCAGGGTGGAATACAGTTTTTCAGTGCTTTTTGATTTTGCCACTCGATCGAAAGGAGGAAGTCGATGTTTGGAAGGATGAACGTAGTTCCGATTGTTGACCTGCGGGACGCGCCAGAAGATGTTGGCGGGTCCCTGGATGCAGCCGTGGCCAGGTTGCTGGATCTAACGGAACACCCGGCTATTCAGAAGTGGGTGCAATTCCCGCGAGCTTTGCTGGTTTTTCTCGTCGTCCCGGGCGATGCGGAATCAGGCGCCTTCTACATCTACGACCGGCGTTTGCGGATCTGGTTCTGGGTGGACTTTGAGGACGAGAAGTTCGGCGGCTACAACGTTACCGACTTCGAGCGGCTTGTGAGGGATTGCAGGTTCCTGGACATCGCCGAACGCCCGCATCTGCTGCGCAGGCGAGGGCGCTGGATGATTCAGCCCGGTGCCCGACCGCAGCAGATCATGGGCACCGTGGATACACGCGAGAGGATTCCTGCGTAAGTTCAGGCGCGCCCCGCAGTCAATTTCATGACTTTTCACTTACGGCGAGGTCGAAAGCTTCACGCAAAAACGGAATGACAGTGCGCAGGTCCGCCGCGGTTCGGACAAGGACGACGTGTGACACGCGCTTGCCGCTCGGTCCGGTTTTGATGAAGTGCGGTGCGCTCACCTTGCGAGCGAGGTGAACCACCACGCGAAGCGCATCCCGCGTTACCGTCAGGTCCGCAAAGATGCGTGTCGTGCGGAACAGCGCATACCGGTCACGTGTGAATACCTCCACGTCGCCGAAGCGCTTTACCGTGCTCTCGAGCTTCCGGTAGAGATCGGTGAGGGCCGGTGGCCTACCTTTGAGCAAGGTGGCAGCGCTACCAACCCCGCACGCGTGGCGTTGATTGACCTGACGAAAGGTGCGATGGCACCTAGGACATGCCCAACTCATGGGGTTTTTGATACGCGTAAGACATACATCTGTCAAGGTTTGGCCTTTACAGGTAGTGTCCTATCGCGCTGGTTTGAGCGAAATTAGGACACTAGCCCCCATCCCACTTATTTGACAGCCAGCGGATTCGGATTTAGGAAGGTCGCGTTCGCGTACACAGGCGAGCCGAAAGGAGGCAATGTGGCTCCCCTAGTCAAAGTCCGTCCCGAGGATGCGCGGGACTACATGCACCTGTTCGTGAACCGGCGAGCCTACACGCTACAGTCCACGCGGCCAGACCCCGAAAGCGGCCGGCACCACTACTTCCGCCCGAAGGCAAAGGGAACGGGGAAAGCGCTGAGTCTGACCCTGGATACGGTGCAGCGCCACCTGCGGGGCGAAATCACGATCGGCTTGTACGCCATCAACCCGGCGACGCAGCGTTCCAAATGGGTGGCGATTGACGCGGATTACGACGGCGCGATGGAAGACCTCCTCAAGCTCCAGTATCACCTCGCCGAGGACACGGTGGACGCTGCTCTGGAAATGAGCAAGCGCGGCGGCCATCTCTGGATTCTCATGACCGCGCCGGCGCTGGCTCGGGAGTGCCGAATCTACATCTACAACCTGGCGCTGAAGCTGGGCATGCGGATCAAGGGGAACGGGCTAGCCGAGGGGATCGAGATATTCCCGAAGCACGACGACCTGCGGCCCGGAGAATTTGGAAATGCGATCCGCGGGCCCCTCGGCGTCCATCGCGGGGCCAATCGCCGCTATTGGTTCTACGGCGCAGACTACGCTGTGGGCAAGCAGATTGCTTACCTGAAAGGACTGAGGAAGGTGAGCGAAAGTCAGCTACGCGGCTTCATTGCTGGCAAGACCTTGCCACCTGAATTTGAACGGCCGCGCAGCGTCTCTGTCGAAGGTCCTTTCGTGTCTCGCTCAGGCCGCGAATTCCGCATCCTCGAACACGTGGGCAAGGTGCGAACCGTTGGCCGAAATTACGTGACCCAGTGCCCGTCGTGTGCCGAAGCGGGCCAAGACCGCAGCCGTGACAACTTGGCCATCTCAATCGAGGACCCACGAAAATACATCTGTTGGGCGGGTTGCACGAAGGAGATGATTCGCCGCGCCGTTGGCTGCCCCATCCCTGTTCGTCGGTCAGCTTGAAGAGGGAGTGCTGCCATGGAAGGAAAGCAAGAGTTGCTCGCGCGTCGTGGTCTTACCTTGCCGAGACGCGTGCTGCGCCGCTTGGAGCAGGTGGGAATCTACGCGCGCCCCCAGGTCAGTCTCGAGCACCAATCCTTGGCCAAGCGATACGTTGTGCGCGGCGTCGAGTCAGGTGGCGCGATAAAGGAACTGGGCCGGTACGTCACCTTCTGTGGGCCTGAGGGCGAACCCATTCCGTGGCTTCATCCAATTGACGCAATCGGCGTAAACGGAGTTCACGCGATTGTGGTCGCGCCAGTCCTAGTGCGAATCGAAATGCTTCGCGCCGGTCGAACCTATCAACTCCTGATTACAAGGCACGAGCCAGGAGAGGCCGAGAACGGCAGGCGGCCGCGCTTGAAGAGCACGGTTGTGTTTCGCGGCACAAGTGGATTCCTCGACCTTGCCGTGAATAGCGGGGACGGCGAGCCAGTCCCGTCTGTAATCCCAAAGTTCTGGTCGCGTGCCGGCGAGGCCCTGGAAATCCCGAAAACATTCGTGGCAGCAGCTCAGGGGGCCACGAAAGGTGCATGTTGCATTGGGTGTTCGCACCCGCACTATTTGGGCCCGCCGCTGGCCCAATGAGCAGCGAGCCTGCATTCGTGAGGGGGCGGCTTGCCCCCGGGGAGCGAGCATGGGCGAAGAGAGTCGAACAAGGTTGAGCTTGATGGATGATGCTGTACGGCCAAGGACGGCGCCTGGGGGAACTGGTCTTACCTTTCACCGCCTCTGTACTACAGCCGGGCGTGATCCCTTGGATGAAGTCGAATGGGAGCTGCGGACTGCCCAGATCGAAAACGAGAAGGGCCAGATTATCTTCCGGCAGGAAAACGTCGAGGTTCCGAAGAACTGGTCGCAAACGGCGACCAACATCGTCGCGAGCAAGTATTTCCACGGCAAGCTGAACACGCCGGAGCGCGAAACTTCGGTGCGGCAACTGATCACCCGCGTCGCCGACACGATTGTGCGCTGGGGTGAGGTAGGCGGCTACTTCGCCTCAGTCACTGACGGGGACGCCTTCCGCGACGAACTCGTCCACATGCTTGTTAGCCAGAAGATGGCCTTCAATTCTCCCGTCTGGTTCAACGTCGGCATCCAGCCCAAACCGCAGTGCTCCGCCTGCTTCATCAACTCGGTCCAGGACAACATGGAATCCATCATGAACCTCGCCAAGACCGAGGCCATGCTGTTCAAGTGGGGCTCAGGCACAGGCACTAATTTTTCCACACTGCGCAGCAGCCACGAGCACCTGTCGGGCGGCGGCATCGCTTCCGGCCCGGTGAGCTTCATGAGAGGGTTTGACGCGTTCGCCGGTGTGATCAAGTCCGGAGGCAAGACTCGCCGCGCCGCGAAGATGGTGATCCTCAACGTGGACCACCCCGACATCGTCGAGTTCATTGGCTGCAAGGTGAAGGAGGAGCGGAAGGCCCAGGTGTTGATCGAGCAGGGCTACGACCCCGGCATCGAAGGCGAAGCCTACACTTCCATCTCCTACCAGAACGCCAATCACTCTGTGCGCGTGAGCGACAAGTTCATGCAGGCCGTCGAGGAGGACTGCGAATGGTGGACGCGCAACGTCACGGACGGGCAGCCTTACAAGAAGTACCGCGCACGGGACCTGCTGCGCATGATTGCTGAATCTGCATGGCACTGTGGCGATCCCGGCATGCAGTACGACACGACCATCAACCGCTGGCACACCTGCAAGAACACCGACCGTATCTGCGCCTCGAACCCCTGCAGCGAGTTCCTGTTCCTGGACGACACCGCTTGCAACCTGGCGTCGCTCAATCTGCTGAAGTTCTTGGATTCCAATGGCCAGTTTGACGCGCGTGGCTTTCAGCACGCAGTGGACATCACCATCACCGCGCAGGAAATCCTGGTGGACAATTCGAGCTACCCCACCGAGAAGATCACGCGGAATTCGCACGACTTCCGCCCACTTGGCCTTGGCTACGCCAACCTCGGCGCGTTGCTGATGTCTCTAGCCCTGCCGTATGACTCCGAAGAAGGCCGTGCCATGGCGGAAGCAATCACAGCGTTGATGTCCGGCGAGGCCTACACGCAATCGGCCAGGATTGCCGAACGCCTGGGACCGTTCCCGGGTTTTGCCGCGAATCGTGAGTCCATGCTCGACGTCGTCCGCATGCACCGCGAAGCCCTGCAAGGAATTCATCCGGAAAGTATCCAGCCGACTTTGTTGCTGGCTGCTCGTGAGGCTTGGGATACCGCTCTGGCCCTCGGCGAAATCCACGGCTACAGGAACTCACAGGTGACCGTGCTTGCCCCAACAGGCACAATCGCGTTTATGATGGATTGCGATACGACCGGCATCGAACCCGACTTGGCGCTGGTCAAGCACAAGAAGCTGGTCGGAGGGGGTCTGCTCAAGATTGTGAACAGCACTGTTCCGCAGGCGCTGCGGCGGCTGGGCTACACCGAGGAAGAAACCGGCGCCATCGTTTCCTTCGTCGACCAGAACGGAACCATCGAAGGCGCACCGGGACTGAAGGCGGAGGACCTGCCCGTGTTCGATTGCTCGCTCGCGCCACCGGGCGGAGGGCGGTCGATCTCCTGGCGCGGTCACCTGCGCATGATGGCCGCGGCGCAGCCGTTCCTCTCCGGCGCGATCAGTAAGACCATCAACATGCCCGAGGAATCCACGGTCGAAGACATCATGCAGGCTTACCTCGATTCCTGGAAACTCGGTCTGAAAGCTGTGGCGATCTACCGCGACCGGAGCAAGCGCTCGCAGCCGCTTTCAGCCGCTGGCGCTGAAAAAGAAGGAAAGAAAGCCGAAAGCGCGGCTGCTGTTCCTGAGCAGCGCGAACTGTTCGTCCGCGCCCAGCGTGAGAGGCTTCCGGCCGAGCGCCGCTCGATCACCCACAGGTTCGAGGTTGGCGGCCAAAAGGGCTACCTCATTGTGGGCATGTACAAGGACGGGCGCCCTGGCGAAGTCTTCATCAAGATGGCTAAAGAAGGCTCGACCCTTTCCGGCGTGATGGACGGCCTGGCACTCTCCCTTTCGATCGGCCTGCAATACGGCGTGCCCCTCAAGGCGCTGGCGGACAACCTCATCAATACACGGTTCGAGCCCTCTGGAATCACGCCGAATCCAGAGATTCGCTTTGCCAGCTCCTTGCTCGACTACATCGCGCGCTGGCTCGGCGGGAAGTTCATCTCAGCGGATTACCTGAAACTTGGCACTGAGAGTAATGCGAGCGCGAACGCAGGAACCCCATCCCTGGCCGCTCCATCACAGGACAACGCAATTCACGCGGCAGCGCCAGCGTCACTGTTCAACCGCGGAGACGCACCTTCGTGCCCCAATTGCGGCATGCTCATGGTGCCGAACGGAAGCTGCTACAGATGCGTGAACTGCGGTAGTACGAGCGGATGCTCCTAAAAGCAGGAGCTTCGTGACGCTGTCCAAGATTGTTATGGGGCACGTTCTCGGGCTGGACGAATCGAGACTTGCAGGCCCAACGTAGTCCGGACCTGCTAGTTCTTGAAGTATTCCCTCGTGATTCTGCGAGTCTTACCGACAGAAAGGTGCTTTTGCAATGTTTTGTCCGTCAGATGGACCGGGAGTTTGCGTGCTAATTGAGACTTCAAGCCTGTCTGAGATACCACAGTTTCGAGAGAAACGAGGAATCCCTCAAGACCCAGCATTCCTGCTGCCTGCATGGCATTGACGTCACCGGAACAGTAGACATACTGAGCACATCTGCCGCTGAGCAAGAGACCCAGTGCTTCTTTTTCGCCGTCGTGAATGGCCTCCGCAAATGCAGGGACAAAATCTTGGACGACAGGAACAAGCTCGTCTACAGTCGCTTCCACGCAGTTGATTTCTCCCGCGTCCACTTGTGCTTGGAGATCGATCCTTTGTCCACCCTGCCGCGATGACCGAAAGTAGCGAGCTTCACGAACAATAGTCGCTGGAACGGCAAGATGACAGCTCTGTTTCAGAGGCGCCCAAATGGAGAGCTGGTGCGCAAAAATGACAACGTCGGCATCAAGCAACAGATAGCTGGGCTTTTTCAATTTCTTCTGTGGAAACCTCTATCTGAGAGATGTCCTCTGCGAGATCGACGAGACTCCTCTCCAAGAAGTCTCCCAGCTTTGACAAGCCCAGCTTGCCGCGTCTATAGGCAAGGAAGCACAGTCGAACGTAGCGTTCTGGAAGTGCTGGCGGAGGCTCAGTTACAGGAAAGTTAGCTCGATCAGCTGCGCGAAACTCTTCGTCAGACAGCACCTTTTCAACTGCCTCCCTCGAGATCTTGCGCAAGTTGACGAGCCTCCACAATAATGCCTCGGTTGAAACCCCGAACTCCCTGGCGGCCTCAATCAGATCAGCGTATGAAATCTTTCCTTCCTTCGTGCGCAGCGTGAGGAACTCATGCACGGGCTCGGAAGGCAACAAAAGTTGAGAGGCAAACACGTTCGCAAGCTGCTCAACGCGCTCCTTCCCCAATGCTTCAACTTGGCGAGGCGCGACCAAGTGGAACAATTCATGGGCAAGACTGAAGGTTCGTCTCCAAGAAGCATCGTTCGCATTCAACAAGACTCCAAAGCCGAAGTCTCCTCTTGCCGAGAGCCCTGCTCCCTGTTGACCCAAGTCTTCGTGAAAGATTCTGACTCCGTAGTTTTCCTCCAGCGTCTTAGAAAGGGAAACGGCAGGCCGACCTCCTAGCTGCATATAGTGGCGCATGTTGTCCGCTTGTCCCTGGACTTCTTCAAAGGAAGGAGAAGTCGACAGCTGCAATTCGTTGAGGGGCTTCGGCGCGGGCGCGTCACACCACTCTTCGATTAGTTTGAACCGACGACAACGCTCAATAAAGCGGGCTTCCACTTCCTTCGTGGCAGCTTCTGACTTTTCACGCCACTCGACAGACACAGGGGAGACGGGCTCACCCGTTAGCAGGCTCTCTATGGAAACATGCAATGCATTCGCGATGCGAAACAACTCCCAAGCCTTGACTTCCCGCTGGCCCGTTTCGATAGAAGAAACTATCTGCGCGGAGCCGAATCCGACTGCCTCGGCAAGTCCCGTCTGGGACCAGGACAGGGCTTCACGTGCCTGACGAATCCGGCTGCCTAGAAGATTGAGATCGGTCTTAGGGGGAGCCATAGATAGGCCTTCACTCTAGCTCTTTCGATCGTTCATTTCAAGACCTTTTTCAAGGCTTTCTTGAATCGTGATGTAAGTCCTCGTATTCCAGCCACTTGGTTAGGGCTCGGGCTCTTGGCAAATCTCAGACGAGTGTCATCACTCTAGGAGAGGGGGAGACCGCTAGGTCTCACGATTTGGTCCTCTTTCTCGATGCTCGACGGGGGTCTCCCATGGATATTCTTGCTGAAAAATCAGATCTGCTAAAGGAACTGAACTTCGTGCGCGGTGCAGTCGAGAAGCGGAGCACGCTTCCAATTCTCTCACTTCCTGCTGGAAGCGGATGGCTTTGAGCTGAGAATCACTGCGACGGACCTGGAGATCGCGGCCCGCGCGGTGTGCCCCGTAAAGGTCAAGACCAAAGGAGCCGCGGTGATACCGGCGCTTCGTTTCTTTGACATTGTGCGCTCCGCACCGGACGGGGAAATTCGCTGCCGGGCGCTTGAGAATCACTGGGCGCAAGTCACCTACGAGCAGTCTTCGTTCAAGCTCGTGGGGTTGGCGAAGAACGACTTCCCGAAGCTGCCGGACGCACCAAAGGCTGTGGCGAATGTTGCCGCAGACGTGCTGGCAGACTGCGTAGAGAAGACGTCCTTTGCCATGTCTGCCGACGAGAGCCGGTACGTGCTCAACGCAGCCATTCTCAAGCTAAGACCCGATGGTGTGACCATGGCCGCTACGGACGGGCATCGCCTCGCCCTGGTCGAGCGAAAAATCGAGACGCCCGGGCTGAAACAAGAAATCCCGCTGCTGGTTCCCCGGAAAGCGCTGACCTCGCTTCGGCGGCTGGCCGAAGAAGGCGACGAGGGCGCGCACGTCGAGCTTTCGCAGGACGAATCGCACCTGTTCTTTGCCGTCGGGCCGCGTCTTCTTGTCACACGCCAGCTCACAGGACAGTTCCCGAATTACGAGTCGGTGCTGCCAAAGGACAACGGAAAAGTGGTCGAGCTCGATCGAGAAGCCTTCGAGGCCGTTATTCGGCGCGTCGCTCTTCTGGCCGATGACCGCCTGCATGGAATCCGACTCGGCCTTGCCAAGAACAAGATCGAAGTCTCGGCGGCTTCGCCAGAATACGGTGAGGCAAAGGAATTCTTCGAGGCCCAATACGGACAAGAGGACATGCAGATCGGCTTCAATGCCGAGTACGTTCTCGACTTCCTCGGTGCTGTCGGCGCCTCGACCTCAATCCGAATGCAATTGAAGGACGCCGAGAGCGCCGCCGAGTTCTGCCCGTCTGGCCACGATTCTCGGCACTACAGATACGTGCTAATGCCAGTGCGCTCGTAGAAATCACCCCGCCTGGGCATAGGTCAGCCGCTCGTCCCCCTTCCGACGTTCGCGTTAGTTCACCACATGAAAGGAGAACGATCCACATGGAGCAGTCCCAACTCTTGGCTCACTGCGGGACTTCGAAGATCACCCGAGAAGAACTGAAGGTGATCCCGACGCCACCAGGGAGCGCAACCCATCAACCCCTACCGCATTACGAGATTGTCGGAGCGCTGGTCGAAACGCTCAGCTTCCGGCAAATCTCGGTGGTGCGGGAGGAATACGCGGTTTCGAGCGACGGCATGAAGATGTTCGGAGTGCTGGACCTCGAAACCACCTTCGACGGGTGCCGTTTCGCTGTCGGCATTCGCAACTCCAACGACAAGTCCATGCGGCTGGCCCTCACCGTGGGCTATCGTGTTTTCGTCTGCGACAATCTCGCGTTCGCCGGCGATTTCACCCCGGTCTTGGCAAAACACACCAAGAATGTGAGCCTCGTGGATATCCTGGCCGTCGGCGTGGACCGTATGCGGCGGAACTTCGAGCTGATGAAGAAACAGGTCGAGACGTGGAAGGAGACCCGCCTTCCGGATGAGGCTGCGAAGCTGGTCATCTACCGGGCCTTTGTTGAGGGACAGCTCGACGCCCCCAAACACTTGGCGCGGCGCGTCCACGACCAATACTTCGACCCGCAGGTTCCCGAGTTCGCCCCGCGAACGTTGTGGAGCCTCTCCAACGCGTTCACGGGCGCGTTCAAGGACCTCGACCCCGATCCCGCAGTTCAAGGCCACGGCGCACCTCGCGTCGTTCCTCGATGTTGCCACTGCGCGTACGGGCCCGGCACAGGCGACCCCGCTGGCCAACTAGGCTTCACGCGGACATCGCCGCCGAAACGTGATTCCCCGGGTCATGTGGCCTACGGCCCGGGGAATCATTTTGCATCGAAGGGTCGGACGCACTACAGCCTTGGGAGAAGGGCATGAATCGCGGCTAGGATTTCGTCCATGGTTGGCGGCTGGACAAAGAACAGATGCTTTTCGCGTTCGTAGTTTCTCTTGAGTGCGGATAGCCCCTCGGGATCGGGGCTCAAAGCAGGGGAATTCGAAAATGAATCCTTCGCCGGTGTGCGGGCACTGGGAAAACTCTCTTCTGAATACCGCTTCACACTCTTGAGGATCTCGCGATACTCGTCGCTGCCCGCGAACTCGCGTATCTGTGGCAACCCGCAAAGGCGGAAAAGATCGTAGTAGTGGCGGGTCTTGTTGGCGGCGCGATCCTGTTCGTAAGCCGCATGGACTGTGAAGAGTTTTTCGACGAATGTCCGCTTCACGTCCAGCATCTCCACTTCAAATGGTTGCAGATCCTCGGCCACGTGACTCAGGCTATGACTCGCTGCATGCTGCGCGACCATAGACTGTACTGTGCGACGGGCGGAAGGATGCGCGCCTCCCCTTGTGCCCATCTCAAGACGGATTGTCTTGCTGAGGCCGGCAAGGTCTTCAACAGCGCCGGGGTAACTGAATTCCGCTGTTCTGTGGACTCCTCTTTCCACCGGATACCGACCCTGTACGGCGGCAAACCCAGGCGAACCGGCGATGGTGGCAGCCATCGCTTTCAAACGCCGTTCACGCTCCCCGCTGCTGATTTCTCGTCCTTCGAATTCAACTTTCAGAAGTAAGTCGAGGTCCTCAGAAAAGCGCTCGAGCAAGTCCCAGCCTTTGGTCAGGCTCGTTCCCCCCTTCAATACAAATCGCCCCGCGTGGTCTCTGGACAGGAAGAAGAGCGCCCTGGTCAGGTAGTAGTCCTTCTCGACAATGGGCGCAGGTATCCCCAGTGCACTCGCAGTTGCGCGGATCAAGTCAGTGAAATCGGGCAGGTCACTGGCATAGGCCGTCATCGGATGTTCCACTCGCGCGCGGTTTCCAGCTTGTCCGAGAGCCCCAGAGAAAAGTACGTCATGGGATTCAAAGATGCCTTCAGCTCTGCCAGGAGGTGCGGGCGGGCACCAATGCTGGTCCCGATTGCACCGAGCAAGGCTCGCACACGGGGAGGCTCTCTTCGAGCGAAGCGGGCCACACGCTCAAACGAAATCCGTTTGGACCGGAAGAGATCACCGATTCGCGCGATTACGTAGTCTGGCGTCGTATCGGGAATCCAGCGTAGGTCTCTCAGCGCGTCGAGCACGGCGCGCTCGTCAGCGCTGGCACCGCGAACGACCGGCCTCAGACTCAGCTTTGTATTCGAGCCAGCAGCTAGGCGCACCATCCGGCTGACGGCGAAAGTCGCTGTGGGTGACACCTGTGTCGTGAGGCCCAGGCGATTGTAGGCCGCAGGCCCTGTCGGGCTCCAAGCGATACCACGGCGCGTCAGGACAGCAGCAGCAACGGTTGCCGGGTCAGGGTTGGTCGCTCCGAATCGGGTAACGCGAGGCACGTAATACACACCTTTCCGGACGCGCCGGATGCGACCCTTCTTCGCCAATCGGCTGAGCGCCGCGGCGACGGGAAGGCCCGGCAGGTCGGCAAAATCCTTGTAGGTCCAGACGCGATCCAAGCCGCCCTTCTCAATTCGCTTCAGAACCCTACGGGATACAGACATGTCATATCTCCGCGCGCTTAGTCTACTTGCCAGGAGCTGTGGATGTCAAGTTATAATCAACTAAAACATGACATTATGGCGCGCTAGGTCTTTGCATTCAATGCGTTAGGGCAGATTGAACTCTGCCTATTCCCGCCAGCCTCAATCCTCATGACTCGCCAACCGAAAAGGAAGCCCTATGAAGCTCGCCGATATTCCGGAAGGTGTCCGAGGTTCCGTTGGAGGTGGGCGGCGGCGTGACGCATTTTAGGCCACCTGCTCCATCGTAGTCAGCTGCTTTTCTT
>FWWM01004214.1_pt1 | contig 33962 bp, 52 predicted proteins | sample 2228351 | NCBI WGS metagenome assembly FWWM01 (sample SAMEA103939774, study PRJEB20133) | metagenome
AGGCCGTCCGTGGTGACCTGGCCCAGGACGACCGGGTCTGCGTTCGGCATCAGCTCGACGGTCAGCTCACCGGCTCGGCTCAGCCCCAGCGATGTGTTGAGCAGCTGGCCCGGCGGTCGAATATTGCCATCGCTGTCGCGGATATAGCCGGGATACGGATCGTCCGGGTCATAGCTGGCCGGGTCGGGGATGACCGCGCCTGCCGTTGCCTGCGGCTCATAAGGCTTCAGGCTCTCCGCATCGTCGCCGTTGCTGTATGTGATGAATGCGGCGGGCAGCGAGCTGCCGTCTGCGAAGCTGATATCACTGGCGAAGACGATCCCCGCGATGTCGCCGCGCGCCATGACAGTCTGGTTGGCCCGATAGCCGATCTTGCGAGATTTGATCGGCTTGAAGGTGTTGCGCCGGGTGATGCTGTGACTGCGCGCAGCGGCGACCGGCGCATTCCAAGACCATGTACGAAAGTCGATCGTGCCCGTCGTGTTTAATCGCCAGATCAGCGACACTCCGCCGAGGAGATCGTCGAGAACCGCGGTCACCGTATCGTTCTCACGGTCGACGAGGACGCCGCAAGGTGCAGGGCGCAAAGCCTTGGCGGTTGCGATCGCGCCGGCGGCGAATGCCGGTCCTCCGCGCGCCTCAACAACTCTGGCGGCGATCTCGGGCGCGGTTTCGACATAGCCAGTGCCGATCTCTCCGCGCAGGTCGGCCGTCAGGGTGCCTGCCGGCTCTGTCCACCATTTCACGCACGCGATCGAGGGCGCGACCACCCCACCGCCCTGAGGGGCGATCGCAGCCAGAAGCGCTGCCCATGTCGCCTCGATCGACCCTTGCCATGGCAGGATGGTTAAGGCCGCAGCGGGCGCGCCGGAATCGCGAACGGTGTCGATCGATGCGATCGGACGACGCGGGTCGGAAAAGCAGTAGATGTTGTTTGGGGGATCGATCGGCTCCCCCTCGACATTCCACAAGCGCCCCCAGGCGCGAGACTTGATCCGGCCCTCCCAATCCTGAGGCCCCTCGATGCCGCCGGTGCCCGCGAATCGATCTGTCAGGACGGCGAGCCGCAACGCTGCTGCCGGGTCTGCAAGAATGATCTTGAGCTGACCATCGGCCGAGCTGGCATCGACTGCCTTGCCGGTCAGCACGACAGGCGGCAGCGAGCCCTCGGGTCCGACCCGAACCGAAACGGCCGCATCAACCCAGAGATACCCTGACGCCAATTCGGTCAGGTCTGCCGCATTGGTTGATGCCCAGGCGATTTCCAGCGCCTGGGGAATCGCACCCGCGCCCAGATTGTCGCCGTCAAATGCGAGACCCGCGATAATCGTCGGCAGCGCGGCTATGCCGGCGCGCCAGCGCTGGCCTCCATAGCGATAAGGTGCTGCCGAGCCGCCGCCTGCCAGGCGAACGACTTGGGCAACGCCATCGGCGATGCGCCTCGGCCAAGCTTCGACCAGGATGATCGTTCCCGCCATCAGCTCGTTCGCACCCGATCGATGATGGAGTCGAAATTGTTGTTCTTGGTGTTGGCCGTAAGCTCGCCGGCAATGGCTGCCAGCCACGTGTTCTGGTCGGCCAGGGCGGCGATGATCTGCGCGTTCTGGTCGTTGTTCTCATCAAGCGCGCTGACGACGGCCGGATCGCCGCCGCCACCGCGCGCCTGCTGAATTCGCGCATTGGTCTCGGCGATCGCGGCGCGGGCCTGGTCAAGAATGCTCGACCGGTCCTGGGCGAAGCCGCCGGTTGTGCCGTAGATGGATTTCGACACGTCGTTGAGATCGCGGAACAGCTGGGCAAGCCGATCCCCAGCCCCTTCTTCACCACGGCCGAGCGCGGCGCGCGCCTTTTCGATCTCGGCGAGGATCGCGGTCCGGCGATCGACAGCACTGCCCTCGAACAACGAACCCGAGGTCATCTCGGTGATCAGGTCCTGCAGGCCACCGATCTGATCGGTGAGCAGCTTTTCCTGAAGCTTCAGGCGATCCTCCGCGTTGCGGGCTTCCAGTGCCGCGACGTCGAACCCATATTGCCGCGCGATTCGCAGGCGTTCGGATGCCTGGGCCTCGAACTCGCGAAAGGCCTTGGCCCATTGCCCGGTAAGGCCGCCGAGCAGCTGTTCGACCTCCTGGACCGCCAGTGCTTCCTTCATTGCCTTTTCGATGTCAGGCGATGAGCCCAGCGCCTTCTGAACAGCCGCTGATATGCCCTTCACGGCCCCGTCAGCGATAAGGTCGCGCAGCAGTGCGGCCTGGGCATCTGCCTCGCTTTCGAACTTCTGTACGCCTCGGCCCTTCGTGCGACCCTGGCCGGTGGGATCGACGACGAACTTCTTGTTGCGGATGCCGATGGACCCGGAGAAGGATCCCAGCTCGCCATCGAGGGCGCTGATGATCTGGTCGAGCGCATCGAGTGCACCGCCCGCCAGACCCTTGGCCGCGCTGATCCGGCTTGCGCTGTTGCCGCGCGTCCCGGTGACCTCGGCCGAACCGTTCACAGCCCCCACGGTCGCGGTGCCGCGCTTCGCGCTCTTGAGTGCGCCGCCGATCAGGCTTCCCGCGATCGAGCCGATGATGTCGCCGCCGGGAATACCCGACATGGCCCCGATCGCGCCGCCGATCGAGCCACCGGTCGAGCTGGATTTGATGCCCAGCATCTTGCCAAAGGCAGCCACCTGCTGGCCCATCTGGGCACCTTCAAGCCCCGCACCGAGCGATTTGGAGATGGTCTCCGCCCACGAAGCGTTGATCTTGCCGCCATTGCCAAGGTCTCGGACCAAGCCCTGAATACCGCCGAGAACGGCACCAACCGGACCTCCTGTCTGAAAGCCATAGAGCGTGCCGGATGCGGTCTGGGACAGCTTGCGGAAGAAATTCAGGCCGAAAATCTCGTCCAGCTTTTCCATTAACGGATTGGTCTGCGCTTCGGCCATGAGCCGCAGAAACTCATTGGGGCTGAGCCCCACAACGGTTCCGTCGAATGCCTTGGCGAGACCGTCTTCAGGCCCTTTGACCCGCGACCGTGCCCTTACCACGATCTCGCCATTGCCAGCGACAGCGCCGGAGGCAGTGCCCATGGAACCACTCGCGATCCCGGCATGAACCGCAGCGGCAGCCGTTATGCCGGAACCGGCATTTCGGATCTGTGCAGCGGCTGCATTCAGCGAGCTGGCGAACGATGCGGCAGCGGTGCCGGCGCTTTGCAGCTGGTCACCAGCACCGCGCGTCTGGCGCTCCAGGACCTCGACCGCGCCTTCCATGCCGGTTTGCTGGCGCAGCTTCTTTTCCAGCTCGCGCAGCGACCCGCCGAAAAGCTGTTCGGTAAGCAGCTGGCCCTGCAGCTGGCGCGCGTTCTGGCGGATGCTCTTGAAGAAATTGCCCGCCGAGCCGCCGGAAAAAAGCTCTTCGAGGCTCGACCGCAGGCCGCCGATCGCCTGGTTGTAGATCCCGAGGATATCCTCGCGCCGCGCCAGCAGATCGTTCAGCCGTTCCTCTTCGGCCACGATCCGTTCGATCTCAGCGCGCTGCGCGCTGGTGACGGTGCCGATCTGGTCGGACAGCTGCTGCGTGCGCGCCAGCACCTCAGCCTCGCGCTCGCGGCCCTGCAGGATGAGCAGCTGGATATCGTGCTGGCGCTCCGACTGCTCGACCATATCGCGGAACGGCTTCTGGATGCCCTGCGACACGGCGGCAAGCGCGGCCTGGGCACTGGTGATCGACCCTTGCAGCTGATCGATCTGCTCTTTGCCCAGGCCTTTCGCCTCAAGCTTGTCCTGCGCCTCGCGGATGATGGCATTGAGCTTGCGCGTCGCGTCGTTCGCCTGCTGAATTCGCGATGGCTGCTCGGTCCACTGGTCGTTGATCCTGGCGATCGCGTCGGCGGTGCGCTCGGCATAGCTCTCCGCCTGCTCGTTGAGCCTGACAACCGCGCGGGCAGCCGCTTCCGATTTACGGTTGTTCGATCTGTCAGGCTTGTCGTTGAGAGCCGCCTTCTGCCTTTCAAGCTCGGCATATTCGCGCTCGTACTGCTCGGCAGATACGCTCCGACCCGGAGCCATCGGATCGATCGCGCCGGACATCCGCCGCTGCGTGTTGAGACGATCCTGCGTAAGCTGATCCTGCTTACGCTGAAGTTCCGACCGCTGGCGAAGTGCCGGGTCCGCTGCCTCGATGGCGCGCTGCCGCTCCTGTGCGGTCCTGGCTTCCTGCGCGCTCTGCTCAAGTCCCCGGCGCACGCCATACAGCTCCTGGAGCTGCTGTTTCAGGCCATCCTGCGCACGCTTGTTGAAATATCCGTCATAGAAAAGCGACGCAATTGGTCCGGGCGCATCCGCCTTGGTTTGAGCGAGTTGCTTCTTCGTTTCGGCGATATTGCGATCGACATTGGCGATCGAGTTCTGGGCAAACGCCAGGCTGCTTTCAATGAGTAATGACTGGGTGTTGATCAGCGACCGGGTGGAGCTGTTGAGCTGATCGACGGCGGCCCGGTAGTTGTCCACCGCGCCGGTGCGCGCAACCAGCGTATCGGTAAAGTCGATCGTTGCGGCCTTGGCCGTGTCGGACGCATCGCCGGCTTCGAGCAGCTTGGTACCGAGGATGGCGACGATTGGCAGCGCGATACCGAGCGCGATGCCCCAAGGCCCGCCCATGAAATTGGCCAGTGCGCCGAGCTTGCCCTTGGCCTGGTCGCCGGCACCGGCCATCAATTGCAGCGCGCCGACAGCCTGCTGGCTCTGCACCGCGAACGCGACCAGTGCGTTCTGCCCCATGGCGACCTGGGTGGTGAAATCGCCTGCCTGAAAGCCAAGCTGCTGCATGCCGATGCGGACATTCTGCAGCCCGTTTGCGTGCTGACCAGCGGCAATCGTCGCCCGCTGCAGCTCGGCGGTGGCGCCGGCATTGACCTTGGCCAGCTCTGCAGCCGAAAGCGCACCGCCCTGGGCAAGGCGGATCGCCTCTGCGACCGTCTCATTGTGACGGATCTGCGCGGCGATCAGCGGATCGAACTGGCTGAGCAGCCGGTTGCGGGCAGTCTGCAGTTCGGCAGAAGCGCCAGTCAGCTGTCCGGTTGCGGCGACGGCGGTACCGCTGATCTTGGCAATCTCGGCTTCAAGGCGTGCGATCTCGGCCTGAGCCTCATCGCTCTCGGCCGAGATCAGCAATCCTGCCTTCATCACGGTCATGCCGTCATCCCTTGATGCCATTCAGAGCATCGCGGCCAGCGCGCTCCATCACCTTCAATTCTGCCCAGAGCGTGGGTGTCACCCCGATGCCCGCAGCTGCGAGACCAGCTGTCGCGGCTGCATAGTCGAGGCCAATCCAGTACATGCCGCCCATGCCTGTCGGCACCGCGCGCCACTGTGTGTCGACCGCGAGGAAGGCGAGCAGCGCAGGCCAGTTTTCCGGCCAGACGCCGAACTTGTCGTTCGCCTCGGCCGTGTCGATCTCGTCCGCGAGCTCGTGCAGGCCTTCACGTCGAAGATCCTCGGCGGCCTCCGAAAAATCATCCTGCCGCCCGCAAGCCCAATAGCGGGCGGCAGCCTTCAGTTTCCCTCGCGCTCACCATTGATCGCCGCAAAATAGGCCGCGAGCAGGGGCGATCGCGTGTAGGGCTTGGCGAGCAGCTGATCGCGGACCTGGTCGTTCCACGGCACTGCCTCTTTCTGGCTGTTGACGAGGCCTTCGCAGGACACGAGCACCAGCCGGAGATAGTCGAGCACACCGGCTGCGGTCGAAAGATCGAAGCGCGAGGTTTCATCAACAGGAACGACGCGAAACGTCGCGGTAAAGTCCTGCTGCTCATGGCCGCCGTTGACGGGGACCATGATCTTGACCTTGCGCGAGAACTCGGGGTTTTGATCGATAACGAACATGGCAAATGAACCTTTCGGGGTAGGCTTTGGAGGGTCAGGTGAGCGTGATTTTCCACTGGTCGTTGCCCGCGCTCGGCGTGGGCGTGAATTCCAGCGGCCATTCCAGGATGTCCTGCTCGTTGGCGTAGCTGGCGAGGCGCGCCTGGGTCGCAAAGCCAGCCTCGATCTTGACCCTGCGGCCTGCGGCGGTGCCGTGCTCGATCACGACGGCGCTGGCCTCCTGCGATTCCGCCTTGGCGAACGGATCATAGGTGCTCAGCGGCACCGCTTCGACCTGGGCGCGCAGGCGCTCGGCGCGATTGACGATGATGATGCGTTCCTGACCGATCAGCATGCGCGGCTGGACATCGTTGCCGAGATCCAGCTCGTAATTCCGCAGGACCATAGGGACGCCCCCGACGGTGAACACCGGTGTGTTGGCATTGCTGGCCACCTGCGGCAGACGGAAGCCGGTCAGCGTGGGCGACACGCGGGCGCTTTCGGTCGGCTTCGTATAGAGGCCGGTAAGCGTGAACCGCGCGGTCGGGATGCCCGTTGCGGACAAGCCAAGCACCGCCGTGCCGCGAACGCCCTTGATGATGTGGCGCGTAGCACCGACCCAGAAATACATCGAGCAGCTCTCGTGCGCGTCGCTGATCGGCGTGTATTCGACGCTGGTCGTGGGCGTGATGACCTCGGCAGCAGCGCAGGCGCGGATCAGGGGGGCCCATGCCGGCGCAACCCCAAGGCTGCCGCTGCCGACCAGCTCGACCGAGCCGGTGAGCATGACATACAGGCCAGACGGGAATCGCTCGCTCTGCCCCAGCCAGGGGCGCTCGACATTGCGCTCGACGTCCTGGCCTTCCATCGGCCGAACTTCGACATTGGTCATCAGCATCCCGTTCGCGCCGAGCGGGGTGGAGTCCGTGCCGTAAGCGGTTTCAGTCTTGGCCAGGATGATCTTGCTGCGCCATTTGATCGGTTCCATGGATCAATCCTCCGTCTGTTCGGCTGGCTGGGCCGGGACCAGGCTGCCATCGGGCAGGCGAATGAAGCTGCCGCCGCTTTGCGGCCATTCGGGAGCTGCCGGGGGCGGCTCGGAAGTGTCAGGGGCGGGCGGCGGAGACTGGTCCGCAGGCGTTTCCACGGGCGTCTGCGAGCCGGTATCACCCGCAGCCTGAGTGGCCGTGGATGAGGTCGATTTGCGGGTCATGATGTGATCCTCAGCTGGTCGTTGATCGAGAAATCGAGCACATAGGTGATCGTGCCGTTGGTCAGGCTGGCGAGCTCGCCGCCGCCGAGCGTGAACACGCCGATCGTGGTTTCGTCGGGCGTCCAGCCGCACACGGCCTCGATGCAGGCCTTGATCACCGGATCGATACGTTTGAGGCCCTTGGCGCCCTTGGCGTCGTCCGCCACCCGCAGCACCAGCATGACACTCACCGTGTTGCTGATGGCCTGGCGAAACATGCCAGCGACAGCTGTGGAAGCCCCGCCGCGCAGCGCACCGGGGAGCACAAAGGCGGTGAAGCCGCTTTGCGGCAGCTGTCCTTTCTCCATCAGCTGCGCCAGCAGGGCGGCCTCGCGAACCCGACCTCTCAACTCGTCGACGCGATCTTCCAGGCGGGCAATGACCTGTTCGATCATATGAACCCGCGCAGGTTGTCGGCGGTCATCGGCCGTTCGCGGTCGGTCACCGTCACGCCGCCAGCGCCAGTATCAACCGGCTCGCCGCCGAGCGGCAGAGGCAAACGCTGGATGCCGTTCGCGATGTCCTTCAGGCTGGCGACCGCCTGTTTGTAGTCCGCCTCGATCTTGGAATCGGGTGTGTGGCGATGCAGACGCCAGATAGCGACTTCCTCGGCCAGCGAGGTCACGCGCGGAGGGGTCTCAGCAAGGGGCAGTTGATAGCGACCGGCGAGATAGCCGTCGATCACTGCGTCGGCATGCTCCAGAGCGGCAGTCGCGACAGCTTCGTCAATTTCACCTGCAGGCGGGTCTGCCCGATCGGTGAGATCGCGGAGCATGTCTGCGCCATAGCGCGCGACCAGGCCTGCCAGCGTTGCATAGGTCATCGCTCGCAATCCTCGACACCGAAGTTGTCCTCGCCAAAGTCGTCGTCATCGGTCAGGAAGCCAGGCAACTCGGCGTTGCTGGGCAGTGCGATCGCCGGAATAGTCGCAGCGAGGCTGGGCGGCAGATTGTAGCGCTGAGTCGGGCGGCGCGCGAAGGCGATCTGCGCGGTGCATGGCGTGAGCTGGTAGATTGAGCCGCCGCCGAGCAGGACCGGCCCCAGCATCATTTCACCGAAAAACGGCTCGATCTGAAGCATCTTGGTCCCGAACCGCTCGACCTCGGCGATCCTGCCGACCAGCGTGCGATGACCAAGGGCTTCCACGATCGCGAAATCGCCTTCGGGGAGATCGTCTGCGGCAAGATTGGTACAGGTCACGAGGAATGCTCCAGGAGCGCCTGACGGACAGCTGTCTGCAGCGCCTCGAAGCCCAGCTCGAAATGCCGGGCGGACTCGTCGAGCAGCGCTTCATCGAAGCGCGTCGGCTGTTTGCTATCGCGCATCGCGGTAATGTCGCGCCGCAGCTGCTGCGCGACCGTGTCGAAATGCGCGACCGTGTCGTGGCGCAGCTGCTGCTGTTCAGCCGAGTTCATCGGGGTCGCTCACAACGGTGCAGAGCAGCATGGGATCGCCCTCGATGGCGCTGATTTGCTCGGGTGTCAGCCAGTCCATCAGCACATATCTTGCGACCGGGCCGAAGTGCCGCCCAGCGCGCCACCTTCCCGTCTGCGGGCCGACGACTTTCAAATACCTGCCGGCGGCTTCAGGTTCGATGGTCGCATCCTCAATCACTTGGATCGTGTCGATCACGCCGACCTTTTCGAAAACGGTCTGAGCTGGTTCGAGCTCACTCGAAGGGGTGTAAACGATATGCGCGCTGAGCTGCGCGCCGGGATGTGCCGCAGCGGCCCCGACCGCTGCGGCACTGCTGCCATCATCAGCGGCTTCCCCAGGCGCTGATGCGGTGCCGGACGGCGCTGGGCTTGCTGCAGGCTGGAGCGCCCCTCCTGCTGCGTTGCCGTCCGGCGCGCTCTTTTTGGTGGCTTTCCTGTTGGTCATCGGGGTGTCCTTCTGATCGGGGTCAGTCAGCTGGCGAGAAATCGACGTAGAACCGCTGTCCAGGCTCGAACCGGCCGAAGAGAGCCGGATTGGTGATCTGGATTTGCAGGTTCACGCTGGGCGACCATTTTGCGAACGTGTTGTCTTCGTCGGAGCCGTCCGGCGGATAGCCGTTGGGTTTGGCTACGCCGTGGAAATGAAGCGTTTCGCTGGCGGTCTCGCCCGTATCGGGATATCGGTGCGGGAATACCGAACTGACCTGCAGCTTTGCGCGCATCGTAGCGGGCATAGTGTGTTCCTTCGTTACTGAACGGTTGGTTCGTGAGGCCCGGAAGTAGATCAGGCCAGCCAGGGCACGTTGAGCAGCTCGGCCGTACCCGCCCATTCGTTGGTTTCGCCGCCAGTGGTCAGCGCGTTGTTGACGATCTTGAGGCCTGCGCGTTCGAGCGAGGGCGGGACGATCAGCAGGTTCGGATTGATACCCAGCGGGCGACCGTAATCGCCCTTCATCCCCGACAGCGCGGCGCGCGCGGTGGCATAGTTGTCCGGCGTCAGCGGCTGCTTGCTGCCCCAGGCGAACTGCCAGAAGCCGAAGCCGACATTGGCACGGGCATCCGAACCATAAACGAATTCGTTATTGTCGAAGACGTTGTCGTCGGTTTCCTTGTCCTTGGCGACGAACTTGAAGTCCTTGCGCTTCTGCAGGATGATCGGCTTGAGCGCGCGGTTGGTGTCGACCAGGAACCAGGCCGGGCCGCTGCCGCCGTCCGTGTTGGCGACCGTGGTCACGTTGCCGCCTTCATCCAACACCGGGTGGTCGGTGTCGAAATAGCGCTGGCCGTCGTAGCAGTCGGTATCGAAGCCCTGCTTCAGCAAGGCCCAGCACAGCACATCCCACCAGTTGCCGGTGGACATACCCATTTCTTCGAACATGGGCGAATACACGCCGATATTGTCGGTCTCGATATCGTCGCGATCGACCGAAATGGTGAGTTCCCACTTCTTTTCGCGGATCGTGTAGCTCGACTGCTGCAGGTTCTGCAGCGCGCGCGGGCCGATCCATTCACGGACGTTCGGCATCTTGCCGAGCCACCCATAGGTCTGCTCCTTGGTCGAGCTTGGCACGACCGTGGCGATGCGCTGATACTGCGACTTGGCCTGGCCGAGACCACGCGAGAAAGCCGTGCTGAAGCCGGTGCGGACGGCAGCAAGAGTTGCGGCGTTGATTTGCATGTCAGATTGATCCTTCAGGTCTCGACCCAGACGCCCTGGGCGTCCACGTCACGGATGATTCCGGCGGCCGATCGGGTGTTGGTGCCGGTGGTCTTGGCCACGGTCTGATCATCGACGACATAGGCCGTCTTGCCGATGTCGGCCCTGGTGATGGCATCGCCGGCTGCGCTGTTGTTCCAGCGGAAACGACCGCGCCGGATGCGAACCGATTTCGCGCCGTTGGCGCCCGCGTTAACCACGTTTTCCTCGGCACGGCCGATCGCGGTGAGCGTGGTGGCGGTTGAGCCGGGCACCGCCCAGCCGCTGGCATCGAGGCAGACCAGGCCACCGGCGAAGATCGTGGTATTGGCCTTGATCGGGTGGCTTTCGGTATCGCCGCGCTGCTCGGGCGTGTTGCGATCGGTGGTAAGCGCGACCATTAGAGTGCCTCCTCCTGGGCCGCGCCGGAAGCGGCGAGGCTCTTGCGATATTCTTCGGGGTCCAGACCCATCAGGGCGATGACCTGGTTGTCGGCGTCGCTGAGCTCGCCGGGCTTGGTCGGATCGTTCGGCGCGATCACCGAGGCGTGCGAGCTCTTGAGGATCGGCATGGCACCGATCAGCTTTTCGGCTCGCGCCGGGTCTTCCATGTGCATGGCGATGTATTCATCGCGCATGGGCTTCACGCCGACCCGGCCTTCGCGGATCGCGCCGTCAACGAATGCCTGGGCGTCCTTGCGCGCCTGCTGATCGGTCAGCGTGTTCAGCTTGCCGGTGACATCGGCCAGCTCGGCCTGGAGCGCGGTCACGACAGCATTGTCGGCATTGCCCTGAGCGCGCTGTGCAAGCTGCTGCACGCCCGCCAGCACGGCGGCCTGGTCGGAGCTGCCAGCAAGCCCGACAGCAAGCGCGATCGGCGACAGCGCGGACTGGAGCGCCGTCTTGGTGGCGTCGCCGCCCGGCATCTCCTTCCACTTCTTGACGGCGGCGACGATATCCTCGTCGCTTGCCGCTGCATCGAGACCCAGCGCCTCGATCAGCATTTCCCTAAAGTCCATGGTCTTCTCCTGGTGCAGGGCTGTGAGCCCGGTAAGATTTGGCTGGTTGACGAGGCTCGCGCGGCGGATCGCGACGATGGTCCCGTCCTTCTGATGCGCGATGACGGGGGAGACGCCGCGATAGGCTCGATCCTCGACCAGGCGGCGGCCTTCAGCGGTCCATTCGACCCGGCCCCAGACGCCGTCCTGGCGAGCCTGAAGCTCGACGATCCAGCCGCGCGCAGGCGCAGACTGGCCCTTGGGGGCAGCAAGATCGGTGGCGTGATTTTCGTCCAGGACGAGCGGCGTTCCGTCCGCGAGCGACGCGGCCATCAGCGCATTGACATCGCGCACCTTGTAAGGCCCGCGCCCGTCATTGGTGCCGACAGGGCCAGCGGGCAGCAGGTGTATCCATTCGGGAACTTCGACGGCACCCGAGCCGCTGACAGGCAGCAGCTGGGCCGAACAAAGAGCGATGAGAGCGGCGCGGTTCATGCCGCCCTGTTTGAAGGCGGCTTAGGGATCACGCCATGCCCGCCCCGGCGGGCAGGCGGGCGATCAGGAGCGCGGGGTGATTGTGGCGCTGCAAATCGCTGCGGTCAATCGGCAGCGTCGATCGATTCAGATTTCGCCGCCGCCATCGACCGCGCCTTCAAGCCATTCGGCCACAATGTCGAGAATATTGGCCTCGTCATCGGCCGAAATGCCAAGATAGGGGCGCGCCGGAATTGTGCCCCACGGTATCGACTGGCCGCGACCGGAGGTCCCGAACGCACCTTTCGCTGCTCCGAATTGCATGACGGCCGCATAGATCAGCGAACTGCCGATCTGGACGCCCGACCGCGCCACGATCGGAAAGATTTCGCGGCCCAGGCGGCGCGAGGGGCCGATCAGCGGACTGGTGAGCAGGCCATCGCCTTGGGCCTGGTACTTGTCGATGGTCGACTGCTTCTTGGGTGCCCACGCCTTGCCGTCGGGATCTGTGCCGGCGATGAAACGGTCCCGGGTCGCCTTGACCATGTATTCGCCGATGTCGCGATAGACCGGCGTCATGTCTCCCAGGCGCGACCGCAGGCCACGGAGCCCTGCCAACATCGCCTCATTATTGAATTTGACAGCAATCATGGCTATTCTCCATCTGCGCGCTGCCCTGCATCGGCCATCCCGGTTACTGCCGGGGGACGTTCAGGACGTGAGGTCGGCGGGGGCGGCGCGCACTTTCCGCACGATGTAGAAGGTTTTGAGCGACAGCGATCGCCTGCCCTTCTGAATGACCCAGACCGCCTCGTATTCCAGCCCGTCGATGCGTTTGCGCATGGTGATGACCGGCGCGTCAGGATCGATCTGCTCCTTGCCATATTCGATCGTATCGGGTGCGTTGAGCAGTTGGGGCAGCAGTGCAAAATCCTCCGCAGACAGCTTGAGGCTTTCTTTCGAAGGCGGACCGTGGCGGTTGAAGATATGGACGATGCGTGGCGGCTCCATCACATAGTCGAACAGCGAAATGTCGGCGACGTCCTGCAAGGCGTTGATCGCGGCGACCTGATCTGACGTAGCAAGGCCAAGCGTCCTGACCGGAGGCATTTCGACCGGGCCAGGCGGTGGGTCGAAGATCCGCTGCGCGTACCGCCGGGCGTCATCGGCGACCGAAGGCAGATTGCGATACGCACGAGCCAGGGCATCGCGCTGCGCTTCCGGCACGGTCTCCATGAAGCCCTTGGCGATCCGGTGATCCCAGCGCACCGCCTTTTCGGCCAGGGCGCTGACGGTCGACGCCACCGACGCTCCCGGCGCATAGGACCAGCCCTTGCCCAGACCTGGCAGCCTGCCCGTCTTGGGGTCGGGCTTGTCCCAGCCTTGCGGCAATTGCTTGTCCGGATCTCCGCCGAGGCGTCGCGCAGCACGCAAGCTCCGCGCGCCGACCACATAGCAGCTGCAGCCCCAGTCGGATGGCGGGTAAAAGCGCTGCCAGAACGGGTGATCCGGAGGCAGTACAAGGCCGTTGAAGCTGAGGTGATTGATCCGCGGCTCCTTGCTACCGCCGTGCAGATAGACCCAGAAGGGAAAATCGCCCTCGACCAGCTGGGCAAAGCGACCGGCGGCGTAGCTGGTGCTGGCGTTCGTTCGATAGATGGTGCGGGTGCGCCAGGCCTCGCCCGCTTTCGTGCCTTCGCCCGTCCAGCCATGCCAGCCGTTCTTCTGAACGATTGCGCGAAAATCCTTCCGGAAAGCGTCGAGGCTCTGGCCTTCCGTGATGCTGCGATCGACGGCTGCGGCAAGATCTGTCAGCAGATCGGCCTGAACCGCGCCAGCCACCATGAACGCGCGGTCATGCTCGGCCTCGGTGATATCGTCCCATCGCCGCGTCGGCACGAGCTTGCCAAGCTTGCCCCGGAAGAACGCGACCTGCTGAGGGAAAGGCCGCTTGAGCGCGCCTGAGAGGCTACTCTCGTGCGTCTCAGGCACCGTTCACGCTTTCATTTTCCGCATCGAACCGGCCTGCGGCATGGGCGGCGACAAAGGCCAAGGCAAGCGTTTCGCCCAGGGCCTTGCGATCGAGCTGCGGCAGGGCCGATCGCAGCATCTCGCGCAGCTCGGCAAGATCGGTGGCGGCTTCCATCATCGCCTCGATCTGCTCGAGCAGCTCAGCCATAGCCGGCGCGGCCTGCGCGGTGAGCTGGTCGCCGATCGCGTCTGCAGGATCAGGGGCTGCGCCCGGCTGCTGCTGCTGCAGCGCCGTTGAAACTGGGGGCGTCATGGCCGAGGCGGGCGCGGTACCGGGCGGCACCGCAATAGCCTGTGGTCCTAGCAGCTCTGCGCCTTCGTCCGGATCGGAGAGGCCGAGCTTGTCGCGTACCTCGCTGGCCTGGACGCGCAGGCCGAGGGGCACGAGCTTGGCGAGCTGCTCGGCCATGGCGGTCAGGTCCTCGGCCTCGGGCCGGGCAATGACGACGCGCGGATAGGCTTTTTGCGGGCCGTATTCGAGATCGACCCAAGGGCGCACGAGGTCGCGGTTGATCGCGGCTGCGAGCGAGCGTGCGTCGGCGCGCTCGATATCCTGCTGCACCTCGCGGTGTTCCTTGCTGACCGCGTGACCGCCGCTGATCGCGTCGGTCGTCGTGGTCTGGCCCAGCACCGCTTTTGACATCTGCCGATCGAGCCAGTCGGCACGACGCTCGTACAGGTCCGACCCCGCACCGACATTGGCCGATTCGATGAATTCGATCAGCATGCCTTCAGGGATGATCGCCGCGCAGTCGCCCGCGATGTTCGCGACCGCGCGGAACAGCGTAGAGCGATCTTCCTTCGAAGCGCCGGAATGATATTTGCCGACGCGGATGGGCTGGCCATAGGTCTGGCTGAAGATCGCCCAGTCGCGCTGAGTGAAGGCCTTGAACATCCATGCCCAGGCGGCAAGCCGCGCGAGGCCGGAACGGACAGGCAGGCCAGACTTGGCCTTGATGTTGAGATAGACGAACTTGAAGCCGGGCAGCGGCGCGCTAGGGCTGTTTCCGTCCTCGCCCCCTAGCAGCATCGGCGTGCGGCCATCGACGCGATCGAACTCGAACCATCGCGGATCACGCCATTCCAGCCTCTCCGGCATGACCTGGCCTTCGCTGGTGTCCCACATGATCTCGGTGAAGCTCACGCCCTTACCGACCGCATCGAGCATGTCGAACATCTCGTCCTGCAGTTCGTCGCGCTTCAGCCCGGCGCGGACCATGTCGGCGATCGCCACGTCTCGCGCCGAGTCGGAGGCTGCCTCGACCGTGATCTCGATCTGCGCAACGGATCGCTTGCGGGTGCCGAGCACGCCCGCGTAATGCAGATCGCGCTCCTCGATCAGCTCGGCGAGCTCAAAGTAGCGCAGCGGATTTCCCTGGTCAGCTTCGCGCAGGATATTGGCTAGGCGCAAGGGGGTCAGGCCATCTGCAGGATAGCCCGCGATCGGCGAGCGGACACCGGCCAGGGTCGGCCCTGCTACCTCGCGCTTCAGCGCGGTTCGATCGATGGGTTTGCCATATTGGTCAAGCAGCTGGGGCATGGTGGGGTCCATTCGGCCCTGTGGGCGATTTGAGAGGGGTTAAGAAGGCAGGCGACGGCGCTTTCCCCGGCTGAGTACGGTCGCCGGGTCGGAACGCGCTGACGGGGCTTAAAACGGGCCGGGTCACCAGATGCCACCTCCGGCACGCAGGCGAGCGCCCAAAGGCTGTCGCCACCAACGACCATTGCCTGTCTCGTCATCGTCCAGATCGCGATCCGGATTGGCGGCAGAGACCGCCTCATAGCCATATTCGGCAGCGGTCTGCCGCGAGGCGAACCAGGCGAGTATCCCTGCGATCGCGGAGTCGCCATGGCGCTCCAGCCCGTCGGCACCCTTGTAGCGCATGTCTTCCGGCACGCGGATCACGCCGTTGGTGAATTGCAGCGCCTGATGGTCGCGCACGATATCGGCATCGGCCGCCAGGATGACCGAACAGTCGGCCACGGCCTCGACATAGGGCGGGGAGTTCTGCCGGTACCATTCAGCGCTGAGCTTGACCTCGCTGATGCGCTCTCCCCATTTCTGGCGTGAGACTTCGGCCAGATAGGCACCGTTGCCGGTGGCATCGAACGCGCCATGGCCAAAGCGCGGCAGCTTATCGCCGACATAGAAGACGATATCGCGCTGCGTCTCGTAAGGGACGTTGCGCAGCTCGAGGACGAATGCGCCATGCCGTACCAGGTCCTGGCCATAGGCATTGGCGATCATCGCCGAGGCGTCGCCGGAGCGCGCGAAGTCCATGCCGAAATCATGGCGCAGCTTGGGATCGAGCCGGGCAAGGACCGGTGCGAGCCTGGTCGTCAAAAATTCCTGCGTCAGCCCGGCGCGTATCTTGGGATCAGCCTCCTTGAAGCTGTCGGGCAACAGCCAGCGGATGACAGGCACGTCGGGACTGGTCGCGCGCTCGATGACGACGCGCGGCAGCGCCGCACCTTCGGCATCGGCCGGGATCGCGTCCAGCTCTTGCCGCATCTGCGCCTCGCGCACGCCATAGCTGCCGCGAATGCGGGCTTCCCATGCGGCTTCAGCTTCGGGCGTGTAGGTCCATCCGCGCAGCAGGCACACGCGACGGTAAAGCCCATTGTCGACCGCCTTCTTGAACGGGATATAGTGCAGCGAATACGGGATTTTCCCGGCCTTGGCCTCGCCGATCAGCTCGTTGAACGGGTTGAGCACGCCATTGTGCGTGGAGATGATGCGGATCTTGCCGCCCCAGATCAGCAGCGCGTTGACGGCATCGAGCACAGCGCGCACGTCCTTGTGGAACGCGGCTTCGTCGATGACAACGACGCCCTGGAGGCCGCGAATATTCTCAGGACGCGACGAGAGAGCTTCGACCCGAAAGCCGCTGGCGAACTTGACGCGATAGGCGGCGATGAATTGCGAGCTGCCATCGTCGCGCTGATCCTCGAACAGGAACTCCTCGACATCGACCAGTTCCTTGGCGACGACACGCGCGAAGTGCGCGACATAGCCGATGAACTCGCGGCCCTTGTCCTTGGTGTCGCCGATGTAGAAGACATTGTCGCCGCCGGCCGAGCGCGCCGAGGCCGCGATCAGCGTATCGTCGAGCGCCTCGGCATAAGTGATACCGGTGCGCCGTCCCTTTTCCCCGAGCTTCAGGTCGGAGCGGTCTTCCAGCCAGTCCTTCTGGTGCTGCATCAGGATGCCGTCCGCCAACGGGTCGTGATCGGCGGGCAGCTCTGCTCCGCGCGGCAGTTCGCGCGGGAGCTGCTCAGGATGGCGCGCCAGGACCGGCGAAACAACCTGCTGTTCGCCCCTGGGAAGCTGGGGCTGGTTCATCCCAGCCCCAAAGCCGCCTTGTAGGTGTCGAGGATAGCGGCCATTTCCTCACGGTCGTGCGGCTCCATCCTGCGGAGCTGCACAATCTGACGCATGATCTTGGCGTCATAGCCCTGCGCCTTGGCTTCGTTGTAGGTCTCGCGGATATCGTCCGCGATACCCTTCTTTTCCTCTTCCAAGCGCTCGATGCGCTCGATGAACAGGCGCAGCTGGTCATCGGCGTTGATGGGTTCACTCATGGCCTGCTCCTTCACGGCAAAGACTGCTTCTTCGGTGGCACCACGGCTCACTCATGCGCGCAGGCCGAGTACGTCGCGGCGCATCTGGGAAATCCGGTCTGCGCTGAGGCCTGCCTCGCGGCCCAGTGTCTCGGCCCTGTCGGCAACGCTTTTCAGCTTGTCCTGGAGTTGCTGTTCGATACGGCGGCGATGCTCGGCCGAGGTCTTCTGTGCGTTGACGGCCGAATTGAGCGCGCGCGCCAGCTCGTTGACGTCCTTCGCCCCGGCATCGCCACCCTCCAGGAGGCGGAAGGCGGCGAGCTTGACCATCTCGGCGACTGCGACGGTGACCTGATCGGGGCCGTCCGCGCCTAGGCTCTCGACCAGCTCGTCAGAGATGCGGCGGACTTCGTCGAGCCTGCGGAACTGGATCGCCTTGCGGACGGCATAGCGGCCCCAGGCCGACTTGCTGATCGGCGCAATGCCGCGATCGGCGAGGCGCGCGTTGAACTCATCCAGGATGGCGCGGGCGTGCATCTTCCGTTCGCGCAGCTGCTCGACGGCCCAGACGAGATCGGGCTCGGCTTCGTCCGGCAGCATGTCGATGCTGGACAGCCGACCCCGGCCTTCACGACGACTGGATGCAATCTCGCTCATGGGCGCTCACGCCTCGTCAGAGGGGCGGCTGATCCCGTCGATGATCGCCCGACGTTCGACATGATCTCGGCCTGCGCGGCGCAGCTCGGCCACGACCACCGATCCGGCCTGGTTCAGCCGGACGGCCCCGAGCTCCTCCAGCTTGTTGAGCTGGGTGCGCAGCCATTCGCGCGATCGGTTGAAGCCGAAAATGTCGAGCACCTGAAGCAATGTTGCATCGTTGAGCTGGCCGTTGGTCTGGTTGGCCAGCTCGCGCAGGATGCACAGCCGCGCGTCGCGGGCCACCACCTCGTCGAAAGGAAGAGCCGTTTTCATGCCTGCCCCTTCGAACGAAGATAATCGTCGATGCGCTGCACCGTACGCGCCACGCCGCCGACTTCGCTGCCGAGCTTGCCGATGTCACCGGTTATGCGCGTGAGATCGAGCTCAAGCCGCTTGATATCGTCCTTGCTCGGCGTGTGGCGTTGCTCGGCTTCGACCGCCTGGATGCGACTGTCATGGACGTCGATGTTGCCCGCGAGGCCATCGATCTTGACACCGATCTCGGTGAGCTTCTTCTCGATTCCGGCGCGGCCGACGGATAGCCAGACCCATACCGTATTGGCGATCGATACGAGCAGGGCGGAGACCCCGAGCCATTGGGCAATCAGCTGGAATGTCATGCCTTGCCCATCCCGGTCAGGCAGACTTCGACCTCCCCGATGCGTTTGGTGTCGCCCTGGCGCCTGAGCACGAGGCCGCGAAGCACCTTGCCACCCGCCATCCGGAACTTTCCGATGAACTCGCACGCCTCGCGATGTTTGCCCTGGCTGAACAGCCGCGCGACGCTGGAGCGATTATAGGCCCCGATGCCGATATTGTAGGCGAGCGACGTGTGCGCGGCCCATTGATAGGGGTAATTGGCGATGTTGGGGTTGCGCTCGCGGACGGCCTCGGCAAATTCCGCCGCCCCCTCTTCCAGCATCACCCGGCATTCGGCATCGCTGTAGCGGCGCATCTCGACGCGGGTTTCGCCATAGCAGACCGTGCGGACCCCGACGCTATCGAGATAGGGATCGTTGCTCTTGCCTTCCCAGGTTGCGAGCAGGGCCGTCAGCGCACCCATCATGACCATAACCGAGCCGACCATGCCGGCCTTCTTGAGGCCGGGACGGGCCGGAGTTTCACCCGCCCGGCTCATGGGCGGCGCTCCGGAGGCGGGGCCTGTTTGACGTGGCGGGCGATCATGGCTGCAACGGTCAGGCCCAGCGGAACGAGATCGCCAACCCGGGCGGGTAAGATCGCACGCAGATCGGGCGGCAGGTTCTGCCAGGCGGCGAGCAGTGCGTCGGGTGACGCCAGGGCGATCGCCTGGGCGAAAGCTGCAAGCGCCATCAGGCGAAGCGACCACCAACGCCACCAGTCAGGGGCGTCGGAGACAAGATGGCGAGCGAAAAACGACTTGATGCGGGCGCGCATGGCGGCTCCTTTGGTCAGGAGAAAACTCGCCGTGAAAATGCGCTTGGGGGGTGGTTTCCCGCCATGCCCGCCACAGCGGGCATGGATCGGCGGGAGCCGTCAGAGCGGCAGGATCAGCTGGGCCGAACCCTTGGTAGGCGGGCAATCCATGCGCCGGAAGAGCTTGTCGACGCCCGTCTCGGTGATGCCCAGCTTGCGGGCAATCGCTGCATTGCTGAGGCCCTGTGCGCGATAGTGCCGGGCGCGCAGTTCGCGCGCAAGAGGGATGCGCAGCGTTGCTGATGTATAGGACTGCGCGAGCCGTTCGGCCTTGTCCTGGCCGAGCAGCTCGGCGAGCTCATGGCCCGGCCGCACCTTGGCGGGCACATGAAGCCGCGTGCCTCCGAACCGTTCGGCCAGAGCGACAAATGCCGCCTCGCCCAACAGGCCGATCAGTTCGGAGGAGAGATGCTCTTGCATCAGCGAACCGCGAGCGGAGCCTGTTGAGCGTGCAACGGCAGGCCACAACCGGCGCATTCGGCTGTGATGCGGCCGATATGCCAGGCCGACCCGCCGCAGGCGGGGCAGCGCGCGGGCTGATCGAGCACGTGGTTTCCCAACGGCGCGCGGCTGAGGGCGATGGCGATCGCGGGTGGGCGCTTGTCGCTGCCGGAGGCGACAGAGAGCCTCATTTTCACACGGGCAAGTCGTTCCGCGATTCCTGCGATACTGACGTGATGGGAAGCGCTGGGGGTCATGCTGCGGCTCCTTTCATTGGTTGATGTTCGCGGAGCATCCGGCCCAGCTCGCTGGCCGCGCGCGTCAGGTGCTCGACATCGAACTCGCGGAATTCCTCTTCCCCGAAGAGGCGGAACATCGCGTCCTTCAGCGACCATTGCGCAGGCACGTGGCCGATTTCGACCAGCCTGGCGAGGATCGCCCGGCACAGATCGCGCTTCAGCACTGCGATGCTGCCGCTCGCCTTCCAGCCATGGCGTAGCGCCATCGCCTTCAGCGCCTCGATCAGCCGGTCGGATTGCGATTGGTCGGCCCATTGCAGCGCAGTGCAGCCCAGCTGGCGCTTGGCGAAGGCTTCCAGCGCCTGCTCGGATGCGTTCTCGATCGCGCCGAGCTGCCACAGGCTGATCCAGAGCGCGCGGGCCTTGCGGGCAACGGGATGGTCGGCGGGGCGGCGGGTGGCGCTGCCCTTGGCGTACTTGCGCCTGGTCGGCGGAAGCGCCTTCCAGCCGAGCCCTTCCATCGCCTTCAGCGCGCGATCGAGCCCGGCAATATCCGCCTCGGCAGCCGACATGACACCGGCGCTGCGCTGGAGCAGCGCGCGGTAATCATCCTCGGCCATGGCCAGCTGGTTCTTGGCGACATGGAGCTTGCCGATCATGGAGCGGCGCTGCGCGCTGGCATTCGAGGCGGCGGTCATGGCTTGGCCTCGATCAGCTGCCGGACGAGCTTCTGCCAGTCACCCACGGTCTCGCAGGATGCGCCCTGGTCATCGGTGATGGCGATGTCGAACTCGTCCTCCATTGCCAGCGCCAGCTCGATCTGGTCGATCGCGTCGGCGAGGAGGTCATCGGCAAGGTGCGTGTCAGGCAACAGGCCGTCGCCCTCGATGGCGATCAACAGATGATCGGCGATTATCCGGGCGACGCGCTCCTCGATCGTCGGCGCATCGGCGGCCTCCGTTTGGGCGGCGCTCATGCCTGGGCTCGCTGTGCTTGGCGGTAACCCAGAGCGTCGAGGTCCTTGGCAAGTGCAACAGCGTTCGCAATTGCGCCGTCGATGGTTTCGCTGAAGAGACAGTAGCTTGTTTGAATTCCCCAATTTGCAGACTGACTGTTGTCCAGCCCGTACTTCATCCTTGGACGGCGGAGATGGACCAGGAAGCCGGACTTCCCGCGCAATCGCAAATCGCCCATCAGGCTTTGCCAAGCCTTAAGTGCGACACCCCCAGGCCCTTCAAACAGCATCTCGCTGGTTTCCATCAGATCGAACGGATCGCCAGCCCAGCCTAGTGTCTCAATCAAGGTCCCCGGCAACTCGCCGAGTTCTTCCATGAACTCGATCATGGACGCGGGGACGTGGCCATTGGGTAATGGCCAGATTTCTTCGATGCACACATTGTGCTTTTCCAGCTCGTAAAGGTCGGACATTTCGGTCGCTCCTATTTGGTCAGGGGTTTGTGATCAGGCAGCGATCTGGCGGGTCGAGAGCTGCGCCCAGCAATCGCGAATGTGGCCCGCCGTCGGGGTCACGCCTTCGCTGCCTGCCATCATGAAGGCGAGTTCGAGCGTCAGCGTTGCGCCGCGCAGACCACCCGGCTTTTGGCAGATCTGGCGAACGGCGCGGCGCTGGTCTTCCTGCTCCAGGCCCCAGGCGTCGCACAGCGCATCGGCATCGCCCTGCAGGGGGAGCGGGCGGATCATGCGCAGGCCGATGCGGCTGTAGAGCTGCGCGAAATCGGCGCTGCGGCTTCCACCTTCCAGCCGCGACAGCACCTTGATGTTGCCGAGCAGCACGATTCCGATGCCGGTATCGTCATGCAGGGCGCGCAGCTCGTCGAGCGACGTCGATTTCAGGTGCTGCGCCTCGTCGATCGCGAGCAGCCCACCAGTGCGTGCCAGCTTTTCCACGATGCGCGCGGAGAGCTGATTCGGCGGGCCAGTGACTTCCTTTTCGCCGATCGCCTTCAGCACGGCCTGCAGCATGGGCGCGATGCTCGATGTGCTCGGCTTCATCGTGGCAACCCAGACGTTGGCGAACTTCGACTGATAGTCCCTGAGCGACGTGGTCTTGCCCAGGCCAGCGCCCGTCGCGATGACGGCCATGCGGCCGCGCTGCGCGTAGGACAGGATGGACTGGATCTCGCGGGCCGTCGGCCCGGCGAAGAACGCCGGCGGATTGGGCGTCGCGACAGACAGGGCCGACTGGCTGGCCAGCGACTGGCGATAGCGCGCGACCTCTTCGGCAACGCCGCTTTCATCGCCGCCATAGCCACGCGTCGAGCCGAACTGGCTGAGCGTGCCAGCTGATCGCCCGATGCGCTTGGCGATCTCGGTCCAGCTCATGCCGGTTGCCGACTTATGATCGATCAGCCAGGCGCGCTGCTCCTCGATGTCGACGGTGCTGGTCGGGGTGCTAATCGCGGTGATGCTCATGGTTCGCTCCTTCGGGGTAAAAAGTCGGGGTCATTCGTCGACCAGGCGCAGCTGGGAAAACCGGTCGAGAAACTGATCGTGAGAGGTCGCTGGGGCATCGTTGGCGGACGCCTCAGGCACTGGCGCTGCGATCGCCATGGCGGCGGCAGTCTGGCCACGTACGCGCACGGGGCGGATGATCGCCGCGTCCGGAAGGTCATCCACAGGGCCGAAGGCAGGCAGGCGGGCCGCCGCCTCGCTGGGAGACAAACGCCGCTCCAGGTCAGTCAGGCGACGCGTGGTCTTGCGATGCTCGGCCTCAAGCCGTGCGCGATCGCGCGCGGCGTCGACATCAAGGAAGCCGGTCTGCTCGATCAGCGGCGCGCTGACCAGGAATCGTCCAGCGCGGTCATAAACGTGCACCGGGAGAGTGAGATCGTCCGGATCGAACCGCACGATGACCTTGGCACCGGCGATTTGCATCAGCTCCTGCGCCCAATAGCGGTTGCCGAACAGGGTGATCGCGCCGGATTCGCGGTGCGTCCCAACCTGTTCGCCAGCAAGCAGTGCTAGGCGCAGCTGCTCGCGCGTTGCGCGGCCGACCGGCGCATGGACATAGCTGTCGGCGAAAGCCTGGTCGAAACTGCGCCCGGCCGACCCTTGAGCACGCCTGCCCGGGCGAGCGTTGTGCGCCGCGATCTCGTCCTTCACCAGGGCGATGAAGGTGTGATGATCGACCGCCTTGCTCTGGTAGCTGTCGGGCTTGGCATCGGGGCGGTTGCCGCTCCATGCTCCATCGCATGCCGGATGACGGGCGATATCGTCGCACATGTCGCGGAAGGCGCGCTCGATCGGCTTCGACTGGCCGCGATAAGGCAGCGTCCAGTGGATGTTCACACCAAGCAGGGTCAGCAGGCCGAGCGGTTCATCGTCGCGAATCTTGAAGCGGAAACGGGTCTTTGAGCCGCCGGTGACCCATTTGGAAGCAAAGCCGCGGCCGTTGTCCATGACGCAGGCCTTGGGGATGCCATAGTCGCGCATGACGTCCGCCAGTGCGAGGCGGGTGAGATGGGCGGACTCAGTCACGCCGATGCGCCAGCCCAGTATCTTGCGCGAGAAGACGTCCTGGATCGCGACCATGACCGGGCGGATCGGCTTGTCGATCCCGGGCCAGCGGACCCAGACGTCGAACTTGTGGCCGTCCATGGTGATCAGTGCGAGCGCGTGCAGGTCTGCGACCGAGCGTGACTGCGGCGGTAGCATCCGGCGAAGTGCCTCTTTGCCCTCGCGCGTGGCGACAACGACGCGTCGATCGAGATCTCGCTTAAGCCTGCGGCGCAGGGTGACCTTGTGCGGCAGTTCGATGTTCTCGGCCGCTGCGTAGCGTTTCAGACGCCTGAAGCACGAGGCAAAGCTGGGCTTCGAGTCGCGCAGCCAGTCGGCGCGAATATAGTCCCAGGCGCGCGGGTCGATCTCTGCGCGCTTGCCTCCGCCGGTGCGACGAGGAGCGAGGGCGACGGGCCAATCCTCGCGGGCAATGCCCTTGATCAGCCCCAGCCAGCCCCAGATCGTCGCTGGCGAGACCTTGTGCGTGACGCAGGCGGCGGCAATGGCGTCCGATCGGGTGAGGCCTGCGCCTTCGAACGTCTCCACGGCCGTCAGGATTTCCGCGCGCTTCAGCGCCTCGGCACGGACCTTCTCGCTCTGCTGCTCAAGCCAATGCCATCCGGACTCGCTGGAGCGGAGCGCAGGCTGCGCGCCGTCGTTGGCCGCGCTGGGGCCGGTGGCGATCGCGCCGCGCCGGATAAGCTCGATTCGGGCAGCAGCAGGCAGCAGCTCGACATGATATTCGATGCCACCGCCACGACCCTGACGCTGGCGGGCCAGCGGCGTACCATCGGGGCCGATGCGCTGTGCCCAGCCTTCGGACTCGGCGCGCTCGTCCAGCCGCCGGCGATCTGCAGGCAGGCCCGGCAGCGCCAATGCTGCCAGCTCCGTCAAATTGAACCAGGCGCGCGCATTAGGCATCGGGCTGCTGACCCTCCACCGGGCGCGACCAGCGCGAGCAAGCCGGGGCGTGGACCCGGATGTCGGTTGCCGTTCCGCTCGTCCATTTCACGAGGGCGCATTTGGGATAGCTCTTGCGGCCGCCCATTTTGCGCCGGATGTGGCGGCAGGTTTTGCAGGTTTCGCCCTGCGGGCCGGTGCCTGGAGTCGCGGCATAGCCGCCCTTGCGCTTGCGCTTGCCGCTGACTGACCGGATGCTGGGCTTGTCCTTCAGCGGCAGGTCGAGCGCCAGCTGGATCTGGGGGTCGATCGGCATCAGCCTTGCTCCCCCATGCCGAGCGAGCGGGCATGTTCGATCACATGCTCTGCCAGCATCGTGTCGCGCTTGCCGCTGACACGGTAGCGGCGGACCATGGCGCTGCGATCGGTGCAGTCGACCAAGATGCAACGCGCCTTCAGGAATCGGATCGCGGCATCGAGCAACTCGCGACGCTCGGCGATCGGATCGGCCCGCAGCACCGGAGCGGGCTTGAGCGGGTTGCGCGGCGCGGCGATCGGGCGGGCCTGAACGGGTGCGATGGGTGCGGTCGCCGGGCGCAGATCGAGCTGGCCTGCGATCTTGCGGATCATCGCCAGCCGATCGGCCTTCAGCTCGGGCGCTGCGGCGTCTCGCTTTGCATCCGTGCGAGCAGCTCGGGTGGCAGCTCCTGGTCGAGCCGGTCGAGAAACGACGCGAGGCGTGCGGTCGCCGCCATTAGTTCGTCCTGCTGATCCGCTCTGATCGGCCCCGGCCCGGCCAGCCCGGTCAGGCTCGCCGCCAGCGCGGCGTTCTTCGGCGTCAGCGGCGGCATCGGCAGGCTCCTCGGCATCTGCAGGAAGGGATGGCGCGGTCGGCTCGGGTCCGGTGGAGCTCGACCGCGCCCCGTCGTCACAGCCACGGGGGGGTTCAGACTGTGGGACGGATGGGGTGAAGCGAAAACGCTCAAGGCCATTGATTGCCCGGATACTCTTGGAGGCGAACGACCTTGTGACATGTGCGCTGACCGGCTGCTTGGGATAGGGATCGCAATCCGGCCGCATGCAGGCGGGCACGTCGGCGGGGTCGATGCGGGGTACGGGCTGGCTGCCCTTAACCTGATCGGCGAGCTTGATCCGCTCCAGTGGCAGATACGCCGTGTCGGTGCCAGCATGGATGATGCCGAGCAGCGCGCGGACGGTGTCGGGCGTAATGCCCCTGGCGCGGCGGATGTTGGGGCGCGGCGGCATCAGTCGCACCTCCCAAAACTCATCTCTCTCGCGAACCGCAGCTTGGCGTTCCGCCGCCAGCCGTCCAGCAGGCCCGTGTCCTTAGACCACGTGCAGGTCGCTGTAACGCCCGCCACCCTGAGCGTGTTGGTGTGAGGCCGACAAGTGTAGGTTGCCCGATGTTGAGCGACCAGGGTGGCGATGATCTCGGTGGCGGGATGATCAGCGCGGAGCGCGTTTTCGACGAACTCGACAATGCGGTGCAGGTGCATTCGTTGGGCTGGCTTCATCGTCAGTTCCTCATCATCCAGGGGGCGTCAAAGTCTTCGTGAGGGGCGCTGCAGGGTGGCTCGGTCGGCGTGGGCAGCGTCGCCTGGACGATCGTGCGCTGGGTCTGCTGCATGCGCTGGCTGGCGAGCTCGCGCGCGTCGCGCCGCCGCATCTGCCGGGCCTCGCGCAGCGTGATCTTGTGCGCGACGGCCAACTCGAATTCGCGGCGATGGTTACGCCACTTTTCTGCCTGACTGGTCATGGGCAAACCTCCCTGTACTGGGCGATCTTGATGTTCACGATGTCGAGAAGGATGAGTTCGCAGCCCGTGGGCACGCGGCTGCCCTTGTCCCCGTTGCAGCGCTTGTGGGCGAGCAGGAGATTGCCCTCGTTGCCGCCGCCGCGCGACAGTGGCAGCACGTGATCGAGCGAGGTGCCCTTGGTGCCGTAGAGCTTCTTGCCGCAGATGCTGCACAGGCCCGCCTGGGCGCAGTGCAGCAGCCCGCGACGGTGGCGCGCGACGCGCGATTTTATCCGCGCGCCCATCAGCGGCGCTCCGGCTTGCGCTTGGGGGTCTTGGGGCGCGGCTCGATCCAGATCGTGCGGGTTTCGCCGGGCTCGATCTCATCGCACGGGGCGTGGAAATCCCACACCACCCACATGTAATCGACCTTACCGTGGCGGAAGGCCTTCTTGCCCAATGCTTCGACTTGATCACCGGGCGGCATGGACGGGCGCTCGGACAGGATCAGGATGAACAGCGGAGGATATTCGGTGAAAAGCTTATGGCGGCCTGCGCTGGCCAACCATTTGACCGGCAGCAATGCGCAGAGCGTCCACGGGTTCAGCTTGATGGCCTTGCGGATGAACTTTTCCGCAAGGCCAGCGACTTTGCGCCCGGCCTGGTTCGAATAGGGCGGATTGAAGACGATCGACTTGTTCTTGTGCGCGTCGAGTAGGCAGGCCTGATCGCCTAGGAAATCATGCTCGAACAGGAAGGCTGGCGAGTTGGTGCGCTGCTGAATATCGGTCCCCGCGACGGCCAGACCGCGCCGTGCGAACGGCTCCAGCGTATTGCCGAGGCCGCAACACGGGTCCCAGATCAGGTCGACCTCAAACCACTGCTCATAGCCGCCGCAGAGCGGACCGCGGAGCGTATCGATCAACGCATCGGTGACCCAAGATTCCTCGACATACCAGTCCCAGGGATGGCGCGTCGCGGCGCTGGAAAGCTCGCCGCCGCTCATGCCCGCACCTGCTGGATTGCAGCGAGCAGCGCGGCCGATCCGGCGCGAATGCCGCCTTCCTCAACTCGCTGATCGCGGCGACCGTCGAAATAGGTGACGATGCGCTCGACATTGCCCTTGGTGATGCCGGTCTGGGCGGCAATCTGCTGCATCGACAGGCCGCTGTCCCATAGGTCCATGACAAGGCTTTCCTGGCGGGTCAGCGTCATACGCGGAGCTCCTGCACCTTGCCGGGATGCTCGCGCTGGATCGCCCGGCGCAGCAGCTCTGTCCCCCTGACGATTCCGGCCTCGAAGCCGCCATCGCCCAGCGAGTATTTCTTGGTGATCGTCGTGACCGCGCCCCGCTTCAGGCGCAGCCGCAAGGCAATCCTGCTGATCGACAAGCCCTGGTCGTACAGGTCCATCACCAGCTGTTCGCGCGGGGTCATCATCGGCTGACCTCCCAGCCAAGGGTCTGCCGTGCGGCCTTGATCCAGGCGGGCAGCAGTTGCTCCTGGCCCTCCTCGTGCTTCACCACGCCGGTCACTCCGGCCATGCGAAGGCTGAGGCCGATCTCACCAGAGCGGATGCCGGCATCCAGCCACAGCTGGACGTCATGCAGCACGCTGATCCACGGCAGGTTGCGCAGCAGGCCTTCGACATAGCCAACCGCCCAGCAGAGGCGTTCGCGTTCGACGTGGGTCATGCGCCCCTCCAGCGGTCAAGGACGCGGGTTTGCTGGCAAGAGGGATGCTTCCTGATCGAGCTGGCGATGGCCCTCGCGCCGAGGCGCGTGTCGCTCCAGCCGATCGTCGCCCATTCGCCTTCGCGCGGATAACCGAGCGCCTCGACCTGCCAGCGCTGGCCCTTGTCGCCGATGCGGGATGCCGGAAGCGTCATCGTGCCACCCCCAGATGCTGGGGCACGACCCAGCGCGCTGGCGCTGGGGCCATCACGTCCTTGAACGCGCCATCGACCAGGTCGAGATGGTTGCGCGCGGCGTCGAACGCTTCGGCATAGGCCTGCATATCGCGGGCGCGCCAGGCGTTGTGGATCGCTTTGCGCGTCCGCTCGGGCACCTGCGCCCAGTGTTCGCCGCAGAACAGCTGACCCTTGGCGACAGCCGCATGGCAATGGGTGGCGGAGCAGCGCTTCATCACAGCCACCCCGCCCACAAAGCGATGGCGACATAGGCGGCAGTGCCGGGGATCGAAGCGATGATGAACCCGACCCAGATGATCAGGCTTTCGCGCGCGGTGGCAGGGCGTCCGTCGGTCATCACGAGCGCTTTCCCCAGAAGGTCCAGCTGATCACGCCTATGGCGAACAGGCCGACCAGGGCAAAGAGCAGCGTTGCCAGGATATGGGAGAGCGTCATTCGTCATTCTCCGTGAGATCGCCGCTGGTGCGTAGGGCCTCGATCCGCGCGTCGAGCGCGGCGCGCACCGCGATGAGGGCGGATGGCTTGACCTTTTCGGCGAGTGTGGGTGCCCAGCTGCGCCAGCTGGACGCGGAAAGCCGGTCGAGATTGGCGGCGGCATTGTTCAGGAACTTGGTCTGCCCCTGGGCTGGTGCAGGTCCCTTCGGGTCCGCGCAGCCAACCTCAGCCATCGCCTGTTCGACCGTGATCTTGCCGACCGGCCATTCGAGGATGCAGTCGATGACCGCGCGTCGATCGCCCAGGTTGGCGATCTCGGCGAGCTTCTGGACGTTCTTTCGCGTCTGCCCCACGGGGTGACGCGCCAGATCCTCGAAATGGTCAGGCAGCGGCGCGATGATCTGGCGATGGATCAGGAGGAAACGGCGAAGATCGCGCGACGACATGCCGAGCGCTTCAGCGGCTTTTTCCTGCCATCCGTATAGTCCGGACATCGTGTCCGCACTATGCGCAGCCTCGATTTCAGCTAGCTTGTCGGGATGCTGCTGAGCTGTTCCGCGTTCGGCGTCCCAGCGCTTGCGCTGGCCGATCTCCTGGGCAGATGCGCCGCCAAAATCCCGCGTAAACTGGGCCTCGTAGACATCGGCGAGGGCACGCACGAACAGCGCCTTCTCGATCGGGCCGAGATCACGCCGGTGCATGTTCTCGGACGCTTCGATCAGGCGCAGCTGGAGCGGATCGCCCTCAACCACGATGGCCTTGACCATCAATCCAGCGAGCTTCGCGCCCTCAAGTCGGTGCAGGCCTGCGACAAGCATCCAGTTGCCGCCATCAGGCGTCCTCCGGACCTTGATCGGGTCATTCTGCCCGTCGCGCTTCATCAGCGCGGCCATGGCTTCGACCTTTTCCGGCCAGAGCAGGCCGATGCGGTTGCTGTAACCGACGCTGTTGGGGTCGATTTCGATAATCGTCTTGGGGCTCATCGCTGAGCCTCCGATCCGGCGTTTGACTCATCAGGCAGTACACGGGAGAACCGGAACCGACTTGCAGGACCGGAGGTGTGCCATGATGAATGTGGACAAGTATTGTGATGCGGCGTTTTTTGAGGTTGGGTGGTATCTTGACGCCCTCCAAGCGGAAGACGTCGCAGCAGTGCTGCGAAGCGCCGCAGCGACCGACGCAGACGCGATGCACGCGATGATTGACCAGCGGGGAAACGAACTCCGCGAGATAATGGTTCTGCCAGAGGGCGAACGCGCCGCCACGTTCCTTCGGATGACCGACGCCACAGAAAGGCACCTGATGCTGTTAGCTGCAGCGCATATGGCCCGAAGTGGACTGGCCTGGCTCCAGGCTGCCAGCACCAGTGCGGCAGACCCTTCGGTGCAAATACATCCGATAACGATGATGCTGCGCGCGGCATGGGCTTCCGATGAGCTGATCCGCAGTTATCCGAGCCTGTGGCCGTTTGATGACGGGCACGACCCGTTTGACGAGTTTGGCGAGGGTTGAGGGTCATGCCCGACGCTCCCTGCGCGCCTTGCGGAAGCGAAAGTTCTTTTCATCACCGCCACAAATCCAGAGATCCACGTCCGGGCGCGTGACGCGCAAGAGATCGGCTAGCGAAATGTCGAGTTCTTCTGCGACCACTACCGCGACACGCGCGCTAGCCTTCCCGCGGAGAACATCAGCGACAGAGGCCTTTGTAAGACCCAGCGCCTTCTCAAATGCTGTCACGCTGCCATAGCGTTTGCGGATCAAAGACTTGATATCTTCGCGATGCTGAATTGCGGTATCTGCGTCGGACGAGGAGCGCGGCGAGGCACCACGATTGGCCTGCGAGGCATGCCTAAGGCCAATCACAATTCCGATGGAAACGAGTGCTAGCGCGCGGATGCTGGGCAGCAGCGGTTCAATTCGGGACAGCAGCATAGGTCGCCTCCCGTGATTTTTGTCCGTGCACGTTTGTTGGATTTCGTTTACGAATGACCACCAACGTGGATTCAATGGAGATTGTGTGGTGCGCAGGATCGAAGCCTATTTCGCTCAGAACCACCGGCCCAATCGTGCCAGACTGCCCGCGCAGGAAATCCTTAATCAGCTGATCGCTAACGCCGTGCGCGTGTGCAAATGCGCGCATGCTCCCGTATTTCATACGGAGTTTGGCTTTAACCTCCTCCTTGTGAAGGCGACGCCCTGACATGTCTACGATCTCCACCAAAACCTCTACGTTCGTGGATAATGAACACGAAACCGTAGGAGGTCAAGCATCAATCGTAGCGGGAATCGCCACGAGGATACGCGATCGTGCGTCATCCTGTGGATATTCGTCCTCTGCTCTTGCTGAGATGCTCGACATCGGGAAATCATCGATGGCCAATTACTGGGCAGGAAAGCGCGCTTTTCCGATCGAGAAGCTGGAGCAGTTGGCCAATATTCTCCAAACGGATGTCGATTGGCTCGTTCGTGCCGCGTTTCCCAATCGCACGATCGTGATGGACGCCTCCACAGCTGATTGGGTGACGCTGCCTGAGTTTGATCTGCGGGCAATTACCGCCACAGGTAAAGGTGTGCCTTTGTCGTCAACGGTGTTTCGGCGTGACTGGCTGAATCGGACGTTGTTGACGGACTCGAACCTATGGACCACCCGGCTAATAAGCGACTACCCGCCATCTGGCCTTGATGAGGGGGAGCAGGTAATTGTCCAGGACATCTCTCTCAGCGAGCTTGCCGAGGGACATCTTTGCATCTGGGGTATGGAGCTGATGGGTGAGCTAACGAACCGCTTGGTTGGGAGATACTCGATGCGAGCCTTCAACAAGGGGTTGCTTGAGGATGGGGACGGCGGCAACTTGATAGACCCAAGGCTGGTGGGACCTGATGAACACGGCCAAGGTGGTCCTGACCGGTATTTTCTAATTGGGCGCATACTCGGCAGGCCGCTGGCGGCGATACGTTAGAGGATTGAAAATGAGGGGTTTTCTGGTTGCCTTTTTGCTAGCGGCGACGTCTATTCCCGCATCCGCTCAGGATGGCGACCTGGTAAACGTCAACGGCTGGTCAGTTTACAGCTCGTGGAACCAGTGCTCTTTGATCACGACATTTGAAGGCCCTGGTAGCACGCGATTTTTCCTGCTGACTTCACCGGATGAACCGAGCGTATTGAGTATCTCGAATAGCCAATGGCAGTCGATCGAGGAAAAGAAGGCATATCCAGCCGTCATCTTTTTCGATGATAAGGGCGTTGAGGCAAAATTGATCGGTTTGAATGAGAAGGATGGCGCGTTTGAGCCCGGCTTTACGCTCCATGCCCGGAGCGAAGATACAGATTGGCTGCTCGATAGATTAGCTCGATCAAAGAACCTCTCGTTCTATCGCGACGGCACCCTGATCGACTCTTTGAGTTTAGGAGGGTCAGCATCAGCGGTAGCTGAGCTTCGGCAGTGCCTATCCTCCACCAAACGCGCGATTGAAGCGAATGAGGCTGCCAATCGTGAATATGATCGCCGCTGGAAGCGCCTCACCGGCGACCCATTTGCCGATGACAATGAGCGTTGATAGAAGCCTCTCACCGGGGCATTAGCGCTCTCTCAGCAGGCTTAGAAAAACCGCCAAGTTCCGAGGGGCGCTGTCACCGACACCGGGGATTTTCCGCCATTCTTGGAAAGCCTCAAAATTGCGCTATGACTCCAAAACCTCTTGTTCCAGACTCTAAACGAACTTGCGCCGCTACAGGACGCATGCACTACCGTGACCCCACAGTGCATCCTACCTTGCATCCCCCTCCCCCCTCGCTAGGTTCGCGGCCATGAGCCATCTCTTCATCTTCGGCATGGGCTATTCGGCCTCGCACCTCGCGGCGAGGCTGCGAGCGCAAGGTTGGCAAGTGCGCGGGACGGGGCGCGGGGGCGATATGGATTTCGCCGATTCCGCCTCGGTCCACGCTGCGCTGGCCGAGGCGACGCACGTGCTCTCCAGTGTCCCGCCCGACCGCGCGACCGGGCTCGATCCGGTGCTCACCCATTATGCCGACATCCTGCGCGCCGCCCCCGCGCAGTGGATCGGTTACCTGTCCTCGACCGGCGTCTATGGCGATGCGGGCGGGGCATGGGTGGATGAAACGTCCGTCGTCGGCACCGGCAGGCGCAATGCGCGCACCGAGGCGGACCTGGTGTGGCAGGCGCTCGATACGCGCGTCCGCGTGCTTCGCCTGCCCGGCATCTATGGCCCGGGCCGTAGCGCGCTCGACCGGGTGCGCGATGGAAGCGCCAAGCGCATCGCCATGCCGGGCCAGGTGTTCAGCCGGGTGCATGTCGAGGATATCGCGGGCGGCGTGATCGCCTCGTTCGGCGGGCCGGCGGGGGTGTACAACCTTGCCGACGACCTGCCCTGCTCGCAGAACCGGGTGATCGAGGCCGCGTGCCGGTTGCTGGGCGCGCCGCTGCCGGCGCTGCAATCGCTCGAGGAGGCGAACCTGTCGCCGATGGCCCTGGGCTTCTATGCGGAGAACCGGCGCGTCGCCAATGGCAAGGCAAAGCGGCTGCTCGGCTGGCAGCTCGCCTATCCCGATTACGAGGCGGGGCTGGCCGCGATCCTTCGCGGTGGCGGCTGAGCCTTTAGCGCTCGAACCGTTCGATCACCCAGGGTTCGGCCTTGGCGGCCTCCGCCCAGTCGATCATCCATTCGTGCCCCAGGATCGCCTCGCTATAGGCCTGGGCAAAGCCGGGCAGCGTGATGCCATAGGTCTGAAAGCGGGTGATCACCGGCGCGAACATGATGTCTGCCGCACTGAAGCTGCCGAACAGGAACGGCCCACCGCGCCCGAACCGCGCGCGCGCCTCGGCCCAGAGCGAGAGGATGCGCATCACGTCCTGATGCACTTCGGGGCTGACGTTGAAATCGTCATAGCGCTGGCGCAGGTTCATGCCGCATTCGCGGCGCAGCGGCAGGAAGCCGGCGTGCATTTCTGCCGCCATAGAGCGGGCGAGCGCAGCGGCGACGGGGTCCTTGGGCCAGAAGCGGTCGCGATGCGTCCGGTCCGCCAGCCAGTCGATGATGGCGAGCGAATCCCACACCACCGCCTCGCCGTCCCACAGCACCGGCACCTTCCCCGCAGAGGGCTGGAATTCGGGCGCCTGCCGCCGCTCGGGCCAGGCCTCGTCGTACAGCGGCACCACCACTTCCTCGAACGGCAGGCCCGATTGCTTGCACGCCAGCCAGCCGCGCAGCGACCAGCTCGAATAGTTCTTGTTGCCAATGTACAGCTTCATATCTGCCCCAATCGATCGGCT
>FWWM01001655.1_pt1 | contig 33925 bp, 27 predicted proteins | sample 2228351 | NCBI WGS metagenome assembly FWWM01 (sample SAMEA103939774, study PRJEB20133) | metagenome
GTATACCACAAACGGGCCGGCCTGTCAAGGGCACATGTTCTGTCATTTTACCGAACACGGGCAAATTTACCTCCCCCGCCGGCGCTTTAAACGTGCAACTTTTTGACAAAGCACTGCCGGTTTTCGGAAACCCTTCTTCCGCTTATGGACACATTCGCGCAGGAAATTGAAATTTACCTGTGTCCGGCAACGTATCGCACCTGGCGAGGCCCCGGTGGCAGTTCGGATGGTACCAACAACGGCAGCGAACGCGGCATCGGGCGGGGGATCAAGGAACGGTATCGCACCATGCGCGGGTACAAGCGGCCCCAAGCGGCGGTGAACGTCAGTAGGGGCACGGCGGCGCCGCGCCCAGGGGCACGGCGGCACGCGCCCCTACTGGCCTGGTGTGGCCATCATCTGGGCCGCGGTGGAGCGGACTTGTCCCTCGCATAGGATGGACAAACAGGTACAGGATGTGGGCCGGTGTACCTGTTAGCGCCCTGCAAAGTGCGAACAGTCACGCCGTTTTGGAGTGCAGTTCAGTTCTGTGGTCAGGTGACGGGGGTGAAAGCAGCCCGACAACTTGCGGCAGGGGCATTCATTTATCTTGCGCTGGCAGCCGCGCCGGATAAATCCTGCGCCACCGACTTTTACCCCCGCTGCTTTGTTGCAGCGCGGTTGAATTGTGGTAGAATGGGGTTGGATGAGTTTCTGGATAGAAAGGCAGGTCTTGAATGGACGAGGAGCAGGTCCGGCGGGCCGTCGAACGTCTCTACGAGGATGAATCGCTCACCGCCGACGTAGATGACGCCACGGCGCGGTCGCTTCTGCGTTGGGGGGAGGCGCAGATTCAGGCCGGCCGGCCCCCCGATCAGGTCCGCCGCACCATCCGTGCCTTGAGCAAGGTCATCGCCGGCCGCTCCGCCCTCAGCCCCGCCGCCGCCCGCGCCCGATTGGAGGCGGCCGGCCTGCGGGTGAAAGAGGGCGACCTGGCCCCCCTGTGGGACAAGAGGTTGCCCGAAGGCGCGTGGGCCGACCTCTTGCTCCAGTCGCTGGAAAAGACCCGACCCGCCGGCCTCTTTGCCTTCGATATCCTCGCCCAGGACCCCCACTCGTCGGCCCGCGCCGGCCTCTTGCACACCCCCCACGGCGAGGTCCACACCCCCGTCTTTATGCCGGTGGGCACCCAGGCCACCGTCAAAACGGTCACCCCCGACGAACTGCGTCAGGTCGGGGTGCAGATTCTCCTGGGCAACACCTACCACCTCTACCTGCGTCCCGGCGCAGAGGTGGTCGCCGAACTGGGTGGACTGCACCGCTTTATGGGCTGGGACGGCCCCATCCTTACCGACAGCGGCGGCTTTCAGGTCTTTAGCCTGGCCGAAAACCGCTCCATCTCTGAGGAGGGGGTCGTCTTTCGCTCCCACCTCGACGGCAGCGAGCACCTCTTTACCCCGGAGAAAGTGATCGCCATCGAAGAGCAGTGGGGCGCGGACATGATCATGCCGCTGGACGAGTGCACTCCCTATCCCTGTCCCTATGACTATGCCGAGGAGTCGCTGGAGCGGACCCACCGCTGGGCCGAGCGGGCGCTGCGTGCCCACAGGCGGCCGGAGCAGGCCCTCTTTGGCATCCTCCAGGGGAGCGTCTATGCCGACCTGCGCCGCCGCAGCGCGGAGACGCTGGCCGCAATGGACTTTCCCGGCTATGCCATCGGCGGGCTGAGTGTGGGCGAGCCCAAGGCGGTGATGAACGAGATGGTCGAGGTGTGCACGAGCCTTCTTCCTCCGGGCCGGCCGCGCCACCTCCTGGGGGTGGGTGCGCCGGAGGACCTTGTGGAGGGGATTGCCCGGGGGGTGGACATGTTCGACTGCGTCCTGCCCACGCGCATCGCCCGGAACGGCACGCTGCTGGTGCGCAGCGGCCGCATCAACATCCGCAACGCCCAGTACGAGCGCGATGACCGGCCGGTTGAGGAGGGCTGTACCTGCTACACCTGCCGCCACTTTAGCCGGGCCTACCTGCGGCACCTCTTCCGTTGCGGAGAGATTCTGGGGCTGCGCCTAGCCACGATTCACAACCTCCACCTGCTCTGCAGTCTGATGCAGGAGGCCCGGCAGGCGATTGTGGAGGGAAGATTTTCTTCCTGGAAGGAAAGGTTCCTGGAACAGTACCGGGTTGTGCCCGAGGAGGTCCGCCGGGCCGAGGCCGAACGCCGCCGGGAGGTCCGTCGCCGGCGGCTGTGATACCGAGGCATCACGATGGAGGAGAAACACGAGACCGCGCTCAAATTTGTCGGCGGAGATCGGTTGTTGCGCCTGGGGCTCATCCTCTCGCGCTGCCTGCCCCGTTCGTGGGCCTACCGCATCGCCATGAGCGGCGGCCGGCTGATGGGCCGCCTTTTTTCCAAACGCCGGGCCATCCTGGAGACGAACCTTTCTCCTCTCTTCCCCGACCCGGCCGAGCGACGCCGGGTGGCGGTGGAGGTCTTTGGCCACGCCGTCCGTGCCTACTATGAGATGCTCCACGTCATCACCCACCCGGAGGTGGACCTCTCCGAGGCGGTCTTGTTTGAGGAACCGGGGTGGGGTCAGTTTATGGAGGCCTACCGCTCCGGGACGGGCATCGTCCTGGTTATGACCCACCAGAGCAGTTTCGACCTGGCCGGCCAGTCCCTGGCGGCTCGGGGGTTGGACGTCTGTGCCCTGGTCCTGCCCGACACCGGTGCGGGCTATGGCCTGCTCAACGAACTGCGCCTGGCCCAGCGGATTCGCGCCCTGCCGGTCGGCCCCAGCGCGGTCCGCGAGGCCCTGCGCACCCTCCGGCGGGGGGGCGTGGTGGCGGTTGCCGGGGACCGGCCGGTCAAGGGACAGGGGGTGGAGGTCGAGTTCCTCGGCCGGCCGACCCTCCTCCCCGACGGCCACGTTCGCCTGGCCCTGCGCACGGGGGCCCGGGTCATTCTGGGCTTTTGCCGGTTGGAGGAGGGGGCCTACCGGGTGACCTTTCGGCCGGTCGAACTGGCCCCCGGCGCGGGGGAAAATGTCCGCGAGAACGTCCAACGGATCGTCCGGGCGATGGAGCCGGCGATTCGCACCCACCCGGAGCAGTGGCATCTCTTCCACCGGCTTTGGGAAGGACCGTTCGCGAACGGCCCCTGAGATATACCCACGACCGGTAGGGGCCGTCGCGAGCGGTCCCTGAAATATACCCCCGACACCCCCACTCCCCGGCGTCTACATCCGCGCCTCAACAACCTCGAGGATCGCTGCCCGCTTTTCGGCCAACTCGGAGAGCACCGCCTCCATCCGCCGCCGCACCTTGCGGGTAAAGGTCTCGTCCTCCAGCGTGCCCAGGTTGATCTTGACGTTCATCAGCGCGCTGTGGATGGCAGCCTCGCCCAGCAGGGCGGCGATGCCGGCGTCGCTGACCGCCAGTTTGCTGCCCTTTTCGGCCACCGGCGCGGCCAGTTCCAACGCCTGCCGGGCCGCCTCGGCGATCTGCAACGGCACCTCGGTTGCCTCGACGGTGGCCTGCTGGATGGCGGCGTAGCGGTCGGCCTGCTCCTCCTCCGTCTCGCGGGGGAGTTTGTAGGCCGCCGAGAGCCGACCATAGGCGGCCACGTCCTGCTCCAGCAGGTCCTGCAGGCGGGCGCGCAACTCCTCGGCCTGCCGGCGGATTCCGCGAATCTCCTCCTCCACATCGGCATAGCGTTGCTTGCCGATCGTCAGGTCGCAGACCATCGTCACCAGGCCGGCCGCCAGGGCCCCCGTCAGGGCCGAGACGCTGCCCCCCCCGGGGACCGGGGCCTTGCTGGCCAGTTCGTCCAGGAACCGGCCGATCGTCTTGCTCAGGAACGGTTCACTCATGGTCCCTCCTTGTCCTTGCTACACTGTAAAAAAACCTTCAAACCGGAACCCTCAATTTTCCTTGGCCGCCCGGCGCACCCGCCACCAGCGGAGGAGGTTGCCGATTCCCCAGGCCAGGAGGACCCCGGCCGTGCCCTCATCCAGGTTCCCCAGGTAGGGGAGGTTGTCCGGGATCGGTTCGATAATCCCGGCCGAGGGGTTGAGTAGATAGACCGCCGCAATCAGTGCGACCAGCAGGCTCCCGATCGGAAAAGGAGCCCGTCGGTCAATCAGATCCACCACCTGTTCCAGTCCTGGTTGTTTTACCACCGTCATTTCTCCTGCCGGTCGGGCAGTTCGTCGCGCAGCGGGTAGCGACCACAGGTCTTGCGCTCGTCGCAGTAGCCCAGCCGGTCACACTTGATCTGCAAGAGCCCACCGAGAAAGGGGTCCACCTCTGTCACTACCTCTTTGACCCGGTTGAAGAGGCGGCGAATCTCCCACTGGGCCCGCACGCAGGTACGGATGCCGACCACGTGAACCAGTTCGCGCAGGTTCATCGTCAGCACAAGTTGGGTGCTGACCGCCTGCGGGAGGATAAAGCGGGCATCCTCGGGGGGGATGCCTGCATCCAGGGCCTCCTGGTAGAGACGGTCCAGCACCGCCATCATCTGGTGGTAGCGTGGGAGCAGGTCGTCGCCGGCCCGCTCCCATGAGGCCGGGGTGATGTAGGGGAAGGGGCCCCGGACATAGCGCTGCGATTGCTGGCTGTAGGAGGCCAGGCGGTGGCGGACGAGTTGGTGCGAGGCGGTGCGCGAAATTCCCTCCACGGCAAAGGTGAAGGAGACGTGCTCCAGGACCGAGTGGTGGCCGCTCTGGACGATATGGCGGAGGAGCCGCTCCATTTCGGCGCGGGCGGGGGTCTCCTGCCACAGGTCCGAAGGCCGGCCCGGGCTGTAGCAGGTGCGGGCGGCGGTGTAGAGGGCGCGCAGCGGGTCCGGTGTGTGGGTCAGCAGATGGACCTCCATCGTACCTCCTCGAAAGCCGCTCAGGGCGCCCACAGGCAGAGATAGGTCAATGTGGCCATGCACAGGTAGGAGCCGTAGGGGATGTAGGAGCCGGTGCTCTTGCGGCGCAGCAAGAGGAGCAGGCCGGCGGAGAGGCCGGCCAGGAGCATCCCCCCGGCCAGCGCCAGCGCCGCCCCCGGCAACCCCAGCATCGCCCCGATCATCCCGGCCAGCCAAACATCCCCCAACCCCAGAGCCTGATCGCGGAAAATGATCTGCCCAAAGAAAAAGAGCAACGCAAAAAAGGCCACCCCGACGGCCAGCCCCAGCAGGGACTGTTGCTCGTTCAGACGAGGGTGCAGCCAGTGTCCCAGCAGGGCGACCGCCGTGGTCGGAATCAGGATGATGTAGTAGATGTCGTGATATTGCCAGTCCAGAAAGAGGGTCAGAATCAGCGAGAGGGCAAAAAAGGCATACAGACCCACCAGAAAGAGCCCCCCCCCATCCCGCACGGACAGGCGTGCGGTCAGGAGGGCAAAGGCCGCCGTCGTCAGCAGTTCGACCAGGGGAAAGAAGCGGGGGATGGGCCGGTGGCAGTGGCGACACTCTCCCCGCTGTAGGAGGTAGCCGACCAGCGGCAGGGCCTCCCAGCCGAGGGGATGGCCGCAGCGGGTGCAGTGGGGGCGTCGAAACAGGGGGCGCTGTCGGGGTAGGCGGTAGAGCAGCAGATTGATCAGGCCGCCCAGGAACAATCCCACCAGGGCGGCCAGGGCCACAGCAAGCAGGTTCACCCCGGCCTCCTACTGCTGATACCGGGCAACGTTGGCGTTGTGCTCTTCCAGCGTGCGGGCAAAGGCGTGTTCCCCGGTACCGTCTCCCTTGGCCACGAAAAAGTAATAGTCGGTCTCGGCCGGCTCGACGACCCCTTTCAACGAACCCAACCCCGGGCTGCAGATCGGCCCCGGCGGCAGTCCGGGATGACGGTAGGTGTTGTAGGGGTGGTCCAGATCGGCCAGCCGCTCGATTCCCAGTTCGTCAAAGTAGAGCACCGGCCACCAGGTCCCCTGCCGTTCGTTGTAGCCCAGACCGTACTGCACCGTCGGGTCGGCATCCAGCGGCATGCCGCTCTCCAGGCGGTTCAGGTAGACGTCGGCAACGATCGGCCGCTCCGCGTCCACGACAACCTCCCGCTCGACAATCGAGGCCAGAGTGACCACCTGGTAGATGCTCAGTCCCTGCTCCTGGGCCTTGCGGCGAAGTTCCTGGTCAAAGCGCCGGTCAAAGGTCTGCAGCAGCAGGTCCACAATCTGGGTGGCGGTGTAGGTCTCGGGGATGCGGTAGGTATCGGGAAACAGGTACCCCTCCAGGGTAGCCCCTGCGGGGCGGTCGGCCAGGAAATCGTAAGGGTAGGGCTCCTGGAGCGCGGCTCGGAACTCGTCGGCGCTGACGACTCCCTGGTCGGCCAGCAGTTCGGTGATCTCTTCCAGGCGCAGTCCTTCGGGAATCGTCACGGTGACCTCGCGCACCTTCGGGGCCTGGGTGAGGGTTTCCAGGATTTCGTCCATCGTCATGTCAGAGCGGAGGGTGTAGCGGCCGGCCTTCAACTGCTGGTCCATCCCGCTGGCGCGGGCATAGCGCTGAAAGAGCCAGGGGGAGCGGATCAGGCCGGCGTCGGCCAGGTTCTGGGAGATCTCGGCCGTGCTCTGACCGGGCTCGACGACAAAGATGACCTCGAACGGTTCACCGGAAGCGGGGGTCTCGGCGGAGGTCTGAATCGGCGGCCGGGCAAAGTGAACCAGATAGTACGCAATTCCTACCGCGATCAGGGCCAGAACCAGGAGCAACAGGAGCACAAAGACCAGAGCATCGCGCATAGCATTTCCTCGAACAGTTCAATCGCCTGTATTATACCAGCAGGAAGGCATTTTCGCAAAAACGCCGCTTGACAACCGCGGAACAATCAGGTATATTAGCAGTCGTAGTACTCGGGTACTGCGTCGGCATAGTACCATGACGCACAGCAACGCAAAACCGACAAAAACGGACATCCTTCTCCTACAACGGGCACTGCTGTTCACCCGGATAAACGGTTGGCACGGCGATCCATAGATTGCCCGCCGGCCTGGCATCAGCGCATCTGGCGGACAAGAACAGGAGGAAGAGGCGGCCCTTCCGTGTCTGGCCCGCACATCTCTCTCGGCGCTGGACTGTTTTCAAGGAGGAACTCCCATGAAAAGGTGGACCTGGAGCAGTGTGATCGCCTCTGTTGTGCTCGTCCTGATCCTCCTGAGCAGCGGCCTTTCGACCTCAGCCGCCCCGGGAGAACAGGACAGGACACCGGCCCAGATCGAGCCTGCCCTTCAGGAGGTGCTGGACACCCAGGGGCAGGCGAACTTGTTTGTCATCTTGGGCAACCTGCCCGACCTGAGCCCCGCCTACCAGATGTCTTGGGAAAAGCGGGGCGAGTTTGTCTATCGCACGCTGCTGGAGCATGCCAACGCCAGTCAGGCCCCACTGCGTGCCTTTCTCGATGCCCAGCGCATCCCCTACCGCTCCTTTATCATTGACAACTCGATCTATATCCCCAACGCCACGGTGGACCTGGTCAACCAACTGGTCACCTTCCCCGGCGTCCAGATGCTGCGGTTGGAGCAGGTCTACCCGGTCCCCGACGTCAAGGTCGAGCCGGAGCAACCGGGGATTACGGCGGTGGAGTGGGGTGTAGCCAAGATCAACGCCGATGACGTCTGGGGGCTGGGCTATACCGGCCAGGGTATCGTCGTGGCCAACATTGACACCGGCGTGCGCTACACCCACAACGCCCTGAAGAATCAGTACCGGGGCAACCTGGGCGGCGGCTCTTACGACCACACCTACAGTTGGTACGACCCCACCGGCACCTACCCCAGTGCGCCCGGTGACAACAACGGCCACGGCACCCACACGATGGGGACGATCATTGGCGACGACGGCGGCAGCAACCAGATCGGCGTGGCCCCGGGGGCCCGTTGGATCGCCTGCAAGGGCTGTACCAACACCTCCTGTCCCGACTCGGCCCTGAACGCCTGCGCCGACTGGCTGCTGGCCCCTGGCGGGGAGAGCAGCAAGCGGCCCCACCTGGTCAACAACTCCTGGGGAGGCTGTTCCTACAGCGACTGGTACCGCAGCAAGGTCAACGCCTGGCTGGCCGCGGGAATCTATCCGGTCTTTTCCGCCGGCAACACCTCCAACTGCGGCTATAGCAGCGCATTCTGCGGCAGCGTCGGCACCCCCGCCACCTACAAGGAGGTAACTGCCGTCGGCTCGACCACCTCCAGCGACGACATCTCCAGTTTCAGCCTGTGGGGGCCCTCGCAGGACCCCACCGCGCCGAACGAGATCAAGCCGGAGGTGAGCGCCCCCGGTTCCAGCATCCGCTCGGCCTCTTACAGCAGTGATACCGGCTACACCACCATGAGCGGCACCTCCATGGCCGCCCCGCACGTCTCGGGCGCACTGGCGCTGATCTGGTCGGCCTGTCCCTCCCTGGTGGGCAACCTGGATTCGACCGAGCAACTGCTCAAGGACACCGCCGTCAAGATCGCCTACGCCACCGGTTGTGGCAACGAGGGCCCCGGCAATATCCCCAACAACGCCTTTGGCTATGGTCGCATTGATGTGCTCGCCGCGGTCAATGCCTGCTACAACCCCGGCCCCACCCCCACCCCGACCCGAACGCCCACGCCGGCCCCCGTTCCCCCGATTCTACTGGTGGACGATGACAACGGTTCGGCCTACGAATCGTACTACACCGCCGCCCTGAACGCCCTGGGCAAATCCTACGACCTCTGGACCGTCCAGAGCCAGGGGTCGCCCTCGGCGGCCACGCTGCAGCAGTACAATATCGTCATCTGGTTCACCGGCAGCGACTGGTCCACCACCCTGACCAGCACCGACCAGTCGAACCTGGCAACCTACCTGGACGGCGCCGGCCGGCTCTTTATCACCGGCCAAGACATCGGCTATGACATCCGCAGCGACGCCTTTTACGGCAACTACCTCCACGCCTCCTACATCAACGATGACACCAACACCTACGGGTTGACCGGGTACGACATTATGGCCGGGGTGAACATCTCCATCTCGGGCGGCGACGGGGCCGGCAACCAGAACTACCCCTCCGAGATCGGCTTGGGCAGCGGGGCCGTCGGGCTGTTCGACTATGACGGCTCCTACACCTGGGGTGGCCTGCGCTGGGAGGGGACCTACCGCCTCGTCTACTTTTCCTTCGGCTTTGAGGCGATCAGCAGTGCCTCCTCGCGCAGCACGGTGATGGACAAGGTGCTGACCTGGCTGGAGGGTGGCGCACCGCCGCCGACCAGCACCCCCGTTCCGCCGACGCCGACCCCGATCCCACCGACCAACACCCCCCTGCCCACCAACACCCCCGTCCCACCGACCAACACCCCCGTCCCGCCCACACCGACGCCGCCTCCCGGTGGCGGGGCGCCGTTGCCCTTCTACGACGGCTTTGAGAGCGGCTCGCTGGGGGCCTACTGGTCCACCCACGCGACCAACCAGGGTCGCATCCGGGTGAGCACCTCCTACCCTCATGCCGGCAGTTACAGCGTCCTCCTGGACGACTCGGTCAGCGGCGGGAACTATTCCGAAGCGGGGGTCATCCTAACGGTGGACCTGGCCGGCCAATCGAACGTTGCCCTGGACTTTTGGTGGCGCGAGTTCAGCGATGAGAACCACTCCGGCGATGGTGTCCTGATCAGCGATGACGGCGGGGTCTCCTGGTGCCAGGTCCTTTCCTTCAACAACGGCCCGAACAGTTACCGCAACGACGTCATTGACCTGGATGCTGCGGCGGCCTCCTGCGGAATGTCGTTCAACGGGGCCTTTCAGATCAAGTTCCAGTTCTACGACAACTATCCGATCTCGTCCGATGGGTACGCCATTGACGACGTGCGGGTGGAGGCCGTGGGAGGCGCTCCCACCCCGACACCGGCTCCCGGCGGCATCCTCCTGGTGGATGACGATCAGGGCAGCGTCTACGAGACCTACTATACCGCCGCCCTGAACGCGCTGGGCTACAGTTACGACCTCTGGACCGTCAGCACGCAGGGCTCTCCCTCGCTGGCCACGCTGCAACAGTACAGCGTCGTCATCTGGTTCACCGGGGACGACTATACCAACACCCTGACCGGAACCGACCAGTCGAACCTGGGGGCCTACCTGGATGGCGGCGGCCACCTCTTCATCACCGGGCAGGACATCGGCTATGACATTCGCAGCGATGCCTTCTATGGCAACTATCTCCACGCCTCCTACGTCCTTGACGACACCAACACCTATGATCTCAGCGGGGCGGACCTCTTTGCCGGGGTGAACATCAGCATCTCGGGAGGCGATGGGGCCAACAACCAGGGGTATCCCAGCGAGATCGGCCCGATCAACGGGGCCTGGGGCGTCTTTGACTATGCCGGCAGTTACACCTGGGGCGGCCTGGCCGTGGACACGGGCACCTACAGGCTGATCTACTTCTCCTTCGGTTTTGAGGCGATCAACAGCGCGTCTGCCCGCAATGCCGTGATGAGCAGCGCGCTCACCTGGCTGTACTGAGAACACCCGACCCCCCGTAGGGCTTTCTAGCCTGCCCGGGCAGGCTAGAAAGCCCTCCCACGGTGGTTTTCGGATGACCCAGACGGGATCGCAGTGCCGTTTGCCGGGGCCTCGCCCTGAGGGCGGGGCCCCGAACTCTTGTTTTCCGATAACCGGAGATTCCCCCCCACATTGCTTCGACGGGCACCGGTTCATTGGAAGATTCCACACCCCTTGCGGGAAACGGAAAGCACGGCGTACCAGGTTGGACTTGTAGGGCAACTCCTGCTGCGCTGCCCGGCGAGGAGTTGCCCTCCATGGAAAAGAAAATCACGAACCGATCATACGTCCCCTGGCCCCTCGTTTGCGTGCCGGGCCGGTCTGTAGTACAATAGAACTACCTGTCAAGAACGGGCCGGATAGCATCCCCGATGACGGTCGTGCGTTCCCCCGTTAATAACCTGGAGGGTTTGGCAAGATGGACTGGCAGGAAAAATATGGCCCAGAGGCGCTGACCTTTGACGATGTTCTTTTGGTGCCGGCCGAGTCTGCTGTGGTGCCCCGTGAGGTGGACGTCCGCACCCGCCTGAGCCGACGGATTGACCTCAACATCCCCATCCTCAGCGCGGCGATGGACACGGTCACCGAGGCCCGACTGGCAATCTCCCTGGCCCGCCAGGGCGGCATCGGCATCCTCCACCGCAACATGCCGTTGGAGGAGCAGGTCGAGATGGTGCGCATGGTCAAGCGCTCCGAGAGCGGGATGATCGTGGACCCGATCACCCTACCCCCGGACCGCCCAATCGGGGACGCGCTGGCCCTGATGGAGCGCTACCACATCTCCGGCGTGCCGATCACCGAGGCCGACGGCCGCCTGGTGGGCATCCTGACCAACCGCGACCTGCGTTTTGAGCAAGACCCCTCCCGGCCGATTCACGAACTGATGACCAAGGAGAACCTGGTCACCGTGCCGGTGGGCACGACGCTGGAGGAGGCCAAAGAGATCCTCCACCGCCACCGCATTGAGAAACTGCTCGTGGTGGACGACCACTATATCCTGAAGGGGCTGATCACGGTCAAGGATATTATGAAGCGGATTCAATACCCCAACGCCTGCAAGGATGACCTGGGCCGGCTGCGGGTAGGGGCGGCGGTGGGCACAGGGCCGGACTTGCACGACCGCGCCCAGGCCCTCCTGGAGGCTGGGGTGGATGTGCTGGTCATTGACTCGGCCCACGGCCACTCCACAGGGGTGCTGGAGGCCCTGACGAACCTCAAGGCCTGGTTCCCCAAAGCCGAGGTGGTGGCCGGCAATGTGGTCACCGCCGAGGGCACCCGCGCCCTCATCGAGCGGGGGGCAGACGCGGTCAAGGTCGGGGTGGGGCCGGGCTCGATCTGCACGACCCGCGTGGTGACGGGGGCCGGCATGCCCCAGATTACGGCAATCACCGCCTGCGCCGCCGCTGCCGAGCCGCACGGCATCCCCATCATCGCCGATGGCGGCATCCAGTACTCCGGCGACATCACCAAGGCCCTGGCCGCCGGTGCGCACAGCGTCATGATCGGCAGTCTCTTTGCCGGCACCGAAGAGAGCCCCGGCGAGACGATCCTCTACGAGGGTCGCTCCTTCAAGTCCTACCGGGGGATGGGCTCGCTGGGAGCGATGAAGGAAGGCTCTGGCGACCGCTACTTCCAGGCCGGCCTGGAAAAGCCGGTCCCCGAGGGGATTGAGGGGATGGTTCCCTACAAGGGTCCCCTGGCCGACCTGGTCTACCAGTTGGTCGGTGGGTTGCGCTCTGGAATGGGCTATTGCGGCTGCCGCACGGTGGAGGAGTTGCGCAAAAAGGCCCGCTTTGTGCGTGTCTCCCCGGCCGGCCTGGCCGAGAGCCACCCCCACGGCGTCTTTATCACCAAAGAGGCGCCGAACTATGAGCGGAGGTGAGGATGGAGGCGTTGCGTCGGCGGGTCCTGCAGGAAGGCCGCCATCTAGGAAAGGGCATCATCAAGGTAGATGGCTTTCTTAACCACCAGGTGGACGCGCCGCTGATGGTCGAGGCCGGCCAGGAACTGGCCCGGCGGTTTGCCCCTCTCCATCCGGACAAGGTGATGACGGCCGAAATCTCGGGAATCGCCCCGGCCCTCTGCGCCGGCCTGGCCCTGGACGTCCCCATCATCTATGCCCGCAAGACCCGCCCGATCACCATGCCGGCCCAGGTCTATTGCCGCACCGCCCCTTCCCACACCAAAGGGAGAGAGGTGGCCCTGCTGGTCTCCCCGGAAGTGCTTCATCCCCAAGAGCGCGTCCTGATCGTGGACGATTTCCTGGCCACCGGGCAGACGATTCTGGCCCTGGCCGGCCTGGTGGAGGATGCCGCCGCCGTCCTGGTGGGAATCGGTGTGGTCATTGAGAAACGGTTTGAAAATGGCCGTGAGGCCCTGGCCCACCTTCAGGTGCCGATCGAGTCGCTGGTCATCATCGAAAAGGTCGCGGGCGAGCAGATTGTGCTCGCCTCGTAGCAGAAAGGAGGGCGCGGAAAAGACCGGCTGGCCGGATGGGTTTCTGCAACCGTACTTGTTTACCGCAGAGGACGCTGAGGGCGCAGAGATGGTTGATTCTCTATCGAGACACCCCTTTTGCCGGATCGGCCAACCGGTAGCGACGCCGGCAGATTGCAGAACAGTGTCCTCCATTCCTCTGCGGACTCGCGGTAACCAAATACCTGCAAACAACCCGACACGTGTGCTCGAGGACCCTTTTTCCCGATCCCCCGTCGGGCCAATCGGCCCCCAGGGGGTCCCCGGCGGCGACAACAGGCTTGCCGCCTGACGCTTTGAGGAGGTTACGGAAATGAAAGTTAAACCGGTTGTCCTTTTCTTGCTGGGAATCCTGCTCCTGACGTCGGCCTGTGCCACCCGCACCACCCAGGGGCCGGAGACCCCCCTTCCGCCGATCGGCCCTCCGACGGCGGTCTCCCAACCAACCCCACCACCGCAGGTGACCGCTCCGCCCCCCATGACGGCGGGACCGCAACCAACGGTTGCCCTGCCCGATGAACTGACCGAGTGGCCCGTTATGACGGCCATCGGCACCCTGGAGGACGGAACGCCCTTTGGCACGACCGGCCGGGGGAACTATTTCAAGGGAAACCCCGACGCCGAGGTGGTCATCCTCGAGTTCTCCGAGTTCCAGTGCCCCTACTGCGCCCAGCACGTCCGTGAGACGTTGCCCCAGATTGCCGAGAACCATATCGCCACCGGTCAGGTTGCCTACATCTATTACAACTTTCCCCTGCCCAACCACAGCGAGGCCATGATCGCCGCCGAGGCCGCCGCCTGTGCCGGCCTGCAGGACAAGTTCTGGGAGATGCACGACATGCTCTTTATCAACCAGAGCGAGTGGTCCGGCAACCCCCAGGCGTTGGAGGTGTTTATCGGGTACGCCGAGAAACTGGCTCTGGACGGCGCCGCCTTTCAGGCCTGTATGGCTGAGCACCAAACCCAGCAGGGGATCGAGGAGGACCGCTCCTTCGGGCAGTTGATCGGTGTCCCGGCTACCCCGGCCTTTTTGGTGCGGGCCAAAGGGAACGAGCAGCCCTTCCCGATTGTCGGCGCGTACCCCTACGAGCAGTTCCGGCAGGCGATCGAGGCCGTTTCGGGTGGCGCGCCGTAGGCGCCCGGTACACGTTCGACCGTTGGACCCGAATCATTTTCCGCCGGAGGTGCGCATGCTCGAGGCCCACGAGATTCAGCGGGTTCTGCCCCATCGCTACCCTTTCCTGCTGGTGGACCGGATTCTCGAGATCGACCCGGACCACGCAGTGGGAATCAAGAACGTCACGGTCAACGAGCCGTTCTTCCAGGGGCACTTTCCCGGCCGGCCGATTATGCCCGGCGTGCTCATCATCGAGGCGATGGCTCAGGTCGGGGCGGTGGCCCTGCTCAACCGGCCGGAGAACCAGGGGAAACTGGCCCTCTTTGCCGGGTTGGACAAGGTCCGCTTCAAGCGGCCGGTGCTCCCCGGCGACTGCCTGCGGATGGAGGTCACCCTGGAAAAGATGCGCGGCCCGGTCGGGCGAGGACGTGGAGAAGCCACGGTGGAGGGGAAACTGGCCGCCAGGGCCGAGTTCCTCTTTGCCCTAACCGACCGGGAGGGCTAAGCCGCGGGCAATGTCTGGAGTGCAAGACCGCCGTAGGGCGGCCGGCCTTTCCGGCCGGCCCGGATGGTCTGGAAAGGCCGGCCGATGGGGTTTCGGCTAGGTGCGCAGCCTACTGCCCCCGGCCACCCCAGAGGCGAGATGACGACGGAGGAATGTCCGATGCCTCCTGGAAAGCCCGGTTGGGAACCCCTGCTCCGGGAAGCCGCTGCCGCCGCCCGCGCCGGCGACCGTAGCGAGGCCGAGCGGCTCTACCGGCGCGTCCTCGAGGAGGCGCCGGATCAGGTCGCCGCCTGGCTGGGGCTGGGCACGGTGCTGGAGGAGCCAGGGCGCAAGGCGGAGTGCTTTCGCCGGGTGCTGGAACTGGACCCGGAGAACGCCGACGCCCAGGCCAGCCTGAAGCGGCTCCAGGCGGTCCTGCCGGCCGGGGAGGATGAGGTGCTCTACTGCGCCTTTCACCCCCGCGTGGAGACGGTACTGCGCTGCAGCCAGTGCGGCCGGCCGATCTGTGTGCGCTGCGCCACCTCCTACCAGGTGGGGCAACTCTGCCCACTCTGCCTGCGCGGTCGCCGGCCGGCCTACTACCAGCCCGCGGCTTCCCAACTGGCCCTGGCCGGCGGGGCCACCTTCCTGACGGCGGTCGCGCTCGGTGCGCTGGCCTCCTGGATCGTGGCGTGGAGCCTCATTCTGGCCTTCCTGGGCGGGACCGCCGCCGGTGCTCTGCTCTACCGCGTGGCCCTGTGGGCCGGCCGGCGAGGCCGGGGGCTGACCATGCAACTGGTCGCCGGCGGCAGCGCCCTGGCCGGCAGTTTCGTCGGGGCCGGCCTGTCCCTGCTCCTCAGTGGGCAGCCCTTCGACCCGGTGTGGCTTTCGATCAGTTTCTGGCTCTATGCAGGCCTGGCCGTGGCCTCGCTCGCCGCCTGGCTTCGCTGACCCCAAAGAGAGAACAAGGTGACCACGATACCACCCCAATCGGTACAACTGACCTGCCCGGTCTGTGGCGCCCTGATTCAGGCCCAGGTCCATCATCTGGTGGACGTCGGCCAGGACCCCTCCCTCAAGGAGCGGCTCCTGCGCGGCCGGATCAACGCGGCCCGCTGCGCCAACTGCGGGGGGGAGGGGATCATCGCCGCCCCCCTGATCTACCACGACCCGGAGAAGGAACTGCTCCTGGTCTTTATCCCCCCTGAACTCGACCTGCCGGAGGAGGAACGCCAGCGCATCATCGGCGACGTGACCAACCTGCTCCTTTCCACCCTTCCTCCGGAAAAGCGAAAGGGCTATCTCCTGTTGCCCCGGCAACTGCTCTCCTACCAGGGTTTGCTGGACGCCGTCCTAGAGGCGGAAGGGATTCCCCCAGAAGTTCTGGAGAGGCAACGGCAACGGCTGGCCCTGATCGAGCGGCTGCGCCAGGCCCTCCCCGATGAGGAACGGCTGCGCACCCTGATCGCCGAGGGGGACGAGGACCTGAACTTTGAGTTCTTTGCCCTTCTGGGAACCTACATCGAGGCAAACCGCCAGGACGGCCAGACCGACCTGGTCGCGCAACTGGAGTCGCTGCGGGAACACCTCCTTCAGCAGAGCACCTACGGTCGGCAGATCGCCGCGCAGGCGTTTCGGGGGGATGCTCCGCCCTCTCCACTGAGCCGGGAGGAGTTGCTGGAGCGGCTGCTGACCGCTCCGGCGGAAGAGCGGGTGAACCTGATCACCTGGCATCGTGGGGCTGTGGACTATGTCTTTTTCCAGATGCTGACGGAGCGGATTGCGCAGGCGGAAGGAGCGGCCCCGGAGGAGGCCGCCCGGTTGCGCACCCTGCGCGAGGAGATTTTGCAGACGGCAGAAAGGGTGGACCAGGAGACGCGGGCCGCCCTGGAGCGGGCGGCCGGCCTGCTTCGCCTTCTCCTGAAGGCGGAGGACCCCGAGGCCCTCATCCGGGAACGCCTCGACGAGATTGACGAGGCCTTTTTCGTCGTCCTGGGGGTCAACCTGGAGGCCGCCGAGGAGGCCGGCCAGGCCGAGACCCGCCGGCGGCTGCAGGAACTGGGGCAGATGATCCTGCGGATTGCCCAGGAACGGCTGCCCCCCCACGTGCGCCTGATTCGGCAGATGCTGGACGCACCCGACGAGGCGACCCTGCGCACACTGGAACAGGAGAACGCCGCCCTGCTCGACGAGCACCTGGTCGCGCTGATGCGCCAACTGGCCGAGGAGGTGCAGGAAGCGGCCACGGCGGCACGGCTGCGGGAACTGGCTGGCCGGGTGGAGGACCGCCTGGGTGGGGAGGCGAGCGCGGGGTAGGGCGAGTGCTCAGCATCTACAGGAAACTACCACCCCGGCCGGCCCCACCCGATGCGACCGGGTTGTCTTTGCCCTCCCTCTGTGGTAAAATAAGAGTGCCCTGAGGAGGGTATGATGAACGTCGTTCGAACAGGGTTCCGCGTTGGTCTGGTTATACTGGCGCTCCTTCTTCTCGCCGGGCCGGCTGGGGCGCAGGCGCCCTTTGTGGAGGTGCTCACCGTTGAGGGGCAGATCAACCCGGCGGTGGCCGGCTATATCGCCCGCGAGGTGCGCCAGGCCGGCGAGGAAGGGGCGATCTGCGTCATCTTGCAACTGGATACCCCCGGCGGGTTGATGGCCTCCACCGGGGAGATTGTGCGGACGATCTTTGGCTCCACCGTCCCGGTGGTTGTCTACGTCTCGCCGCAGGGGGCGCGGGCGGCCTCGGCCGGCCTCTATATCACCTACGCCGCCCACGTCGCCGCGATGGCCCCCGGTACCCATATCGGCGCGGCCACCCCGGTCAGCCTTGGCCCCGAAGGCCAGGTGGAACTCCCCGAGGAGATGCAGCGCAAGATCGAGGAGGACGCCCTGGCCCAACTGCGCGCCTCGGCCCAGGTGCGCGGCCGCAACCTGGAGTGGGCCGAACAGGCCGTCCGTGAGGCCGCCTCGGCGACCGCCGACGAGGCCCTGGACCTGGACGTCGTCGAGGTGATCGCCCGCGACCTGCCCGACCTGCTGGCCCAACTCGACGGCCGCACCATCCGGCTGGACAGCGGCGTCCTGGTGACGCTGCACACGGCCGGCGCAGCCGTCCGCGAGCGGCCCATGACTACCCTGGACCGCTTCCTCCAGATCATCACCCAGGCCGAGGTGGCCTACCTCCTGCTCAGCCTGGGCGGCCTGGGGTTGTGGGTCGAGTTCTCCAAGCCCGGGGTACAACTCCCCGGCGTCCTGGGCGGGGTCTGCATCCTCCTGGCCCTCTACGGACTGGGCACCCTCTCGGTCAACTGGGCCGGCGTCCTCCTGATTCTGCTCTCCTTCGTCCTCTTTGCCTTTGACGTCGTTGCCCCGACCCACTTTGTCCTGACGACGGGAGGAATTGTCGCCTTTGTGGCCGGGTCGCTGCTCCTGTTCCAGGGGGGTGGCGACCCCTACCTGCGGATTTCGCCATGGCTGATCGGGGCGGTGGCCGGCACGCTGGCGCTGCTGGTCGTGGTGATGCTGCTGCTCGTCATCCGAGGGCACCGCCGGCCGGTCGTCTCCGGCCCCGAGGCCCTCATCGGCATGGTCGGCACCGTCCGCCGGCCGCTGGAACCGGAGGGAATGGTCTTTACCGACGGAGCCCTCTGGCAGGCCCGCTCCCTAGAGGACCCCATCGAAGCCGGGGCCCGCGTGGAGATCGTCGCCCTGGAGGGCCTCCGTCTGCTCGTCCGGCGACACCGGCCTGGGGCGGAGAAACAAGTCGGAAGGTTTTCACCAAAAAGGAGGAACTGATGTACGCTGCGCTTGCTATCGTTGTTGTTCTGCTCTGGCTGGTCCTCTCGGCGGTCAAGATCTGCCGCGAGTACGAGCGTCTGGTCGTCTTTCGGTTGGGGCGCTTTACCGGCGTCCGCGGCCCCGGATGGGTCTGGATGGTGCCCTTTATCGAACGGGTGGAACGGCGGGTGGACATGCGCATCCTCACCCTGGATGTCCCCGCTCAGGAGATTATCACCCGCGACAATGTCACGATCAAGGTCAACGCCGTCCTCTATTTCAAGGTCGTGGACGCCCAAAAGGCGGTGATTAACGTGGCCAACTATGTGGCCGCCTGTCTGCAGATCGCCCAGACGACCCTGCGGGACGTTGTTGGCCAGTCGGAACTGGACGAACTACTGGCCCACCGCGACAAGATCAACGAGCGGCTCCAGCAGATTATTGACGAGGCCACCGAGCACTGGGGCGTCAAGGTCACGATTGTGGCGGTCAAAGATGTGGAACTGCCGCCGGGGATGCAGCGGGCGATGGCCCGGCAGGCCGAGGCCGAGCGCGAGAAGCGGGCCAAGGTCATCCATGCCGAAGGGGAGTACCAGGCAGCCCAGACGCTGACCGAAGCGGCACGGGTGATCGGCGCGGTGCCCTCCGCGCTGCAGCTGCGCTACCTGCAGACCCTGACCGAGATCGCCGTGGAAAAGAACTCGACGATTCTCTTCCCGCTGCCGATTGAACTGGTGCGGCCGTTCCTGGAGATGGGGCAAAGCAAACCGGCGGAGGAGTAGGATGAGCGCGATCGCCGGCCGGGGGGACCCTTCCCCTTTTGAGGTCTGGGCTGGGAAAGCGTGCGGCTGCCTGCTCTTGCACGGCTTTCCCGGCTCGCCGGCCGAGGTGCGGGAACTGGGGGAGTATCTGAGCGCGCGGCAGGTCAGCGTCATCGCCCCGCTCCTGCCCGGCCACGGCCAGGAGCCGGCCGCGCTCCACGGGGTGCGTCGGCTGGACTGGATTCGCGCTGCCGCGAAGGACCTGCGCCGCCTCAAGGAGCATTGCGAGTGGGTCTTTGGCGCCGGTCTCTCCATGGGGGCCTCGCTGGCCCTCTACCTGGCTGCCGAGGTGCCGCTGGCCGGCCTGGCCCTGATCTCGCCGGCCGTGCGCATCCGCAACCCCCTGGCCCCACTCCTCCCGGTGGCCTCGCTCTTTCTCCGCTGGGTGGACCTGGGCGAGGACGCCGACCTAGCCGACCCCGAGGGGCCCAGCCGCCAGTGGTACTACACCCGCGCCCCGGCCGGCGCCGCCGCCGAGATGTACCGCCTAACCCGCGCCGCCTGGCGGCTGGCCCGCTACGTGGACGTCCCCACCCTGATCCTCCAGAGCCGCCGGGATGGCGTGCTCCACCCCGAGGGGGCCCAAGCCCTCTTGGACCGCCTGCCGGCCGAGAAAAAGCGACTCGTCTGGCTGGAACGCTCCGGCCACAACGCCCTGGTGGACGTTGAGCGGGAGACGCTCTTTGAGCAGGTCTACGGCTGGATTCTTGCGATCGCTGCAGGGGAGGGGGCCTTCTGAGTAAGGAGAACGACTTGTTCGTCATCGAGCGAGGAAACCCGGCCCCCTTCATCATGGCCCGAGGGCCGGTGGGTTGTCTGCTCTTGCACGGCTTTCCGGCCTCCCCGGCTGAACTACGGCCGCTGGGGGAGTCGCTGGCCGAGAAGGGCATCACCGTCTCTGCACCGCTCCTGCCCGGCTTTGGCACAATCCCCGAGGACTTGAGCAGCGTCCGCTGGCGCGATTGGGTCGCCGGGGCCGAAGCTGCCCTCTGGCACCTCCATCGCTCCTGCTCCACCCTCTTTCTCGGCGGCCTCTCGATGGGTGGCGCTCTGGCCCTCTACCTGGCCGCTCACCCACCGCTCCCGCTGGCCGGGGTCATCGCCCTGGTCCCCGCCCTGCGCCCCCGCAGCCGGGCCTTTCCCTGGTTGCACCTGATCGGCCTGGTCAAACCCTGGGTCGAACCCCGGCGGGAGCCGGACGACCTGGCCGATCCGCAGGCCCGCGCCCTCACCTGGCATTACCGCCGCTACCCCACGAGGGCCGGCGCCCAGGTGCTCGACCTGGTCCGGGCGACCCGCCGCTCGCTCCACCAGGTTCACCTTCCCGTCCTGATTATTCAGGGCCGGCGCGACGGCTCCCTGGACCCCAACGAGGCCTACCGGGCCTGCCAGCAGATCCCGGCCACCGACAAGACCCTTGTCTGGTTGGAACGTTCCGGGCACAACATCGCCGTGGATGTAGAACAAAAGGAAGTACAGGCCCAGATCTACCGCTTTATCTGCCGCCAGATGAAAGAAGGAGGATGAACAACGATGAAGTTGCGCACAGGTTTCTGGTATGGGCTTGTCCTGTTTCTGCTGCTGGTTGCGGGAGGGGCACAGGCCGGGCCGGCCGGCCGGCCCCATCCTCTCACGGTTCAGGCCGGCTGGACCCTGGAGCAGGTGGATGCCCCCAAGAGGTTTTTCCTAATGACCGACCGCAGCCTGGCCCTCGACTCGGCCGACCTCCCGCACATCGCCTACGGGGAACCCTTTCTCTACTACATCCACTACGATGGTGACTCCTGGCGGACCGAGACGGTGGACCGGACCTGGGGGGTCGGGACGCACGCCTCGATCGCCCTGGACGGAAACGACCGTCCGCACATCGCCTATTACGATGGGACCAACGGCGATCTGAGGTATGCCCACCACAACGGCAGCAACTGGCAAGTCGAGACGGTGGACGCGGCCGGAGATGTCGGCCTGTACACCTCGATTGCCCTGGATGCGGCCGGCCAGGTACACATCACCTACTACGATGCCGGCAACGGCGACCTAAAGTACGCCCGTTACGGCGGCACGGTCTGGCAGATCGAACGGGTGGATGAGAGCGGTACCGTGGGAGCCTATACTTCCCTGGCCCTGGATGCAAACGACCGGCCCCACGTGGCCTACTATGACGAAAGCAACGGCGACCTCAAATATGCCTCCTTTGACGGCGCGGCCTGGCAGGTCGAGACGGTAGACGCGGCCGGGAATGTGGGATACTATGCTTCGCTGGCCCTGGACGCGGCCGGCCTTCCGCACATCGCTTACTATGACTGGCTCCAGGCCGACCTCAAATACGCCGCCTACGACGGCTCGGCCTGGCAGGTTGAGACGGTCGAAAGTGACGGTGGGCCGGGGCAATTTGCCTCGCTGGCCCTGGACGCGGCCGGCCTCCCCCACATCGCCTACTATGATAGCGCGGTGCGTGGGCTCAACTATGCCCTCTATGACGGTTCGACCTGGCAGATCGAGACGGTGGATGAGGAGAACAACGCGGGTTGGTTCGCCTCGCTGGCCCTGGATGCGGCCGGTCTTCCCCGAATCAGTTACTATGGCGGCCAGAGCAAGGGGCTGTTCTATGCTTCCCACACGGGGACCGCCTGGCAGATACAACAGGTGGATAGCGGGGGTAATGTGGGGCTGTACACCTCCCTCGCGACAAGCCCGGGGGGACGTCCCCACATCGCCTACCACGGCCAGGATTCCGCGCTCAAATATGCCTACTATGACGGCGCCGACTGGCGGATTCAGACCGTGGACGGCAGCGGGGATGTGGGCAAGTACGCCTCGCTGGCCCTGGACGCGGCCGGCCTTCCGCACATCGCCTATTACGACGCCACCAACACCGTGCTCAACTATGCCTTGTACGACGGTTCGAACTGGCAGATCGAAACGGTGGACAGCACGGCCGGCGTGGGCCAGTACTGTTCGTTGGCCCTGGACGCGGCCGGCCATCCCCACATCAGCTATTACAGTGAAAGCAACAGCGCCCTCAAGTATGCCTACCACGATGGGAACGGTTGGCAGGTTGAGATGATAGATGGCGCCGGCGACGTCGGCTACCACACCTCCCTGGCCCTGGACGCGGCCGGCCTGCCCTGGATCAGTTACTACGACTCTTCGGCGCGGGTCTTGAAACTGGCCCACTTTGACGGCCTGGCCTGGCAGATCGAGACGGTGGATTCAGCCAACGGCGCCGGCCTCTACACCTCCCTGGCCTTGGACACGGCCGGCCTTCCCCACATCAGTTACTATGACAGCACCCTTACCGCCCTCAAATATGCCGCCGATGATGGCTCCACCTGGCAGATTCAGGTCGTAGACAATGCCACCGCCACCGGCTGGCATCCCTCCCTGGTTCTTGACCGGGAGGACCGTCCTCACATCGCTTACTATGAGTACTTTCCCACCTACGACCTCAAATATGCCGCCTACGATGGCCACACCTGGCAGATCGAAACGGTGGACAGTGAGGGGATGGTCGGGGAGTACAGCAGCCTGGCCTGGCACCCCCAAGGGGTTCCTTTTATCAGTTACTATGACGCCAGCAGCGGCAGCCTCAAGATCGCCTACCAGCCGCCGGTTTATCAGGCGTACCTGCCCCTGCTTGTCAAGTAAGCGGGGGCCGGAACCGTAGGTCTCTGGCCAGTCGGGTCACAGCATCCCTGCGGCCCGACCAGCAGAGCGGAGGCGCAGGATCTCGCGCTGCTTTTCCAGGGCTTCTTGAACATCCTCCTGGGTCACGTACCCCAGGGTGACCCAGATCTCGCCGATGCGGCGGGTAAAGCCCTCAGCCTCTTGCACGGCCAGGCCGGCCTCCATTTGAGAGCGGGTCAGCTTGTTCATCTCGACGAGGATTTTCCCCAGCATCAGGTGCAACTTTTGGCCGGCGGCCTCCCAATAATCCCGCCCCAGGCTGAGGCAGGCATGGGCCTTGCGCTTGATCAATCGCCCTTTCCAAATCTTCCGCACCTCTGGGTGGAGGCAACGCCCCCGCCCATGCTGTTCGCTGGGCTCAAAATGAGCGCAGTTTGCACAACGACGATCGGCCAAACCTTTCCTCCTGAACACCCCGACCAACACGCCTGATAGTACTCAAGGCATAAACACCTCCATAGAGGGCTCAGATCACCACCCGCTGGTAGCCCTCTTGCAACACCGTCTTGATCGCCCCGACTACCACGCGAAGGTCCTCCGGACGGTGCACATAGTCCAGGTCGTTCGTGTCCACAACCAGCAGCGGGGTGCGTTCATACTCGCCAAAAAAGGCCTCATACGACTGCTGCAGGGCCTGGATATAGTCGCGCTCGACCTGTCGCTCAAAGGGCCGGTCCCGCGTGGCGATACGCCCCATCACCACATCGAGCCGCGCCCGCAAATAGACGACCAGGTCCGGGGAACTACTGCGCTCGGACAGAATCTCGTAGAGCCGTACATACATCTCCCACTCGTCGCCCTGCAGGTTCAACCGGGCAAAGATGCGGTCTTTGTCCAAAAGATAATCGCTGATCAGGTTCGAGCGGGCCAGGTGCTCGGGCACGGCCACACGCTGCTGTCGGTAGCGGCTGAGAAGGAAAAAGATCTGCGTCTGAAAGGCATAGCGGGCGCGATCGGCATAAAAGTCGGCCAGGAAGGGGTTCTCCTCGACGACCTCCAGCAACAACTCGGCCTCAAAGTAGGGCTGGAGAAGGCGGGCCAGCGTCGTCTTGCCTATCCCGATAACACCCTCGATGGCGATAAAGAGATGATCCCGGTTCGACATTGCGCCTGCCTGTTCAACCATGTCCGCCCGCAGTATATCACAGGGCCGGCAGCCGGTCAAGAAAAAAGCTGCCGCCACGGCGATACCAAAGTCGCGTCGGTGTGGCACGAATGGCCAGGGCCCGGCTGCAGGCACGTGACGCGCGCGTGCGATGGCGCCTTGTCGGGCCGGCTCTACGCGGCACGGGCGCCGAGGTCGGGCCCTTCCCGGCAGAGGCCAATGACTTTGATATGGCCGTGCTGCCGCCCCGAACCTGGGGCGGCAGCCCTCGGCGGCATCTGCCTGTTACTTGAAGATGACCGGCAGGTAGATCGAATGAATCGCCCGGACCTCCATCGCGACTTCGTCCACGACTATGGCCGGCACGCCATCATGCTCGGCCTGGACCCACTCGAGCCGCACCGTCAGCGTCGGGCCGGCCCATTCGGGCAGTTCCCACCAGCGGTGGACCCAGTCGCTCAGGGTGGTCGGGATCGCATAGCGGGCCTCCCCACCGCTCCCCCGCAGCACGAGCCACAACTGGTTCGCCTGGGGTGGCGCGACGACCCGGTAGATCAGTCCCACTGCCCCAGAAAAGGAGGTCGGAGTGATCGTTACGTCCTGCTCCAGGAGGTAGGTCCAGGGGCCGGCCTCATAGGCGTCGCCAAGGAGGGCAAAGGTCCGCGGTTCGGTCGTCGCGATGGTGGCGGTGTTGGCCTGTGGGTCCAATGCTGCCCCCATGGAGTACCAGAACCCATCCAACTCCAACCGCCACAGGTCCAACGAAGCCTCGCCATCCACCTGGGCGTCCCGCCAGAGGATGTCCCGGTAGGTCAGCGTCAGCGTCACCGGCAGCAGGGTCGCATCCACCGGCGTACCGTCGGTCAGGGCAACCTGCCAGGCAAAGTGCAGGCCGACGTCTTGCTTTCCGGCGGGTATCCCGACGATGGTGGGAATCCCCCGCAGCGTCATTTGCACGGTGCCGCTGACCGCGCCCGGCGGTATCTCGGCGACGACCAGGGGTGAGGTCAGGACGCCCCCGGCCTCGCTGATCAGGGCGCTGCTGACAAAACCCTCCGTGGGGGAAACAACCGGCGGCGGGACCACCCCGCCCAGGGGCACCCCATAGTCGCCGGTGTGGGCCGTACCGGTCAGCACGGGAGCCACCTCGCCGGGTTGCTGCCACGCCCCCAGGGTCCAGGCGGCCAGGTCCCCGGCCTCAAAGCCACCGTCGGCGATGGCATCCTCCGCCGGCGGGAGGTAGAAGGTAATCGCCGGAGGCGGAGCGAGCACCGCAATCCCATGCATCGGTGGCATCGCTCCGTAGGCGGGGTGGGCCGCGCTCAGGTCCACCGTGCCGGTGAGGTTGAAAAAGAGGGAAAAGGCCCCATCGGCCCCGGAGAGGGTCGTCGTCAGCCCCAACGGGGCGGCCTCCACCGTGGCCCCGGCGATGGGGTTCTCGCGGATGTCCAACACATGGCCGTCCAGTTGATAGCGGGGCGTGTAGGTGACCGTGTCGCCATCCCCGCCGGGATACTCCTCGACGTTACCGGCGCGGTCCCAGGCCCGGCTCTGGAAATAGTAGGCATGCCCCAATTGGCCGCTAAAGGCCGCCTGGGTCTGGGTGGTGGAGAGGAGCCAGTCCTGCCAGGTGCCGGTGATGCCGTCGCGGACCTGGATGTCGTAGGAGGCCACGCCGGCCCCGACATCGCTGCCCGTCCAGGTGACGACAAAGGTCGTCGCCAGGGCGTACTCCGGCGAGCCGGCCTGAGAGGTGGGCGGGACAAAATCTACCAGCGTGGCCGTGTCGGGGTCGGTCGGATACTCCCCCACATTCCCCACCTGGTCCCGGGCCCGCGAGCGAAAGTAGTAGGTGTGGGCATCGGCCACGTTGGTAAAGAGGGCTGAGGTAGCCGTGGTATCCAGAATCCAGTCGCTCCACACCCCGGAAGGGCCGTCCCGGACCTGAATGTCATACGTGTCCACACCGGAACCGGCATCGCTCGCGCTCCAGGTGACCGTAAAGGGGCCGTTTGCGGCAAAGGGGGAAGCGGCCGAGGAGTCGGGGGGGGTGGTGTCCACCGTGATCCAGGCATCGCCGTTGCCGGTCGGATACGCCTCCAGGTTGTAGGCGTGGTCCCGCGCCCGCGAGCGAAAGTAGTAGGTGTGCGCGTCCACGCCGGTAAAGTTGGCCGAGGTGGCGGTGGTGTCCAGCAACCAGTCGGTCCAGGCCCCGGAGGGGCCGTCGCGGACCTGGATGTCGTAGGAGCGCACCCCGGCGGCATCGTCGCTCCCGCCCCAAGTGACCGGAAAAGTCGCCTGGGCAAAGGCCGGCAGGGCCTCCACCTGCGAGGTCGGTGGGGTCACGTCGGTGGCTTTCCAGTCGGGGAACCAGTCGCAGTGCGAGCCAACCAGGAGGTCGGTAGCACCGCTGTTCAGGTCTAGCCGGTAGATGTCGGCGTTGATCCAGTACCAGGTGTCCTCTGAACCCCGGTAGGTCCAGTTGACCCGGAAAAAGGCCAGGGCATCCCCGTGGGGCGCCCAGGCAGGGGCGGCATTGTCGTAGGTCGCCGGCGAGGCCCCCAGCGGGTGGGTCAGCCCACTGCCGTCGGCGTTGATCAGGGCCAGGTCAAAGTAGCCGTCGCTGTTGAAATCGTCGTTCAAGGCGATCCGGGTGCCGTCAGGAGACCAGGCCGGAAAGGCCGTGTAGCGCAGTCCGGTGGTCAGTTGCTGCTGGTTGCTCCCATCGGCGTTCATCGTCCAGACCTGGACCCCCCCGCTGCGGTCCGAGATAAAGGCGATGCGCGTCCCATCAGGGGACCAGGTGGGATGGCCGTCCCAGGAGGAATTGTAGGTCAGCCGTTGCAGTCCCGAGCCGTCGGCGTTCATGGTATAGATTTCGGCATTGCCGGCGTTGCCGCCGGGATAGGCAAAGAAGGCGACCCGACTGCCATCGCGGGACCAGGAGGGCAGCCATTTGGGGTCGCTCGAGTAGGTCAGGCGGGTTACCCCGGAGCCGTCGGCGTTCATCTTGTGCACTTCATAGTCCACGGTGCGCTTGGAGACAAAGACGATCGCGGAAGCCCCGTGGTAGAGTTCGGGGCCGAGGTCAGGCGCGCCGACGGTCGTCAGGCGGGTCTGCTGGGTGCCATCGCCGCGCGCCGTATAGATCTCCCAGTTGCCCTCCCGGGTCGAGGCGAAGGTCAGCCGGGACCAGTCGCCGATCGGGCCCATCGCTGCGGGCGCGCCGGCCTGCCCGGTGACGCAGGCCGGGGCATACTGGTATCGGGGGAAAAAGCCGGGTTCGCGGATGCGCTGGAGCAGAAAGGCCTCCATATCCTGGGCCGGCCGGGGGCCCTGGCCGCGCACCGGGCCCGGCCAGGCGGTCGCCAGCAACAGCACCAGCGCCACCATGCTCACCCAACGTTCCAGGGCAGTCCTCTGTCTGGTCATGGTTCTCCTCGCTTTTGTTGCCCCGTCTGTGGGAGCCAGGCCCGCAATTGGCCTGTTGTCCCTGTCCGGGGCCCTCTGGGCCGGGCAGGCCGGCGCGCCCACCCCGGGTCGGCGGGGCGGGCCCCACCGCAGGTTCAGCCATCGCGGAGGTCGCCGTCCCTCACCTCCTTTCGCGATCCAGATCGGCGAGCAGATGCTCCAGTTGTCCATACTCCTCCAGGACGGCGTCGGCCAGGGGCCGGCCATCCTCCCGTCGGCTGACCCCCAGGAAGAGGATCGTGCGCATGCCCACCTCCCGCGCTCCCTGGATGTCGGTCTCGGGCAGGTCCCCGATATGCACCACCGCCTCCGGGGGCACGCCCAGCAGGCGCGCCGTCCGCAGAAAAGGTTCCGGGGCCGGCTTGGTGACGCCGATCTCGTCGGAAAAGGTCAGCGCGGTAAAGTGACGCAGCAGGCCATCCCGCTGCAGGACCTGCCGCAGGACCCGGCCCGGCGTCAGCCCCACGTCCGAGATGAGCCCCAACGGGTAGCGGCGGGCCAGGCGGGGAAGCACCTCGGCCACCCCTGGGACCGGTTGGGGGCCTGCGCTGTCTGGGCGCAGGTAGACCTCCTCCAGCGGCCGGCGCAGCCGAAGCAGCGTCTCCTCCGGCAGGCCGGTCTGCAAAAAGTCCAGCACCGCCCGCAGCCACGTCGGCAGATCGATGGAACGCCGCTCCTTTTTCCAGACCTGCTCAAACAGGTCCCAGCCGTGCCGGTAGGCCGCCGCCAGTTCCTCAGGCGTGCGCGGCCGGCCGGCTTGTCGCAACACCTCCGCCAGGATTTCCAGCCGCGCCTCTCGGGCCCAAAAGTCCTGGTAGAGGGTTGCCCAGAAATCAAAGGTAATCGCACGCACCATAAGCCGGTCTCCTTTGTCCCTATTATATCATACCTCCCCAGGGGCCGTTGATGAACGACGGCGGGGGGATAACGGATTCATCGGGGCAGTCCGGCCGTGGCGGCCCGTGGGGCGGGCTTGCTCGCCCGTCCGTTCTGCCGGGTAGGCCGGGCGACCTGAAAAGGCCGCTCCATGGGGCCGTCCGGTATATCGCGCCCGTGGCCTCACCAGATTTTGCCGCCCGGATGCCCCCGCGCTCCATCGGAGGGCGGGGAAAAACGTAGGGAAAAGGGGTGGGGGGCAACCTGGCGGTCGTTGCAGGGGGAACTGCCTCTGTGGTACAATATGGTCGAAGGTGCAGATGGGCAACCAGAGGTGATCGGTGGGTACGCAGGATAGGGCAAGCGAGGGTCTGTTTCCCGAACGGCTGGTCGAGGAGGCCGGCCGGCTGGGGCTTGCGCTGAATCAGGAGCACCTGGCCCGCCTGGTCGAGTACTATCGGGCCCTGCGGGAATGGAACCGGCGGCTCAACCTGACCCGCATCATCGCCTGGGAGGAGGTGCAGGTCGCCCACTTTCTCGACTCGCTGACCGGGGTGCTGGTCTGGCCGGCCGGGGTCCCGCCGGAACAGGTTGCCGATGTGGGCAGTGGGGCGGGGTTTCCGGGGTTGCCGCTGAAGGTCTATTGGCCGGCGGCACGGCTGGTTTTGGTCGAGTCGGTGGGGAAAAAGGCGGCCTTTTTGCGGGAGGTGGCCGGCCGCCTGGGGTTGGAAGGGGTGACGGTCCTGGCGGCGCGGGCGGAAAAAGTCGGGCAGGACTCGGGCTACCGGGAGACCTGCGACCTGGTGGTGGCGCGGGCGGTGGCCGCGCTGCCGGTGCTTTTGGAGTACGCCCTGCCGCTGACTCGACCGGGAGGGGTTTTTGTGGCCTACAAGGGCCGCGAGGTTGGGGAGGAGGTGGCCGCTGCGGTCGGGGCGATGGAGGTGCTGGGCGGCCGGCTGAAGGAGGTGCGGCCGCTGCACCTGCCCGGGATGGAAGGGCCGCGCCATCTGGTGGTGGTGAACAAGGTGGCCCCCTCGCCGGCGCGCTACCCACGCCGGCCAGGGGTCCCGGCAAAGCGGCCGTTGTAAGAAAGTAGTAACTGCTCGGCCGCACACCAATTTTCACCAAGACGCAGAGGACGCAGAGGTTTCGTGTTTCCACAGAGGACGAGGGGGGTCTCTGCGGCCCCAAAAGTATCCCTCCGCGTGCTCTGCGACTCCGGGGTGAGCAAAGTATCTGTTTACCGCCGAGCCCGCAGATCTGGTGGACTGCTTCAACAGTCCCTGTCAAAAGCAGTGTAAGAAAGGCCGGCCGACCCGGCAAGGGCCGGGCCGGCCGGAGGCAGCCAGGGGAGAAAGGCTCAGGACTTTTCCAGGACCTCTTCCGGGATCGCCAGAATCGCCACCAGGTAGAGGATGGCCCCGATACCCACCGAGGCGACCGTCAGGATCGCCCAGGCCAGGCGCACCCAGGTCGGGTCCACGTTGAAATAGGCCCCCACGCCCCCACAGACGCCGGCGATGATGCGGTCTTGGGCCGAGCGGACCAGCCGGCGGTCGCCGTTCTTCCGGCCGATGCCAAAGATGAGTAGCAAGCCGATGCCGATCAGGATGGCCGGCAACGTCATCGCCCGGGTCGCGCTCCAGAGGCCGTTCCACAGGTCGGACAGGCCCGGTGGGAGGGAGGGAAGTACGTACCGGCCCAGCGAACGGAAGAGAAAGTAGAGGCCGGCGATGACCAAAAGGCCGCCCCAGAGAAGGTTGCTCTCAAAGGGCAGTCGCCGGCCGGGAGCCGCCTCCTCCCCCCGGTTCTCCGGCACCACGACCGTGGCAATCCCATACAGAATCACACCCGGTACAAACCCGGTAATCAGGGAGAGCAATACCCACAACGCCCGCACCAGCACCGGATCGATACGAAAGTACTGGGCGATGCCTCCACAGACGCCGAACAGGACCCGCTCGCGGCGAGAACGCATCAGCCGTTTGGGCTCCTGGGGCACGACCTCCCCGGAAGTGGCCAGAGGGGTTTCCTCCACAGACTGCAACTTTTGTTCCTCACTCATCGGTTCGCCTCCTCTGCGGGAGTGTACTGGTCAACCCGCTTTCGTTTATGATACGGCAGAAGGGGGGCGATTGTTGCACGGTTGCACCGGTGGGCCGGATGTAGTACAATAGAAACAAAAGCGCCCGGTGCGTTGGCGTACGGGACCGGGCAGGCAGGGAAGAACGATGCTCAAGATCGAGGCGACGTTGGACGAACTCGAAGCCAAACTGGTCTCCTATGAGAATTTCAAGGCCGTCCTGCAGCAATATATGCAACGCCTGCTGGGGTCAGACCAGGACACCCTGGCGATCGTCTCGGAGATGCTGGATACGATCAAGTCCCTTTCGGCCGCCCGTTCCCTTTCCGAGACGCCGGCGGAACTGCGTCGCGTCGTCGAACTGAAAAAGGAGGCCCTCTACCGCTACGGGGGGGTGGCCCACGTGGAAGGGGTCCAGGCCCCGCCTCTTCTGGAGGGCGGCATCGTCAAGGTGGACGACCCCCAGGTCTACGGCCTTTCGCTCATCTGCACCTGGCTGGACTGCATCATCTCCAACCCGGAGCAGAGCCTGAACAGCCTGCGACGGGTCTTTTTGCGGGCGAGCGATCCCTGGGCCGTCGAGTTGAACCGCATCTTTCACATTGACCTGGGCCGGCTCCAACCGATCGCCGAACCGGAACTGTGGCTGGCCGACCTGGTCGGCGACACGGCGGCGACCCACCTGACCCTTTCCCGGGTGCTGAATGTGGCCCAGGCCCTGGGGTTGGAGCCGACCGAACCGGTCAGCCATCTGCCCCTGGCCGTATGGCGGCACCTGCTCAAGACCCGGCCGGCCTACGACCTGAGCGACCGCTTTTCCCGTGGGGGAAGCGAGCACAGCCGCCTGATCGCCCTGCAACGGGAAGAGGGCAAAAGGGCCGTTGCCTGCCTGTACCGCCTGGGGACGACCCCGCCGCCGGCCGGCAAACTCCCCCCGCCGATCTCGCTGGGGGAACTGGCCCAACAGATGGGCTGCTCCCTGGCCACGCCGGTACGGCTGGAACTGGTGGAAAAGGCCGGCCACCTGAGCGGGAACACCCCCTCGATCTTTACGGCGGATATGCCACTGGGACAGGTGGAGGAGTCGTTCTCGATGGCCCTGAACAACCCGCCCCGCCTTATCCTGCAGGATGTCACCCCGCCAGCCCATCCACCCTCCCAGCGGCTCCTGCGGGTGGCCTCGGCAGAAAAACCGGAGCGGCAGGCCCAGGTCTTTCGCATCCAGCCGCTGCCGCAGGAGGAATGGCCCGAACGGAAGGACCGGACGCACGTCTACCGCTTCCACGACCTGGCCGACATTGGGGTCGGCACCTGCCCGCCCGATGGCTTTTTGGAGGTTGTGCTGGGGAACGACCGGGCCGAGTCCCGGGCCGAGGTCCATTTCCACCGCTGGGGTCGGCAACGGGCCTCTTTGCACATCACCGCCGGGGGGTTGCGCCGGGCCGCGCAGACGGGCACGCTCATCCTCCTGGGGGCCGGGGAGGAGACGGCGTTGGATGTGTTGGACTTTTTGCAAGGGCTGATCGGGCCGGCGGCGCAAGAGATCGAGCCGGTCGTCAGCCAACTGGACTGCCAGGTGCGCTGGCGCACCCGCTTTGGGGAGGCCCTCTTCAAGTCCGAGGCCTGAGTTGAGCGGCAGAGCCGGCCCGAGAACCGGTAGGACGGCCTTTCCGGCCCGTCCGGGCAGGCTGGAAAACCTGCCCCACGGTGGTTTTCGGATAAAAGGTTCCGGGTTTGAAGGTTGGGTTGGCCGAGAAGGGATGAGGAGCGGATAACCCTCTGTGGCTCGCCAGGATGCCCGGTGCAATCCTGCCGTGTGCCAGGCAAGGTCAGCGTCTTTCCAACGGGTTGAAAAAGGTGTAGGTCAGCCAGGAGATTGCGGCGATGCGGGGGTTGCCCCGGGCGTCGGAGAGGTATCCTTTTTCCCAGACAAAGACGCTCAGAACATAGTCGCCGCCGGGGGAGCGCACGATTCCCGCGTCGGCCTTCATGTCAGAGACCCAGCCGCTCTTGTGGGCACAGGGGGTTCCTGTGGGCAGGCCGGCCACCATGCGACTGTGGTCGGCGTTCTGCTCCATCAGCGACAGCATGGCCACACACTCGGCCGGGGTGATCTGGGAAAAGTGGGCCGGCAGCGGTCCCTGACCCTGGGCGCAGGCGTCCAGGTAGGAGAGGAGCAACCCCATCTCGCGGGGGGTCGTCTGGAGCCAGGGGTCCGCGTCGGTCACCGCCCCCTGGCGGGGTGGGCCGGATAGGCCGGCGGCCCGCTCTGACAGCCACCGGGCGGACTGCCGGCTGCTCCCGTAGGGGCCCCGCATAAAGGAGGCCTCCAGGCCCAATTGCCGCAGCATGTCGGTCATGGCCGTCGCGCCGGCGATGGCGTTCCCCCCACCGCCAAAGGCCAGCAGGCGGTTGGCCGCGTCGTTGTCGCTATAGACCATCATCGCCCAGAGGTCCTGTGCCACCCGGCCCTCGGGCGGGGCGTCGAGTATGCGGTAGGTCTGGAGCATGATGGCGATCTTGATCACGCTGGCCCCCGAAAAGACGACCTGCTCGTTGATGCCGGCCTCCTGGCCGCTTTCCAGGTCCCGCACATAGAGGCCCACCACCCCCGGCATCGCCCGGAGGAGCGGCCGCAGGGCCCCCTCCAGCAGGTTGAGTCGGAGAGGGGGCGGGGTGACCGTCTCCACCGGCAGGGTCACCGGGTCGCGGTTTCGCTGCAGCAGGGCGGCCTCGAGCAGGCGCAGGGCGGCCTCTCTGTCCAGGCGACGGCCCTCTTTCCCCTGGAAAAAGGCCCGCACCGGTTCATCAGGAGCCCAGGTGGCCACCTGGACGCCAGCCGCCTCCAGGAAGGCGGTGTCGGTCAGCGTGCTCACGTGCGCCGGGAGCGGCATGCGGTCGTGGGAGCGGGCCAGGTCGTCGAGAAAGGCGAGCAGAGGGGCCCGATCCAGTGAAACCGGCAGGGGCAGGTTTTCCCGCACCGGGGGGACGACCTGGGGGGCGTTGGGGGAGAGGAGAATCGTCCAGGTATCCTCCACGGGGGCGCTCCGGAGGTACCCCTGGAGTTGGTCGAGTACCTGGTCCAGCCCCACCGAGAGGCCCAAGTGGGCAGGTTCGGGGAAACGGGTCTGCTCCCCCAGGTGGATGGTGAGGGGGCGGTAGAAGGGGGCCAGGCGGTGTTCCTCCAGGAGGGCGCGGGCCTGCTCCAGGGTCAATCCGCCGACGGAGAGGCCGTCCACGGCGAGCCCGTCGGGGAGAAGGGGGGGGGGGGGGTCGGCGGGCGCTACGATCGGGAGAAGGGTCGGGGGCACCGGGGACTGGCCGGCCTCCCCCAATGGGATCGGCTGGGCCAGCACCCCGACGACCAGGAGCAGCAGCAGAATTGGGCCCAGAATCCACCGTTCGGACAAGCAAACCCCCCGGCAGCAAACCTGCCTGTCAGGTCAGAGTATAGCCCAAAGGGGGACAGATGTCAACGGGCTCGATGAGATTCCAGGGCCATATCAAAGTCGTTCAGTAAGGCCGAAAGGGAAGGAGTAGGGGAACGGCGGT